>Ga0182737_1000392_pt1 | contig 63948 bp, 56 predicted proteins | sample eDN5th30CBELigOP_FD_128878 | JGI IMG/M metagenome (GOLD analysis project Ga0182737, IMG submission 128878) | Enriched Organic Plus compost microbial communities from Emeryville, California, USA - eDNA 5th pass 30_C BE-Lig OP (version 2) (version 2) ...
GATCATGCCGCCGGTGATGGTGCCGTCGGCGATCAGCGCCCGGCATTCATCCACCGTCAGTTCCGGCATCAGCTTTTTGTCCTTGTCGAGCACGCCCGGCACGTCGGTCAGCAGCAGCAGGCGCTTGGCGCGCATGGCGCCGGCGATGGCGCCGGCGAAGGTGTCAGCGTTGACGTTATAGGTGGCGCCGTCGGCGCCGTTGGCCACCGGGGCCAGCACCGGCGTCAGCTCCGCCGCCAGCACCGCGTCGAGCACCGCCCGGTTGACGCGCTCCGGCTCGCCGACGAAGCCGAGGTCCACGTGCTTTTCGATGTTGGAATCGGTGGCTGTCGTCCGGCCGACCTTGCGGGCGATCACCATGTTGGCGTCCTTGCCGCACAGGCCAATGGCCTTGCCGCCTTCCGCCGAGATGGTGCCGACGATCTGCTTGTTGATCGAGCCGGCCAGCACCATCTCCACCACCTCGACGGTGGCCTTGTCGGTGATGCGCAGGCCGTTGGCGAACTCGGACTTGATGCCGAGCTTGTCGAGCATGCGGCCGATCTGCGGTCCGCCGCCGTGCACGACGATCGGCTTCACGCCGGCCTGCTCCAGCAGCACCACGTCCTGGGCGAAGTCCTGGGCGGCTTCCGGATCGCCCATGGCGTGGCCGCCATATTTGATGACGATGATTTCCTGGTCGTAGCGCTGCATGTGCGGCAGCGCCTGAACCAGAATTTCAGCCTGGGTGAATACGTCGGGAAGTTCGGTCATGAGCGCCTGCCGTCAGCCGGATACAAAACACAGCGAGTGTCGCGCCGTTTTCAACACGTTCTGGCGGGCCCGGTCAACGCACGCCGTCGCGCCAGCATCGCCCGGCGGTGTGCGTCAGGCCGGCGGCGCGGCCGGCTTGCGCGCCGGGACCAGGCCGGCGACGCCGAGCAACGCCCAGCCCAGCATCAGCACCGTGCCGCCGGTGGGAGCCGCCATGGCGAACAGGGACGCATCTTTCAGCGCCCGCATCGCCAGCTGGCCGCTGAACAGCGCCACGCCAATGAATACCAGCATCAGCGCCAGCAGCGCGATGTGACGGTGCACGGCGCCGCTGCGCACGATCGCCGGCGCCGCCGCCAGCAGGGGCGCGTGGAACAGCAGGAACTGCGCGGCGGTCTTGAGGTTGTCGTCGCCGCTGACATGGGCGGCCGCGGCCGAGGTCATCACGCCGGCAAGGCCGCAAAGGGCGCCGAGAAACAGCAGAAAACGCTCAGGCATCGCAGGCTCCTGGTTTGTCGTTGCTAAAGCGTTCGCCCCTGAAGCGGATCGGTCATCGCATCAGGAAAACGCCGCCAGTCGGGGAGTTGGAGCAAAATACCGTGCGATAACAACGGATTTAGCTCAGGACGGGTCAGGTCGGCGGAACCGGGTCGAAACCCCGCTCACGCATGAGTTGCACCACGGCGGCGCGCACGTTCTCCACGCCCGCGCCGGAGCGGCTGGAGGTGGCCAGCACCTGGGGGAAGGCGGCCGGGCGCCGCAGCAGGCCCTGGCGGATCGCGGCGATGCGCCCCTCCAGCTCTGATTTCTTCAGGGCGTCGGCCTTGGTCAGAATCACCTGATAGGACACGGCGGCCCGGTCCAGGCCATCAAGCACGTTGGTGTCGATCTGCTTCACGCCGTGGCGCGAATCGATCAGCACATAGACCCGGGCCAGGTTGGCCCGGCCGCGCAGATAATCCTGGATCAGCCGCGTCCACGCGACGACCTTCTCCTTGCCCACAGCGGCGAAGCCGTAGCCAGGCATGTCGACGAGCGAGAACTGGCCCCATTCCGGCCCGACGCGGAAGAAGTTCAGCTGCTGGGTGCGCCCCGGCGTGTTGGAGGTGCGGGCCAGGGTGTTGCGGCCGGTGAGGGCGTTCACCAGGCTGGACTTGCCCACATTGGAGCGCCCGGCGAAGGCGATTTCCATGCCCTGCATCGGCGGCAGGCCGTCGATCTTCGCGGTCGCCCAGTAGAATTCCGCCGGTCCGGCGAACAGCCGCCGGCCGATCTCCAGGGTTCCGGCGTCAAAGTCCGCGTCCGCCCCGGGCGCGACGGCGGGAGCTGTGTCAGGCGTGGCCGGCTGTTCGTCGCTCATGCTGCTTCTCCCGTTGCCGGGGTCCTTATAAAGCGTTTTCCGGCAAAGGGGCTACATCTTTGCATGGAGAAAACGCGTCAAACCAAAGAGATGGGGCCAGAGAGACGGGGCGTGACGCAGCGGCAACCACGGGCGCCCCGGGGGCCGCCCAGCCTGCGGGCGGCAAGAAAAACTGAGGACAAGAAAAACTCCCGGCGGCCATGGCCGCCGGGAGTCCGGATCGTCGCTGCGCCGGGCTTGCCTCAGGCGCTTTTGGTCTTGCGGGTGAACATCTTCTTCAGATTGTCGAACAGCTCGATCTTCACGCCGTTCTTTCTCATGATGAAGCCCTGCTGCAACACGGAGAGGAGGTTGTTCCAGCTCCAGTAGATCACCAGACCGGCCGGGAACGAGCCCAGGGTGAAGGTGAAGATCACCGGCATCCAGCTGAACATCGCCTTCTGCACCGGGTCCGGCGGCTCCGGATTCATCTTCATCTGCAGGAACATCGTCACGCCCATGATGATCGGCCAGACGCCGAGATGCAGCAGGGTCGGCGGGTTCCACGGAATGAGGCCGAACAGGGTGAACAGGTTGGTCGGATCGGGCGCCGCGAGGTCGCGAATCCAGCCGAAGAACGGCGCGTGCCGCATCTCGATGGTGACCAGCAGCACCTTGTACAGGGCGAAGAACACCGGGATCTGGATCAGCATGGGCAGGCAGCCCGAGACCGGGTTGATCTTCTCCCGCTTGTACAGCTCCATGGTTTCCTGCTGCTGCTTCACCTTGTCATCGGCGTAGCGCTCGCGGATGGCCATCATCTCCGGCTGCACGGCCTTCATCTTGGCCATGGAGGCGTAGGAGCGGTTGGCCAGCGGGAAGAACACCAGCTTCACCAGCACCGTCACCAGCAGGATGGCGATGCCGAAGTTGCCCACCAGCCTGAAGATGAAATCCAGCACGAAGAACATCGGCTTCGTGATGAAATAGAACCAGCCCCAGTCGATCAGCAGGTCAAAGCTCTTGATGCCATACTTGCGCTCATAGCCGTCGATGGCGGCCACTTCCTTGGCGCCGGCGAACAGCTGCACGGTGTCGTCAGCCGAGGCGCCGGGCGCAATGGTGATGGCCGCGCCGCGCACGTCCGTCTGGTAAATCGGCTTGTGCGCTTCGGTGACGGTGAAGCGTCCCTCGAACGGCTTTTCCTGGTTGGGCGCCAGGGCCGCGGCCCAGTACTTGTCGGTAACGCCGATCCAGCCGCCAACCGTGTCCTTGAACACCTGGCCGCGCACATTGCCGTAGAGGATGTCGTTCTTGGCCAGCTTGTCGTAGGTCGGCTCCTGCAGGCCAGCCTTGCCAAGCACGCCCACGGGGCCTTCGTGCAGCACGAAATAGCCCTGGGTGTGCGGCTTGCCCCAGCGGGAGATCAGCGAGAACGGATACAGCGTCACCGGCGCGGCGCCGGTGTTCTTCACGCCCTGGCGGACGGAGAACATGGCGTTGTCGTCCACCGAGATGACGCGGGTGAACACGAGGCCCTGGCCGTTGTCCCAGGTCAGGGTCAGGGGCTTGCCGGGCGTCAGGCGGTCGCTGTCGGCGGTCCACAGGGTGTTGGCCTGGGGCAGGGCGACCTTGGCCCCTGTTTCGCCAATCCAGCCGAAGTCCGCGAAATACGGGTCCGGCGCGCCCACCGGCTCGAACAGCACGATGATGGGGCTGTTCGGGTTGACGGTTTCACGGTGCTGCTTCAGCGACACGTCGTCGATGCGTCCGCCCACCAGGTTGACGGAGCCGGCGATGGCGGGCGTGTCGATGACCACGCGCGGAGAGGCCTTCAGCGCGGCCTCGCGAGTCATCACGGGCGGCGTCTGTCCGGTCAGGCCCGGGTCCAGCGGCCGGGGGGCCTGCCCGGGCGCGTCGGGCTGGATCGCGGCGCCCGTCTGCGGCTGGCCGGGAACCTGCTGCGCCGTCTGCGTTGCCGGCGGTTTGGCGGACTGGCCCGGCTGACCGAAGAAGTAAGTCCATCCAATCAGCACGGCGATCGACAGGCCGATCGCCAGGATCAGATTGCGATTGTCATCGCTCATGGGCTTTTGTCCGTCTTTTCGTGAACATCGGTTCCGGCGCCGCGCGCGGCGCCGTTCGGGCGCGCGCTGCCCTTGCCCCGGCGGCGGCCGCCGTTGCGCGTGGATTTGGGCGCGGCTGCGCCCTTGCCGCTGGCCAGGGCCGGCGCGGCGTTGCGCAAATCGTCGACAAGCTGGTCAAAGGGGGCGGAGATGGCTTCGCGACGCGCGATCAGCACGAGGTCAAGCGAAGCGGCAGGCCAGGATGTGCTGGCGAGGTCGACCGCCGCCCGGAGGCGACGGCGAATTCTGTTACGTTCAGGCGCGTTGCCGACGCGCTTCGTGACGGTGAAGCCAACGCGCATGCCTGCGCCGCTGTCGGCAGCCGAAGTGCGCATAATGCCCTGAACCGTCATGCGCGGCGTGTGAAAGCGGCGTCCCGCCGCCGCCGCGAGAAACTCGGACCGCCTGGTCAGTCTGCGGGCCGCCGCCGGGACGCTCGTCACGGACGCAGCCTCCACAGGCTGCGGATCAGGCCGAGAGGCGCTGGCGGCCACGGGCGCGGCGGGCGGCGATAACCTTGCGGCCGCCGACGGTCGCCATGCGCGCACGGAAGCCGTGACGGCGCTTGCGCACGAGTTTGCTCGGTTGATAGGTCCTCTTCACGGCTCATCTCCGGTCATAAGCGGCTGCGGTTTTGCTCCGCGCCCTCAGCCACACGGTGAGCAACGCGAGCCCGCCTGCGGCGCCGACTAAAATCAGTGGTTAAAAAAGCAAACGGCGCCCACGCGGGCGCCCGCCAACCCATGGCGGGCTTATGGATGAAGCCGTTTTGAAAGTCAACGCACTCCTGCCCCGGCGTCTGCCGGCGAAACGGGCCGGTGGCGGCTGTCGGGACGCGGCCCCCAGGCGGCGGCCCCTGTCATGAGCCGATCAATGTGGCGTTTTGCCGGCGCGCCCATGCGTGGACGGCTGTTGCCGCGCCGCCGCCGGGGGGCGGGCTGTCAACCGCCGGTTAACCATGACCGAATCGCCCGGGACAGGGGACGGGGAGCGCCGGCATGCGCCAGACGGGCGGCCGCGCGACCAAAAACCGCGCCGGATCAATGGCATGACCTTACGTCATCTTGGCCGCCGCCGCCATGCCGGCCCTGGGGCCTGTTCGCCGATTCAGCAGCCGTTAGGGATCCGGCGCCATTCCTGAGCACACCGGCGCGCCCTTTTGGCCGCCGTCCGTGAGATGTGGCGGCTGGTACCGTCGCGGTCCAGGTCCACCCCAGGAGTTGGTCGCGGGAACCGGCTTCAAGGGTTCGGGGGCGCGCGCCGTCGCCGGACGGGAGACAGCGCATGCGCCGTTTCGGTGGCCTGGCGGCCGCGGCAATGATTGTTCTGCTGGCTGGCTGCGGCCTGTTTCCGGGTGAGAAGCGGGCGCCCTGGCGCGGCGAGGCCGAGGCGCAGTGCCTTGCCCGCAAGCAGGTGCGGCCGTCTGAATTCATGCAGCCGATGAAGGCGATGAACGGTCCAGGCTCCTGCGGCATGGATTCGCCATTCAGGGTGACGGCGATTCTCAATGGAACCGTGGCGCTGAAGTCCCGCGCCGTGCTGGGCTGCCCGATGATCGCCGCCCTGGAGCAATGGGTAGCGGAGAGCGTGCAGCCGGCGGCGCGCCAGTATTATGGCGTGGCCGTCGCCGAGATTCATTTTGGCTCCTATTCCTGCCGGGGCATGAACAACCGGGCCGGCGGGCGCCGCTCCGAGCATTCCTACGGCAACGCCGCCGATTTCATGGGCATGACCCTCGCCGACGGCCGCAAGCTCTCGGTGGTCAGGGGCTGGCGTGGCTCGCCCGCCGATCAGGAATTCCTGCGCACCATCTTCGTCGGCGCCTGCGGCCAGTTCAGCACGGTGCTCGCGCCCGGGTCCGACGTTTACCACTACAACCACCTGCACATGGATCTGGCCCGTCACGGGCGCGGCCGCACCATCTGCAAACCGGTGCTGAAATGGACGCCCATGTCGCCGCCGCCCTTCGAGCCGGGGCCGGGCATGGTCGCGCAGGCGGGCGCTGGCAACATCACGCCCTACGACCGGGGCGCGGCGACATCCGACAGCGACGTGGAGGCCGCGCATGATCATGAGGCGGGGGCGGGCGCGGCCGGCGGGAACGAAGCTGGCGATAACGGCGGCGGCGCCGACCTGTCCCAGGATCGCCAGGCCGCGTCGATCAACGATCTGCTGCGCTAGCGCTTTTGGAAAAGTGGGCCGGCGCCTTTCGCGGCCCGGCTTTGCCGGAATGCGCCGCAGCATGCAAAAACGGGCCGGATCGTCAGGTCCGGCCCGTCTGTTCCTCATGCGCGCCGGACGCGGCTCAGTAGATGGCGTAGCCGCCGTCGATCAGCAGCGTGTCGGCGGTGTGGTAGGAGGAGGCCGTGCTCATCAGGTAAACCGCGATGCCGCCGAAATCGGAAGGCTCGCCGAAGCGGCGCATGGGAATGCGCGGCAGCACATTGGCCACGAACTTGTCATTACCCATGATGCCCTCGGTCATCTCGCTCTTGATCCAGCCTGGCAGGATGGCGTTGGCGGTGATGCCGTAGCGGGCCAGTTCGACGCCGAGCGCCCGCACCAGAGCGTTGAGCGACGCCTTGGTGGCGGCGTAGTGCTCGTTGCGCGCCGTGCCCGAGATCGAGGCGAGGCTGGAGGTGGGAACGAGACGGCCGAAGGCGTCGCCCTTCCCGGCGCGCTCGATCATGTGGCGGGCGGCGAGCTGGAAAACCTGCACCACGCCGTCGAGATTGGTGGCGAACATCTGCCGCCATTCTTCCGGCGTGCGGTCGATGAAGGCCTTGCGGCCGCCGCCGCCAATGCCGGCGTTGGCGAAGCAGCCGTCGACGCGGCCAAAGGCGCCGAGGGTGGCGCGCCAGGTTTCCTCGATGGAGCTGCGGTCGGACACGTCGCAGATGCGGGCTTCGACCTTGCCGGCGTTATGGGCCTTGAGCTGCGCCAGCGCCTGCTCGTTCTTCTGGGGATTGCGGCCCCAGATCGACACCGAACAGCCGGCGCGGACGAGGGCGTCGGCCATGCCGAGGCCAATGCCGCCGTTGCCGCCGGTGATCACCGCGACGCGGTGCGACAGGTCAAAATCCTTGTTCATGCGTACTCCTCCGCGCAATGCTTTTCTGGGCGTGAGATTGCCTAACACGGCCAGGCGGCGGAGCGGAAGCGGCTTCCTATCTAGCGTTTGATCTGTCACAACAGCGCAGGCCGCCTTCCGGAAGGGCTGGTTGCGGGCTGCCCCATGGCCAGCCAGGCGATCGCGCCGGGCGGCGGAACGGGAGCAAACGCGGGAAGCAGCATGTCTTACGATTCGATCAAATCCGACGGCGCCACCATCAAGACCGAGGTCTCCGACGGCATTCTTACCCTGACCCTGAACCGTCCCGATCGTCTGAACGCCTTCACCGGCCAGATGATGCAGGAGATGATCGCGGTCTTCGACAAGGCGGACGCCGACGATTCAGTGCGCGCCATCATCATCACCGGCGAGGGACGCGGCTTCTGCGCTGGCGCTGACCTGGCCTCGGGCGGCGACACCTTCAACTATGACAGCCGCACCTCCACCACCGACCTGCCGCTCGGCCGCGACGGCAAGCCCGACCTGGCCGCCGACCCGGCGATGCGCGACGGCGGCGGCCGCCTGACCCTGCGCATTTTCAACAGCCTGAAGCCGGTGATCGGCGCCATCAATGGCCCGGCCGTTGGCATCGGCGCCACCATGCAGCTGCCCATGGACATGCGCATCGCCTCCGAGAACGCCCGCTTCGGCTTCGTGTTCTCCCAGCGCGGCATCGTCATGGAAGCCTGCTCCAGCTGGTTCCTGCCGCGTCTGGTCGGCATCCAGCAGGCGGCGGACTGGGCCTATTCCGGCCGCGTGTTCGACGCCCAGGAAGCGCTGGCCGGCGGCCTGGTCAAGGAGGTCGTGCCCGCCGACGAGCTGCTGCCGCGCGCCCGCGCCATCGCCCGCAGCTGGACCGAACGCACGGCTCCGGTGTCGGTCTCGCTGATGCGCCAGATGATGTGGCGCATGCTGGGCGCCGAGCACCCGATGGAGGCGCACCGCGTCGACAGCCGCGGCATTTTCTGGCGCGGCAAGCAGCGCGACGTGCAGGAAGGCGTGACCTCCTTCCTTGAAAAGCGCCTGCCCAACTTCCCGGACAAGGTGTCGACCGACATGCCGTCGTTCTTCCCCTGGTATGACGAGCCGGAATACAGGTAATCCAGCCCCCGGCGGCGGCCTGACCGGCCGCCGCGTTGAGGGAGCGCCAGCACCATGAAGCCCCGGAGCCTGCTCCGGGGTTTTTGTATTCGTCGACAAAACCGGCCGCCCATGCTCCACGCTTCTCCCGTGGGCGTCGGCGCTCCTGTTTCTGATGCGCCCGCTTCCCCTTCGCGCGCCTTGCAGGCGCCGGGAGCATTCCGACCATGTCATGGCCTGTATTGGCCATGCACGCAGTGCGCGCCGCCGCGAAGGATTGACCCTGGCTTCACGGCTGAAGACATGAAGACATGGGCGCCCGGCGCTGGCCCGGGCATGACGGTGGAAGGTGAGCCCTGTCCGGTGTCGCCGGCAGCTTGCGCCCGGTAGCCGGGGCGGTAACCGCTGGCCGGGGCCTGGCCATGGTGGGGGCGGAAGCGCGGGGCCTGCGCGCGCGGCTGCCATCGTTCACAAACTTCATGTATATGAAGCGCATGAACCGCATGTCTCCCGTCTCCGGCCCCGCCGCCGCCGACACCCTGGCCCCAGACACCCTGGCGCCGCGCGGCTTTGCGCACGTGGACGCCTGGATTTTCGATCTCGACAACACCCTGTACTCGCACGAGGCCCAGGTGTGGCCGCAGGTGGGCCAGCGCATTACGCGCTTCCTCGCCGAAACCTTCGATCTGGATGGAATCTCGGCCCGCGCCCTGCAAAAGTACTATTACCATCGCCACGGCACGACCCTGCGCGGGCTGATGGAAGAGCACGGCATGGACCCGGCGGACTTCCTCGCCTTCGTTCATGACGTCGATCTCAGCCTGCTGCCGGCTAACGAGCGCCTGGCCGCCGCCATCGGGGCCTTGCCGGGGCGCAAGCTGATCTTCACCAACGGCTCGGCCCGCCATGCCGAAAATATCTGCCGCAAGCTGGGGCTGGAAAGTCATTTCAGCGGCTATTTCGATATTGTCGCCGCCGGCTTTGTGCCAAAGCCTGAGCAGGGCGCCTACGACATGCTGCTGGCGCAGTATGACGTGGACCCGACCCGCGCTGCTTTCTTCGAGGACATGGCCCGCAACCTTGCCCCGGCCCATGCGCTTGGCATGACCACGGCGCTGGTGCTGCCGGCGACGCCAGACCCCTGGCGCGAGCCGTTCGAACAGGCGCGCGAGGAACTGGCGCATGTTGATCACATTACCGATGATCTGGGCGGCTTTCTCGAAGGCGTCATCGCCGACAACAACCTCTGATCCATGAACCTCTGACATATGGGAGCGACCTATGGACAAGGCGCCCAACGCAGCCCAGGCCGAATTCTGGAACGCCGGAGCCGTGCGCTCCTGGGTCGATCTGCACGCGGATCTGGACCGGCAATTCGCGCCCCTGTCCGATCAGGCGCTGGCCGCCTTGCGGCCGGCCCCTGGGCAGCGCCTGCTCGACGTCGGTTGCGGCTGCGGCGCCAACACCCTGGAGCTGGCGGGGCGCGTCGGCCCACAGGGCGCGGCGGTCGGCGTCGACATTTCCGCCCCGATGCTGGCGCGGGCGCGCGAGCTGGCGGGGGAGCGGGGCGCCGCCAATGCGTCATTCGTCGAGGCGGACGCGCAGATCGCCGATCTCTCGGCCGGCGGCGCGCCGTTTGACGGGGTGTTCTCGCGTTTCGGCGTCATGTTCTTCGATGATCCCGTCGCCGCTTTCGCCAATATCCGCCGTCACATGCGCAAAGGCGCGACCCTTGCCTTCATTTGTTGGCGCCGGCCGGACGAGAACCCGGTGATGCTCGCGCCTTACCGGGCGGCGCTCGACGTATTCCCGGTGAAACCGCCGAAGACTGATCCGCTGGCGCCAGGGCCATTCGCCTTTGCAGACGCCAGGCGCATCGACAGCATTCTCGGCGAGGCCGGCTTCAGCGCCATCGACATCCGCCCGCACGACCAGAAGGTGGGCGGCCTGCCGTTCGAAAAGGCGCTGGCCCAGGCCCTGCGCATCGGCCCGCTCGCCGGCCTGCTGCGCGAACAGCCCGAAGTCGCCGACGCGGCGCGCCAGCGCGTGGCCGGGGCGCTGCGCCACCACGAGACGGCCCGCGGCGTCTGGCTCGACGCCGCCGTCTGGGTGGTCAGCGCGCGGGCGTGAATGCTCACGAGGATTCGATAATGACGAGGGTCGACTGACCCAGGTGGTCCAGGCCGAAGATAAAGCTTGCCCCCTGGTCGTCGCATTGAAGCCTGATCTCGCTGTTGACGTCCAGGGGAACCGGCGCCACGGGCCAGCTCACCTCGTTCATGACATCAAGCGCGATCAATGTTCCGGTGTTGCGATTAATGACCTGAATGGTGTCATCCACTGGATTGACGCAGGGTTCACCGGCCATCACAAAATTTCTGCATGGCAATCGGCAAACTTTAACGATGCCGCGCTGAAGCGACGTGACCAGCACAACGATCTCATCGACGGTGCGGGTCGTGTTCGTGAACAGATATTCAACGTGATGCGCCCGCGTTTCGAGCATCGTGTGAACTTCACGACCGTCCAGATCTGCTGAGGGGATGGCGATGGGGGTCATGTCTGGCGTGGCGGAGCCATGCACTGGATACAGGCAGGTTTCCGCGCTGTCATTGTACAGGAATACCCGGTTTGGCGGGGTGGTGGGGTGCTGATTGTAAAGAGCGTGCATGAACGCGTTGTCCTTGACGCCAGTTATTTGCTCCAGCTGCGTGATTTTTTCCTTGGTTGCGGCGTCATACGCCGTCAGCTTGTGACGCCCCGGTCCGGCTGGATTTTTGACCCAGACAGCTGCGTTTTCGTTGTCGAAGGTGAATGAAGATTCGGAACTATTCTGGAATTCGGTGACAGTGGCGAGGCGGCCAGTTGCTGGATGGAAGACGTTGAGCTCGCCTGCACCGCCTTCAATGGGGAACTGGGTCTGCTGGAGCCAGATTTCTGCATGGTCCGCTGCATTGTTGATCTGTATGTCAGTGGTGAGCGAGCCAGACGATATCACGCGCCCTTGGTCACTCATGCGCACTTGCGGGCCGGTTTTCAACACGCGGAAGAGAACGCTTCTGCTGCTGACCAGGGATGAGACGCACATGTAGGCTGAGGTCGTCGCTTTACCCCGATCGAGCGTCAGCGTCAGCGTCGCCCCCTCAAGTATTGCCGGGGCGCATGGAATTGGCATTATAAAGGTCTGTATATTCACGATTGCTATCCCTTGGAACTGCAGGATGTATTCGTGACGATCACCCATTTTTCAGAGGGAGTACTTTTTTCTTAAGGGCGCGCGCTTTGCCTTTCACATGGCCTTTCATATGGGCGGAAGCGGTGGTGGGTGCGGGCGCCGCGTGCGCGCCCCTGTCAGAAATGCGCCAGGAAGCCGCCGTCCACGGCCAGCGCATGACCGGTGATGTACGAGGCTTCGCGCGAGGCGAGGAACACCACGGCCCCGGCGATCTCTTCTGGCCGGCCCCAGCGTCCCAGCGAGGTGCGCTGGCCCAGCCAGGCTTCGACGCCGGCGTCGGCGACCATGCTGGCGTTGGCCTCGGTGGCGAAATAGCCGGGCGACACGGAGTTTACCGTGACGCCGTGCGGTCCCAGCTCCGCCGCCAGCGCCCGGGTCATGGCGTCGAGGCCGCCCTTGGAGGTGGTGTAGAGCGCATCGCCTGCGCGGGAAATGCTGGCGGCGATCGAGGTGATGTTGATGATGCGTCCGTAACCCGCCGCCTTCATGAGGGCCGCCGCCTTGCGGCTGATTTCGAACGGCGCGGCGATATTGGCGGCCAGCAGCGCCTCCATGTCGCCAGGGCCGAACTGCGCCAGCGCCCGCCGGTCGCGCGCGGCGGCGTTGTTCACCAGGATGTCGAGGCGACCGAAGCGGGCCATGATGTCCGCCAGCGCCGCCGTCACCGCCGCGTCGTCGGTCAGGTCGAAGGCCAGCGCCTGGGCGTCGGAACCATCCCGGGCCAGTCCGTCGCGCGCCGCCGCCAGCCGCCCGGCGTCACGGCCGTTGATGATGACGGTCGCGCCGGCGCGCGCCAGGCCACGCGCCATTTCCAGTCCCAATCCGCGTCCGGCCCCGGTGACAAGCGCCACCTGTCCGTCAAGACGAAATGGCGCGGCGTCCCTGTTGCTCATGCCTGGCTCCTCTCCCGCGTTGGCGGCGCGGCGCATCGGCCCACGCGCATCGGCCCGCTGTTGTGCCGCCCGCGCCTGCGCGACACAAGCTGCGGCGCGGGCAAGGCCGCTACAAGGGCGCGCGACGTGGGGCGAGCCGGCTGGCGGATTGACACCCGCCGCGTCCTCACTCACTCTGGAAACATTCCGAGGGGGGCCCCGTGAGGGGGCTGAGATTCCACCTGCCGGCGGCTTTTATTCGCCTGTCGACGCCGTGGTGACCCGCTGAACCTGATCCGGGTCATGCCGGCGGAGGGACAGGAACTTGCGCGCCACACAGCTATTGCATGTGTCCGCTACGGCCAGCCGTCCGGTGACGGTCCGGTGCGCTGGCGGCGGCATGACCACCGGATTCCCGGCGGCGATGTTGCGCGCGCTGGACGAAAGCCTTGCCTGTGGCGAGGCCGTCCATTCTGCCTCTGCCCCCGTCTGGCCGGATCAACATCCCAGCCAGGCAACAATTCAGGGCAGAGACCATCATGACCGACGCCATCCTGAGCGGCGCCAGCGCGCCCGCCGCCGTTACCACCAGCCCCATCCGTGGCTCGCGCAAGGTTTACACCGCCCCGGCCGCGCATCCTGACATCCGCGTGCCATTCCGCGAGATCACCCTGACGGAGGCTTCGGGCGAGCCGCCGTTGCTCGTGCAGGACACCTCGGGCCCGTTCACCGATCCGGACGTCCGTATCGACCTGACGGCGGGCCTGCCGCAGGCCCGCGCCGCGTGGATCGCCCGGCGCGGGTTTGAGAGCGTCGCCCCCCGCGCCGTGAAGCCGGAGGACAACGGCGGCGCCGCCGGCGCGCGCCTGGTGCCGGCCTGCCCGGCGCAACGTCCGGTGCTGCGCGCCCGCGATGGCCAGATGGTGACCCAGCTGGAGTTCGCGCGCGCCGGGATCATCACCGAGGAGATGATCTATATCGCCCACCGCGAGAACGCCGGTCGCCAGGCCATGGCTGACGGCGCCGCGGCCCGTCGCGCCGACGGCGAGGATTTTGGCGCCGAAATCCCCACCTTCATCACCCCGGAGTTCGTGCGCAGCGAAGTGGCGCGCGGTCGCGCCGTGATCCCCGCCAACATCAATCACCCCGAGCTGGAGCCGACGATCATCGGCCGCAACTTCCTGGTGAAGATCAACGCCAACATCGGCAATTCGGCGGTCGTGTCCACCGCGGCGGAGGAGGTCGAGAAGCTGGTGTGGGCCGCGCGCTGGGGCGCGGACACGGTGATGGACCTCTCCACTGGCCGCAACATCCACAACATCCGCAGCTGGATCATGCGCAACTCGCCCGTGCCGATCGGCACCGTGCCGATCTACCAGGCGCTGGAGAAGGTCGGCGGCGACCCGGCAAAACTCGACTTCGAGGTGTTCGCCGACACGCTGATCGAGCAGGCCGAGCAGGGCGTCGATTACTTCACCATCCACGCCGGCGTGCGCCTGCCTTACGTGCCGCTCACCGCCAGCCGCGTCACCGGCATCGTTTCGCGCGGCGGCTCGATCATGGCCCGCTGGTGCCTGTCGCACCATCGCGAGAGCTTCCTCTACGAGCGCTTCGACGAGATCTGCGACATCATGCGCCGCTATGACGTCAGCTTCTCGCTGGGCGACGGCCTGCGGCCCGGCTCGATCGCCGACGCCAACGACGCCGCCCAGTTCGCCGAGCTGGAGACGCTGGGGGAGCTGACGAAAATCGCCTGGGACAAGGGCTGCCAGGTGATGATCGAGGGCCCGGGCCACGTGCCGATGCACAAGATCAAGGCCAACATGGACAAGCAGCTGAAGGCCTGTGGCGAGGCGCCCTTCTACACGCTTGGCCCGCTGACCACCGACATCGCGCCGGGTTACGACCACATCACCTCGGCGATCGGCGCGGCGATGATCGGCTGGTTTGGCACCGCCATGCTCTGCTACGTCACCCCCAAGGAGCATCTGGGCCTGCCCAACCGCGATGACGTGAAAACCGGCGTCATCACCTACAAGCTGGCGGCCCACGCCGCCGATCTCGCCAAGGGCCATCCCGCTGCGCAGTTGCGCGACGACGCCCTGTCGCGGGCGCGGTTCGACTTCCGCTGGGAAGATCAGTTCAACCTCTCCCTCGACCCGGACACCGCCTGCGCCTTCCATGACGAAACCATGCCGAAGGACGCGCACAAGGTGGCGCATTTCTGCTCCATGTGCGGACCGAAGTTCTGCTCCATGAAGATCACCCAGGATCTGCGCGCCGAGGTCGCCGCCATGGGCGACAACGAACGCCAGGCGCTGGAGCAGGCGGCCGCCGGCATGAAGGCCAAGAGCGCCGAGTTCACCGCTGGCGGCGGCCAGATCTACGTGGAGACGGGCGTCGCTGCGGGCGAATAGCGCGCCTTGCGTCCCGGGGGAGGCGCACGCTGCTTCACCCGGGCGCAATCCGGTATATGCTCCCGCCAGGCTGGAAACCGGGATGTTTCGGAAAGGCGGGCTGGCGTGCACAAACCATCGCCGACGGACGGGTTACCCCTGGTGGGGCAGGTGGCGTTGCTGCTGGGCCAGGTGGCCCTCGCCGGTTGCGTCGACGCCATTGGCTGGCTGCTTCTGGGCGGTCTGTTTGTCTCGTTCATGAGCGGCAACAGCACCCAGCTCGCGGCCGCCCTGGCCGATGGCAAATGGCTGCTGGCCGGACGCATCGCCGCCGTGCTCGCCAGCTTCTTCATCGGCGTGTTCGCCGGGGCGCTGTGGCGTGAACTGGCGCGCCGGCGCTCACAGACGGGCGTCTTCGTGCTTGTCGCCCTGATGCTGGGACTGTCATTCCTGCTGGTGCGGTTCGATGGCCTGGAGCCGCTGCATCTGCTGCCGCTGTCCTTCGCCATGGGCCTGCTGAACAACGCCCGCCGCCACATCGCCGGCGCGGCGGTGGGCGGCACTTTCGTCACCGGCGCTTTCGTCGCCGCCGCCCAGGGCCTGGCGCAATGGCTGCTGGGGCGGGCGGGGCCGGCGGCCTTCGCGCCTTACGCCCTGTCCTGGCTGGCGCTGGTCATTGGCGCGCTCATTGGCGCGGCGCTGGTGCTGCGCCTCGGCGACGTGATGGCGCTGGTTGTGCCTGTCGCGTGGGCGGTGGCCCTGGCCGTCGTCCATTGGCTGGCGGCCCGCCGCGACGTCGCCTGACGGGGGCAGGCGAACTGATGACAAGTGAACTGGCGGGGCCAGACGGGCCGGGCGACGCGCCCCCGCCTGGCCTGAACCGTCCTATCGCACCCAGGCGCCGGGAATGAACACCCACTGGCCGTGGCGACGGACCCAGCGCGGCTGCCGCCAGCGATGGCCGCGCCGGTGCGGAATCCAGCGACCGGGAATCCAGACATAGGTGCGCCGGCGCGAATCCCACGCCCAGTGGCCGGCGGCCCAGACATGTCCGGGCCGTCCAGGCGGCCGCCGCTCACGACGCGGCGGTGGCGGCGGCCGGTTGGCCGGCGGCCAGGATCTGGCTTCGGCCTCATCTGGCGTCAGGGCGACCAGGGGCGTCGCCGCGGCCGCGACGAGCGCGACAAGGAAGGAACGTCTCGAAAACATGTCGCCAGTCTCCCTGTTCGTTCGCAGCCCGCTGGTTCAAGGGCGGCCCCGTCAGAGCGCTTTCCGATCAGCCAGAATCGATCGACCAGAATTCGCCAAAAATAACGGAAGCCAGAGCATTTCCGGTCCAGATTGACCGGAAATGCTCTGGCGGTTCACGCCGCTTCCCGCGTCAGCATCCGCTCCGCCTGGGCGAGAATGAAATTCGCCGTCAGCTCCGGGTCCTCCATGGGCGCGAAATGGCTGAGACCCTTCGCATGGTGGACGTGGAGCTGGGGAATCAGCTTCTGAAACTCCGCCGCCGAGACGTCGGAAACCGTGCTGCGGGCGTCGGCGCGCATCAGCGCGGCCGGCAGCTTGACCTGGGCGGCCCGCTCCCACACGCGCAGGATGTCGATGGAGTTGAAGATGTTGGCCTCCCACTCCGGCGCGCAGGCCAGCGAAACGCTGCCGTCGGCGTGGGTGATCAGGCCGCCGTCCAGATAATCGTCGAGAATGCCGTCGGCCCAATACGCGAACATGCCGCGGCCGTCGTACTTCGCGCGAATCTCGGCGCGCGAGGACCAGTCGCGCCGGCGTTTGCGTGCGCCAGCCGCCAGTTCGTTGTCGGTGATGGTTCCGTTGCGGCGCGCTTCCAGCAGGGCGGGGGCCGCGTCCGGGCTGATGACGGCGGGGTCAATCAGCACCAGGCCGCGCGCCAGCTGCGGCCGGGCCGCCGCATACATCAACGTGACGGCCGCGCCCATGGAGTGGCCAACCAGCAGGGCGGGCTCGCCCAGGTGTTGCAGCAGCCCGTGCAGATCGTTCTCAAAGCCGGACCAGTCATGCACCGTCGCCGGGTCCGCCGGCAGGGTGCTGAAGCCGTGGCCGCGCGCATCGCTCATGACGATGCGGAAACGGTGCTTGAGCAATTCGCCAATGCGGCGGTAGCTCTGGGCGTTCATGCCGGTGGCGTGCGCCAGATGCATCAGCGGCGCGCCCTGGCCGGCTTCATCCCAGCGAAGCACGGACATGTCGCCATCGGCGAGGCGGATGGTTTCTCGTTTCATCGGTAACCTGTAGCAGCCGCCGGTTCGGGGAGCGGACGGCGGGCTGGCGCATGGCGCATTCGTCCAGAATGGGCGGACCCGCCCGGCGCTGGGGAATGCAAGGACACGAACGGGGCCGGATCTGGTCTGGGCTGAACCGGATCGGCCCCCGGCGGAGGCCTTCCGTACTATCCCGCCTGGCGGCCTTCATGTCATCACCAACCGGTAACAGACGCGACAATTGCGCAGTGCATGGCTTGTGCCTCGCGCACCATCGCCCTGGCGCGCGCCGGTCTGCTGTGCGGGTGTTGGCGCCGCGCTACCGGTCGGGCCTTGTCGGCTCCGCCGCGCGACATTCCGTGGCCTTGCCGCCGCGTGTGAAGCGCGCCGTTCCCTGATGCGTCCAGAATTCGACGTCGCCGCCCACGTAGCGCACGCCGGAAGCCGCGATGGCGGCGCGCAGTTCATAGCGGTCCTCGCCGATGGTCAGCATGGCCAGCACGGAATCGGGGAAGCGGGCGACAATTTTCGTTCCGTCATCGCAGCTATAGTTGACCGGCGCTGGCGGGGGCGCCGGTCGCTCCGGCTGGCGGCTGATGGGGGCTTCCTGATGTGGCGCGGCCTGCCCGCCCGTGGCCGTCGCGCTGTCGGGCGCCGTCGCGTGCGCCGTCGCGGCGCAGCAGGCCAGCGCGGCCGCGAGCATGGGCGCCGCCTGGCGGCGCATGACCCGGCCCTTGCCCCGGTAAAACGCAGCGGCGAATCTGTCGTCTGGCATCCTGTTCCTTTCCGGGCCTGTCGATCGGCGAGGCCGGAGCCGCCCGGTTGGCCCATCGCCGGCCTCGCTGCGCAGCCTCGCCGCAAATGGCGCGCGAAGCAAACCAGGTCTGTCCGGCCCGCCGGCCATGGTTCCGGCCTTGAGCGCGTTAACCCGCGTGGCGCTTGACTCCACGCGCCGGTTGCGGGGACAACCAGGCTTTCCCGCCAGCGCGGGACTGGCAGCCAGCATTGGGATGATCATGGCCACGCAAACGGGCGATTACGCGCAACTCGAAACCATTATCGAAAACGCGTTTGAACAGCGCGCCGAAGTGGGATTCACGACGAAGGGCGAGATTCGCGACGCCGTCGATACGGCGCTGAACCTGCTCGACAGCGGCAAGGCCCGCGTCGCCCAAAAGGGCGCTGACGGCCAATGGACGGTCAACCAGTGGCTGAAGAAGGCGGTGCTGCTGTCGTTCCGCCTCAACGATATGGCCCCGATCTCCGGCGCCCCTGGCGGCGCGACGTGGTGGGACAAGGTGCCGTCCAAGTTCGACGGCTGGGGCGACAACCAGTTCCGCGCCGCCGGCTTCCGCGCCGTGCCAGGCGCCATCGCCCGCCGCAGCGCCTTCATCGCGCCTGGCGTGGTGCTGATGCCGTCGTTCGTCAACCTCGGCGCCTATGTGGACGAGGGCACGATGGTCGACACCTGGACCACGGTCGGCTCCTGCGCCCAGATCGGCAAGAACGTGCATCTTTCCGGCGGCGTCGGCATCGGCGGCGTGCTGGAGCCGCTTCAGGCCGGTCCGGTGATCATCGAGGACAATTGCTTCATCGGCGCCCGTTCTGAAGTGGCCGAAGGCGTCATCGTCGGCGAGGGCGCCGTGCTCTCCATGGGCGTCTATCTCGGCGCCTCGACCAGGATCATCGACCGCGCCACCGGCGAGGTGCATGTCGGCCGCGTGCCGCCCTATTCGGTGGTGGTGGCCGGCAGCCTGCCGGGCAAGCCCCTGCCGGACGGAACGCCGGGTCCGTCGCTGTATTGCGCCGTGATCGTCAAGAAGGTCGACGCCCAGACCCGCTCCAAAACCTCGATCAACGATTTGCTGCGCGACTGACGTCGCCGTCGCCGGGAGCGGACGACCCCAGCCAACAGCCACGAGCGCCGCGTCCTCTCCAGTCACGTCATGGCCGGGCTTGCCCCGGCCATCCACGGTGGCTGCCCATCGACGCTCTTGTCCGGCGTTCTTGTCCGGCGCTTCCGGCTGGCTTCCCTGGCCGCACGCGCAGCCGCCATGGCTGCCTCTGCCCGCGCCGCGCGGGCATTTTGACGTTATACTTCACCTTCCCATCACCCAAACCGTCCGCCCCAGTCAGCAGGTGAGAGAGCCATGCCAAAGCCCCGTTCCCTCCTGGCGGAAAACGCCGTGGAGCTGACCCGCGCCCTGATCCGCTGCGCCTCGGTGACGCCGGAAGAGGGCGGCGCCCTGTCCCTGCTGGAGGGCGTGCTGGGCGCCGATGGCTTCGAGGTCGAGCGCCTGACCTTCAGCGCGCCGGACACTCCCGACGTGGAGAACCTCTACGCCCGCTACGGCAGTGCGCGCCCCTGCCTGCTGTTCGCCGGCCACACCGACGTGGTGCCGGTGGGGGATGAAGCGGCCTGGACCCATGATCCGTTCGGGGCGGTCACCGACAACGGCCTGCTTTACGGACGCGGCGCCGTGGACATGAAAGGCGGCGTCGGCGCCTTCGCCGCGGCGGCCCTCGACTACATCCGCGCCAATCCCGATTTCCCCGGCTCCATCGCCTTCCTGATTACCGGCGACGAGGAGGGCCCGGCGGTCAACGGCTCGGTGAAGCTGCTGCAATGGACGAAGGAGCAGGGCGAGGAATTCGATCACTGCATTCTTGGCGAGCCCACCAATCCGCAGGCGCTGGGCGACATGATCAAGGTGGGGCGGCGCGGCTCGCTCACCGGCCGGCTCACCGTGCATGGCGTCCAGGGTCACGTGGCTTACCCGCACCGGGCGCGCAACCCGATCCCGGCGCTGATGCGCTATCTCGACGCGCTGCTGGCGACGCCGCTCGACGCCGGCAACGCGCGCTTCGCCGCGTCCAATCTGGAAGTCATCAGCGTCGATGTGGGCAACCGGACGACCAATGTCATTCCGGCGGAGGCCCACGCGGTGTTCAATATCCGCTTCAACGACATCTGGACGCTGGAGACGTTGCAGGCCGAGGTGCGTCGCCGCCTGGCGTCCGTGCAGGAAGGGCTTCCTGAAGCAACCGTCCGCTTCGACCCGAGCAATTCCGTGTCGTTCCTGACAGGGCCCGGCCCGTTCGTCGACCTGATGTGCGACGCCATCCAGGCCGAAACCGGCCGCCGCCCGGAACTGTCGACCAGCGGCGGCACCTCGGACGCGCGTTTCATCAAGGACTATTGCCCGGTCATCGAATTCGGCCTGGTGGGCGACACCATGCACCAGGTGGACGAACGCACGCCGGTCGCCGACCTGGAGGCGCTGGCCCGCATCTACCGGCGGATGATTGAAGCCTATTTCTCCAGCATGAGTTCGGCCGGATAATCCACGCTGACGAAGTACAGCCCCTGCGCCGGCGCCATGGGGCCGCAGCGGCGGCGGTCGCGCGCGTCCAGCGCCGCGCGCAGGTCGGCGACCCGCCAGCGCCCGCATCCCACCTGCTCCAGCGAACCGGCCATGGAGCGCACCTGATGGTGCAGGAACGAGCGCGCCGCCGCGTGGATGCGGATTTCGTCGCCGATGCGCTCCACATCGAGCCGGTCGAGCGTGCGGATCGGGCTCGCCGCCTGACATTCGGAGGCGCGAAACGTGCTGAAATCGTGGTTGCCCAGCAGCGTCTGCGCCGCCGCGTGCATGGCGGCGGCGTCGAGCGGCCGCGGCACGTGCCAGGCCCGGCCAAAATCCAGCGCCGCCGGCGAGCGGCGGTTGAGAATGCGGTAGATGTAATGGCGCTTCAGGGCGCTGTGCCGGGCGTCGAACGCTGGTGGGGCCAGGTGGGCCGAAACCACGGCGATCCGGTCGCCGCCGAGCTTGAGATGGGCGTTGATGGCGTCGCGCACCGTATCCGTGCGCCAGTCGCGCGTCAGGTCCACATGAGCGACCTGGCCAATGGCGTGCACGCCCGCGTCGGTGCGGCCGGAGCATTGCACGCGCGGATGTTCGCCGGCGAATTTGACAATGGCTTCCTCAATGGCCTGCTGCACCGAGCGGCCATTGTCCTGCCATTGCCAGCCCACATAGGCGCCGCCGTCATATTCGATCACCAGCCGGTAGCGCGGCACGTTGAAACTCCGTCTGGTTGGGCGGCGGGAAAAACGGTCGCGAAAGTCAGAGCTGCGCCCCGGGCGCCAGCCGCGCCCCACGCATGAACTCTTCCGCCGTCACCGCGCTTTTGCCAGCCCGCTGCGCCCGCAACACGCGGATGGCGCCCTTGCCGCAGGCGATGGTCATGTCGGGAGCGATCAAGGTTCCAGGCCCCGCCAGGTTATAAGGTCCCGCCAGGTTGTCAGGCGCGTCCTGCGAGGGCGCGTCCGGAAACTCATGGGCGACGGCGGCGTGCAGCACCTTGACCCGCTCAGGCTTGCCCTTGCCAAGGTCTGCTTCGAAAAACGCGCCCGGGAACGGCGACAGGCCCCGGATCTGGTCATGCACCGTCCGCGCGTCCTGCGACCAGTCGATGCGGCCATCGGCGTTGCTGATCTTGTGCGCGTAGGTGACGCCGGCTTCCGGCTGCGGCGTGAAACCGAGGGAGCCGCGCTCCAGCGCCGCCAGGGCGCGGGCGGCCAGATCAGCGCCGAGGGCAGACAGGGCGTCGTGCAGTTCGCCCGCCGTCATCTCCGGGCCGATCGCCAGCCGCTCGCACATGGCAACCGGTCCGGTGTCGAGCCCTTCCTCCATCTGCATGACGCAGACGCCGCTTTCCGCGTCGCCGGCCATGATCGCCCGCTGGATCGGCGCCGCCCCGCGCCAGCGCGGCAGCAGCGAGGCGTGCAGGTTGATGCAGCCAAACCGCGGCGCCTCCAGAATCTCCGGCGGCAGGATCATGCCGTAGGCCACCACCACGGCGACGTCGGCGTCAAAGGCGCGGAAGGCGTCCGCCGCCTCGGCCGTGCGCAACGTCGATGGTGTCAGCACCGGAATGCCGAACCTGTCGGCCATCTCGTGCACCGGGCTCCTGCGTTCCTTCATGCCGCGCCCGGCCGGCCGCGGCGCGCGCGTATAAACGGCGACGATCTCATGGCCGTGGCCGACCAGCTCCGCCAGGGTGGGGGCGGAGAAATCCGGCGTTCCCATGAAAATGACGCGCACGCCGTTAACCCCGCGCCATCTGCCGCGCCAGCTTGGCGAACTTCGTGTTCACCCGGTCGCGCTTCAGTTTCGACAGGTAGTCGATGAACAGCACGCCGTTCAGGTGGTCGATCTCGTGCTGCAGGCAGGTGGCGAGCAGGCCGTCCGCCTCGATCTCCTGCATTTTGTCGTGGATGTCGCGATAGCGCACCCGCACCTGCGCCGGCCGTTCGACCTCTTCGTAATACTCCGGGATCGACAGGCAACCCTCGCGGTAAACGTTTGTCTCTTCCGACTTCCAGGTGATTTCCGGATCGATGAAGATCATCGGATTGCCGTCGACGCCCTCGTCGCGCACCACGTCGAGCACCAGCAGGCGTTTCAGCTCGCCCACCTGCACGGCGGCGAGGCCGATTCCCGGCGCGTCATACATGGTTTCCAGCATGTCGTCGGCCAGCCGCCGGATCTCCGGCGTAACCGCGCCGACCGGGGCCGAGGCCTGACGCAGCATGGCGTCGGGAAGGATTACAAGAGGGCGAATTGTCATGATCTCCGCCAGATAGGGCTTTCCAGGCGCCCGGTCAATGTTGTACCTGTTTTGTTCCTGAAATGAAAGTGGCGACCGCCCGGCGCGGCGGCGACATGCCGGGGTTCATGCCGCGCAGGGCGCATGCGGCTTCCGGCGGATGACTTCAGACAATGGCGGGCGCATGAGGGACGCGTGGGTGACAGTCGCCGGATACGGTTTCAGCCAGAATGAAACATGGCTGGCGCTGGCGGTCGCCGGCGGCGTCCTGGCGCTGTTGGCGTTGCTGTGGCGCGCCGGCGGCCGGCGGCGGATCGCGCCCGGGTGGGAGGCGGAGGAGTTGCTGGCCGCCCTCGACGCCCATGCCCGCGATATGGACGCACGGCTGGAGCATCTGGCCCGCGCCCAGGCGGAAATGCACGGCGGCCTGCACGCCGGCGTGCAGGGGCTGGGCGCGCACCAGGCGGAGATCCAGCGGGCCGTCGCCAGCCAGATGGACGTGCTGCAGCACCGGGTTGGGCGCGGGCTCGCCGACATGATGGAGCGCACCGGCGGCGGTCTTGCCCATCTCTCCGAGCGCCTGGCGCTGATCGATGCGGCTCAACAGAACCTCAACGCGCTTACCGGTCAGGTGGTGGGGTTGCGGGATATTCTCGCCAACAAGCAGACGCGCGGCGCCTGGGGGCAGGGGCGCATGGAGGCGATTGTCCGCGACGGCCTGCCGCCGGGCGCTTTCAGCTTTCAGGCCACCCTGTCCAATGGCCGCCGGCCCGATTGCCTGGTGCAACTGCCCGGCGACCGGCCGCTGGCCATCGACGCCAAATTTCCGCTGGAGGGGTTTCAGGCGTTTCGCGCCGCGCCGGGCGGGGAGGCCCGTCGCGCCGCCGCCGCCCGCCTGCGCCAGGATGTGGCCGCCCACATCCGCGATATCGCCGGCAAGTATCTGCTGCCGGGCGAGACCCAGGACATGGCGCTGATGTTCGTGCCGTCGGAATCGCTCTACGCTGATCTGCTCGAACACTTCGAGGACGTGGCGCAGATGGCGACGCGGGCGCGGGTCATCATCGTGTCGCCGTCACTGCTCGCCCTGGCCATCCAGCTGGTGCGGGCGCTGGCCCGCGACGCCCGCATCCGCGATGAGGCGCAGGCCATCCAGACCGAGGTCGGCCGCCTGCTCGACGACCTCGGCCGTCTGCAGGACCGCGCCGGCAAGCTGGACGCGCATTTCCGCCAGGCCCGGGAGGACCTGGCGGCGCTGAACGTGTCGGTGGAGAAAATCGCCCGCCGCGGCGGTCGCATCGAGGCGCTGGAGTTCGAGGGGGCGGAGTGAACGAGGTGATTAGTTCGCGATGTATGTGATTCTCGCAGAGCGGCCCTGAGAGACGGGCGGCGTGTCAGCCGAATAGGTGATGGAAAACAGCGGCGAATATTGGTAGGTGGGGGCGGCGGTCAAGGTGATTTTCATGTTGCAGAGCGACTGTTGCGCGACCACAGTCTTCACGAGACGGCTACTCGGGTCCTCTTCGACGTCTCGCCTCTGAAGCAAGCTATAGTCTCCATCAATCCGGCCGCCTGCCGGCAGCTTTCGGCAATCGTCAACACCATAGGAGGCCATGGCGATAGCGGCGACAGCATTGGCGCGCTGATCCAGTACGCTCCCGTCGATCCTGGCGTTCTGGCTAAAGTCATAAGTATAAGCACCCGTGGAAAACGGCCCAAGGAAGGCGTTGCCGTCAGCCTCCAGGTTATGCGCCAGCTCGACTTTGTCGCCTGGATTGACCGGCGCCAGGGGTGTTGAGATCACGTAGCCATTGTTATCCAGTTTCATGGAGGCGAGAGACCATCTCTCGCCTTTGCCGAACATGTTCCAACCCAGGACAGCGCGCAGGGCGTTGGCCGCCGGATTGACGTCGTTATAGATCGATGTGAGCAGATAAATGCTCTGGTCGCCAGATAAGATGGGGGCTGCCGGCACGGTTAGCCCGGCGTGCATAAAGGTCACGCCTGTTGTCAGCTTGGCTCCCGCCACCAGATCGTATCCGTCAAGCGTGGCGCTGCTTGCCATGCGGCCGGTTTTCAGGGCGACGCCGTCGCGACTGTACCGCGGCTTGGCGCAGCGCCCTATGGTGCGTGAGGCGCCGTCTTTCTTCGAAACGATGCGTTCGCCCAGCAATGTTTCATACGGTTTCAGGATTGTGACGCACTCCGGCGCCATGTAGCCGAACGGAGTGGTGAGGTAGTTGGCGGGCACGGTGGCGGGTCTGGTCGCCGCGCTGGCGGCCGCGGCGGTCAGCGCCAGGCCCGCCGCGAGCATGATGGACGACAGGGAGGGGATTCTCATTGCTGGCTCCAGTTACTCTTTGAGGGGAACAGCGGCGCTTCCCGCCGAAAAACGGAGGGTGGGCGGCCAGGGTGTGTACGCAACGGGACCGGGGCGCCGTCGATGCCGCCAGGCATGCGCCGCCGGGGCGCATGGGACCTCGCAGGTCGCGGATGTGGCAGCGCCCCGCAGTTGGATGTCAATGGAAATTCAATTTAATTTATGTATAATTTTATCAAAAGAGATATATTTCAGTTATTATCATCAAGTGTAAGCACGATATTGCATCGAGTCTTCGGTGCCGGGCGCACGCTTATCTGGTCGCTTATATTTTCTGTTCCGCCAGCAGTCGTCAAACTTGTAGAGATGTTTGGATAGTCAATTTCACCGCCTCCTGGCAGTTTCGCGCAATCAGAATGAGTATTAAATTCCTCAAGGGCGATATTCACGACCTCATCTGGATTGAACATGGGGGGTGTGAAGGTTGTCTGTTGCAACGGGGTGTTCGATTCCAGATCGATGACCGACGCCTGGATTTCATGCTGCCCGTCGGTTTGCCTTGCTTCAATGGCCTGCCGCAACCGTTGGCCGGTCACTACGTTCACTGCAGGGGAAATATACACGCAGTCGTCATCCGGCGACACAAACCAATTGCTGGCAGTCCAGCCTGGATAGCGAGGCAGCATGTTCCAGGCTAAGACGGCTTGCACCATTGGCCCAAAAAGATCTTCTGCGTCGTGCAGGCCAGTGAACAAATACAGGATTTGGTCACTCACTTTGGCTGGTTGTGGCGGCACGATAATATCGGTCGCAGTCTGAATTTCCTTATAATCCTTGGGAAAATTGACGGCAGCTTTGGCCAGGTATGTGCCCGTGTAGGCCCGCACGCTGCGGCGGTTGCCGTGAGCCTCAAGCTGCACCCCAGTGGCGCTGAAACGCGGGCGGCTGCACTTGCCGGCATTTACGTCCCCGGTGGCGCGACGTCGCGCCTGCCGCATGGCGACGGTTTCGCCTTTCCGCAGCTGCACGATGTCTTGTGGGGCTACATAGCCGTAGGGTGTCGGCAGATAGTCGGCTGGAACATTTGGTGGCCGTTGGCCTGCGCCGCTATCGGCGCTGCGGGCCAGGCTGACGGTGGACGCCAGGGTTGCGAGGGCCAGGCCAGCCGCCGCCATGACGAAATTTGCCTTGATCGATGTCATGATATCCTCGGGTGATGCGCGTTATGGAGGTAAAACTCTATGACGCATCAGGAGGAACGTCAGACAAAGACAGAGGCTGACTGATCTATGCAAAATCTTGCAAGTGAATGGCGGAGCCGGGTGAAGGAGAGCGGCGGCGTCCTGTAGGTCTGATTGACGAATGTCATGCGCTGTTACGCGCTATGACGATCAAGAACAGCGCCAGGCTGATCGAAAAAGACGCTGGCGCATCGCGAACATCTGCTACAATGTGGTGCGCTGGCGGATGGCGGCGACCAGCGTGCCTTCGTCCAGGTAGTCAAGCTCGCCGCCCACCGGCACGCCATGGGCGAGGCGCGTCACCTTCACCGGCAGATGCTGCAACATGTCGGTGATGAAGTGCGCCGTGGTCTGGCCGTCGACGGTGGCGTTGAGGGCGATGATGACTTCCGCGACCGCCGGGTCCGCCGTCCGCTCCGCCAGCGACGCCAGATTGAGGTCATCCGGCCCCACCCCATCCAGCGGCGACAGCACGCCGCCCAGCACGTGGTAACGGGCGTTCAGCGCCGCCGCCCGCTCCAGCGCCCACAGGTCGGAAACGCTCTCCACCACGATCAGCACGGCCGGATCGCGGCGCGGATCCTGGCAGATGGCGCAGGGAATGCTGGTGTCGACATTGCCGCAGGCGGTGCAGGTCACCACCCGGTCGGCGACCACGCGCACCGCGTCGGCCAGCGGCGCCAGCAGCGCCTCGCGCTTGCGAATCAGATGCAGCGCCGCCCGCCGCGCCGAGCGCGGCCCCAGCCCCGGCAGGCGCGCCAGCAGCTGGATGAGACGTTCAAGTTCGGGACCGGTTGACGAAGCCATGATGCCCTGATGAATGGCGCCGGAGCGCTCTGCAAGGGGCTGGACCACCAGCCAGCCGGATTGATTGTTGGCGTCGGCCACGCGGCCGCAACGTCCGCCGCCCGCGGCGTCGCGCCTGAACCGCCGCCATCTTGACCGGACCTGTTCCGGCCATCCACGAAAAAAGGTCCGGCGACGCACGAGCCGCGCCGGCAGCGTTTCCACGCCGGCTGTCACGTCCCCGGCGTCAGTCCCGTCGCTTGCCTGCGCCCTGGCGTCCGCCGCCGAGCCGGCTGGCGGCTTCCAGCCAGCGGCTGAAATCGTGCATGTTCTGCTGCACATAGCCCTGCAAATGCCGCACGCCGCTTTCCAGTGCCTCCCGCTGGGCGTCCGTCAGCTCCTCGCTGGCCAGCGCATGGCGCAGGTTCATGATGTCCTGTCGCCATTCCCGCGCCGCCTGGGCCAGCCAGACCGCCTGGGTCAGGGCTGTCGCCATCCGCGTCCGGTCGGTGTCCGGCGGCGGGCCGGGGCGGGTGACGGCGGCGAGGGCGTGGTTCAGCGCCATGTGGGCTGCTTCCAGCCGGTAGACCAGCGCCACGTCCAGCGCTTCGCTGGCGGCGTAGGCGCCGTGCAGTTCCCGCGCGACCGTCAGCATGTCGGTCGTGGCCGCGCGCAAACGCCGGCGGGCGCGGGGATTGAGCGGCGCCAGCCACGCGGTCGCGGCCTTGAACCACCGCGTGGGGCGGGCCAGCATGCGCCGTGCGAAGGCCCGGACGCGCCCTGTCCCGGTCGTGCGTTGCGCGGCCCCCAAGCCCGGCCCTTGGGCCCCCAAGCCCGGCCCTGGGGGCCCCAAGCCCGGCCGCGGGGCCCCGGGGCCTGGCCGCGCGGGCGCCGGCTGGCGGCGCAATGCGCGTCGGGGGGCCAGGTCACGCCGCGCCACGGCAGTCCTGCTCAGAACAGCTTCATGCCCGGAGGCAGCGGCAGTCCGCTGGTCAGATCCTGCATGCGATCCTGCACCAGCTTCTCACCCTTGGCCCGCGCGTCGTTGACGGCGGCCACCACCAGATCCTCGATAATTTCCTTCTCGTCCGGGTTAAGCAGCGCGGCGTCGATGTGGATGGCGCGCATGACGCCCTTCGCCGTCATGCGCACAGTGACAGCGCCGCCGCCGGCCGCGCCGTCGACCTCCAGTGTCTCCATCTCGGACTGGGCGTCCGCCAGCTTCTGCTGCATCGCCTGGGCCTGCTTCATCAGCCCCATCAGATCACGCATGTCATTCCCTCCTGAAAGCGACGTAAACCAGCCGGTTCCGGTCAAATCCGGTCGCCTGGTCGCGCCTGACGCCACCCGCGGTCAGGCGCGCTGGCTTCAATCGTCGCATTCGCCTGCGCCTTCGCTGTCATCGGCGAGAGGCGCATCGGCGTCTGCTGCGTCCTCTTCCCCGGCCGTGGCGCGCACGTCAATCACATCGACGATCTGCGCCCCCGGAAACCGGTCGAGCACGGCGCGCACCAGCGGGTGGGCGGCGGCGTCGGAATGGCGCTCGGCCTTCGCGGCGGCGCGTCGCTGCTGGATGGTGTCCTCGCCCGGCTTCGAGGAGATGGCGACGACCCAGCGGCGCCCGGTCCATTCCTGCAAGCGCCCGGACAGTTCGGAGGCGAGACTGCGACTGCCGTTCTCCGCCAGGGCGAACTCGATGACCCCGTCCTCGAACCGCACCAGGCGCACATCGCGCTCCAGCGCCACTTTCAGGCCAATGTCGCGCTTGTCGCCCGCCAGCGCCACCAGGTCCTCGAACCGGGCGATGCGCACCGGCGGGGCGGCTTTGGGCGTGGCTTCGGCCTGCGTCGCCATGGCCGGGGCAGGCTGGCTGGAAACCAGCTGCATGCTGGCGCCGGGGGGAAGGGCGCTGGCGCGTCCGCGCGCGCCGTCGTCAGGCCCCATCCCGCCGCCATCGCGATAGTCGTTCTGGCCAACCGCCCGGGCCATCGCCGGCGCGCCGCCGCCCGCCCCGCCAGCGCCGGCTCCACCGCCGCCAGCGCCACCTCCCGTGGGGGCGACGCCGGACCGGCCGGCTGGCGGCGCGCTGTCCCGCAACATGCGCAGGGCCTCGTCCGGCGTTGGCAGGTCGGAGGCGTAGGCGAGCCGCACTAGGGCCATTTCGGCGGCGGCGAGCGGGCGGAAACTGTCCTGCACCTCCGGCAGGGCCTTCAGCAGCATCTGCCAGGCCCGCGACAGGGCGCGCAGGGAGAGTTTTCCGGCCAGGTCAGCGCCGCGAATGCGCTCGGCCTCGGTCAGCGACGGGTCCTTCGCGGCGTCGGGAACCAGTTTCAGCCGCGTGACCAGATGGGTGAAGCTGGCCAGCTCCGACATCACCACCGCGGGGTCGGCGCCGGCGTCATACTGCTCCTGCAACTGGCCAAGGCTGGCCGGCAGATCGCCGCGCATCACCGCCTCGAACAGGTCGATGACGCGGGCGCGATCGGCCAGGCCCAGCATGGCGCGCACGGTTTCGGCGCTCACGTGGCCGGCGCCGTGGGCGATGGCCTGGTCGAGCAGCGACAGGGAATCGCGCACCGAGCCTTCCGCCGCCCGGGCGATCTGCGCCAGCGCCTCGTCTTCCGCCGTCACCTGTTCCGCGTCGCAGATGCGGGCCAGATGCGCCGCCAGCACGGGCGCCTGCACCCGCCTGAGGTCAAAGCGCTGGCAGCGGGAGAGGATGGTCACCGGCACCTTGCGGATTTCGGTGGTGGCGAAGATGAACTTGGCGTGCGGCGGCGGCTCTTCCAGCGTCTTCAGGAAGGCGTTGAACGCCCCCGTCGACAGCATGTGCACCTCATCGACGATGTAGACCTTGTAGCGGGCCGACACCGGGGCGTAGCGCACCGAATCGTTGAGCTGGCGGATATTGTCGACGCCATTGTTGGAGGCGGCGTCGATCTCCATGACGTCAATGTGCGCGCCATCGATGATCTGCTGGCAGTGCACGCCGGGCTGGGTCAGATGGATGGTCGGCCCGCCGGAGCCGTCTGGCGTTTCGTAGTTGAGCCCGCGCGCCAGGATGCGCGCCGTGGTGGTCTTGCCGACGCCGCGCACGCCGGTCAGCATCCACGCCTGGGGGATGCGTCCGGTCTCGAAGGCGTTGGACAGGGTGCGCACCATGGCTTCCTGGCCGATCAGGTCGTCGAAACTGCGCGGCCGGTATTTCCGCGCCAGCACCCGGTATCCGGTCGCGCCGGCGGCGGGCTGGCTGGCGGCGAAACCCGGCAGGCCAGCGGAACTGGTTGCGATATGGGCTGTGTCGCCCGCCTGGCCCTGGGGCGCGGTGTCTGGCGAATCGGTCGGCGAATCGGTCATGGGCGCCTGTGGTGCTCCTCGGCTGCGCGGCCGCCCGTTATCCGTGGCCATTTGCGGCGGGGGCGGCCAGGGGCAAGGCGGGCGTCGCCGCGCCGGTCCTTGCTATCACGAAAGTCCTGTCCGATGCGAACCATCGGCGCCAGTGGGGCCGGCCGCCCGCGCCGCGCGGCTTTGGCGGCGCGACGACGCCATGGCCGCGCCGCCAAAGCCGGAAGGCAGAATATGTGGGATGCAGATTGGGTGGAACGGCGGAATTGCAAGTCCGCCCCATGGGCGACCGCCTTCGCTTTCGCCGGGGACACCGGCGCGCCCTGCGCAGCGTCGCCTGCATATGGCCTGCGCCGCCAAAAAAGCTGCGCGGCAATAAGGGCGACGAGGCCCAAGGGTGGGAGGCTGAACGGAGACCCGCCCGATGCTCGTTAGGGCTGCTTCCTTCCGGACCTGACCCGGTTGGCGAGTGGAACGTCCAACGCCAACCTCCCACGGCGTATATCGGGCAAAGCGACGCCACATGCAAGGGCGCCGGCGCCGGATGCGACGATCATCCCCGGCTCAATCCGGCCGGTCCCGCCCGTCGACGTCAACAGGGTTTGCATCAGCGCGGCAGGCGCGGGATAACCGCCTTGTGTTCAACGTGAGCCGCCAGGGAGACCCCCATGCATGACAGCGCGACAGGCTCCGCCGGCGCCGGATCGTCGGCGACCGTGCGTGAAGCCGGTTTCCAGCTTGATTCCCGTCTTGCCGGCGATTGCGGCGTCATTGGGGATCTGCCCCTGTCGCGCGTGCTGCTGATGAATGACAGCCGTTATGACTGGCTGATCCTGGTTCCCCGTCGCGCCGGCGTCGTCGAGCTGATCGACCTCGACGCCGATGCATACGCCGCGCTGGCCGGTGAAATACGCGCGGTCAGCGAGGCGGTTCGCCGTCACGCCGCGCCGCTGAAGCTCAACGTGGCGGCGCTGGGCAACATGGTCCGGCAACTGCATGTCCACATCATCGCCCGGCGGGAAGGCGACGCCGCCTGGCCCGGTCCGGTCTGGGGCGCCGGCCTGATCGAACCCCATGGCGAGGACGCCCTGGCGCAGGCCTGCGCCCGCTGGCGCGGCGCGCTGGGTCTGCCAGGCTGATGCGTTTTCCTCATCGGCGGTCCGCGCGCCAGCCTCTTGCTGCGTGACGCGGGCGCCATAGGCTACCGCTCGCGTGCGGGGAAAAACGCCAGGCGGGCCGGGCAGGTTTTTCTCTGAAGCCGACAAAAACTGAATGACACAGTCCGGGAGACCCCATGGCCACCGATATCGATAACCGGCATGACGGCGCGTTGCGGCCCGAACTCTCCGCCCGGGTGGGCTACGCCACCAATCCGCTGGTGCGCCACTCCGAGCGGCGCGACGACGACGCCCGCATGGCCAGCTTCCGCGCCTCCCAGGACGCCATCGCCTGCATCATTGTCGGCGACCGGCCGGTGATCAAAAGCGGCCCGGGCGGCCGGCCTGATCCATGGTTCTCGCTGGATGAGGTGTTCCGGCTCGGTGAGCCGCGCGAGTTGCCGTTTCTCGGCACGCTGAACGAGCGGCCGGTGTTCCTGGCCATTCATCCCCAGGAGTTCGGCGAGAAACTCCAGGGCTACAGTGATCTGGTGGTGGCGGATCTGCGCGCCATGGCCATGCAGGGCGCCCTGCCGCCGGAGGAGATGGGCGTGCTGGGCGAGGCCAAGGGCCTGGCCTACTGGCACCAGCGCCACCGCTTCTGCTCCAACTGCGGCGCGCCGAGCCGCATGGTGTCGAGCGGCTGGCGGCGCGACTGCGACGCCTGCAAGGCCCAGCATTTCCCCCGCACCGATCCGGTGGTGATCATGCTCGCCGTGCGCGGCGACGAATGCCTCATGGGCCGGCAGCCGCAATTTCCGCGCGGCATGTATTCATGCCTCGCCGGCTTCGTCGAGCCGGGCGAAACCATCGAGGACGCGGTGCGCCGCGAAATCATGGAGGAGGCGGGGGTGCCCCTGGGCGCGGTGCGTTATCTCGCCTCGCAGCCCTGGCCGTTCCCCGGCTCGCTGATGATCGGTTGCGTCGGCGAGGCCCTGTCGGCCGATATCGTTGTTGACAGGACCGAGCTCGACGACGCCCGCTGGTTCAGTCGCGACGAAGCGCGGCTGATGCTGGCGGGAAGGCATCCGGGCAGGCTGTTCGTTCCGCCGCCGATGGCGATTGCTCACCACGTGCTCGCCGCGTTTGCGCGCGGTGAGACGGGCTGACGCTGCCGTTCCAGAACGCCAGGTCGTCCAGGCTCTCCCAGCGCAGGCGCAGCGCCGGGAGGCCCTTGCAACCTCCGGTTGGCGCGGCGTCGACAATGTCGCCGCCGATGGCGCGGAAGAAGACGATGGCCACCACATTGCGCTCCGGCGCCCACAGGCTGACGCTGCCGTGGCCGCGGGCCTTCAGGTCGCAGGCCATCAGACCCATCAACCGGGTTCCAACGCCCCGGCACTGCATGGACTTCAGCACCAGGATGTCGAGAATGACGCCCTCGCCGTCGACCGCGCCACAGGCGCCGGCTCCGATGATCTGGCCATCCGCTTCCGCCACGAACACGCTGACGGTCGCATCCGACAGGCGCTGCGTCCAGCGGGCCAGATAGTCGCCGGACGACCCGGGGCGCAGGTCGCGGTCCTCGACGAGGCCGCGCCAGGTTTCACGATGCGCGGCGGCGTGCGCCGCCGCGATGCCGGCGGTGTCGGTCGCTATGGCGGGCCGGTAATGAACGCGCATGGCGTGCTCCTTTCCTGGTGCATCTGTTGTCGTGGCGGCCTTCCAGCCGGGAATGACGTCGGGGCGGCGACGTCGGCGATGAGGTCAGGGAACGCCCGCCGGACCAGCGTCAGGCGGCGTCTTTTCCCGCCGGGCAACTTGCCCGCCGGGTCACCTTTCAGTGGCGATAACCTGCCCGCCGACAACGGCGACAAAACGACCGTTCAGGGCGGAAACGGGGCGATTGCGTGTTCCACGCCACCAATCCGTTAATCCGCCGGGTCGCCCGTTTCCGACCAGAACCAGACGCCGTCCGGGTTTTTCCGGCCGCCGCCAGCCGGGACCTTTCATGGCTGGGGTGAAACGTGAAAAACCCGCGAACCGGGGCTGGCTCGCGGGCTGTCTGCGCCATTTGCATGTCAGGGGTATGACGCCGGGGGCCATCCCGGCGGCTTGTTCATTCGGCGGCGATCGCCCGCAGTTCGTCGCGGTAGGGCGCGGCTGGATAAACGCCGAGAATGCGCAGCTCGCGCGAGAAGAAGCCCAGTTCCTCCAGGGCGTTCTTCAATCCCCGGTCGTCCGGGTGCCCTTCCACTTCCGCATAGAACTGGGTGGCGGCGAACTGGCCCTCAAGCTGGTAGCTCTCCAGCTTGGTCATGTTGACGCCATTGGTGGCGAAACCGCCCAGCGCCTTGTAGAGCGCCGCCGGCAGGTTGCGCACCCGGAAGACGAAGCTGGTGATGGTGGGGCCTTCGCCGGCCTTTGGCCACCTGGGCTCGCGCGACAGGATAATGAAGCGCGTGGTGTTGTGCGCCTCGTCCTCCACGTCCTCGGCGAGGATGTCGAGTCCATAGACCTCGGCGGCCAGCCGCGGGGCGAGGGCGCCGCGCGTGGGATCCTTCCATTCCGCCACCTCGCGCGCCGCCCCGGCGGTGTCGCCGGTGATCACCGCCTTCAGGCCAAGCTCACGGATAATGCGGCGGCACTGCCCGATGGCGTGCACGTGGGTGTAGACGCTGGTGAGCTGTTCGATCTTCGCGCCGGGCAAGCCCATCAGCTGGAAGCGGATTGGCAGGAAGTGCTCGCCGATGATGTGCAGGCCCGAGAGCGGCAGCAAATGGTGAATGTCGGCGACGCGGCCGGCGATCGAATTTTCGATCGGGATCATGCCGAACTCCGCCGCCCCGTCCTTCACCGCGTTCAGGGCGTCGTCGAAGGTCGGGCAGGGCAGGGTGTCACGGTCGGGAAACACTTCCCGGCTGGCGATCTGCGAATTGGCGCCGTGCTCGCCCTGAAAGGAAATCAGCCGCGAGCCGCGGGCGGTGTCTGTCTCGGAAGCCGGGGCGTCGTGCGCGCCGGGCGTTGCGCCGGTCATGATCTCTCCAGTCAACAGGGTCGCGTCGGCGCTGCGTTACAGCCGCGCAAAATATGTCCAATTGAAGATGCGGCCGTGGGGCAGGGCTGCGGGACAGGGCTGCGCCGGCTTACGGACGGGCCGCCAGCACGGCCCGCGCCCGCTCCAGATCGTGGGGCGTATCGACCCCCAGGGGCACGTCGTCGACCACGACGATGTCAATCCGCATGCCCGCTTCCAGCGCCCGCAACTGCTCCAGGTTCTCGCGCCGCTCCAGCGGCGACGGCGGCAGGGCGATGAAGCGCCGCAGCGCCGCGCGCCGCCAGGCGTAGAGGCCGATATGGTGCAGCAATGGCCCCTCGCCCCACGGGGCGGTGGCCCGGGTAAAATAAAGCGCCCGCAGCCGCCCCGGCGTCAGCTCCGTCCCCACCGCCTTCACCACCGACGGTTCGGCGCGCTCTTCCGCGCGGGTGATGACGGCGGCGAGGGTGGCGATATCCACAGCCTGATCAGCCAGCGGCGTCAGCGCTGCGGCGATGATCGCCGGATTGATGGTGGGCAGATCGCCCTGCACGTTCACGATCACATCGTGGCGTCCGTCCGGGTCGATGGCCTGCAATGCTTCATGAATCCGGTCAGAGCCGGACGGATGATCCGCCCGGGTCATCACCGCCGTTCCGCCAGCCTTTGCAACGGCTTCGGCGATCTCTGGCGTATCGGTGGCGACCACCACGGGACCCACATCCGCCTCCTGCGCCCGGCGCATGACCTGAACGATCATGGGGGCGCCGGCGATGTCGGCCAGTGGTTTTCCGGGAAGGCGGCTGGACGCCATCCGCGCGGGAATGAGAACGAGGGGCTGGATCATGATTTGGAATGGCGTCAAAAAGTAGCAAAGAGCGTTTCACCTATACGAGTTGCGTTCGCCGCGTCAAAGCGGTTAATCATCGCCCCAAAGCTCCGCCTGCGGGGCGCCGTCCTTATCCAGATCACGCCTTGCGGAGTCGCCGTTTATGGATTCCTTCGAGCTTAACAAGATTGCCGGCGCGGTTCTGGGCACTCTCATGTTCGTGCTTGGGCTGAATATCGTCACTGAGAAACTGTTTGAGAACCATGCGCCGAAGGTTCCGGGGTATGATCTGCCGCAGGCGGCCGAGGCGTCGGCTGGCGGCGCGGCTCCAGCGGCCAAGGCGGCGACGCCGCTTCCCGTGCTGCTGGCCAAGGCTGACGCCGCCAAGGGCGAGAAGGCCATCGCCAAGTGCAAGACCTGCCACAGCTTCGAGAAGGGCGGCCCCAACAAGATCGGCCCCGATCTTTATGGCGTGCTTGGCCGCCAGGTGGCCCATCATGAAGGCTTCGCCTATTCCAAGGGCATGAAGGAGCATGGCGGTTCCTGGAACTTTGAGAACCTCAACGAGTTCCTGACCAACCCGAAGAAGGTCGTGCCTGGCACCCTGATGAACTTCGCTGGCGTTCCCAAGGAAGAAGAGCGCGCGGACATTCTGGCTTACCTGAATACGCTGTCCGACAGTCCGCTGCCGGCGCCAAAGGTCGAAGCGGCTCCGGCTGGCGATGCAGCGCCGGCGGCCGGCAAGGAGCCCGCCAAGGAACCTGCCAAGGAACCTGCGAAGCACTGAGCTTGCGCAGTTTCAGTTCCCGCGGCCCATGCGCCGCCAGGGGAGATGATCGAGCCGGGCTTTCGCCCGGCTTTTTCACGTGCGCATGAGACAGGCCGCCTTGCGGCCAACTTTTGCGGGTCTGTTTGTGAGATCGCCCGCTGGGATATTAGAATTATGCAGGGCAGTTGCGTCGATTCTGCCGACCTTGCCCTGAAACGTTGTCCGGCGTCGCCATTCAATGTCGCTGCCCAGCTTTCGTCAGACATGCCGCCGTATGCGCAGCCAACGCCGGAGAAGCCCGTGCCCGATGCCAAGCCCGTCAGGAAGCCCGAAGCGCTGTTGTCCGCGCCGTCCGCCCCGGCCCTGGCGCCGGTGACCCGGCGCGGCGCCCTGCTCGGGGCGGTTTCAGCGGCGCTGGCCGGCTTCTGGCGCGCCGGCGCGGCGCAGGCGGCGCAGGACGGCGCGCCGCCGCCAGCCGGCGCCGGGCCGCAATGGCGTCATGCGCTCTCCCTGATGGGGCAACCGAAATATGGCGCGGATTTCACGCATTTTGACTACGTTAATCCGGCGGCGCCGAAAGCTGGCGTCGTCCGTTTCGGCTCCCAGGGGGGCTTTGACAGCTTCAACCTTGCCGTCGCGGGCGTGAAGGGGGAGGTGGAAGACCGGCTCACCCTGATCTACGACCAGCTGATGGAGCCCTCGCTTGATGAGGTGAACACCGAGTATGGCCTGATCGCGGAGGCGGCGCGCTATGCAGGGGACTATTCCTGGGCAAGCTATCGCCTGCGCCCGGAGGCGCGCTGGCATGACGGGCGACCGGTTGCCGTCGAGGATGTGATTTTTAGCTTTGAAAGCCTCAAGAAGCTGAGCCCGCAATACGCCGCCTACTGGCGCGATGTGACCGCCGTGGAAAAAACGGGCCCGCGCGAGGCGACATTCCGTTTCGCCACGACAGGCAACCGGGAGTTGCCGCAGATCGTTGGCCAGCTGCCGGTGCTGCCAAAGCACTGGTGGGAAGGGACCGACGCTAGCGGCCGCAAGCGCGACATCGCCGCGACGACGCTGGAGCCGCCGCTGGGCTCCGGGCCCTATCGCATCAAGGCTTTCGACGCCGGCCGCTGGTGCGAATACGAGCGGGTGAAGGACTATTGGGGCGAGAAGCTGCCCAACCGCGTCGGCATGCACAATTTCGATGTGGTGCGCGTTGATTATTACCGCGATATCACGGTGCTGTTCGAGGCGTTCAAGGCCGACCAGTTCGATTTTCGCACCGAGAATGTCGCCAAGAACTGGGCCACGGGCTACGACTTCCCGGCGGTGCGCGAGAAAAGGGTGATACTGGAGGAGTTTCCCCAGCGCAGCAGCGGCGTCATGCAGGCGTTCGTTTTCAATATGCGCCGGCCGCAGTTCCAGGATGAGCGGGTGCGCCGCGCCCTGAACTACGCTTTCGACTTCGAGGAAGTGAACCGCACGCTGTTTTTTGGCCAGTACAAGCGCATCGATTCCTATTTCTCCGGCACGGAACTGGCTTCCTCCGGCCTGCCGCACGGCCTGGAGAAGGAGATTCTGGAAAGCGTGCGCGACAAGGTTCCGGCCAGCGTCTTCACCGAGGTCTACAGGAATCCCGTCGCCGGTTCGCAGGAGGCGTTCCGCGCCAATCTGCGCGAGGCGCACCGGCTGCTCGGCGAGGCTGGCTGGGTGTTGAAGGGGCGCAACCTGGTCAACAGCAAAACCGGCGCGCCTTTCGTCATCGAATTCCTGAGCTTCGATCCCTCGTTCGAGCGTTACGTCCTGCCCTACCAGAACGCCCTGAAGCGGCTGGGCATGAACGTCAATCTTCGCGTCGTCGACGCCACCCAATACCAGAACCGCCTGCGCGCCTTCGACTTTGACGCCGTCACCTTCCTGTGGCCGGAATCCCTGTCGCCGGGCAATGAGCAGTGGAATTTCTGGGGCTCGGAAGCGGCGAAACGCCCCGGCTCCATGAACGTCGCCGGCATCAGCGACCCTGGCGTCGACGCGCTGATCGGCAAGGTGGTTTACGCCACGACGCGCGAGGAGCTGGTGGCCGCGACGCGGGCGCTGGACCGGGTGTTGCTGCACCACAATTACGTCGTGCCGCAGTGGACCTACAATTTTCAGCGAACGGCGCGCTGGAACCGTTTCGGCCGTCCGCAGACCATGCCTGAATATGGCGCGGCGGCGTTCCCGACCATCTGGTGGTGGGATGCGGCGCTGGCGGCGAAGACCGGCGGGCGGCGCTGATGACCGTTGCGGCGGCTGACAGGGGCATGGGGGCGCGGCGATGATCGGATATATCCTGCGTCGCCTGCTGCTGATGATCCCGACGATTCTGGGCATCATGCTGATCTCGTTCGTGCTGGTGCAATTCGCGCCAGGCGGCCCGGTTGAGCGGGTGATCGCCCAGTTGCAGGGCGCCGACGCGGGCGCCACCTCGCGTATCTCCGGGGGCGGCGGCGGCGATTTCGCCTCGTCGGCGTCGGCGGACAGCAGCTATCGCGGGGCCCAGGGTCTCGACCCGGAATTTATCAAACAGCTGGAAGCGCAGTTCGGCTTTGACAGGCCCGCGTCTGAACGCTTTCTCAAGATGATCTGGGATTACGCCCGCTTCGATTTCGGCAAGAGCTATTTTCGCGACACGCCGGTGGTTGATCTGATCCGCGAGAAGCTGCCGGTGTCGATCTCGCTCGGCCTGTGGATGTTGCTGCTGTCCTACGCCGTCTCGATCCCGCTTGGCGTCGCCAAGGCGGTGCGCGACGGCACGCGCTTCGACGCCTGGACGTCGGTGGTGGTCATCGTTGGCTACGCCATCCCTGGCTTCCTGTTCGCCATCCTGCTGATCGTGCTGTTCGCCGGCGGCTCGTTCTTCCAGATTTTTCCGTTGCGCGGCCTCACGTCCGACAACTGGGCGCAGCTCAGCGTGGCCGGCAAGGTCGCCGACTATTTCTGGCACCTCGTGCTGCCGATCACCTCCATGGCGCTCGGCGCGTTCGCGACCTCGACGCTGCTGACCCGCAACTCCTTCCTTGATGAAATCCGCAAGCAATACGTGCTCACCGCGCGGATGAAGGGACTGACCGAGCGCCGGGTGCTGTATGGCCATGTGTTTCGCAACGCCATGCTGATCGTCATCGCTGGCCTGCCGGGAGCGTTCATTGGCGCCTTCTTCGCCGGGTCGCTGCTCATCGAAACCATCTTCTCGCTCGATGGCCTTGGCCTGCTGTCGTTCGAATCGATCATCAACCGCGATTACCCGACGGTGTTCGCCTCGCTCTACATCTTCTCCCTGCTCGGCCTGGTGGTGAACCTGATTTCCGACCTGACCTACGCCTGGATCGATCCGCGCATCGACTTCGCCGCGCGGGAGGCCTGACCCATGGCCAGCGTCGAACCCGCCCTCTCCGCCGTCGCCGCGTCGCCGGTCGTAGCGCCCGCCATCGTCGCGCCGTCCCTGCCGCGCGGCCGCTTTGTCAGCCTGTCGCCGCTCAACCGCCGGCGCCTGCGCAACTTCCGCGCCCACCGGCGCGGCTGGTGGTCGCTGTGGATTTTCCTCGTCCTGTTCGTCCTTGCCCTGTGCGCCGAACTGATCGCCAACGACCGGCCGATTCTCGCTTCCTACAAGGGCGAGCTGTTGTTTCCCGCCCTGGTGCACTATCCGGAGGAGAAGTTTGGCGGCTTCCTCGCGGTCACCGACTATCGCGACCCGGCCATCGCCGATGAGATCAGGGCCCATGGCTGGATGATCTGGCCGCCGATCCGCTTTTCCTACAATACCCAGAACCTCAATCTGCCGACGCCGGCGCCATCGCCGCCCACCTGGCTGCTCAGCGAGGCGCAGTGCAAGGCGGCGGCGGAAAAGGCCGGGCGGACGGTGAGCGGCAATCCCTGCCGCGACATTGAATGGAACTGGCTGGGCACGGACGATCAGGGCCGCGACGTGCTGGCGCGGCTGATTTATGGCTTCCGCATCTCGGTGCTGTTCGGTCTGTCGCTGGCGGCGCTGTCATCGGTCATTGGCGTCGCCGCCGGCGCCGTGCAGGGCTTCTTCGGCGGCTGGACCGATCTGGTTTTCCAGCGCTTCATCGAAATCTGGACGGCGATCCCCTCGCTCTATCTGCTCATCATTCTCTCGGCGGTCATTACGCCCAGCTTCTTCGTGCTGCTCGGCATATTGCTGCTGTTTTCCTGGGTGGCGCTGGTGGGCGTGGTGCGGGCGGAGTTCCTGCGCGCCCGCAATCTGGAATATGTTCGCGCCGCCCGGGCGCTCGGTCTTGGCAATGGCCGCATCATGTTTCGTCACATGTTGCCCAACGCCATGGTGGCGACGCTGACCTTCCTGCCGTTCATTCTCAACGGGGCCATCACCACGCTGACGTCGCTGGACTTTCTGGGCTTTGGCCTGCCGCCGGGCTCGCCGTCCCTGGGTGAGATGCTGGCCCAGGGCAAGGGCAATCCCGAGGCGCCGTGGCTTGGCCTCTCCGGCTTCTTCGTCATCGCGCTCATGCTGTCGCTGCTGATCTTCATCGGCGAGGCGGTGCGTGACGCCTTCGATCCGCGAAAGGCTCCGGCATGAGCGCGGCCAACCCGTCAACGGCGCCCTTGCTCCAGGTGCGCGGCCTCAGAACCGCCTTCCGTCAGGATGGCCAGACCAGCATGGCGGTCGATGGCGTCTCGTTCGATCTGGCGCGCGGCGAAACCCTGGCGCTGGTGGGCGAATCCGGCTCCGGCAAATCGGTCACCGCCATGTCGATCCTGCGGCTGCTGTCTTATCCGGCGGCCAGCCACCCGGGCGGCGAGGTGCTGTTTCGCGGCAAGGACCTGTTGACGGCCAGCGACGCCGAACTGCGCGCCGTGCGCGGCAATGACATCACCATGGTGTTTCAGGAGCCGATGACCTCGCTCAACCCGCTGCATACGGTGGAAAAGCAGCTTGGTGAAATCCTCGCCCTGCACAAGGGCCTGCGCGGCAAGGCCGCCCGCGCCCGCATCATCGAACTGCTGGAGCTGGTGGGCATCCGCCAGCCGGCCGAGCGGCTCTCCGCTTACCCGCACCAGCTGTCCGGCGGCCAGCGTCAACGCGTCATGATCGCCATGGCCCTCGCCAACGAGCCGGACCTGCTGATCGCCGATGAGCCGACGACCGCCCTCGACGTCACCGTGCAGGCGCAGATCCTGGCGCTGCTCGCCGACCTGAAGCAGCGGCTCGGCATGGCCATGCTGTTCATCACCCACGACCTCGGCATTGTCCGGCGCATCGCCGACAACGTCTGCGTGATGACCGGCGGCCAGATCGTCGAGCGCGGCCCGGTCGCCGGGGTGTTCGCCGCGCCGCAGCACCCTTACACCCGCAAGCTCCTGCATGCCGAGCCGAAGGGGGAAGCCGCGCCGGTCGCCGCCAGCGCCCCGGTGGTGGTGGAGGCGGGACCGGTCAAGGTGTGGTTCCCGATCCGCAAGGGTTTTCTGCGCCGCGTCACCGGGCACATCAAGGCGGTGGACGGGGTGTCGCTCCGCCTGCGCCAGGGGGAAACCCTGGGCGTGGTTGGCGAATCCGGCTCGGGCAAGACCACGCTTGGCCTGGCGCTGCTGCGTCTGATCCAGTCCGATGGGCCGATCGTCGTCCTTGGCCAGCGCATTGACGGCGTCGGCGCGCGCCAGCTTCGCCCGCTACGCCAGCGTATGCAGGTGGTGTTTCAGGACCCATATGGCTCCCTGTCGCCGCGCATGTCGGTGGCGGAAATCATCGCCGAGGGCCTGCTGGTGCAGCAGCCGGGCATGCCGCTGGTGGCCCAGCGCCAGAAGGTGGCGGAGGCATTGCACGAGGTCGGCCTCGACCCGGCGACCATGGATCGCTATCCGCACGAGTTCTCTGGCGGCCAGCGCCAGCGCATCGCCATCGCCCGGGCCATGGCGCTGGAGCCGTCCTTCGTCATCCTTGATGAACCGACCTCCGCCCTCGACATGTCGGTGCAGGCGCAGATTGTCGACCTGCTGCGTGATCTGCAACGGCGCAAGAACCTGTCGTACATCTTCATCAGCCACGACCTGAAGGTGGTGAAGGCTTTGGCCAACACCATCATGGTGATGCAGAACGGCGTGGTGGTGGAGCAGGGGCCGGCGAGCGATATCTTCGCATCGCCAAAGACCGATTACACCCGCGCCCTGTTCGCGGCGGCGTTCAACATCGACGCCGCGCCGGCGGCGGATGCGGCTGGCGCCGGCGCGACATAGGGCAGGGAAGCGCTCATCCGCCGGTTGTCAGGCCCGCGCGCTGTCCGTGCGTCCCGCCATGGCCTTCCGCCGTTGCGCCATCGACCACACGGGTTCCTCCCTCACGCCCGCGCCTGTAGCGGGTGTCCACGCCTTGCCGAAGCCGCCAGGCGGGGCAATCGCCAGCCGGGCAGGGGGGCTGACAGAACCGCCCGGCCGTCCATGGCGGGCGTTTCCCTCACGCCTCCCGCAACCGCAGCAGCCGCAGCGCATTGGCGGTCACCAGCACGGTCGCGCCGGTGTCGGCGAGGATCGCCATCCACAGGGGGGTTTCGCCGAGCAGGGTGGTGACCAGGAACGCCGCCTTCAGCCCAAGCGCGATCACCAGGTTCTGGCGGATGTTGCCCATGCCGGCGCGGGCGAGGCGGATCAGGCTGGCGACGTCGCTGATGCGGTTGCGCAGCAGCGCCGCGTCGGCGGTTTCCAGCGCCACGTCCGTGCCGCCGCCCATGGCGACGCCAACGGCAGCGGCGGCCAGCGCCGGGGCGTCGTTGATGCCGTCGCCGACCATCGCCACCGGGCCAGCCCGTTGCAGGCGGTCGATGGCGGCGAGCTTGTCGCCGGGCAGCAGCTCCGCCTCAACCGCCAGGCCCAGCGCCCCGCCGATGGCGGCGGCGGTGCGGGCGTTGTCGCCGGTCAGCATCACCGGCGTGACGCCAAGCGCCTTCAGCTCCGCCACGCCGGCGGCGGCGTCATCGCGCGGTTCGTCGCGCAGGGCGATGAGCGCCAGCGCCACGCCGTCCTCGCTGACCACCACCACGGTCTTGCCGTCGCTCTCCAGCTGCGTCACGCGCGCATCCGCGCCGGCAGGCAGGGCGCCGGCCTCGCGCGCCTGGCGGGGCGAGCCCACCGTCACCAGGCCGCTGTCGAGCCGGCCGGAAACTCCCTTGCCGGCCGTCGCCGCGCTGCCGTCCAGGGTGCGCGGAATGGCAAGCCCGCGCGCTTCCGCTTCGGCGATAATGGCGAGGCCAAGCGGATGGTTTGAACCCATTTCCACGGCGGCCGCCTTGGCGAGTGCGGCGTTGATCGCCGCCGCATCTGCCGACGTCGCGTCGTCGCCGCCGGGCGGCGTCACATTCGTCACCCGGGGTTCGCCGCGCGTCAGCGTGCCGGTCTTGTCGAAGGCGATGGTCCGCACATGGGCCAGCGTTTCCAGCGTTGCGCCGCCCTTGGCCAGCAGGCCGCGCCGGGCGCCGTTGGCGATGGCGGCGGCGATGGCGGCGGGCGTCGAGATGACCAGCGCGCACGGGCAGGCGATCAGCAACACCGCCAGGCCGCGATAGATCCAGGTTTCCCACGGCTGGCCGGCGAGCAGCGGCGGCACAATGGCGACCAGCGCCGCGAAGGCCATGGCGGCTGGGGTGTACCAGCGGCTGAAGCGGTTGATGAAGCGCTCGATCGGCGCCTTTTTCTCCTGCGCCTCCTCCACCATGGCGATAATGCGGGCGATGGTGTTGTCGGCGGCGGCGCTGGTGATGCGCACCCGCAATTCGCCAGTGAGATTGATGGCGCCGGCGTAGATTTTGTCGCCGGCCCGGCGGGCTACGGGCGTCGACTCGCCCGTGACCGGCGCCTCATTCATGTCAGAGACGCCGCTGAGGATTTCGCCGTCGGACGGGGCGCGGTCACCCGGGCGCACCACCACCGTGTCGCCCACGGCCAGCGCGTCGGCGCCCACCGTTTCCAGCGTCCCGTTCCTGTCTCGCAACGCCGTGCGCGGCACGACGTCGAGCAACGCCGTGACGCCGGCCCGCGCCCGCCCGGCGGCGACGCCCTCCAGCATTTCGCCGATATTGAACAGAACGACGACGGCGGCGGCTTCCACCGATTCACCGATCAGCAGGGCGCCGACAGCGGCCACCACCAGCAGGGTCTCAATGGTGAACGGCGAGCCCGCCGCCGCCGCTGCCCAAGCCCGGCGGGCGATGGGCGCCACCGCGATGAGGGTGGCGAGGCTCCACACGGCGCGCGACCATGAAGGAACAATCCAGGCGACAACGAACGCCGCCGCGACGATCGCCATGGCGAGCAGGGTCTGCCAGCTGCCCGCCGGCATCCACGCCGGCATGCGGGCGGCGAACCACGACGGCGCCGCCTCCGGCGCATGGCTGTGGCCAAAATGATCCTCGCCATGGTCATCATGGGCGTGACCATGTTGATGTTGATGCTCATGCTCATGCTCATGCCCGTGAGCGTGATCGTGCCCATGGTGGTGACCGGGGCCGTCACAGCACGGGGCATGGGCGTGGGCCGCCACAGTCGCCGTGGCGCCAGCCGGCTCCGGCCGCGCCGCGTATCCCAGCCGCTTCAGCAGCGCGGCCACCTCGGCGGCGGCCGGCTGCGCCTCTGCCTCGATGGTCAGGCGCTGCAGGGCGACATTGACGGCGACGCCGGTGACGCCGGGCAGACGTTGCACCGCGGTCTCGATTTTCAGCGCGCAGGCGGCGCAATCCATGCCTTCGACGCGATAGCGCCGGGTGGCGGCGGGCGCATTCATGGCTTCACCAGCTGGTAATTTTCCACTGCCGACATCACATAGGGCCTGTAGTCACTACAGGGTCAAGAGGCGGATATGGCGGATTGCCCGGACAATGGCGCGTGGTCGATTGGCGAACTGGCGAAGCGCGTCGGCAGCAATGTGGAGACGGTGCGCTATTATGAACGCATTGGCGTGATGCCGCCGCCAGCGCGCAGCGCCGCCAATTATCGCGTCTACAGCGACGCCCATTTGCGCCGGCTGAGCTTTGTCATGCGCGCCCGGCGCCTCGGCTTTTCGCTGGAGCAGGTGCGGGCGTTGCTGGAGTTGTCTGGCCAGGCCAGCCAGCCCTGCGCCGGCGTGCACGCCATCGCCCGCGCCCACCGCGACGAGATCGACCGCAAGATCGCCGACCTCACCGCCCTGCGCGCGGAGCTGGACGCGCTGCTCTCCCACGCCCATACCGGCGCCATCGCCGAGTGCCGCATCATCGAAGCCCTGTCGCCGCGCGACGCATGAGGTCGCCGCGGCAACGCCGCGTTTACCATCCGCCGCAAGGCGTCGGGCGACTTTGTGAACCGGCCGGGCCGCGTTGTATTTCTGCCATTCATTTGGCGGGAAAGGCAAAATGGCGTCGTCGCCAGCCGGGCGCCTCCCGGGCGACGGCCGGTAAGAATTGATTCAGGACAATCCTTAATCAGCGCGCAACACCGCGTGGCTAGCGTTCCGCCCAAGCTGGCGATGGCCAGAGTTTTCGGGGGAACCATATGATTTTGCGCGGTAGCCGCTCCAGCTCCCAGCCGCCGTCCCGCCTCACGGCCTCGGTCATCGAGCAGTTGCTGATCGCCACGCTCATCGCCGTGGCGATCGTCACCGCCGTGGGCACCATCCGCAACAGCCTGCCCGCCGCGGTTCAGGGTGTTGGCGAAAGCTACGCCGCGCGCTGACCTTGCGGCGGGGCAGGGCTCCGGCGGCGGCCAGAACGATTGTGCCGCCGCGCGCGACGGGCGTAAGATGACCGGAGATGGCGTTCCCGCATCACCGGCGACGCTCCAGACCTTTGATCAGGCGCCGTTCCGTTAGAAAAGCGCCCGTTGCTTTTGCCGGAATGGCTTCGGCCACGACAGCCAGGGATCGTTCGCGTGCCACTTCAACTGTTGCTTGCGCCGGAAGCGGCGGCGCTTCCCATCTGGTTCGTCACCGCGTCCACCTGGACGGATATCGCCGCCGGCCTGCCAGCCAGCGCCCGGGCCTTCGCTTCTGCGCAGGAGTTCACGGGCGCCGCCGGCAAGGGGCTGTTGCTGCCGGGGCCGGACGGGGCCGTCTGCGCCGCCGTGTTTGGCGTGGAGGACGCCGGCGCCCGCCATGTCGATCCCTTCCTGGCCGGCGCGCTCTATGCCCTGTTGCCGGGCGGCGCATGGCGCTTCGCCAACGCGCCGCGCGATCCGCAGCTGGCCGTGCTGGCCATGGCGCTCGCTGGCTACGCCTTCAATCGCTACAAGGCGTCGGCAAAGGTCAAGGATGTGGCGCTGGTGGCGCCCGAAGGCGTCGACGCTGCTGAAATCGGCCGCATCGTCGACGGCGTCTTCCTGGCGCGCGACCTCATCAACACCCCGGCCAATGATCTGACGCCCGCCGACATGGAGCGGGCCGTGCTGAACCTGGCGGCCCGCTTCGGCGCGCGGGTGTCGGTCGTCACCGGCGACGATCTGCTGGTCAAAAATTTTCCGATGATCCACGCCGTGGGCCGCGCCTCGGCGACGGCGCCGCGCCTCATTGACATGGTCTGGGGCGAAGCCGGCGCGCCGAAGGTGACGCTGGTGGGCAAGGGCGTCAGCTTTGACACCGGCGGCCTCGACATCAAACCCTCATCGGCCATGCTGCTGATGAAAAAGGACATGGGCGGCGCTGCGGCGGCCTTGGCGGCGGCGCAAATGATCATGGCCGCCAACCTGCCGGTGCGGTTGCGCGTTATCATTCCGGCAGTGGAAAACGCCATTTCCGCCAATGCCTTCCGCCCCGGCGACGTGTTGCCGAGCCGCAAGGGCCTCACCGTGGAGATCGGCAACACCGACGCCGAGGGCCGGCTGATCCTCGCCGACGCCCTGGCGCTGGCGGATGACGACGCGCCCGGTCTGCTGTTCGATTACGCCACGCTCACCGGCGCCGCCCGCGTCGCCACCGGCCCCGACCTGCCGCCGTTCTACACGCGCGACGAGATGCTGGCCGCCGACATCGCCCGGATTGGCGAGGCGGTGAACGATCCGGTGTGGCGGCTGCCCCTGTGGGGGGCTTACGAGCGGCTGCTGGATTCGAAGATCGCCGACGTCAATCACGTCTCCAGCGGGCCGTTCGCCGGCTCGATCACGGCCGCGCTGTTCCTTGGCCGCTTTGTCTCGCAGGCCGGGGCCTGGGCCCATTTCGATATCTACGGCTGGACGCCGTCGGCCCGGCCAGGAAGGCCGGAAGGCGGCGAAGCCCAGGCGGCGCGCCTGACCTACGCCCTGGTGCGCGCCCGCCATGGCCAGGGTTAGGCGCATTCCCTGCACAATCCGGGCCGCCTGGGCGATGCCTTGGCGCCTCCGTTCCCCGAGGCCGCCGTTTGCCCTGAGTGGTGGAGTTGCCAATGAGCGCCCGTGATCCCCGCTTGACCCCGGCGCGGCCCGATCTGGCGGCTGAATCCCTGCGCGGCCAGGTTTCCGCGCCGCGATACGCCGCCCCACGCCGCATGGTGGTGCGGGCCTATGCGGCCAGCGTGCGTCGCGCGCCGCGCCGCGATGCGCCGCTGGATACCGAAGCGCTGCATGGCGAGGCCGTCGACGTTTACGACATGGACGACGAGGGCTGGGCCTGGGGGCAATTGCTTGCCGATGGCTATGTCGGCTACCTCCCGGCTGACGACCTGGTGGACGCCGGGCCGGCGCCCACCCACCGCGTCATCGCTCCGCGCACCTTCATTTACCCGACCCCGGACATCAAGGCGCCGCCCCTTGGCGCCCTGCCGCTGGCGGCGTCGGTGACAGCTGGCGCTGAAACAACGGCGAAAGCCGCCGCCGCGGGCGCCGCCGCGGCCCGCTTCACGCGCCTGGCCCAGGGAAACGGCCAGGGAGGCGGTTATGTCTACGCCGCGCACCTGGCGCCGGCGGCGGCGACGGGCGGCGACCACGCCGCCGTGGCGGAGCGGCTGGTGGGCGCGCCCTATCTGTGGGGCGGGCGCACCTCGCTGGGGCTGGACTGTTCGGCCCTTGTGCAACTTTCGCTGATGGCGGTGGGGCGGGCCTGCCCGCGCGACAGCGACATGCAGGCGGCCGGGGTTGGCGAGGCGTTGCCGGTGGAGGCGCTGGATCAGCTGACCCGCGGCGATCTGGTGTTCTGGCGCGGCCACGTCGGCATGATGCTGGACCCGCGCACGCTGATCCACGCCAACGGGCATCACATGCAGGTGGCTGTCGAACCGCTGGCGGGCGCCATGGCCCGCATCGCCGCCGCCGGCGGCGGCCCGGCGACAGCCCTGCGCGCCGTGCGCTGACCCATCGCGACTCACCGCGCTATCGCCCCCACCGGTCAACCCACATGCCCGCGTCCGTGGTGGGCGCCCGCGCGGATGGCTGGGCAGCCCCACCAGACAGCCAGTCCACGGGGTAGTCAGGCCACGGGGTAGTCAGTCCATGGGGGAAACGCCGGCTGGACGCCGCCTCCCTTCAGGGCGCGCTACGCATGGTTACCGGGCGCGCTGCGGCGTCGGGCAAAGACCTTCAGGGGTCATGTCCGGAATCACCAGGGCGCCGCTGATAATGGCGGCCACATTGTCCTGCAACGCGGCGCGCACATCCGGCGGCGCCGGCGGCGCGGCGGCGTCGTTCAGCCGCAGCTCAATCCCCTGCTCACGGAGGCCGACGCTGGCGGCGCCCGCCGTCCAGCCGTCGCCGGCTGCCGCCTCCAGGGCCGACAGGATGACGGCGTCATAGCGACGGACCTGCATGGCGAGCACATTGCGGGGAAACAGGTTGAGGGCGTTGCTGTTGCGGGCGATGCTGAGGGCGCCCAGATCGCGCACCGTCTCCATGGCGCCGGCGCCGGCCGCGCCGGCGGGCGTGATGATGATGCTGGCGCCGCGATCTATCTGCCCGCGCGCCAGCTCGGCGCCGCGTCGCGCCTCCTGTTTCGGCTCCACGTCGGCGCTTTCCAGATCGGGGAACAGCAGGGCGCCTGGGTTGGCTGTCAGCAGCCCTTGCGCCGCCGCGCACAGGGCCGAGCGGCGCTCCTGGGCCGCCGGGCCGCCAACGAAGCCCACATGGCCTTCGCCGGCGAGCCGCCCCGCCAGCCACGCGGCCAGCCATCCGGTTTCGTTGTCACGGAAGGTGATGGCGCGGATGTTGGGGCCGTTGGCCGCGCCGCCGATGAGGATGAAGCGCTTGTCCGGGAACTCTTTTGCCACCTGCTCAAGGGCAGCGCCCAGATTGGCCGCGATGACAACAATGGTCCGGTGTCCCTGGGCCAGGTTGCGAATCGCCTCCGCCGCCTTCGGCGCGGTGGCGGCCACCAGATCGGCCCGCCGCCCGCTCTGTCCGTAAAGCCTCACCGCCTCCTGGGCGCCAGCCAGCGGCTCGGCGCCGCTGACGCCATCGTCCACCACGAGAATGCCCGCGGGTGGCGGCGCGGCCGGTTGCGCGGGTTGGGAGGCCGGTGGCGGAGCAGCCTGCTGGGCCGCCGCTGGCTGGGCGTGGGCCAGCGTCGCGGCCAGCGCCATGGCGCAGGTCCGGGCCATGGCGCCGGTTTTGCGCCGGAAAGGTTCTGTACGCTGGCGCAGGCCGTCCGTCGCCAGGGTGTGGTGATGCGCCTGCAACGCGCTGTTGTCATGCCTGGTCATCGTGCGCATCTTAACGCGCCAGCCAGAGCGCGCCAGACCGTTATCGGAGACGGGTGATAGCCGGCCAGGCCAGGGCGCCGCCAGCCAGGTCAAGGGCGCCGCCAGCCAGGCCAAGGGGGCCGCCGGCCAGGTCAAGGGCGCCGCAGGAGCATAACCTTGCGCCGGGGCTGGGCCTGCGCCGCGACATTTCCCGCGGGACGGCGCATCGCGTTATACCGTTCGTTGCAGGGGCGGGCGTCTTCGGGCGCCTGGCGCCGCCGCAGACAGGAGAGATCATGTTCGACGCCGACGAGGTTGAGCGCTACGCCCGCCATCTGGTGCTGCGTGATATCGGCGGCCCCGGCCAGGCGCGGCTCAAGCAGGCCCGGGTGCTGGTGGTGGGGGCCGGCGGCCTCGGCGCGCCGCTGGTGCAATATCTGGCGGCGGCCGGCGTTGGAACCATCGGCGTGATTGATGACGACGTGGTCGCCCTGTCCAACCTGCAACGTCAGGTGCTGTTCGCCACGGCGGACGTGGGCCGCCCCAAGGTTGCGGCGGCGGTGGATGCGGCGGCGCGGCTGAACCCGCATGTCACGGTCATCCCACTTGAGCAGCGCCTCGACGCCGCCAACGCCGGCGATCTGATACGCGCCTGGGACGTGGTGGCGGAAGGCTCCGACAACTTCGATACGCGCTACGCCGTCTCGGACGCCTGCTTCTACGGCAAAAAGCCGGTGGTGATGGGCGCGCTCGGCATGTTCGATGGTTCGGTGACGACCGTGCGCGCCCATGAGAGCGGCGCCGATGGTCGCCCCAACCCCACCTGGCGCTGCCTGTTTCCACAACAGCCGCCGCCGGGTCTGGTCCCCACCTGCGCCGAGGCTGGCGTGCTGGGGGCGGTGACCGGGGTGATCGGCTCGCTGATGGCGGTGGAAGTGATCCGCGCCATTACCGGCTTCGGCGACAGCCTCGTCGGCCGTCTGCTGACCTTCGACGCCGCGCGCATGCGCTTCCGCGATCTCGCTTATGGCTGGGACCCGGACAATCCACTATCGGGTAGCCAGGCCGGCAAACAGGCTGGCTGACGGGGAGGCAGGCGCGAGAACTGGCGGGAAAACTGGCGCCAAGGGGGCGGCAGGCAAGCCGGGCGCCCGGCGCCGTCATGAAGCGGAAAGGCGGAGCCGGGTCAGCGGCCGCGCAATGAATTCCCGCTGATGATTGAATCGGGCACCGTGAAGGTCGCGGAGGCGCGGCCATATCTGCTGCGACTGCCGCGATAGCTGCGCCCGTAACGGTTGCCGCGCCGGCTGTAACGGTTTCCGGCTGTCTTGCCGGTGCTTTCCGCCTTGCCGTCGCCCTCGGTGGCGACTTCCGGCGACACCATGGGCGCGCCGTGGCGCCGCTCGGGGCCGAAACTGGCGAGGCAGGCGTTATAGGCGAGGGCTTCCTTGAAGCGTTCGCAATCGTCAATGGATTTGGGAGCGCCAGCCGGTTTCGCCCGCGGGCTGGCGTCGGCCGGGCCAGCGAACCCGGTGAAAACCATGGTCATGGCGACCGCGAACAGCATCGCCATGCCTGTTGACCAGAATTCCGTTCTCCACACGGGCCATGTCTCCGCAGATGAGGCGACATTCTGGGCCGCCGCCGCGCATCCGGCAAGTCCACAGCCAGGAGCGGTCCGAAGCCAGGAGCGGTCCGAAGCCAGGAGCGGTCCGAAGCCAGGAGCGGTCCGAAGCTAGGAGCGGTCCGCAGTCAGGAGCGGTCCGTAGCCGGGGACAGCCCTCCCCGAAAGGGCAGCTTTCCCGGGAAGGGCAGACCGCCCCAAGGCGAGGGTCCTGACCGCTGGCGCCGGGAGGTCCCTTGGCGCCAGCGTCAGCAAACCCGCCAGTTATGTCCGCAGGATGGCGCCGGCGCGTTTGGTCGCCGCGGCGACGATCTTCGCCGAGATCTCCTCAATGTCCGCGTCGGTCAGCGTCCGCTCCTTCGGCTGCAGGGTCACCGACAGGGCGACCGACTTCTTGCCAGGTCCAACGCGCTCGCCCTCATAGATGTCGAACACGCTGACATCGACGATCAGGTTGCGCTCGGCCCCCGCCACCGCCTTCACCAGATCGCCAGCGGCGACGCCGGCGTCGACGACGAAAGCGAAGTCACGGCTCAACGGCTGCAGATCGGCCAGCGCCAGCTTCGGCCGGGCGCGGGTGGCCTTGGCCTTCGCTGCTGGCAGGGCGCTGAGGTTGATCTCGAACGCCGCCAGCGGCCCCTTGACGTCCAGCGCCTTCAGCGTCGCCGGGTGCAACTCGCCGAACCAGCCGATCACCGCCTTCGGGCCGAACTGCAGGGTGGCCGAGCGGCCCGGGTGCAGCCACGCAGGGCCACCGGGAACGATCTGCGCGCCGGCGGTGGAAACACCGAGCGCCGTCAGCAGGGCGAACACGTCGGCCTTGACGTCGAACACGCTCACCGGCTTCGCGTCGCCCTCCCAGCTGCGCCCGGCCCCGGCGCCGCCGGCCGTTCCGCGCCGCACGCCGGCGGCGACCATCGACTGGCCCTCCGGCGCGTCGGAGGCGAAGGTCTGGCCAACCTCGAACAGCGCCACATCCGGGAAGCCCCGGTCGGCGTTGCGTTGCGCCGCCGCCAGCAGGCCGGGAACCAGGCTCGGCCGCATGTCGGACATGTCGGCCGCGATCGGGTTGGCCAGCTTCAGCTCCGGTTTGCCGCCGCCAAAGGCCACGGCTTCCTTTTCGGAGATGAAGGAGTAGGTCACCGCCTCCACCAGGCCGCGCGACGCCAGCAGGCGGCGGGCGGTGCGGGTGCGGCGCTGCAACGGCGTCAGCACGCCGATGGTCAGCCCGCCGGGGCGCGGCAGCGGCGTCGATTCCACCCGGTCGATGCCGGCGATGCGGACAATCTCCTCCACCAGATCGGCCTTGCCCTCCACGTCAGCGCGCCACGACGGCGGCGTGACCTGGATGACGTCGCCTTCGCCGGCGACGGCGAAGCCGAGCGCGACCAGGATGGCGCGCATCTCGTCGCGCGGCAGGTTGAGGCCGGTGAGGCGCTGCACTTCGCTGAACGGGAAGTCGATGACCCGCGCCGTGTCCGGAATGGCGCCGGCCAGCGTCACGTCGCTGGCCGCGCCGCCGCACAGGTCCAGCACCAGCTGCGTCGCCATCTCCATGCCCGGCAGGGTGAAGGCCGGATCGACGCCGCGCTCGAAGCGGAAGCGGGCGTCAGAAATCAGCCCGAGCTTGCGGCCGGTGCGGGCGATGTTCAGCGTGTCCCACAAAGCGGATTCGATCAGCACGTCGGTGGTGGCGTCAGAGACGCCCGAGTGCTCGCCGCCCATGACGCCGGCCAGCGACTCAACGCCGTTGTCGTCGGCGATCACCACCATGCCGGCGTCGAGCCTGTAGGTCTTGCCGTCGAGCGCCAGCAGTTCCTCGCCGTCCTGGGCGCGACGGATGACCAGATCGCCCTTCACCTTGCCGGCGTCGAACACATGCAGTGGCCGGCCCCGGTCGAAGGTCATGTAATTGGTGATGTCGACGAGCGCGTTGATCGGGCGCAGGCCAATCTCGCGCAGGCGCTTCTGCAGCCAGTCGGGCGAGGGGCCATTCTTCACGCCGCGCACGAGTCGCAGGGCGAAGGCCGGGCACAGGGCGGCGTCGTCCAGGTCGATGCGCACGCCCACCGGATTGGCGCCGGCGCCGGCCACGGGCGCGATGGCGGGCGTCTTCACCTTGCCGAGGCCGGCGGCGGCGAGATCGCGGGCGATGCCGGCGAGGCCCAGCGCGTCGGCGCGGTTCGGCGTCACCGAAATTTCGATGACCGGATCGTCGAGGCCGGCCCAGACGGCGAACGGCTGTCCCACCGGCGCGTCTTCCGGCAATTCGATGATGCCGTCATGGTCTTCCGACAGCTCCAGCTCAAAGGCAGAGCACAGCATGCCCCGGCTTTCGACGCCGCGAATGACGCCGACCGACAGGGTGATGTCCTTGGCGGGCACATATGTGCCGGGCGGCGCGAACACCGACTTCAGGCCGGTGCGGGCGTTGGGGGCGCCGCACACCACCTGGATGGGCGCGCCGGAGCCGTCATCGACCATGCACACCCGCAGCTTGTCGGCGTTCGGGTGTTTCTCGGCCGAGATCACATGGGCGATGCGATAGGCTGCGAGCTCGGCGGCGCGATCGCGCACGCCTTCCACTTCAAGGCCAACCTGGGTGAGCGCTTCGGCGATGCGATCGGTGGAAGCGTCCGTGTCGAGGTGATCCCTGAGCCAGGAAAGGGGGAATTTCATCGTCAGTCTCCGGTGACGCTCAGGAGGACAGGCCGCCGGCCAGCGACGGCAGATCAAGGGGGCGGAAGCCATAGTGCTCCAGCCAGCGCACGTCGGCCTCGAAGAAGGGGCGCAGGTCCGGCATGCCGTACTTCAGCATGGCGATGCGATCGATGCCCATGCCCCAGGCAAAGCCCTGGTACTCGTCGGGATCGATGCCGCAATTGCGCAGCACGTTGGGATGCACCATGCCGCAGCCCAGAATCTCCAGCCAGTCGTCGCCCTCGCCGAAGCGGATTTCGCCGCCCTTGCGCGAGCACTGGATGTCGACCTCCGCCGAGGGCTCGGTGAAGGGGAAGAACGACGGGCGGAAGCGCATTTTCACGCTGTCCACCTCGAAGAACGCCTTGCAGAACTCCTCCAGCACCCACTTCAGGTGGCCCATGTTGGCGACCCTGTCGATCACCAGCCCCTCCACCTGGTGGAACATCGGCGTGTGGGTCTGGTCGGAATCGGTGCGGTAGGTGCGGCCGGGGCAGATGACGCGGATCGGCGGCTTCACGCTCTGCATGGTGCGGATCTGCACCGGCGAGGTGTGGGTGCGCAGCAGCTTGCGCTTGCCGTCGGCGCCTTCCGGCAGGAAGAAGGTGTCGTGCATCTCACGCGCCGGGTGACCTTCCGGGAAGTTCAGGGCGGTGAAATTGTAAAAATCAGTTTCGATATCCGGCCCTTCGGCGACGGCGAAGCCCATGTCGGCGAAGATGGCGGTGAGCTCGTCCACCACCTGGCTGATCGGATGCAGCCGGCCTCTGCTCTGCGGCGCCTCGCGCAGCGGCAGCGTGACGTCGACGCGCTCGGCCTCGAGGCGGGCGGTGAGGGCGGCGGCGGCGAGTTCTTCCTTGCGGGCGGCCAGGGCGCCCTGCACGCGGTCGCGCAGGCCGTTGATCAGCGGCCCCTTTTCCTTGCGCTCCTCGGGGGACATGGCGCCGAGGGTCTTCAGCAGTTCGGAGACGCGCCCCTTCTTGCCCAGCGCCGCCACGCGGATGGCCTCGATGGCGGCCTCGTCCGCCGCGCCGGCGATGTCCGCCGTCAGGCCCTGTTCGAGCGCGGCGAGATCGGAAGCAGGATCGGTTGAAGAACTGGCGTTGGGATCGGTCATTGCGGCCTCGCAGGCTCCGGGCCAGCCGGGCCGCCCATGGCGATGGCGGGCCGTGATCTGCCGGAGCGGATTATCGCGTCAGGAAAGCGCGTCAAACCAGGGAGACAGGGCAACTCCGTTTCAAAGTGAACGGATCTTGCTCCGGAACGGTCAGGCCGCGCGGCGCAAAAGGCGTTGCGCGGACCCCTGACATGCGACAGCGCCGCGACGGTCTTGCGACCGTCCGGCGCTGCTGCCTCGGTAAAGCTGGGGAGAGGGCGCCCGGTCAGGACGCCTCCGCCGATCAGGCCGCGGGAAGCGCAGCCTTGGCCTGGTCCACGATGGCCTTGAAGGCGACCGGTTCGCGGATGGCCAGATCGGACAGCACCTTGCGGTCGATCTCAACGCCGGCCTTGCCGAGGCCGTCGATAAAGCGGCTGTAGGTCAGGCCATGTTCACGCACGGCGGCGTTCAGGCGCTGGATCCAGAGCGCGCGGAAGGTGCGCTTCTTGTTCTTGCGGTCGCGATACGCGTACTGCATCGAGCGATCGACAGCCGCCTTGGCGGTGCGGATCGTATTTTTGCGGCGGCCGTAGAAGCCCTTGGCTGCCTTGAGAACTTTTTTATGCTTGGCGTGGGCGGTCACGCCGCGCTTGACGCGGGCCATGTTGGATCTCCTGGGAACCTGTCAAAGATGCTGGCGGAATGGATCAGTAGTTGGGGAGGAAGAACTTCTTGATGTTCTTCGCGTCGCCCTCGAACAGCACGGTGGTGCCGCGCTGGTTGCGGATCTGCTTGTTGGTCCGCTTGATCATTCCGTGGCGCTTGCCGGCCTGGGCGGCCAGCACCTTGCCGGTGCCGGTGATCTTGAAGCGCTTTTTCGCGCCCGACTTCGTCTTCAGCTTGGGCATTTGGCTCTCCTCAACGCGAGAGAGGCGGCGAACCGCCCCTGAACTCATGGGATTTTCATGAGCTTTCACGAACCGCCACGGCAGCCCTTTACAAGCCGGTCGGTCCGAATGAAGCGTGGCTTATGGCAGAAACAGCGCGCCGCCACAAGACCGGCGGGCGCGTCGAAACGTCATTGCCCACAAATGCGGCCCCAGGCCAACGCGAGCCCGGGGCCCATACGGGCCCACGGCCATTGCCGGCCTGGCGCCGCCAAAAGAAAACCGGCCAGGCTGGGAGCCTGACCGGCGAAATGCGCGACCATGCGCGGCCCGGCGCTCAGCTGCGCGGCGCCAGAATCATGATCATCTGGCGGCCTTCGAGCATCGGCTCGCTCTCCACCTTGGCGATTTCCGCCATTTCCGTCTTCACACGCACCAGAAGGCGATAGCCGATGTCCTGGTGCGCCATTTCACGGCCACGGAAGCGCAGGGTCACCTTGACCTTGTCGCCTTCCTCGAAGAAGCGGCGCACCGCCTTCATCTTGGTTTCGTAGTCGTGCTCGTCGATGCCCGGCCGCAGCTTCACTTCCTTGACTTCGACCGTCTTCTGCTTCTTGCGCGCCTCGGACTGTTTCTTCTGCTCGAGGAACTTGAAGCGGCCAAGGTCGAGAATCTTGCACACCGGCGGCGTGGAGTTGGGCGCGATCTCTACCAGATCAAGACCGGCTTCCTCGGCGATGTTGAGCGCGTCAAAAAACGGCACCACTCCCCGGTTCTGCCCGGTGTCGTCAATGAGCTGGACTTCGCGGACGCCGCGAATGTCGCGGTTGGCGCGGGGCCCTTCCTTCTGTGGGGCCTGCATGGATCGCATTGGGCGACGAATGGCGGTTTTCTCCTCTAACTGCGCGGCGGAATGGGCGGGTGTCGCCGGACGGCGGCGGTCGCCTGCGCGCAAATATAACCTGAAGCCGGGACATTCGCAGAATGCGCCGGCAAGTCAAGGCGCCAGCGCGATCCGCGGCCGCCTGGCCACGGCGCGCCGTTGGCCAGACGTTCGGGCCGGTCCGCCCGGCGGCGCCGGGTCACGCAGGCCGGATTCATGAGTCGCCGCGACGTCGCGCCCGGGTGGTTTTTTTGGCGGACGTCTGGCCTGATCCGCCCGGGCCGGGCGTGGCGCGAAATCAGGACCGCGCCGCCGCCAGCGCCGCCACATAGGCGTCGAGGGTGGCGTTGACCATGGCTTCGAGCGAGAAATGCTGCTCCACGTGCATGCGGGCGCGCCGGGTCATGCCCTCCAGCGCGCTGGCGCCCATGGTCAGGGCCGCGCCGATGGCGTCCGCCAGGGCGTCGGCGTCGCCAGGCGGGACGACCCAGCCGGTGCGTTCGCTCGCGGGCACGCGCGGCGGGTAGAGCACGGTTTCCGGCACGGCGCCGAGGTCGGAAACGATCACCGGGGTGCCGAGAGCCTGCGCCTCCACGGCGACGCGGCCAAACGCCTCTGGCTCGGTGGAGGGCACGGTCACCACCGCCGCCGCCAGCAGCGCCGCCGGCATGTCGGTGCAATGGCCAACGCGGTGCACGACGCCCTGCAGGCCCAGCCTGTTGATCATGCCGTCCAGCTCGCGCACGTAGGAATCCCGCCCCTGCGGGTCGCCCGCCAGCACGAAAGCCACGTCGCGCAGGCCGTTGTCGACCAGCTTTTTCGCCGCTTCAATGAGGACTTTCTGCCCCTTCCAGCTGGTCAGCCGGGCGGCCAGCAGCACGATGCGTTCATGCGGCGGCAGTTTCCACGCCTTGCGTAGCGCCTCCACCCGTTCAGCCGGTACGGAGCGGGCCGAGAAGGCGTTGAGGTTGGTGCCGCGATGAATGACGCGGATGCGCGGGCGGGCCTGGGGCCAGGCCGCGCAGATCAGATCGGCGGTGTAATGGGAGTTGGCGATCACCACATCGCCGCGCGCCATGACGGAGTTATAATGCACCTTGACCGGCGACTTGCCGGAATAGCTGCCATGATAGGTGGTGACGAACGGCAGGCCGAGGCTGCGCGCGGCCGCCAGCGCCACCCATGCCGGCGCCCGGGAGCGGGCGTGCACAAGCGACACGCCCTCATCAAGGCAGATGCGCATCAGCTTGCGCGCGTTCAGCGCCATGGCGACCGGGTTCTTGCTGCGGGCGGGGAAGGGGATCCAGATGCCCCCTTCCGCCTGGAGTTCGCCGACCAGCCGGCCGCCTTCCGTCGCCACCAGCGCCCGGGCGCCGCAGCGCGCCAGCCCGGCGGCGATGTCCACCGCCGTGCGCTCGGCGCCGCCAGCGTCCAGCTCGGGAACGATCTGGAGAATGGTGCGGCCTGCGAGGGCGTGGGCGGTGGTGGGAAAATGATTCATTGCTGACCGGGGTCGTGACGAAAAATGGACGAAGCGTGGCGAACCTGCGCCAGGACAGGCGGATTGGACGCGCCATGATGCCGCAGAAATGTTAACCGAACGGAATTGTCCTGATTCCGCGCCCGGGAATCGGACATTTTCGGGCGCCGCGCCGGAAACGCCTCCACCAGGCGGCGGCGTGTCGGGCGTTGCCAGGCGGAAAGACGCGCCGCTTCACGGTGGAAACATGCCTCAACCAGAAACATGAGGCGAAATTTCGTTTCCCCCGGCCGGAATTTTGCGCCCGCGTCAACCAGGGCGCGTTACGCTGAAGAGGAAGCCCATGACGACAGAAGCTCCAGAGTTTCTTGAGGTTGGCGACGGCGACGCCGCCCGTCGCATCGCTTTCAGGCGGCGCGCCGGCTCCGGGCCAGCGGTGATCTGGCTCGGCGGCTTCCGCTCCGACATGCTCGCCACCAAGGCCAGCGCCCTCGACGCGGCCGCGGCGGCCTCCGGCGGCGCTTTCCTGCGGTTCGATTATGGCGGCCACGGGGAATCCGGCGGCCGCTTCGAAGACCTGTGCGTCACCGCCTGGCTGGAGGACGCCCTCGCCGTCATCAACCGCTTCGGCGGCGAGCGGCCGGTGCTGGTCGGCTCCTCCATGGGCGGCTGGATCGCCCTGCTGGTCGCGCGCGAACTGGCGCGCCAGGGCAAGGCGCCTGGCGCCATGGTGCTGATCGCGCCGGCGGTTGATTTCACGGAAAAGCTGATGTGGCCGGCGATGCCGGAGGACGCGCGTCAGGCGGTGCTCCGCGATGGCGTCTGGCTGCGGCCATCGGAATATTCCGACGAGCCCTATCCCATCACCCGTAAACTGATCGAGGACGGCGCCGGCCACAGCCTGCTCGACGCCCCCATCGATCCCGGCTGCCCGGTGCATATCCTGCAGGGCATGGAGGACCCGGACGTGCCATGGCGCCACGCAAGGCACGTGTTCGAGGCGTTGCCCGGCGTCAACGTCAATCTCACCTTCATCAAGGATGGCGACCATCGCCTGTCGCGCCCGCAGGACATCGCCCTGCTGACGCGGGTGGTCGACGCCATGCGCGCTGGCATTTGAGGATGTGACGACGGAGAGGGGCGATGGGTGGCGGCCACGGGGTGCGAGGTTGCCCGGGCCAGGCAGCCCGGGCGTGCGGATGACGCGCCACTGGGGCAATTTTCGACCAGTCCGGATCGGAAACTGCCCCAGCCTTCCCTTATATTGCGCCTTCCCTGTTTTGAGCGACGTGTGATCGATCAGCCGGTTGCGGCTGATCGACAGGCGCTGTCAGTGCAGGCTCACCGGCGTCAGGTCATTGGCCCAGGCGTTGGCCAGGGCGGCGTCGCGCGTGTCGGTGACGAGGATCGGCGTGCCGTCGCCGGCGAGCAGGGCGAACAGCTCCATGCCAGGCTGCAGGGCCGGGGCCTGGGGAAACAGGCTCTTCACGTCTTCCGAGCGGATGGCGCGCACATAGGCGAGGCCGTTGGCGGCCTCCAGGCTGGTGCTCTTCGGGCTGTTGTCAAATTCGTGTCTGGTCATGGCTGTCCTCCTGTGCGCCCCCGTTCCGGGCGACGCTGGTGCGTGATCACAGGCGCCACTGTCGCTGTGGTCACGGTTGGCCGGCCGCGATTGGCCCGGCCATGACATGCGCTGCGGAAATCATTTCCCGCGCATGATCTGGCGCGGCGTCCGGGATCAGTCCCGCGCCGCGATGTCGATGCGGCGGACGACGCGCTGGGCGTCCGGTCGCGCCACGTCGACGGAAAGAAGCCCGTTGGAAAGGTCCGCCCCAAGCACCTCCATGCCGTCAGCCAGCAGGAACGAGCGCTGGAACTGCCGCGCCGCGATGCCCCGGTGCAGGAACACCCGCGACTTGTCCTCCAGCTGCCGCCCACGGATCACCAGCTGGTTCTCCTCCAGGGTGATTTCAAGCTGGTCGCGGGTGAAACCGGCGACCGCAAGCGTGATGCGCAGCCGCTCCGGGTCGGCGTCGCCGCGCTGGATGCGCTCGATGTTGTACGGCGGATAGCCGTCGGTCGCGGCCTTGGCGGCCCGGTCCAGCGCCTGCTCGATCTCGTCGAACCCGAGCAGGAACGGGTGGGAAAACGGTGATGCTCGCGTCATATGGCGAAGCCCTTTCAAAAGGCGCCTCGTGGATTGACCCGCTGTCTGCGGCGTCAGGGCAGATTTAGGGAGCGCCCGGGCTGGTTTCAAGCGGCGACCATGCGCGCTCCGCATGGGTTCAGTCCGCCATCGCCATCCGTCGCAATCCTTCCGCCAGGGTGAGCGGCGGCGTCCAGCCGCTGCGCGCGAGCACGGGGCTTATGTCGATCTCGAAGGAGTCGATCAGGCTTTCAGCCATACCGGCGCGTCCGGCCATGGTCAGCGCCCGCCGCAGCAGCAGGGGCGGGAAGGCGACGAGGCGCGGCTTCCGGCCGGCCGCGGCGCCGAGCAGGCGAACGAACTCCGGCGTCGACGGCGTCTGCGCGTCAGCCAGCGTCCAGGCGTCGACGGCGCCGGGCGCCGGCGGGTTGTCCAGGGCGTGGGCGATGAACGCGGTCAGGTTTTCCAGCCCCAGGAACGAGCGGCGGTTGTCGATGGCGGCGAACGGCAGCGGCAGGCCGCGCCGCACCGCCCCGAGCAGCGCCCGGATATTGGCGGTGGGGTGGGGCCCGTGCACCACCGCCGGCCGCACGATGCTGACGGCAAGGCCAAGCTCCGGCGCGAGACGGCGCAGGCCCTCCTCGGCGTCGGCCTTGCTGATCGCATAGGCTCCCGAGGGGGCCAGCGGCGAGTCGCTGCTGAACGGCTGGCCTGGCCGGGTCACGTGGCCATGCACGTAGGATGTGCTGGCGAAAATCATCTGGCGCACCCCGGCGGCGGCCGCCGCCCGCGCCAGGGCAAGCGTCGGCAGGGTGTTGTGGGCGCGATACAGGGCCAGCGCCTCCGCCTCATCGCCAATGGCGCGGTGGGCCCGGCCGGCCAGATGCACCAGGGCCTCGCAGCCACGCAAGGCGTTGACCAGTTTTTCGCCAGACGCGGTGGCGGCGTCGGCCAGATCGCCGATGGCCACGACGCGCGCGCCCGCGACCGGAGCGCCCACGACCGCAGCGCCCGCGACCGGAGCGCCCACGACCGCAGCGCCCGCGACCGGAGCGCCCTCCGGTCCGGCGGTCGCCGCCCGTTGCAGCAGCGTCAGTTGACGCCCGCCGCCCGCCAGCGCCGGCGCGCAATAGCGACCGATAAAGCCGCTGGCGCCAGTCAGCGCGACGCGGCGGGCAGGGCGGGCAAGGGGATCAGGGGGGCGAACATTCATCCCCAAGGCATGGGGGCGGCCGCGCCGGAAATCAACAGCGCCGGGCGCGATGGGCGCGGACGCCGTTCTCCGCCGCCAGATTTTCGCGCATCCACCCCGGCGGTTGAAATTCTGACGCAGGGCTGAAATATGCCAGGGTTACGGAATGTAAGTGGCGTTCCGCGGCCCTATCGCCGGGCGCGGCCTGTCATTTGACTGTTTCGCCCGCGACGATGGCGTTCCGCCGGCGAATTGAAGGGTTCTGATGACAGGCAGCACGAAGCTCAGTTCTGGAGCCGCCGGCGCCGGCGAGCTGGTCGCGGAAGCGGGGCCGCCTGACGCCACGTTTGGGGGGGCTTCCGCCCGCAAAAGCCGCTGGTCATGGGTTGGTCTTGTCGCCAGCCTGGCGATTTTCGCCGCGTCCGCCTTCGTCCTGTGGCGCACCGCCCACACCATCAGCGCCGCGGACGTGCTCGCCGCGCTGGCGCGCGTGTCGGCGGGGCAACTGGGTGTGGCCATGCTGCTGGTGGCGGTGAGTTATCTGCTGCTGACCGGTTACGATTTCCTCGCCTTGCGGCAGATGCGCATCAAGGTTCCGTACCGGACCACGGCGCTGGCGTCATTCACCAGCTATGCGGTCAGCTTCACCCTGGGGTTTCCCCTGCTCACCTCCGGCGCCGTGCGTTACCGCATCTACGCGGCGCGCGGCGTGCGCGCCCCGCAGATCGCCAGCCTCACGGTGATCGCCGGCATCACCTTCTGGCTTGGCATGGGCGTCGTGCTTGGCTGGAGCCTGATGGCCGAGGCCGGCGCCATTTCGCTGCTGGCCCACACCAGCATTTTCATCAACCAGCTTGCCGGCCTGCTCACCGCCTGCGCCGTCGTTGGCTACCTCATCTGGGTGTCGGTGAAGCACCGTTATGTGGCGGTGAAGGGCTGGCGCCTGGAACTGCCGGGCCTCAGGCTCTCGCTGGGGCAGATGGCCCTTGGCGCTGGCGACGCCTGCGCCGCCGCCGGCGTGCTGTTCGTGCTGCTGCCCGATGGGCATGGCGTCAACTTCGCCACCTTTCTCGCCATTTATGTCTGCGCCTGCATGCTGGGCATCGTCAGCCATGCGCCCGGCGGCATCGGCGTGTTCGAGGCGACCATGCTCGTGGCGCTGTCGTCGCTGCCGGGATCGCAGGTGCTGGGGGCGTTGTTGTTGTTCCGGCTCTGTTATTACCTGTTGCCGTTCCTGCTCGCGCTGGCGCTTCTGAGCGGTTATGAGATCGTCAAACGATTGAAATCCGGGCGTGACAGCCTGCGTGATGATTCTGGCGGCGCTGCCGGGCCGGGCCTGCGTCGGGAAGCGTCGTAACCGGGCCGGCGAAACCCGTGGAGGCGCCCCGCGCTTTCCGTTTCAGACCGGGGGCGTCGCAGACCCCGATGGCGCGATGACACATCCTGGGACGGATCCGATGACAGCCGAGTTCACCCGGGCGGCCCAGGAGCAGGGCCAGGGAGCGACGGGGCCAGGAATGCGCCGCCTGATGGCCCTGCGCGCGTTTCGCGCCGCGGCGCGGCTGCTGGCTCCCCTGTGCCTGGGGCTGGCTGGCGGCCTGGCGCTGGTCGCCCCCGGGGCGGAGGCCGCCGCGCGTGGCTGGCCCTGGGCGGCGCTGGCGGGCGCGGCGCTCTGGTTCACGCAGTTGCTGGCTGGCCGGGCGCTGCGGCAGGCGCGCGCCGGCGGCGGCGTGGGCCCAAGCCGGCTGACCCCGGCCGGGGGCGCGGCCGATCTGGCCTTGCCGGCGGTGGTGTCGGCTTTTCCCGATCCATGCGTCGCCGTGGATCGTCGCGGCGTGGTGCTGGCGATTTCAGCGCCAGCGCTGCGCCTGTTTCCGCACCTGGTCATTGGCCGGCCCATGTCCTTCGCGCTGCGCGCGCCCGAGTTTGTCGAGGCGCTGGAGGCCGTGCTGAATGGCGGCCCGGGCCGGACCGTGCTGGTGACGCAGCGGGTGCCGGTGGAGCGCTCGTTCGAGATCGCCACGGCGCCGCTCGAAGCGGATCGCCGCAGGGGCGCCCTTGTGGTCCTGCGCGACCTGACGGACCAGCTGCGCGTCGCGCAGATGCGCGTCGATTTCATCGCCAACGCCAGCCATGA
>Ga0182737_1000393_pt1 | contig 63851 bp, 70 predicted proteins | sample eDN5th30CBELigOP_FD_128878 | JGI IMG/M metagenome (GOLD analysis project Ga0182737, IMG submission 128878) | Enriched Organic Plus compost microbial communities from Emeryville, California, USA - eDNA 5th pass 30_C BE-Lig OP (version 2) (version 2) ...
CAGGGACGAGGACCTGGCCACCGGAATCCGCGTGCTGGCGGATGCGGTGGAGATAGTGGCGGCCGGCTGAAGCCACCCCCACCCCACCCCTCTCCCGCGCGCGGGAGAGGGACAGGGTGAGGGGTTCCTTCGCCGGAAGCCCGTTCAGGCCTTGCCGTTGGCCTTCTCGCGAGTCTCCTTGATCGCCGCGCGTGCCGCGGTCAGCAGGATGCCGCTGTCGTTTGCGATGGTGACCAGCTTGAAGCCCATGTTGATCATGCGCGCCGCATAGGCCGCGGACCCGTTGTGCAGGCCGGCGACCTGACCGCGCTTGGCGGTCTGCTCGATCACCCGCTCGTAGATCTTCAGGATCTCCGGCTCCTCGCGATCGAGCTTGGGCACGATTCCATAGGACAGGCCGAGATCGGACGGGCCGATATAGACCGCGTCCACGCCGGGCACGTCGAGGATCGCTTCCAGGTTCTCGACCGCCTGCTTGGTCTCGATCATCGGGATGACGAGCGTATCCTCCCGCGCGGTCTGGAAATACGCACCCGCCTCGCCGTAGATGCCGGCCCGGATCGGGCCGTTGCTGCGCGTGCCGTGCGGCGGATAGTGGCAATACTGGACGAGGGCCTTGGCTTCCTCCGGCGTGTTCACCATCGGGCAGATCACGCCCTGCGCGCCACCGTCCAGAACCTTGCCGACGATGCCCGGCTCATTCCACGGAACGCGGACCAGCGGCGTGTTGCCGTGCGGCTGGATGCCCTGGAAGCACGTGACCATGGACAGGTAGTCCTGCACGCCGTGCTGCATATCGACGGTGATGCTGTCCCAGCCGGCCTGGGCCATCACCTCGGCCGAGAAGCCGTTCGGGATGGCAAGCCACCCGTTGACCGCCGCCTTACCTTCTTTCCAACGCTGCTTGAGTTTGTTCGCCATATCCTCCCTCGCGCCGACCCTGCGGCGGCACGAACGCTAGGTGCGGCTGGCGGGAGGGTCAACGCAGCAGGGCGCGCTTTCCGCCCTGAAACATCAGGTCGGAAAGCGCAGCCCAGCCATGCCGGAACCGAAGTGCTCGGTCAGGCCTCGACCTGTTCCACGGCCACGACTTCGGGGATGTAGTGGCGCAGCATGTTCTCGATGCCGTGCTTCAGCGTGGCGCGCGAGGACGGGCAGCCCGAGCAGGCGCCCTGCAGATGCAGCTTCACGATGCCGTCGCGAAAGCCGCGGAAGATGATGTCGCCGCCGTCGCCCGCCACCGCCGGGCGGACGCGGGTATCGAGCAGTTCCTTGATGGTCTCCACCACCTCGGCGTCGGCCGGATCGACATCCTCCTCGGCCTCGCCCCCGTCTCCGTCCAGAACCGGGCGGCCAGCCAGGAAATGTTCCATCACCGCGCCGAGGACCTGCGGCTTCAGCGCCGGCCAGTCCACCTCGTCCGACTTGGTGACGGCGACGAAATCATAGCCCAGGAATACACGGGAGACGCCGGGAAGCGCGAAGATCGCGCTCGCGAGCGGAGAGCGCCCGGCCGCCTCGGCCGCAGCGAAATCGGCCGTCCCGGCATCCAGCACCGTCCGTCCCGGCAGGAATTTGAGGGTCGCCGGGTTGGGCGTGCCCTCGGTCTCGATGAACATCCGCTGCTCCGTGCGCTTGCTCTTGCGTTCCACCGGTTACATCGGTCTGCCGGGGGCAAAACGCAACCTGGGGGATGCAGGGCAGCCCCCTTCTGCCGGGGCCGCCCTTAATTGGTGACCCGGTCCAGTTCCGCCTCGCTCATGTTGCCCGGCACGATGGTCATCGGCACCCGCATCCGGCTGCTGTAGCGGCCGGCGAGTGCCGTGATCAGCGGGCCGGGGCCGGAATTGTCGGTGGAGGTCGCCAGCACCAGGATAGAAATGCGCGGATCCTCCTCCAGCAGCGCGAGCAGTTCGTCGCGCGGAACCCCCTCCCGCACCAGCAGGATCGGCAGGCCGCCGGTGATGGTGTTCACGTCGGCGGCCAGCGCACTCAGCGTCCGCTCCGCCTCCTCCCGCCGCTCGGCCTTCATCATGTCGGCGACAGCACCCCATTCGGCACCCTCGACCGGCTCGATCACCCGCAGCAGCGCGACCCGGCCGCCGGACTTCAGCGCGCGCAGACAGGCATAGCGCAGGGCCACGGTCCGTTCGGGACTGTCGTCCACGACCACGAGGAAGACGCGGTCGCGGCGCTCATTGGCGGCGGTCTGGCTCATGGCCGCCAGCCTACCGGTTGCCCGGCCGCATGTCTCGGCCGGCTCCGGCCGGATGTCAGGAGCGGCGGAACAGGAAGGCCCCCAGCCAGCCGGCCATCGCCGCGATCGCGATGCAGCCCAGCCCGTAGAGCGCGGGCTGGGCGGTGGCCACCTGGCTGACATCGGCCGCGAACCCGACCCGCCGGACCGAGACCGGAAGCTCCTGCCGCGCCACCACCCGGCGGTCGCGCACCAGCATGACATCGATTCGGTAACTGCCCGGTTCGACCAGGGACGGGAACGGCACGCGCGCGTGGAACAGCCGCCCGCCGACCACCTGGACCGGCACGTTCGACTCATACAGGCCCTGCGCACTGCGGATGCGGATTACCGCCTCCCGGAAGGCAGGGTCCTGCGATCCGCGCGAGAGCATCGACACCGTGTCCAGCCCGATCGTCGCGCCGCGCCGCTCATACGGATCTACGATCTCGGTCAGCGGCCCGGTGGCGCCGACGGCGTAGAAGCTCGGCAGGTTCATGAACCGCGCCGACGGGCCATTCAGCCAGATGCCGCCCACACTGACCTTCTGCCGCACCACGGTGGTCCGGGCGTCGCCACGGGCGACGATCACGATGTCGCCGGGCGGCTCGAAGGCGCCGAACACCAGGATCGAATCGCCGGCGAAAGCGGTCGAGACCTCGACGACGTTGCGCCCCAGCTCGGCGACCAGCGGCTGCGCCCGCAGCGGCAGGGCCAGCAGCAGCAACACCGGCAGGGCGAACCGTGCGATCATCCGTGCATCAGCGAGAACAGCTCGTCCGGCCTCTGCAGCAGGCCCCAGAGCAGTTGCGCCGCGACCGCCACGACCAGCAGGCCGAGCAGGCCGCGTGTCTCCTCCCCCCGCAGCCGCGTGCCCATGGATGCGCCGAACTGCGCGCCCGCGACCGACCCCGCCAGCAGCAGCAGCGCCAGCACGATATCGACCGAATGCGTGGCGATCGACTGCAGGAAGGTCACATTGGCGGTGACGAACACGATCTGGAACAGCGAGGTGCCGATCACCACCGAGGTCGGCATGCCGAGCACGTAGATCATCAGCGGCACCAGCAGGAACCCGCCGCCCACGCCCATCACCGCCGACAGCAGGCCCACGAACATGCCCACGAAGATCGGCGGCAGGATGGAGATATAGAGCCGCGAGGCGCGGAACCGCGCCTTGAACGGGAGACCGTGAATCCAGAGATGCTGGTGCAGCCGGCGCGGCGCGGCCTTGCGCCGGCGCAGGATGGCGCGGGCACTTTCCGTCACCATCAGCCCGCCGACGATACCGAGCACCACGATATAGAAAACGGCCACCACGAAATCTGCCTGGCCCGCACGCCGGACAAGGGCGAAGAGCTGGACGCCGAGCGCGGAACCGGCGAACCCGCCCAGCAGCAGGGTCAGCCCCATCCGTACATCCACATTGCCGCGCCGCCAGTGCGCCATCAGGCCGGAGACTGAGGCGCCCATGGTCTGCGTGGCGCTGGTGGAGACCGCGACCGCGCTGGGGACGCCGATCAGGATCAGCAGCGGCGTCATCAGGAATCCGCCGCCCACGCCGAACAGGCCGGACAGCCAGCCCACGGCAAAGCCGACGCCGAGCAGCAGCAGGGCATCGACTGTTATCTCAGCTATGGGCAGGTAAACCTGCACGCGGAACGCACTTCTCCCGTGCGCTCACGTTTGGACCCGGCTCAGCCGAGCCACAAGAGGGAAAGCAGCCGGTCAGGTCACGACACGAAGCAAAGGTGCGCATGCCACGGCCGGGGCGACATGCGCGGCCACGCGAGGGACCGCCTGCGGCGGCAGATACAGGCCGCGTTCATCACGTGCGCCGGCCAGCGCCATGCGCACGGACGCGGCGGCGCGATCGATATCCGCCATTGCATGACGCACCGACAGGCGCATCCGCAGCAGGGGCCGCCCGCGGGGGGCGAGCGGAGGTTCGACCAGGTCGAGGGCGATCCCTTCGCGATGCAGGCGGCGCATCGTCCGCCGCGCCACGGCCGCCCCCGTCACGGGCAGCAGCACGACGGCCGCGTCGGGCCCCGGCGCCGCGAGCCCGCCGAGCCGCGCGCGCAGATGCCGGGAGCGTTGGGCCAGGCTGGCGCGCCGCGCCGCGCCTTCGTCGCAGACGACGAGTTCCAGGGCCGCCAGGGCCGCGGCCGCGCACCACGGCAGGATCGGTCCGGCAGCGGCGCGCACCGGCGCGACGCTGCGCACCAGGGCGGCCACGGCCGGACTCGCAAAGCAGGCGAAGCCGCCCGACGCTGCGAACCCACGGCCAAGGCTTCCGGCCACGATGTCCGGCAGGGCAAGCGCCCCCTGCATGCCCAGCAGGCCGGTGCCGCCAGGTCCGGCCGTGCCGAGATCGTGGGTGGCATCGACCAGCAGGGCCGCGGCTTCGGCGTCGCAGGCAGCGCGCCAGTCCGCGATATCGGGCTGCGCGGCATGGGTGATCGAAAGCGTCTCGGTCGCGACCAGTATGGCACTCTGCGGCGCATGCCGGCGGGCAGCGCGCAGCACCTCGCCCAGATCGGGGCCCGCCCCCGCGCGAAGCCGCAAGACGCGCGCGCCGCTGGCCGCCGCCGCATGACGCAAGGCCGGGCCAACGCCATCGTCCAGCACGATGAAGTCGCCCTGTCCCACCACGGCGGACATGGTGCCGGACAGCGCGGCGGTGCCGGAGGCGAAGGCGACGGCTGCGGGCATGTCCAGCAGGGCGGCGAGCGCCGATTCCAGCGCGGCAACGGACCGGTCCTTCGGAACGCCGCCCAGATGGGCGCAGCGTTCCAGTGCCTCCAGCGCCTTTGCGACAACGACCGGCTCGGCGGCCAGGGCCAGCGCGTCGCGGCCGGTGAAGGCGAGACAGGGTGCGGCCGCGGCTTCAGGCCATAGTCCGTAGCTTTCCCGCTCTCGCTGCCAGGCCAGGAACCGCTCCCCGCGTTCCGCGATCGTCCCGCCCCTGCGCAGGAAGGATGTGGCGTCCCCCGACAGCGGATCGATGACCATGGCCGTTCCCCCGGCATACCCGATGTGGAGCAAATCAGATCACCAGCGCGTCCGACGTGAAATAGGCATCATCGCCGCGGCGCGCGGCGGACTACTGTCACGCTTGAGTGCCGGGTGATCGGGACCCTGCCGGCACATGCGCACGGGATGCCGAATTCCGGAATTGCGAACCACTCGCAATTGGATAGGATGCTCCCCCCGCGTGCCCGAGGTCGCCATGTTCGCATCCGCCCTTCGCCGCCTCCCGCCCGCCCCCGCCCCGCGCCCGGACCTGCTGTTCGCCGCGATGCGCGAGGGAGCGGCCGTGTTCGATCTCGCCCTGCCTCCCGCGGCGGCGGATGCTGCCCGTGTCGCCTGCCTCGGCCTGTTGCGCGCATTGTCCGCGCATGCGCGCCGGACGCTGCGGGTCGGGCAGGACGCCGCCCCCGCCACGCCGGACGAAACCGCGATCGTCACCCTGGTTGCCGTGATCGAGACCCATCCCGATCTCGCCGAGCGCCTGGTGGAATGGCTGGTCGTCCGTCCGGGCCAGCCGATCGTGCTGATCGAGGCAATGCGCCTCGCACACGCCCTGCGCTGCGGCTGACATCGCTGCGGGACGGCGGAGCGGCCCGCACGGGCAGCGAATACGACGCAATTCCATCATTGCGCCAAAGACTTGATCGCATCGGCGGCGTGCCCGATCGTCGCCCGCGATGTCCCATCGCCGGTTCGCCGACCTGTCCGAAAAGGAAGTGCTCGCCCTCGCCATCGCCTCCGAGGAAGAGGACGGGCGCATCTATGCCGACCTCGCCGAAGGGCTGCGCGAGACCTATCCCGCGACCGCGCACATCTTCGAGGCCATGGCAGCCGAGGAGAACACGCACCGCCGCGACCTGATCGACCTGTTCGTCAAGCGGTTCGGCACGCACATCCCGCTGATCCGCAGGTCCGACATCAAGGGATTCCTGACGCGCAAGCCGGTCTGGCAGATACGGCCGCTCGGCCTCGATGCGGTGCGCGAACTGGCGCGGGAGATGGAGTACGAGACGCGGCGCTTCTACCTCCGCGCCGCGGGCCGCGCGACCGATGCCGGGACACGCAAGCTGCTCGGGGATCTGGCCGAGGCCGAACGCGGGCATGAACTGACCGCGGACCGGCTCGAATCCAGCACGCTCACTCCCGATGCACGCGCGGTGGAGGAAGCGGCCCGCCGCCGGATGTTCGTGCTGCAGGTGGTGCAACCGGGTCTTGCCGGGCTGATGGACGGGTCCGTGTCCACGCTGGCGCCGCTCTTCGCCGCCGCCTTCGCCACGCAGAACTCGTGGGAGACGTTCCTGGTGGGCCTTGCGGCCGCGATCGGAGCCGGCATCTCGATGGGCTTCGCGGAGGCGCTGTCCGACGACGGCAGCCTGACCGGGCGCGGCGGTCCCTGGCTGCGCGGCTTCGTCTGCGGCGCGATGACCGCGCTGGGCGGGCTGGGCCACACGCTGCCTTACCTGATCGCGGATTTCTGGACCGCGACCGGGCTTGCGATCGCCGTGGTGGTGGCCGAGCTGGCCGCCATCGCCTGGATCAGATGGAAATACATGGACACGCCGTTGCTGTCGGCGGCGTTCCAGGTGGTGCTCGGCGGCGCCCTGGTCTTCGCGGCCGGCGTACTGATCGGCAGCGGCTAGCTGGTCACCGTGCGCATGGCGTTCTTCGGATCGAGCAGCGTACGCGCATCCTCCAGATGGGCCACGAACTCCCGATAGAACTGGCCGGAAATCTTCGCCATCATCTCCGCGGCCTGGCCGGCGAGCTGGGGATCGGTGGTCGAGCCGATCAATCGCTTCACGCCGGTTGTCGTCTGCACGCCGATACCGTGGCCAACGATATCATCGTTCTGGACCTGCCCCGCCGTGTTCAGGCCGCTGTCGGAAACCACGCGGAAGGTCGAACCGAGCTCATTGGCCTTGATGCTCGGTCCCATGGCGCCGGAGATCGTCACCCCCGTGATGCCACGCGCCCGCAACGCGGCGGCCAGCACGTCGATCACCGCTGTGCCCTTCTGTCCGCCGACCAGGACGCCCGCGTAGCAGGACGTGACGATCAGCGTGCGAAAGCTGTCCGGCACCGCCTTCGGCCCTTCGGTCAGCCGTGCCGCGATCGCGGCGGCATCGCGCCCCTCGATCTGGCCGGGGCTGCCATGGCCGACGATGCACAGCTCCGTCACCTGGCTCAGATCGGGATCGTCGTCAAAGAACATGACCGGCCCGCCGACGCGGGTGATGCCGTAATCAATCGATGTCCACACGATGAAGTCGAGGCTCGAGGTCGAGCCGACATTCGTGCGAGGCGCGGATTTCCGGCTGATCGATATCTTGGGGACCGTGACGAGAACGGGCATGCCGCCCTCCTATCGCACTATCGGAACGATCCTAGCAGACAATGTTCGCGGGATGCATCCGCTGCGTGCCAAGCTCACCCGATCCTGATCGGGGCCGAACCGTGAGTGTCCTATTGCGAATCCTGCTGCTGGCCGGCGGCGCCGTCGCCGGGCTGTTCATCGCCCAGGACGCGCCGAATTTCGGCGTGGCCCAGGTGATGGCGACCATCGTGTTGGTCGCCGTGGCCATTATCGGCGTGGCCATGTTCACGCGGCGATAGGCCGCGCGGCTTACCGGCCGCCACGTCCGCCTACCGCTATCGCCGCGCCCGCATCGCCGCGGCCAGCGTGCCGTCATCCAGCACGTCCAGCGCGCCGCCGATCGGCACGCCCTGCGCAACCCGGGTGATCCGCACGCCGAGCGGCCGCAGCCGGTCGGCCAGGAAATGCGCCGTGCTCTGGCCGTCCACCGTGGCGGACAGGGCCAGGATGACCTCCTCCACCCCGTCGCCCTCGATGCGCGCGAACAGCGACTGCATGTTCAGGTCCTCCGGCCGCACGCCCGCGAGCGGGGACAGCGTGCCGCCCAGCACATGATACAGGCCGCGATGCGCATGCGCGCGCTCCAGCGCCCACAGATCGCCGACCCCTTCGACCACGCAGATCAGCGACCGGTCGCGATGCGGGTCGGCGCAGATCGCACAGGGGTCGGTGGTGTCGAGATTGCCGCAGACCGAGCACGGCTTCACCGCGCGCGCCGCCTCGGTCAGCGCGGCCGCCAGCGGCAGCATCTGCGTCTCCGGCCGCTGCAGCATGCGCAGCGCCGCGCGCCGCGCGGAGCGGGGGCCAAGCCCCGGCAGCCGCGCGAGCAGGCCGATCAGCCGCTCGATCTCCTCCCCGCCCAAGTCAGAAAGGCAGCTTGAGTCCCGGCGGCAACGACATGCCGCCTGTCACCTTCTGCATCTCGTCGGCCATCGTCGACTCGATCTTCCGGCGCGCGTCGGCATGGGCGGCGACGATCAGGTCCTCCAGCATCTCCACCTCGGCCGGGTCGATCAGCTTGGGATCGATCTTGAGGCGGCGCAGCTCACCCTTGCCGCTCAGCACCACCGTGACGAGACCCGCGCCGGAGCCGCCCTCGATCTCCATCGCCTCCAGCCGTGCCTGCATCTCCTGCATGCGGGCCTGCATCTGGCTCGCCTGCTTCATCAGGTTGCCGAGGTTCTTCATCTGTCGTCGTCCTCATCGTCCATGTCAGCGGGTTCGGCGTCGGGCGGGGCGAAATCGGGCGCGTCGATCTCGGCATCCTGCACCGGCAGGCCGTAACGGTCGGCAGTCTCGTCGTGAACGGATTCGATGGTCGCGCCCGGCCACACATCCAGGATCGCGCGCACGATCGGATGGTCGGCGGCGGCGGTGCGGCGGGCGGTGTCAGCGGCGGCACTCTGCTCCGCGATGGTCGGCTCGCCCGGGGCGGCGGAGACGGCGACGGTCCAGCGCGTGCCCGTCACCTCCAGCAGCAGGCCGGCGAGATCGCGGGCAAGCTCGCGCGGCGCGCGGGGAGACGGATTGATCTCGATGACCGGCGGGGCGAAGCGGACCAGCCGCACCTCGTGCAGCAGGTTGGCGTGCAGCAGCGGGCGGCGGTGTTCGGCCGCCAGCGCGACCACATCCCGGAAGGAAGCAAGGCGCGGCGCGGCGGATGCGGGGGCAGGCGTGGGATCGGGGGCCGGCGCCGCCTGGACCACGGGCGCGCCGTTGGCGACCGCGCGCATCCCCCCGCCGCCCGCGCCCGATCCCGGCGGCCTTGCGGGGGGGGGCGGGGCGGCCGCCGGACCATCCGCCAGAAGGCGCTTCACCAGTTCGCCGGGCGGCGGTACGTCCGCGACATGGGCAAGGCGGATCAGCAGCATGTCCAATGCCGCGCGCGGTTCAGGGGCGGCCTGCACCTCTCCCCCGCCCTTCAGCAGCATCTGCCAGGCGCGGGCCAGCGCCGGAATCGGCAGCGACTCGGCCAGGGCCGCGCCGCGGGTGCGTTCCAGCTCGGGCAGCGAGTTGCCCTGCGCGAGATCGGGCACCGATTTCAGCCGGGTCAGCGTATGCACCAGCCCGAGCAGGTCGCGCAGCACCGTCGCGGGGTCGGCGCCGCGCGCATGCTGCGCGTCGAGGATCGCCAGCGCATCGGCCACGCGGCCCTGCATCACTGCCTCGAACAGGTCGAACAGCGCCGAGCGGTCGGCGAGGCCCAGCATGTCCGTGACCAGTTCCGCCGTGACCGCGCCGCCGCCCGCCTGCGCGATGGCCTGGTCCAGCAGTGACAGCCCGTCGCGCACCGATCCGTCCGCCGCGCGGGCCACCGCCTCGATCGCAAGTGGCTCGGCGGCGATGCCCTCCTTGCCGGCGATCTCCGCATACAGCGCGGTCAGCCGGTCCATCGGTACGCGGCGCAGGTCGAAGCGCTGGCAGCGCGACAGGACCGTGACCGGCACCTTGCGCAGCTCGGTCGTCGCGAACACGAACTTCAGGTAGGGCGGCGGCTCCTCCAGCGTCTTCAGCAGCGCGTTCCACGCCGCCGTGGACAGCATGTGGCACTCGTCCAGGTAGAAGACCTTGTAGCGCCCCTGCATCGGCCGGAAGCGGGCGAGGTCGCGCAGCTCCCGCGCATCGTCCACGCCGTTGTTCGAGGCGGCGTCCATCTCGATCACGTCCGGATGGCGGTCGGCGAGGATGGCGAGGCAGTTGTGGCACACGCCGCAGGGATCGGCGGTCGGCCCGCCCTGCCCGTCCGCCCCCACGCAGTTGAGCGCGCGGGCGATGATCCGCGCGGTGGTTGTCTTGCCCACGCCGCGCACGCCCGTCAGCAGGAAGGCCTGGGCGACCCGGTCCTGCGCGAAGGCGTTGCGCAGCGTGCGGACCATCGCGTCCTGGCCGATCAGATCATTGAAGCCGGTGGGACGGTATTTGCGCGCCAGGACGCGGTAGGCGGGCGTGGGATCAGGGGACGGCGCGGGCGCCTCCTCGCCGAACAGCGACGGCCCCGCCGGGATGTCCGGCGGCGGGGGTGCAGGCGACGCGTCGGGATCGTCGAACAGACCGGCCATGGCAGGTTCCTGCCGCGCCCGGCCGGGCGGCGCAATATGCGTTTGCGAGGGGTGGGAGACCGGCCACGACCCGGGCGGAAACTCGTTGCGGCTGCTTCCTTCCGGACCTGACCGGGTTGGCGAGGCGCCCGTCCGCATCCGGCCTCCCGTGCCCGATATCGCCCCGGCGGGGGCGGGAAGCAAGGCCCCCCTACCGCCCCAGCAGCGCCAGCCCCTCGGCGACCGAGACGAATTCGCCGCCTGCGACCACCCGCTCCGCGCCGAATCGCCGTTCGAACAACCGCCGCACTGCGGGCACCAGCGATGTGCCGCCGGTCAGGAACACGCGGTCGATGCCCGCCGGCGCCATCGCCGCGTTGACGAGCGCGGCATCGACCGACGCGCCGATACGCGCCAGCTCCGGGGCGATCCATGATTCGAATTCGTCCCGCGTGATCCTCGCCTCGATCTCCACGCCGCCCGCCGCGAAACGCAGCACCGTCTCATCCGCGCCGGACAGCGCGGCCTTGGCGCCGGAGACGGCGCGGTACAGCGCGTAGCCCGCCTCCTCCTCGATCAGCGCCGTCAACTTCTCCAGCCGTTCCGGATGGTCGGCGGTGCGGGCCACGTCGGCGATGTCGCGCATCGTGCGCGGCGTGCGCATCAGCGACAGCAGATGCCAGCGGGCGAAGCTCGCGTACCAGTTGGGCGGGACCGGCAGACGCTTGGCCATCACCGTGTAATGGCTGCCCTTGCCGAGCAGAGGCGAGATCACGTGGTCGATGATGCGATAGTCGAGCGCGTCGCCCGCGATGCCCACGCCGGCATGCCCCAGCGCCTCAGCCCGCCAGGGCGGGCCGGGGTCGAAACGCAGCACCGAGAAATCGCTGGTGCCGCCGCCGAAATCCGCGACCAGCACGGTGGTCCTGCGCTCCAGCCGCGTGGCGAAGCGATAGCCCGCCGCCGCCGGCTCCAGCCCGACCTGCACGTCCGCAAGCCCGGCCTCGGCGAAGGATGCGCGCAGCCGCCGCTCGCCGAACGCATCGTCGGCATTCGCGCCCACGAACCGCACCGGCCTCCCGACCACGACATGCGCGCCGTCCAGCACATCGGCGAAAGGGGCGAGCAGTTCCCTCAGGAACAGGCCGATCAGCCCCTCCAGGGTCCAGGTCCGGCCGAAGATGCGGGTCTCGGTGAAGCTATGCTGCGCCAGGTAGCTCTTCATCGACATGATGAGCCGGCTTTCGAGCGGGTCCTCCAGATAGGCCTCGATCGCCGCCGGCCCGGCCGCGTGGTTCAGCGCGCCGGCCTCGCCCAGCCAGAAGCACAGGACGGAGCGGAACACCTCCTCCGTCGCGCGGCGCAGCGCGATGGACTGGCCGTTTTCGTCCAGGGCGGCGACCACGCTGTTGGTCGTGCCGAAATCGATGCCGATGACCTTGCGCATGGGATTTTCCCGGAGGGCGGGCCTTCAACCCCGTCCGGCGCGATCGGGCAACCCCATTGTCACACGGACCGGCGATTGCCCGAGCGGCGCGGCCATGCGACCACTTGGGGCCCATGCTCATCCTCGCCTCCCGCCCCAACGCCTATACCGGCTCTCCGCTCGACCGGGCCTCCGAACGCCGCGACGACGATGCCTGGATCGCCGCACGGCTGGAGGATCCGTCGAGCCTGTTCGCCCCCACATGGCAGGCCAAGAGCCTGCTGCGCGGGGTCGAGGCCGGCACGCCCGAAGCGGTGTTCCTGGACGGTGGCGCGGCCGAGGCGGTGCGCATGTCCGGCGGTCCCTGGGCTTTCCTTGGCATGATGCAGGATCGGGCCGTGTTCGCGGTGGACCTGTCCGCGTCGGAGGATCCGCTGCCTCTGCTGCCCTCGGGCCTGGGCACCTTCACCGACCTGCGCGCGGTGGCCGGGCTGCTGCCGCCGGGCGATGCCAGCATGCTCGCCCACGCGCGCGGGCTGATGCACTGGCGCACGCGGACCCGTTTCTGCGGCGTCTGTGGCGCCGCCTGCGAACCGCGCAGCGCTGGCAACGTGATGCAGTGCCCGTCATGCAACGCGCAGCATTTTCCGCGCACCGATCCGGCCGTGATCATGCTGGTGGTGCATGGCGATTCCTGCCTGCTCGGCCATTCGCACCGTTTCCCCAACGTCAGCATGTACTCGACGCTCGCGGGCTTCGTGGAACCGGGCGAAAGCCTGGAGGAAGCGGTGGCGCGCGAGGTGGCTGAGGAGACATCGGTGCGCGTGGGCACCGTGCGCTACCACTCCTCCCAGCCCTGGCCGTTCCCGGCTTCCATCATGCTCGGCTTCTACGCGGTGGCGGAGACCACCGCGATCCGCATCGACCCCGCCGAGTTGAAGGACGCCCGCTGGTTCACCCGCGAGGAGCTGCGCAACCATGCCGCGCTGGGCTTTTCCCTGCCGCGCGTGGATTCCATCGCGCGGCGCCTGATCGAGGATTGGATCGCCGCCGGATGAGATGGATTCCGCTGCTTCTGCTGCTCGCCGCCTGCGGCGGCTCATCCGGGCCGGAACTGGCCAGTGCCGGCCCGCCGGTCGATCCGAACACCGCCGCCTGCCAGGCGGAGGCCGAGAAGGATCCCGATGTGGAGGCCGCACGGCGGCGGCTGACCTTCGGCAAGGGCTACTACTCCGTGGCCGAGGCGGACCTGCGCGCAGCGCAGAAAGAAGCGGTTCGGACCTGTCTGCAACGACGCGGCATCGCGCCGCGCGGAGGCGTCGAGCGCGAGACGCGCTGGCAGTGACATGGCCCTGCTGCTCGAACCCGGGCAGTTTGTCCGTCATCCGCAGCAACCCGACTGGGGCATCGGGCAGATCCAGTCCGTGGTGGGCGACCGCGTGACGGTGAATTTCGAGCACCAGGGCAAGGTGCTGGTGAACGTGTCCCGCGTCGCCCTCGAAGTCCTGGACGAATGAGGCAGGCACGGCGGGGGCCATATCGGCGATGACCGGGCCGGCCGGCCTTCTGGCCGAAACGCTCCTCGATCCGCGCATCATCGCCGCGATCGTGGCCACCGCGATCGCGGGCGTCATGCGCGGCTATTCGGGCTTCGGCACCGCCATCCTCCTCGCGCCGACCTATGCGCTGCTGTGGGGGCCGCGCGCCGGGGTGCCGGTCATGCTGCTGATGGAGCTCGTGGCCTCGGCCCAGCTCCTGCCCCGGTCGGTCCGGGCGGCGGATCATCGCGTGGTGCTGTCGCTCGGCATCGCCGCCGCGATCACCACCCCCCTGGGCGCGTGGGTGCTGCTGACCGCGGACCCGCTCGTGCTGCGCCGCGCGATCGGGGCGATGGTGCTCTGCTTCGGCCTGCTGCTGATGTCCGGGTGGCGCTATCACGGCATGCGCCCATGGCCGCTGAACGTGGCGATCGGCGCCATCTCCGGCCTGATGAAGGGCAGCACGGGGATGAGCGGCCCGCCCGTGATCCTGTACCTGCTCGCGGGCAAGGAGGCCGCACGGCAGCACCGTGACAACCTGATCCTGTTCTTCGGCATCATCGGCATCGTCGCCGTGGTGCCGCCGATTCTGGGCGGGATCGTCAACCGGGCGACGCTGATCCGCGCTGTCATCCTGCTGCCGGTCCTGTATCTGTGCGTGCGGATCGGCGTGCGCCTGTTCGGCATCGTGCCGGATCGGTGGTATCGTGGCATCGCTTTCGTGCTGCTGGTCGCGACCGGCCTGACTGCGTTGCTGTTCTGACGCCGCAAAGCCGGCCCTAACGAGGAATCCCGCCATGCGCCTGCCGCCCCATCTCGCCGTGCTGTCCGCGCTGCTGTCCTTCGGTGCCCTGGCACAGCAGGGCCCGGCACCGACCGTGATCGGCAGCCGTGTCGTGGGCGAAAGCGGTTACGAGGTCTCGGCCACCGTGGAATCCGTCGATCTGGCGGCCCGGCAGGTCCTGCTGCGGCGCGAGGATGGCAGTTTCCTGACCGTGAAGGCCGGCCCGCGCGCCCGTAACCTCGCACAGGTCAAGCCGGGCGACCTGGTGCGGGCCACCGTGACCGAGACGCTGCGGCTGACGCTGACGCGCGGGGCGGAGCCCGCTTCCGGCATGACCGAGGACGTAGCCCGCACACCGGAAGGGGAGCGGCCAGGCATCGTGCGGGTGGAGACGGCGCACATCGTCGGCGATGTCGTGGCGGTGGACCAGGCCGCGCGGACCGCGGGCATCCGCACACCGGACGGGGTCGTGCGGACGGTGCCCGTGCCGGACGATGTGGACATCACCCGCATCCATCCGGGTGACGACGTGACACTGACGGTGACGCGGCGTTCCGCGATCGCGGTCGGGCCGTCCGCCGCCGCGCGCTGAGCGGCGGGCGGAATCCCCTACCCGGCCGCGACCGCCTCGATCTCCACCAGGAACTCGGGGGCGGCCAGCCCGGCCACGATCAGCAGCGTATGTGCCGTGTTCACGCCCAGCACCGGCACGCGCTTGGCGCGCAGCGGCGCCAGCACGCTGCGGTCGGTGATGTAGCTGGTGATCTTCACCAGGTTCTGCGGCCCCATGCCGTGATGCGCCAGTGCTGCGAGCAGGTTCTGGAGCGCGACCTCCACCTGGCTGTCCGCATCGGGCGGGGTGGTGCCGTCCGGCTTGGTGCCGACCTGGCCGGAGATATAAAGCCAGCGCACGGCCTCGCCCGGCGCGGGCGTGACCAGTGCGGTGTGGTTGTAGCGGCCACTGGTCGAATGCAGCGAAGGTGGATTGTCGAAAGCGATGGTCGCCATGATCAGCTCCGGGACGGTGCGGTGAGGTCTTCCTGCTGCACCGGCGCCGGCGCCGGGGCATCGCTCGGCAGTTGCAGCCATTCCTTCAGGCTGCGGCGGACCTGGTATTCGAACTCGATATTCATGTCCGCCATCATCTGTCGCACCATCAGGTCAAGCTGCCTGCGCTGCTCGGACGCACCCGGCCGGTCAGGCAGGGAAAGCGTCCGGCTGACCTGTGCGGTGGCATAGCCGGACTGGGGCGGGTCGTCGTTGCGGACCTCCAGCCGCACCATCATCCTGCCTTCGTAGCGCACACCGTCGGAACCGAACATCGACTGGCTCGGGATAGGCGTGGCGGTGATGGAGGCATCCTGGACGACGAAGGTCGCAACGCCGCTGGCGCCGCCCGCGAACACGCGCTCCTGCGCCATGCGCAGCAGCGCCGTGACCGGCGGCACCGGGGCGAGGTGATCGACATTGGGCGCGCGGCCGGGCGGCTGCCAGCGCTGCTCGGTGCGCACCTCCGCCACGTTCAGCCGCAGCGGCATCAGGTGGTCGAAGGTCAGCGGGGGCGGCGGCAGGTCCGGCTGGGCGGGGCCGTCCGAGGCGCAGGCGGCCGCGACCAGCGGCAGCAACAGGACCGCGCGACGCCTCATGCCCGGCCAGCCGTCCGGGAATGCACCGTGTCGCGCGGGAAGCGGAAAGCGAGGTTACAGAATTCGCAGTTCATGACGATGTCGCCATCGACGCTCATATGGTCCAGGTCCTCCGGTCCGAAGCCTTCCAGGATTCCCGACAGCTTGGCACGCGAGCAACGGCAGCCGTAAGCCAGCGCGCGGGGGCGGTCGGCGACCAGTCCCTCGGCATGGAACAGCCGGTAAAGCACCCGCTCGGGCAGCAGCGTGTCGTCCAGCAGTTCGGCATCGGTCAGCGTGGCGGCGAGCGCGAGCGCCGTGCGCCAGGCGTCATCCTGGGCCTCGGCGTCCATGTCCGGATCGATGCCGCCCGCGCCCGCGACCCGCTGCAGCACCAGCGCGCCCGCCCGCCAGCCGGATGGGGTGCGGGTACAGGCCAGCCGGACGGCGCAGCGGAGCTGCTCGCTGGTCGCGAAATAATGCTCGGCCATGTCGGCCAGCGTCACCCCTTCGATCTGGACGATGCCCTGGTAGCGGTCGGTCGCCTCCCCCTGGTCCACGGTGAAGGCAAGGTAGCCGCTGCCGAGCAGGCGCTGGGCGGTGGGTTCCGGCTCCTCCGCCAGCAGGGCGTCGAGCTTGCCGGCGTCCGCCCGCGCATAGCCACGCAATGCGCCCTGGTCGGTGCAGTCGGCCAGCAGCATGTCCACCGGCCCGTCCCCCTTGGCCTGGAGGCTGAAGGAACCGCGGAACTTCATGGTGGAGGCGAGGGCCGCGGCGAGCGCGAGCGCGGAGCCCGCCAGCCCGGTCACAACGGGGTGATTGTCATGCCGCGTCAGCAGCGCGTCCGCGAGCGCGCCGAGCCGGATCAGCCGCCCCCGCACCGGGCGGCGGTGCAGATGGAACGGCGTGACCGCGCGGGGCACGACGATATCCGGGACGGCGGGGCGGCCGGTGTCGAGGAAGGCGGGCGTTTCGGCCATCGCGGCAAGATAGGCACGCGGGCCGCGAGCCGCTACCATCCCGCCATGGTCTGGAGAATACGGCCGGCGCGCATCCAGGACGCGCCGGGCATGACCGACGTGATCCGCGAGGCCTTCGCGGCGCTGTCGGCCGACGTCGATCCCCTTCCATCCGCGCTGCGCGAAACTCCCGAAAGCGTCGTGTCCCAGCTTGAGGCGGGCGGCGGCGCGGTGGCGGAGGCAGGCACGCGGCTGGTCGGCGCGGTGATCTGGCGGGAGGAGGATGGCAGCCTCTATGTGGGCCGGCTTGCCGTGCCGCCATCCTGGCGGGGCCGCGGCATCGCCCGCGCCCTGCTCGCCACAGCCGAGGAGGAAGCGCGCCGGCTCGGCCTGCCGAAGCTGCATCTGGGCACGCGGCTGGCCCTGGAGGACAATCGGCGGCTGTTCGAGGGGCAGGGCTTCGTCGAGACCACCCAGCATGCGCATGAGGGGTTCCTCGCGCCGACCTGGGTGCGGATGGAAAAGCGCCTTGCCGAGGCACCGCCGCCGATGCCGCCCCCTACCGCGCCGGATAGCTCCGCGGCCAGATAACCTCATCCTGCGGGCCGGCGGGCACCGGGTCGCCCTTCTTGCCGCAGGCGGCCAGCAGGCACAGCGCAAGCAGCAGCAGCGCCGCGCCGCGCATGCAGGGCTGGCGTTCCGCGCGCGGAGACACCCTCGCCCCGCCCCTCTCCCGCAGGCGGGAGAGGGAGTCCGGGCAAGCCATCGCCGCAACGTCCCCTCGCCCGCGCGGCGGGAGAGGGACAGGGTGAGGGAACATCCGCCTCATGCCAGCACCGCCTTCCAGCGCGCCACCTGCTCGCGCACCCGCACCGGGGCGGTGCCGCCGAAGGCGGTGCGCGAAGCGACGGAGGCATCCGGCGTCAGCACGCCGAACACGTCCTGGGTGATGCCGGGTTCCACCGACTGCATCTCCGCCAGCGTCAGCGCATCCAGGCTGACGCCCTTCGCCTCCGCCATGGCGACCAGCCTGCCGGAGACATGGTGCGCGCTGCGGAAGGGCAGCTTCAGCACCCGCACCAGCCAGTCGGCGAGATCGGTCGCGGTCGCGAACCCCGCCCCGGACCACGCACGCAACTGCGCCGGATCGGGCACCATGTCGCGGACCATGCCGGTGGTGGCGGCAAGGCACAGCTCCAGGCTGTCCGCCGCGTCGAACAGCGGCTCCTTGTCCTCCTGCATATCCTTGCCATAGGTCAGCGGCAGGCCCTTCAGCAGCGTCAGCAGCGCGATCAGCGACCCGTTCATCCGCCCGGTCTTGCCGCGCACCAGCTCCGCCGCGTCCGGGTTGCGCTTCTGCGGCATGATCGAACTGCCGGTGGTGAAGGCGTCGGACAGCTTCACGAAGCGCCAGGGCGCGGACATCCATATCACCACCTCCTCCGCGAAGCGGGACAGGTGCATGGCGGTGATCGCGACGGCGGACAGGAACTCCACCGCGTAGTCGCGGTCCGCGACCGCATCCATGGAATTGGCCATGGGCCGGTCGAAGCCCAGGTCGCGCGCCGTCATCTCCCGGTCGATGGGGAAGGACGTTCCAGCGAGTGCCGCCGCGCCGAGCGGGCTTTCGTTCATCCGCCGCCGGCAATCCGCGAAACGGGCGCGGTCGCGCGACAGCATCTCGACATAGGCCAGCATGTGGTGGCCGAAGGTCACGGGCTGGCCGATCTGAAGATGCGTGAAGCCGGGCATCACCGCATCGGCGTGCTTCTCCGCCTGCTCCACGAAGGCGCGCATGCAGTCCGCGATCAGCCCGTCGAAATGGTCGATCGCGTCGCGCACCCACAGCCGCACATCCAGCGCGACCTGGTCGTTGCGGCTGCGGGCGGTATGCAGGCGCTTTCCGGCCTCGCCCACACGTTCGGTCAGCCGCGCCTCGATGTTGAAATGGATATCCTCCAGCCCTTCGTCGAAGGGGAAGGTGCCGGCCTCGATCTCGGCGGCGATGGCGGCCAGACCCTCGCGAATCCGGGATTCGTCCTCGGCCGCGATGATGCCTACCTTGGCCAGCATGGCAGCATGTGCGAGCGAACCACGGATGTCCTGGCGCCACAGGCGGCGGTCGAAACCGATCGAGGCGTTGATCGCCTGCATGATCGCGGAAGGTCCGGCGGCGAATCGGCCGCCCCACATCCGGTTGGCACCGGTATCGGGCATCTAGATGAATCCTTCGGGCTTGACCCGCCGCGCGGCGGTCGCGGCGACCCTAATCGCGGGGCTTTTCCCGCGCAAACCATACGCGGCCGGCCCCCTGGCGCGGCTGGTGCGGCACGACGAACCCGTGCCCGTGGCGGACGCCCCCTTCGTCCGCGCGGACGGATCGGAGGCGCGGCTGGCTGAATTCCGCGGCAAGGGCATCGTGCTCAACCTCTGGGCCACGTGGTGCGCGCCCTGCGTCGCGGAGATGCCGGCGCTGAAACATCTGGCGGACGCCGTGCGTAAGGAGGGCATCATGGTGATGCCTCTTTCCTCCGACCGCGGCGGCGCCCCCGTGGTGCGGGATTTCTACCGCAAGCACGGGCTGGACGGGCTGGACGTGTGGCTCGACCCGCGCGGGTCGGCTGCCCGCGCCTGGGGCACGCGTGGCCTGCCCACCACGCTGCTGATCGGCCGCGACGGGATGGAGCGCGCCCGGATCGAGGGCGATGCCGCCTGGGGAACGCCCGAGGCGGTCGCGCAGGTGCGCGAGATCCTGGGATGATGCCCTGGCGCGACCGGGCGGGGCGGCTCAGCCCGCTGAAGCTCGCCGTGTTTGTCGCGCTGTTCGTCCCGGCCGTGTGGGTGTGGTGGCTATGGATGGGCGACCAGCTCGGCCCCCGCCCGCTGAACGAGGCGATCCACGAGATCGGGCGCTGGACCGCCCGCATCCTGCTGCTGTCGCTCGCCATCACGCCGCTGCGCGGCGTGCTGCGCTGGGGGGAGCTGATGCTGGTGCGCCGCATGGTCGGGGTGGCGGCGTTCTTCTACGTCGTGCTGCATCTGGCGCTCTACGCGGCCGACGAGAACTGGCATCTCGGCAAGGTCGCATCCGAGATCGTGCTGCGCTTCTACCTGACGATCGGCTTCGCAGCACTGCTGATCCTGCTGGCGCTGGCGGTCACATCCTTCGACCGGGCGATCAAGGCGATGGGGGGCGCGCGCTGGCGACGCCTGCACAGCGCCGTCTATGGCGCGGGCGTGCTGGCGATGATCCACGCCATCCTGCAGAGCAAGGTGGACACCAGCGAGGCGATGCTGATGACCGGCCTGTTCGTCTGGCTGATGGGATGGCGCGTGCTGAAGGCGCGCGAATGGACCGGCTTCGCCGGGCTGCTGAGCCTCGCGGTGTTCGCAGCACTCGCCACGGCATGCATCGAGGCGGGCTGGTACGCCTTCGGCACGGGCGTCGATGCGACGCGGGTGCTCGCCGCCAATCTGGACGTGAGCTTCGGCCTGCGCCCTGCCCTGTGGGTCGGCATCGCCGGCCTTGCCGTGGTGCTGGCCGCCCAGTTGCGCCGCCTCTCCGGCCCCCGCCGCCGGCGGCAGGCCCTCGCCACGACCTGACCGGGCGCGTGCTATAGGCCGGGCATGCCCGACCGCACCGGACCCGACGCGCTGGTCATCGAAACCGCCCGCGACTTCGCGCATGAGAGGCTGTGGCCAGAGGCTGCCGCGCGTGAGAAGGCCGGACGCATCGAACCCGGGATCCTGCGTGAGATCGGGGCGCTGGGCTTCCTCGGCGCCACCACCTCCCCCGACTGGGGCGGCGCGGGGCTGGACCACCTGACCTATGCGCTGGTGCTGGAGGAGATCGCGGCCGGGGATGGCGCGGTCTCGACCATGGTCTCGGTGCACAATTCGCCCACCTGCGCGGTGCTGGAACTGTTCGGCACCCCGGATCAGAAGCAGCGCATCCTCCGTCCGCTCGCGAGCGGAGAGGCGGTGGGCTGCTTCGCGCTGACCGAACCCTCGGCAGGATCGGACGCCTCCGCGATCCGCACGCGCGCGGTGCGCGACGGGCAGGGCTGGGTCATCAACGGGACCAAGCAGTTCATCAGCAACGGCGCCATCGCGAAGACCGCGGTGATCTTCGCCGTGACCGATCCGCAGGCGGGCAAGAAAGGCATCACCTGCTTCGCTGTGCCCACGGACACGCCGGGCTTCCGCATCGCCCGGCTGGAGGAGAAGCTGGGCCAGAAGGCCTCCGACACCGCGCAGCTTGTCTTCGAGGACATGCGCATCAGCGATGACTGCCGTATCGGCGCGGAAGGCGAAGGCTACCGCATCGCGCTGTCCACGCTGGAGACGGGCCGCATCGGCATCGCCGCGCAGAGCGTGGGCATGGCCCGGTCAGCGCTGGACTACGCGATCGGCTACGCCAGGGACCGCACCGCCTTCGGCACCGCGATCATCCGTCATCAGGCCGTGGGATTCCGGCTGGCGGAGGCCAAGGCGCGGCTTGAAGCCGCCCGCCAGCTCGTGCTGCACGCCGCGCGGCTGAAGACCGAAGGTGCGCCCGCGCTGGAAGCCGCCTGCATGGCGAAGCTGGTCGCGTCCGAAACGGCGGAGGCGGTGTGCTCGGCCGCGATCCAGACGCTGGGCGGCTACGGCTTCCTGTCGGACTACCCGGTGGAACGCATCTACCGCGACGTGCGTGTGTGCCAGATCTACGAAGGCACGTCCGACATCCAGAAGATCATTCTTCAGCGGATGCTGTAGCTCACCCGCCGAACAGCCCCGTCAGCCCCTTCGCCGCCGTGGTGACGGCCACGAGCGCGAGGGCGGCCAGGCTGACGCGGCGATGCGCGCCGCCCAGATGCCGGAACAGCCACGCGCCCAGGAGCGTGCCCGCCAGCATGATCGGCGTGCCCAGCAGCGCCAGCCGCATCTCCCCCCACCCCAGCGCGCCGGCCGTGCCAAGGCCCAAGCAGCTTACGGCGGCGGCGAACATGAAGAACACCGACATCGATGCGCGCACCTGCGCCGTCGGAAGCGGCGAGGCGAGGTAGAAGGTGATGACGGGCGGGCCGGGCATCGCGGCCATGCCGCTGAACAACCCCGCCGCCGCCCCCGTCAGGATGGTCCCGCCCAGATCCGGCACGCGGCGGAAGGCCAGCCCCGCGGCAAGGGACGCGACCGCCAGCGCACAGACCGACGCCACCAGCAGCCGGGCGACATCGGCCGACATCAGCGTCAGCAGCAGCGCACCGGGGACGGAGGTCAGCACCGCCCCGATGGCGAGCGACCGCACCGAAGGCCAATGGCAGCCGCGACGCGCTGTCGGGAAATCGATCAGCCCGCCCAGCGCCTGCATGACCGCCGAGACGGCGACAGCGCCCTGTGGCGGCATCACGAGGCTGAGCAGCGGCACGGCGGTGATGGCGAAACCGAACCCCGTGAACCCCCTGAACACCGAAGCCGCCGCGATCACCGCGCACATCAGGAGAAGTGTCAGAGGGTCGTCCACGTACTGCGAAGGCCTGCGTCAGAATCACTGCCATGATAAGGCACACGCGGCAGCCGTCACCTGGGCCGGAAGGATGGCGGCGTTGCGCCTATCGGGGACGCGCCGGCGCCTGCAGCCAGACCGCCGCGAGACCCAGCAGGAGCAGCCCGGCCAGCGCCATCGCGACCACGGCGGCGAGCGCACCGATCTGCTGCGCGAGCGCGCCGGCCACCAGCACGCCCACCGGCCCCATGCCGATGCAGGCCGTGACGAGGCCGAGCACGCGGGACCGCGCCTCGGGCGGTGCCTCAATCAGCACCAGTGTCGTCTGCATGTTGCCGAAGGCCGCCGTGCCCAGCCCGCCCAGTGCCAGCAGCAGCGCGCCCAGCAGGAACCAGGGCGCGGCGGTGAAGCCGAGCAGCATGGCAAAGAAGCCCACCGAACCGGACAGGAACACCACCCTGTGCGGCAGGTTGCCGCCCGCGCGGGTCAGGATCAGCCCGCCGATGAACGCGCCCATCGCCTCGGCCGAAGCGAGCAGACCGATCGCCTCCGGCGACAGGTCCCACAACGCGCGGCCCAGCGGGGCGACCAGCGCGCTGTAGGAGAAGCCGAACATGTTCATCACCACGGTCACGGCCAGCACCATCATCAGGGCGGGCTTGGTTCGCGCGGCGGCCACGCCTTCGGCGAGATCGGCCGGGACGCGTGACAGGCGCAACCGCCGCACCGGCTGGCGCAGCTTGACGGCGAAGGTCAGTAGCGTCGCCACGCCATAGAGCGAGGCGGAGACCGCGTAGCTGCCGCCAATGCCGATCAGGCCATACAGCGTGCCGCCGGCAAGCGGCCCGAGCATGCGCGTGACCGAGTTGGTGACGGTGTCGAGCGCGATCGCGGGCGTGATCCGGCCGGGGCCGGCAATCTCAGCCACCATGCGGCGGCGCGTGGACATCTCGGCGGCGGTCGTCAGCCCGCCCAGGAACGCACCCAGCGCCACCATCCACGGCGCGAGCACCCCGGCGACCGCGCAGAGCGCCAGCACCGTCGCGCTGGCGGCGGCAAGGTAAAGCGCGGCCAGCAGCAGGCGGCGGCGGTCCCAACTGTCGGCAATGACGCCGGTGACGGCGCCGAGCAGCAACATCGGCGCCGAGCGTGCGGCGGTGACCAGCGCGACGGCGAGCGCGGAGCCGGTGGCGTCCAGCGTGAACAGCGCCGCCGCCAGCGTCTCCAGCCACCGCATCGCATTGGAAAGGCCGCCTGTGATCCACAGCCGCCGATAGTCCGGCAACGCCAGCAGTGCTGCCGGTCCGGCGCGTTCCCCCGTTTGATCCATAGTTGCCGCGAGCCTGACGCGGCGGGCGGGAGTCGGCAATGGGGCCAAAACGGCGGGCGGGATCGCACCACCGCCACGTTCAAGTAAATAAGTTCAGAAATCCGAATTATGTGCCAACATACGAATCTCATTACACATGTTAATCAAAACAACCGAAGCGAAGCCTGACAAAATATCTTCGAATACTTATCATGAGCCTGACGGCCCAAAATATTGTCTCACCGTCGGGAACATCCGTACCGGGGCATCCGTTGGAATGGACACCCGCTCACACACGATGAGGGGTACGCATCACACGGAGGAAAGTGATGGCCAATCCGAACACGTCGAACCGTGGCTTTGCATCGATGGACGAGGACAAGCAGCGGGAAATCGCCCGCAAGGGCGGTGAGAGCGTGCCTGACGAGAAGCGCAGCTTCTCCCGCGACCATGAACTCGCGGCGGAGGCAGGGCGCCGGGGTGGCGAGGTCTCGGGCGGCAATTTCGCCCAGGACCGCGAACGCGCCTCCGAGGCCGGACGCCGGGGCGGCGAAGCCTCCGGCGGCAACTTCGCCCATGACCGCGAACGGGCGGCGGAAGCCGGACGCAAGGGCGGTCAGGCGAGGCAGCACTGACGCGACGCGGCCGGAAGGCACATCCTTCCGGCCGTACGCGCCGCGTTCCGGATTTTTCCTATTTCAGCCGGTGCCTTGATCCCGCGCCTGCCGGACCGGTGGCGCACTGCCCTTCCCTTTCCCGCCGGGTCGCGGTTACGTGTGCCCATGAACGACGCTCCCGTTCCGGCCGCACCCGCCGGCAAGGCTCTCGCTGCCTCGCCCGGCGCGCTGGCCGGCCTCAAGGTCATCGACCTCACGAGGGTCCTCGGCGGTCCCTACTGCACCATGATCCTGTCCGATCACGGCGCGGAGGTGATCAAGGTCGAACCGCCGCAGGGCGACGAGACGCGGGACTGGGGCCCGCCCTTCCACGGCGAAGACGCGAGCTATTTCATCGGCGTCAACCGCAACAAACGCTCGCTCGCGCTCGACCTGTCCAAGCCCGAGGGCCGCGCGGTGTTGCTGCGCCTGCTCGAAGGCGCGGACGTGCTGATCGAGAACTTCAAGCCCGGCACGATGGAGAAGTGGGGCCTGGGCTATGAGGCGGTGCTGCGCGAACGCTTCCCCCGCCTGATCCATTGCCGCGTGTCCGGCTTCGGCGCGGACGGCCCGCTCGGCGGCCTGCCCGGCTACGATGCGATCCTGCAGGCAATGACCGGGCTGATGAGCGTGAACGGCGATCCGACCACCGGGCCGCTCCGGCTCGGCACGCCGGTCGTCGATCTGGCCACCGGCCTGTATTCGGCCATCGGCATCCTGATGGCGGCGTATGAGCGCGAGCGGTCCGGCCAGGGCCAGTACGTGGACATGACGCTGCACGATTGCGGCATGGCGCTACTGCACCCGCAGGCGGCGAACTTCTTCCTCAACGGCAAGCGGCCCGTGCCGCTCGGCAATCCCCATCCGAACATCGCGCCTTACGAGAAATACGCGACGCGGACCTGCGAGATCTTCATTGCCGTCGGCAATGACGGGCAGTTCCGCAAGCTGTGCGACCTGATCGGCCGGCCGGAACTGCCGGGCGATCCGCGCTTCGCGAGCAACAGCCAGCGCGTGAGCAACCGCGCCGCGCTGATGGCGGAGTTGGGCGCCGCCTTCGCGCCGGAGGACGGGCATGAGCTGACCACGCGCATGCTGCGCGCGGGCCTGCCCGCCGGTCCGGTGCTGCCGGTCGATGAAGCCATGGCCGCGCCGCACGCCGCGGCGCGCGGGATGGTGACGGAGCTTGGCGGCTATCGTGCCCTCGGCACGCCGATCAAGCTCAGCCGCACGCCCGGCGGCACGCGCGCCGCGCCGCCACGGTTCAACGAACACGGGCGGACGGTGCTGCAGAGCCGCGGCTTCAGCGCGGAGGAGATCGCCGCGCTGGAGGAAGGCGGCATCGTCCCGACCAAGCGGCGGAAGTGATTGCTGCGGGGCGGTGACGCCCCGCAGCCCGCATCACGGCGCGGCGGCGAGGATCAGGCGCAGCAGGCGCCCGAACTGAACGCCCGTCACCTGCTTGCCCTTCTGGTCCGTATCGACCCGATGCACGATCACGGCGCGCAGCTTCGGGATCACCAGCACCACATGCCCGCCCGCGCCCTTGGCGGCGTAGCTGCCTTCGGGCAGGCGCGCGTGCGGGTACATGATGCCGTTGCGCGCCACCCACCACATGTAGCCATAGGCGCCGCGCGTGCCGGCATCGGAGATGGGGGCCACGCTGTCCTCGACCCAGGCTTCCGGCACGACGACGCGTCCGCCCGCACGGCCGCGGTCGAGGAACAACTGGCCGAACCGCGCGAGGTCGCGCGCCGTCATGCGGAACGGGTAGGCCGGATGCCGGGACTCCGGCAGGTCCACATACTTGCCGTCGATCCCGGGCCGGAAATCCTCCATGCCCACGGGCACGCCGATGCGCTCGTGGAAATGGGCGTGGATGTCGGCCCCGGTGCACTGGCGGAAGATCGTGCCCAGCGCGTTGAAGTCCCAGTTGTTGTAGCACCAGACCGTGCCCGGCCCGGCGCTGTGCCGCGCGGGCTTGATGGACAGCATCCAGTCCGTCTCGTACCCGCTCGGGTGATACACGCCCGACCGGGCGCTGAGCAGGTCGAGCACGGTGGCGAGCTTCTCCTTGGCGCTCAGCCCCTGCACATCGTCGATGCCGAGCCTGTCGAGCGTGGCTTCGAGATCGATCTTCCCTTCCGCCTCGGCGATGCCGAACTGCGCGGAGATCAGGCTCTTGCGGATGGAATGGACATTGAAGCGGTCGGCGACGCGGCCATGGGTGAACAGCGCCCGGCCTTCTGCCACGACCATCAGCGCCGCGGTGTCGATCGTGTCCGCGTAGGCAGCGGCCTCCCGGAGCTTGTCCGCCGACCATCCGGCATCGCCGGGCGCCTGCCAGACGGGCCAGGTTCCGGTCACGGGGCGGTCGGCTTCGGTGTCCATCGCATCTTTCCTCCGGTCGAAGGCGTGATGGATAGACCCGTGCGGTCAGCCTGCGAAGCCACCCGCGTCCAGAAAGGCCTGTTCCTCCGGGGTCGTCTCGCGGCCCAGGATCGGGTTGCGATGGGGGAAGCGGCCGAAACGCCGGATGATGTCGCGATGGCCCACCGCATGCTTCTCATACATCGGACAGGAGGCGCGGTTCAGCGCGACGCAGCGCTCCTGATCCTCCAGATCCTCGGAATGGGTGAAGGGCAGGTAGAAGAACACGCGCAGCAGCGGCTCGAACGCGCGGTCGAATCCCGCGTCCACCGCGCGGCGCGCGAACATCCGCGCCAGCGGATCGGTCGCATACATGTGCCCAGTGCCGCGGAAGCAGTTGCGCGGGAACTGATCGAGCAGCACCAGCAGTGCGAACGCGCTTTCCGGCGCCTGCATCCAGTCATCCAACTCCCGGCGCGCAGCGGCGAAGTGCAGGTCCAGGAAGGCATCCCGGAACGCCGCGTCGAAGGCATCGTCCTTCGTGAACCAGCGATCCGGCCCGGCCTCGCGCCAGAAGGCGGCGACACGTGCCGCACGCGGATCGGTTGCTGCATGCTCAAGCGTGCCGGCCTGCGTCTCCGCCATTCCTGTCCCCTGTCCCTGCCGGCGCACTTACCGCAGGGATACGCCCCGAGGGCAAGGGGAGGAGTCTGTCAGGCAGGCTCCCCCACGCGGCCGAACATCGCATGCGCGGCGGGGCCGGCATGGACGAGCCGGCCGGCTGACAGCGTGGCCACCACGCGCGGCGTGGCCGCTTCCGCGTCCACCAGCACGATATCGGCACGCAGGCCCGGCGCGAGACGGCCCCGGTCGGACAGCCCGGTCGCGGCGGCCGGATTCGCCGACACCAGCGCCCAGGCGGCGGCGAGATCGAGCGTGCCGCGCCGCGCCAGGACGAACGGCGCCTGCATCATGGCGGGGTAGTAGTAGTCGGACGCCAGCACGCGGCAGATCCCCGCCTCCGCCAGCGCAGCGGCGGAGGCCCAGCCGAGATGCGATCCGCCGCGCACCACGTTGGGGCAGCCCATCACCACCCAGTCTTCCGCCGCGCGGGCGGAGCGGCCGACCTCCTCGGCCATCGGGAACTCGCAGATATGCGCGCCCAGCGCGCGGAAGCTGTCGCGCACCGCGATGCTGTCGTCGTCATGCGAGGCCATGGGGATGCCGGCCTGCCGCGCCGCCGCTGCGATGCGATCGCGCGCTGCGGGCACATCGGGCGCGAAGCCGGCGATCCGTGCGGCCAGCTCGCGGAACGACACAAGCTGCATGCCCGCGCGGTCGGAGTATTTCGCCCCCGTCACCGGGTCCCCGATCTTGCGCAGGATCGACGGCGTGTGATCGTTGAATGCCAGCAGATGCACCCGCCCACGTGCAATATCGCCCAGCGCGAGATCGAGCGCGTCGAGGTTGTAGGCCTCCCACCGCAGATGGATGCGGGTGTCGCAGCCGAGCGCCGGGCGCGCTTCGTCCAGGGCATCCAGCAGCGCGGTCCAGGCCGTGGCACTGCGCAGCCCCGGCTCCCAGGACAGGGTCACGCCATGGAAGGCCGTGGTGATGCCGTTGGCGAGAAGCTGCGCATCGGTATCGCGCACCGCCACATCCATCGGGAAGGCGACGCCCGGCCGCGGCTGCACCTGCCGTTCGAACGCATCCCCGTGGATATCGACGATACCGGGCAGCACGAGCAGACCGCGCGCATCCAGGACGCTGGCCCCACCGCCGCCATCGGCGCCGATATCGGCAATGGTCCCGTCCTCGATGCGAAGATCGGCCGTCTCGAAGCTTCCGTCGGGCAGCAGGACGCTGCCACCGGCGATGCGCAGGGACATGAGAGAGAATTCCGTCGTCAGGGTTCGAAAACGATCTGCACACGCGCGGTGGCGTAGCGTGTGACGCCCCATTCCACCGCCACGCCCTGGAGATCGACGTTGACGCTCTCGACCACCAGGATCGGGCGGGAGCGCGGCTGGCGCAGCAGGTCCGCTTCCTCCGGCGTGGGCATGCGCGCGGTCACGCGCGAGACCTTGCGGGCATAATCCTGCACGCCCATGGCAGCGAGCGCCGTGGTGATGCCGTGCCCGTCCTGCATCAGCCGCGGCATCGCCCCGAAACGCGCGGCCGGGAAGTAATGCGTGCCGATCGCCACGGGGCGGCCATCGGCGCTGACCAGCCGCTCGACCATGACGATCTTGGCCCCGCGCCGGATGCCCAGCTCCTCGGCCATGTTCTGATCGGCGGCCATCTCCGCGACCCGCAGCACAAGGCCGGCCGGCTCGCGGTTCTGCTTGCGGATCACCTCGCTGAAGCGGGTGCGCGGGCCGATCGTGTAGTCGATCACATCCTCGGCCACGAAGGAGCCGCGACCCTGCTCGATGCGGATCAGGCCACGGCGCGACAATTCCTCCATGGCGCGGCGGACGGTGTGGCGGTTGACGCCGAAGCGTGCGGACAGCTGCGCCTCGGTCGGCAGCTGCGCGCCTTCGGCGAAGACGCCGCCGGCGATCTCACGCTCCAACGTCTGTTCGATCTGCCGCCACAAGGCGACGCCGTCGCGGCGCAGCAGGGAGGAAGGCGTCAGGTCGGGCATGGCGGCGTCATGGCAAGTTCACGATTCAGGACGGTTACACGAGCTATCGTGACACTTGACCGAGAAGGTTGCAACGTCTAGCTGTCTAGACATTATGCCACGCCCCGAAGCGACCCCGGATGAAACCCGCCGCCACTGGATGTCCGTGCTGGCCCGGGCCGATGCACAGGAACTGAAGGCCAGGATCGCCGCCGCTGGCGGACTCCCCCCCCATGGAAGACTGCGTGGGCCGGAAACCGGGCTGGTCATGGTGCGCGGACGTACCGGCGGACAGGGCGCCCCCTTCAATCTCGGGGAGATGACGGTGACGCGCTGCACGGTGCGCGACACGGCGGGCCGTGTCGGCCATGCCTACATCGCCGGGCGTGATGCCGCACGGGCCGAACTGGCCGCCGCGCTGGATGCGGCCCTGCAGGACCCGGCGCGGCGGGATGCGCTTCTCGAAACAGTGATCGCTCCGCTGGCCCAAGCGCAGGCGGATGCGCGGATGGCCGTGGCCCGGAAGGCCGCGGCGACACGGGTGGATTTCTTCAGCATGCAGACGACGCGCTGACCATGAGCCTCGACCGCCCCGGCTTCGCCGATCCGATCCTCGATGCGCAGCGCTGCTTCCGCCAGGTGCTCGACGCGATGAGCCGGCCGGGCCGCATCGCCACGGCCGGGGAGGATCTGTCCCCGCCCGCGCCGCTCGCCCCCGCGACGGCCGCCATCCTGCTGACGCTGGTCGATCCCGAAACGCCCCTCTGGCTCGACTCCGCGGCGGAGGCCGCGCGGGACTGGATCGCCTTCCATTGCGGCGCGCCCATCGTGGCAGATCCCGCGCGGGCCGCGTTCGCCGTCTCCATCGGCGCCGGGCTGCGCTTCGACCAGTTGAACCCCGGCTCGCATGAGGAGCCGGAAAGTTCCGCGACCCTGATCCTCCAGCTTCCCGCCCTCGGCGAAGGCGTCGGCCTGACGCTGGCCGGCCCCGGCATCCGCGATCGCGTCACGCTGCACGCCACGGGCCTTCCGGACGGGCTCGCCACGGACTGGGCCGCCAATCACGGGCGCTTCCCCTGCGGTGCGGACATCGTGATGTGCGCGGGCACGCGCCTCGCCGCCATGCCGCGCAGCGTGCGCATCGAAGGAGTGGGCTGATGGCCTATGTCGCGGTCAAGGGCGGCGAGAAGGCCATCGCCAACGCCCACGCCTGGCTGGCCGAGGAACGGCGTGGCGACACCGCCGTGTCCGAACTCGGCACCGATCAGATCGCGCAGCAACTGACGATCGCGGTCGATCGGGTAATGGGCGAGGGCTCCTGCTACGACAGGGATCTCGCGGCACTCGCGATCAAGCAGGCGCGCGGCGACCTGATCGAAGCCGCCTTCCTGCTGCGTGCCTACCGCACCACCCTGCCCCGCTTCGCGCACAGCGCGCCGATCGACACCGCGGCGATGCGGGTGCGACGGCGCGTGTCTGCCACGTACAAGGACCTTCCGGGCGGGCAGGTGCTGGGGCCGACCTTCGACTACACGCACCGGCTGCTGGATTTCGCGCTCGCCGCCGGCACAGCCCCGCCGCCCGCGCCGCAGGCCGAGGCGGATGGGGCGCCGATGCCGCTGGTCGCCGACATCCTCGGCCACGAAGGTCTGCTCCAGCGCGAGACGCGCAGCGACGAGACACCCCGCGACCTGACGCGCGAGCCGTTGCAGTTCCCGGCGGAACGCGACCTGCGGCTGCAGGCGCTGGCGCGCGGCGACGAAGGCTTCCTGCTCGCGCTCGGCTATTCCACGCAGCGCGGCTACGGCAGCAACCACCCCTTCGTGGGCGAGGTGCGCATGGGCGAGGTCGCGGTGGAGATCACGCCCCCCGAGCTGGGTTTTCCCATCGATATCGGGGACATCACCGTCACCGAATGCGACATGGTGAACCAGTTCGCCGGATCGAAGACCGCCCCGCCGCAATTCACCCGCGGCTACGGACTTGTCTTCGGCCATGCCGAACGCAAGGCCATGGCCATGTCGCTGGTCGATCGCGCGATGCGCGCGCAGGAACTGGGCGAGGATGTGACCGCGCCCGCGCAGAACGTCGAGTTCGTGTTGTATCACTGCGACAATGTCGAGGCGACCGGCTTCGTGGAACATCTGAAGCTGCCGCATTACGTCGATTTCCAGAGCGAGCTTGAGACGATCCGCCGCATGCGCGCGGATGCGATGGCAGCGCGCGAGACCGCGGAGGCGGGGGAATGACCGAAGGCTACAATTTCGCCTATCTGGACGAGCAGACGAAGCGGATGATCCGCCGCGCCCTGCTCAAGGCCGTGGCGGTGCCGGGGCACCAGGTGCCGTTCGGCTCGCGCGAGATGCCGCTGCCTTATGGCTGGGGCACGGGCGGCATCCAGGTCACGGCTTCCGTACTGGGGCCGGACGACACGCTGAAGGTGATCGACCAGGGTGCCGACGACACCACCAACGCCGTCTCCATCCGCGCCTTCTTCGCCCGCGTCGCCGGCGTGGCCACCACCGCCCGCACGGCGGAGGCGACGGTGATCCAGACGCGGCACCGCATCCCGGAAACGCCGCTCACCGAAGGCCAGATCATCGTCTACCAGGTTCCGCAGCCGGAACCGCTCTACAAGCTGGAGCCTTCGCGCGCGGCGACGCGCCGGCTGCATGCGCTGTCCGAATACGGGCTGATGCATGTGAAGCTGTACGAGGACATCGCCCGCTTCGGCCACATCTCCATCGCCTATGATTATCCGGTGATGGTGAACGGCCGCTACCTGATGGCGCCGTCGCCGATCCCGGCCTTCGACAATCCGAAGATGCACATGATGCCGGCGCTGCAGTTGTTCGGCGCAGGGCGCGAGAAGCGCATCTACGCCGTGCCCCCCTATACCGCGGTGCGCAGCCTGGATTTCGAGGATCATCCCTTCCGCACCACCCGCGCGCCGCATTGCTGCGAGCTGTGCGGATCGGATACTTCCTATCTGGACGAAGTGGTGATCGACGATCGCGGCGGGCGCATCTTCGTCTGCTCCGACACCGACTACTGCGCGGAACGGCGCAGCACGCAGCAGGCGGCCGCGTGATGGACGAGACGCTGCTTTCCGGGCGCGGCCTGTCGCTGGATTTCGGCCGCATCCAGGCGCTGGACGGCGTGAACATCGACCTCTGGCCGGGTGAAGTTCTCGCCATCGTCGGCGAATCGGGTTCGGGCAAGAGCACGCTGCTGAACGTGCTGTCGGGCCGGATGCATCCCGATGCGGGAACCGTCTGGTATCGCGGGCCGGACGGGCATCTGGCGGATGTGCACGGCATGCCGGAACCGGCGCTGCGCCGGCTGCTGCGCTCCGACTGGGGTTTCGTGCACCAGAACCCGCGCGACGGGCTGCGCATGACCGTCTCGGCCGGCGGCAACGTGGGCGAACGGCTGATGGCCGCGGGGGCGCGACATTACGGCAACATCCGCGAACAGGCCGCCGCATGGCTCAAGCGGGTGGAGATCGACCCTAGCCGCATGGACGACCTGCCGCGCACCTTCTCGGGCGGCATGCAGCAGCGGTTGCAGATCGCGCGCACGCTGGTCACGCATCCCCGGCTCGTGTTCATGGACGAGCCCACGGGCGGGCTGGACGTGTCGGTGCAGGCGCGGCTGCTCGACCTGATCCGCGCGCTGGTGGCGGAACTGCGTATCGCGGTCGCGCTGGTCACGCACGATATCGCGGTCGCGCGCCTGCTCGCGCACCGGATCGCGGTGATGCGGCGCGGCGTGGTGGTGGAGACGGGCCTGACCGATCAGGTGCTGGACGATCCGCAGCACCCCTACACGCAACTTCTCGTCGCTTCGGTGCTCCAGGCATGATCCTGCTTCGGACCGAGAACCTGTCCAAGAGCTTCACCCTGCATCTCCAGGGCGGCGTACGGATCGGCGTGCTGGACAGCGTGGACCTTTCCGTGTCCGCGGGCGAATGCGTGGCGCTGGCGGGCCCGTCGGGGGCGGGCAAGTCCACGCTGATGCGCTGCCTGTACGGCAACTACCGCGCGGGTGGCGGGCGCATCCTGGTGCGGCATGACGGGGCCGACGTGGACATCGCCACCGCCGACCCGCGACTGATGATCGAGGTGCGGCGGCAGACCCTGGGCTACGTCTCCCAGTTCCTGCGCGTGATCCCGCGCGTCTCCACCCGCGATGTCGTGGCCGAGCCCCTGATCGCGCGCGGCGTGACGGTGGAGGACGCGCGCGACCGCGCCGCCACGCTGCTGACCCGACTCAACATTCCCGCGCGGCTGCAATCCCTGCCGCCCGCGACCTTCTCGGGCGGCGAGCAGCAGCGCGTGAATCTCGCCCGCGGCTTCATCGCCGCGCATCCGGTCATGCTTCTCGACGAGCCGACCGCGAGCCTCGACCCCGGCAATCGCGCCGTGGTGATCGAAATGGTCATGGAAGCGAAATCCCGCGGCGCGGCGATCGTGGGCATCTTCCATGATGCGGCCGCGCGTGACGCGGTGGCCGACCGATTGTATCACGTGGCCCCGCTCGCCGAGGCAGCATGACCGAGACCATACTCACCAACGCCACGCTGATCCTGCGGGACCGGCTGGCCGCAGGCAGCATCGTTCTGCGCGAAGGCCGCATCGCCGATATCAGCGATGCGCCCAGCGCCGCTCCGGGTGCGATCGACCTGGACGGCGACTATCTGCTGCCCGGCGTGGTCGATGTGCATACCGACAACCTCGAACGCCAGGTCCAGCCGCGCGCGAGCGCACGCTGGCCGTCGCGCTCCGCCATGGTGGCGCACGATTCGCAGTGCGCGGCCGCCGGCGTGACCACGGTGTTCGATGCGCTGTGCCTGGGCGATCTCGGCTTCGACAGCGAACGCATCGAGACCTTCCGCAACGGCGTGGCCGATCTCGACGCGCTCTCCGGCACCGGGCTGCTGAAGGCCGAGCATTTCCTGCATCTGCGCTGCGAGCTGCCGGCCCCCGACATGCCCGGCCTGGTGGACATGGTGGCCGATCATCCGCTGGTGCGCATGGTCAGCCTGATGGATCATTCGCCGGGCGTGGGCCAGTACCGCGATATCCCCCGCTACCGGAAGATGCGCGCGCGCAGCGGCATGACGATGGAGGAGATCGACCGGCGCATCGCGCATCTGGTCGATCAGCGCGAACGGCTGACCGCGACGCAGCGCCGCTGGCTGCTGGACCGCGTCGCGTCGCGCGACCTGCCGCTTGCCAGCCACGATGACTGGAGCGCGGAGGAAGTGCGCCGCAACCATGCGGACGGGATCAGCATCAGCGAGTTCCCCGTCAGCCAGGACGCGGCGCAGGCGGCGCGTGACGCCGGCATGGAGATCATCGCCGGCGCGCCCAACATCGTCCGCGGCGGGTCGCATTCGGGCAACGTCTCCGCCGCCGATCTGGTGCGCGCCGAACTGGTCGATGCCTTCGCTTCCGACTACGTGCCCGCCAGCCTGGTCGAGGCCGCCTTCCTCTGCGCGGAGACGACCGGCATCACGCTGCCCGACGCGGTGGCGCTGGTCACCGACCGGCCCGCGCGCATGGTGCGGCTGGACGACCGCGGCCGGATCGAACCCGGGCTGCGCGCCGATCTGGTGCGCGTGCGGGTGCATGACGGCCAGCCCGTGGTGCGGCAGGTCTGGCGTGAGGGCGAACGTGTCGCCTGACGCGCGGGTCGCCATCTACTGGGCGCCCGCGGAGGACGACCCCCTCTGGCACGCCGCCTGCTCCTGGCTCGGACGCGATCCCGCGCGCGATGCCGCGCTGACGCAGCCGGATCTGCCCGGCATCGCGGAGATCACCGCCGATGCACGACTGTACGGGTTCCACGCCACGCTGAAGCCGCCGATGCGGCTGGCCGAGGGCGCAACCTTCGCGGCGTTCGTCGCGGCGGCGCGGGACTTCGCGGCGACCATCGCCCCCTTCGATCTGCCGCCGCTCGCGGTGCACGACCTGGACGGGTTCCTCGCCCTGCGGGAGACGGCGCATTGCCCGCCGCTGCATGCCCTGGCGGATGAGGCGGTGGCGCGGCTGGACGCGTTCCGCCGGCCGCCGGGTGAGGCCGAACTGGCGCGGCGGCGGAAATCCGGCCTGTCGCCCCGGCAGGAAGCGCTGCTCGCACGCTGGGGCTATCCCTACGTGTTCGAGGAATGGCGCTTCCACCTGACGCTGACGCGGCGGCTCACGCAGGCGGACATGGCGCGGGTCCGCCCGGCCGTGGAGGCGCATCTGGCGCCCGCGCTGACACGGCCGCAATCCGTGCGCGACATCGCCCTGTATGTTCAGCCGGCACCCGGCGCCGCCTTCGTGCTGCGCGAGCGCCTCTCCCTGCGGGAACAGGTGGCGGCCGGCTGATTCCAGCGGCATCGACCCTCACCCCATCCCTCTCCCGCAGGCGGGAGAGGGCGCTTCTCCCTCGCCCCCGGAACGGGGGAGAGGGCCGGGGTGAGGGGGCGTGCGTCGCCCGGACACGTCAGAGAACAGGGCCGCTGGTATGATTCCGAGCCTCTTCTAGGGGCGTTTCGGGATGTCCAGCCCGCGCTGCACGGCGGGCCGCGCGAGCCCGCGTTCCAGCCAGCCCGGCACGGCTTTCAGCGTATCGAACGCCACCAGCTCACGCGCCCCGTAGAAACCGATCAGGTTGCGCACCCAGCCGAGCAGGGAGATGTCCACGATCGTGTATGCGTCGCCCATCATCCACGCGCGACCGGCCAGCCGCGTCTCGAGCACGCCCAGCAGCCGCTTCGATTCGTCGCGATAGCGCTCCAGCGGCCGCTTGTCCGCGATCTCGCGGCCGGCGAATTTGTGGAAGTAGCCGAGCTGCCCGAACATCGGCCCGATCGCGGCCATCTGGAAGAACAGCCACTGGATCGCCTCCTGCCGCTGCGCGGGATCGGCGGGGATGAGCCTGCCGGTCTTGTCGGCGAGGTAGAGCAGGATCGCGCCCGACTCGAACAGCCCCAGCGGCGCGCCGTTCGGCCCGTCCGGGTCGATGATCGCGGGGATCTTGCCGTTGGGGTTCAGCGACAGGAATTCGGGCGTCCAGCTCTCGTTCTTGCCGATGTCCACGAAGTGCGGCTCGTACGGCAGGCCGAGCTCCTCCAGCAGGATCGATACCTTCACCCCGTTCGGCGTGGGCGTCGAATAGAGCTGGATGCGGTCGGGATGCCGCGCAGGCCAGCGCCTGCTGATCGGGAAGGCGGACAGGTCTGCCATTTGTCGCTCCGTTCCGGTGTGCCGCCCTATCCGGGCACCGAGATGTCGGTCAGCCGGCGATGCTCCTCCGCCGCGAAGCGGTCGGTCATGCCGGCGATGTAGTCGCACACCACGGATGCCGCGCGCGCCGTGCCGGCTTCGCCCGCGCGCACACGCCAGTCGTCGGGCAGCGTGTTGGGGGATGCGTGCAGCAGGCGGAACAGGTCCTCGGTCACGCGCTGGGCCTTCGCCACCATCCGGTTCACCCGCCAGTGGCGGTACATGCGCGCGTGCAGGAATTCGCGGATGGCGCGGTTCGCCTCCGCCATCGGCGCGCTGAATCCCACCACCGGGTTGCGCGCGCGGCGGATCGCCTGCGCGTCCGCGGGCGCAAGCTTGGCGATCCGCCGCCGCGTCTCGGCCACCAGGTCCGTGACCATGGCGTTGATGACGCGGCGGATCGTCTCATGCCGCAGCCGCACCGCGGGCATGTCGAGGCTGACCATGCGCGCCTGCTCCAGCGCCGAGGACACGACCGGCAGGTGGCGAATGTCGTCGATGCCGAACAGGCCAGCGCGCAGCCCGTCATCCAGGTCGTGGCTGTGATAGGCGATGTCGTCGGACAGCGCGGCGACCTGCGCCTCGACCGAGGCATGGGTGCCCAGCTCCAGCGGGTGCTTCGCATCGTAGTCGGCGATGTAGCCGGGCGGCTTGCGCAGCGGGCCGTTGTGCTTGGCCAGTCCCTCCAGCGTCTCCCAGGTCAGGTTCAGGCCGTCGAACCCGCCGTAGCGGCTTTCCAGCAGCGTGACCACGCGCAGGCTCTGGGCATTGTGGTCGAAGCCGCCGAAGGGCTTCATCACCCCCTGCAGCGCCTCCTCCCCCGCATGGCCGAACGGGGGGTGGCCCAGGTCATGGGCCAGCGCCAGCGCCTCGGTCAGGTCCTCGTCCAGCGCCAGCTCGCGCGCGACGGAGCGGGCGATCTGCGCGACCTCGATCGAATGCGTCAGCCGCGTGCGGAAGAAATCGCCCTCGTGGTTGACGAAGACCTGGGTCTTGTATTGCAGCTTGCGGAAGGCGCTGGCGTGGATGATGCGGTCGCGGTCGCGCTGGTACGGGCTGCGCGAGGGGCTTTCGGGCTCCGGGTGCAGCCGGCCGCGGCTGGTCTCCGGCCGGACCGCGTAGGGGGCGCGGGTCATGGGCGCTTGGCCTACACCCCGTTCCCGCCGCCATCAATCGGGCGGGGTCAGTGCGTCAGCGCCGCGAGCCCCGCCTCCACCCGCCGGCGCAGCAGCGCGTAGCATTCGGGCGAAGTGTCGGCGAGCGCCTCCGCCATGTCGCTGCTTATGTCGGCATAGTCGGGCGGGGTGTCGAACTGGCTGGCGGTGAGATCGTACCGCACGCCGTCGATGCGGTTGTAGAAATGCCAGCCGCCCGGCGTCAGCGTCTTCAGGATCTCGCCGCCGCAGATATCCTGCACCACCAGTGCGGTGACGCTGCATTGTCCCCGTGCGGGCCGTTCCGGCAGCCAGTGTCTTCCGGTCGAAAGCGACCAGGATTCGGTGAGGATCGGCAGCAGTTCGGCCGGGCTGGGGGGCATCGGACCATCCTGTGAAACGCACTTTGGTATAACCCCCGGACCGGCCGGGCGCGTCCGGGTTTGCCGCCATCCAGGCATGCGCGCGGGGCACGGGAAGGGACATCTTCCCTCGGGGCCAAAACAGCCTATCTTCCGCCATATGAGCGACTTCGCCGTCACCGACCGTGCCGCAGCCCGCATCGCGGAAATCGCCGCTGCCTCCGGCAGGCCGGCCGCGCTGCGCGTGGAAGTGCTGGCGGGCGGCTGTTCCGGCTTCCAGTACCGCTTCGACCTCGCCGACACCCCGGCCGAGGACGACCAGGTGATCGAACGCGGCGCCTCCCGCGTGCTGGTCGATCCGGCCAGCCTCGACCTGCTGGCCGGCGCGGAGCTCGACTACGTGGATGAGCTGATGGGGGCGTATTTCGCCGTCCGCAATCCCAACGCGACCAGCACCTGCGGCTGCGGCACCTCCTTCAGCGTCGAGTGATGCCGCCCGCGCCGGAGCGGCTGGCAGCCGTCCGGCTGCGCCTTGTCCCCGCCTGCTCTCCGCGGCACCCGGGTCCGTCCCGATGTCCGACCGCCGCCTTTTCGGCCCGCAACCGGGGTGAGGCATGAAGCTCGCCACGTTCAACGTGAACTCCGCGCGGCTGCGCGCGCCGCATCTGCGCCGCTGGCTGGAACATGCGCAGCCGGACGCGGTCGTGCTGCAGGAGATCAAATGCGAGGAGCACCAGTTCCCCGCGCTCGATTTCGAGAGCCTCGGCTACAAGGCCAGCATCGTCGGCCAGAAGGCCTATAACGGCGTCGCGCTGCTCTCCCGCCTGCCGTTCGAGGTGATCCACCGCCGCCTGCCCGGACTGCCCGAGGACGATGCCCAGGCGCGCTACATCGAAGCCGCGGTCGATGGCATCACACTGATCGGCATCTACCTGCCCAACGGCAATTCCGGCGGGGAGACGGGCTTCGCCTACAAGCTGCGCTGGATGGATCTGCTCGCCGAGCGTGCCGCCGCGCTGCTGGAAGACGATACCCCCACGATCATCCTGGGCGACTTCAACGTCTGCCCCACCGATGCCGACCTCGCGCCCGGCGCGCTGCCGCGCACCGACGCGCTGGTCCGCCCCGAAAGCCGCGCGCGGTTTCGCACGCTGCTGAACATGGGCCTGACGGATGCGATCCGCACCATGCATCCGCGCGAACAGGTCTGGACGTTCTGGGATTACCAGGGCGGCGCCTGGGAGCGCGATTGCGGCCTACGCATCGATCATCTGCTGCTGTCCCCCACGCTGGCGGAACGAATGGATGCGGCCGGCGCCGACCGCGCGCCGCGCGGGGAGGCACAGCCCTCCGACCACGTGCCGGCCTGGGTGGTGCTGGCCGACTGACGAGACTGGCTGCCCGCAAAGACTGGCCGACGGAAGGAAACGCCATGCATCTGATCATTCTCGCCGGGGACGGAATCGGTCCCGAGATCACCGCGGCCACGCGCGATGTGCTGCACGCCGCCGACACGCGTTTCGGCCTCGGCCTGCGCATCGAGGAGGATGTGGTCGGGCTCGACAGCCTCACCCGCTATGGCACGACGGCGCGGCCGGAACTGGTGGCGAAGCTGCGCGCGGCGGACGGATTCATGCTCGGCCCCACCACCACGCCGCCGTCGCACGCGGATGGCAGCGTGCCGCAGGGCACCTCGGCGATCCTGCGCAAGGAACTCGACCTGTTCGCGAACATCCGGCCCGCCCGCACCTACGAAGGATTGCGCGCGCCCGTGGGCGCGTTCGACCTGGTGTTCGCGCGGGAGAACACGGAAGGCTTCTACGCCGACCGCAACATGACGCGTGGCAATGCCGAGCTGATGGTGACGGAGGACGTGGTGGTCTCGCTGCGCAAGATCACCCGCCCGGCCTGCCTGCGCATCGCGCGGGAAGCGTTCAAGCTGGCCCGCACCCGTCGCAAGCGCGTGACGGCGGTGCACAAGGCGAACGTGCTGAAGGTGGGCGACGGACTGTTCCTGGAAGCCTGCCAGGCCGTCGCCGCCGAGTTCCCGGACGTGACGCTGGACACGGTGATCGTGGACGCGATGGCCGCCCTGCTGGTGCGCACGCCCGCGCGGTTCGACGTGATCGTCACCACCAACATGTTCGGCGACATCCTCTCGGACCTCGCGGCGGAACTGTCGGGCAGCCTCGGCCTCGGCGGGTCGCTGAACGCGGGGACGGATCACGCCATGGCGCAGGCCGCGCACGGATCGGCGCCCGACATCGCGGGGCAGAACGTCGCCAACCCGGTGTCGCTGATCCTGTCGGCGGCGATGCTGCTGGCCTGGCACGGCGACCGGCGCGGCGAAGCGCGCTTCGCCCAGGCGGCCAGGGCGATCGAGGAGGCGGTGACCGCGTCTGTCGAAAGCGGATCGCGCACGCGCGATATCGGCGGGGCGCTGACCACGGCGGAAATGGGCAAGGCGGTCGCCGCGCGGCTCTGACCCCGCCCCCCGTCACGCGCGCCGCAGCAGCCGCAGCGCATTGGCGGTCACCAGCACGGTCGCGCCGGTATCGGCCAGGATCGCCATCCACAGCGTGGTCGCGCCGGCCAGGGTAGTGACCAGGAACAGCGCCTTCAGCCCCAGCGCCACGGCGATGTTCTGCCGGATGTTGCCCAGCGCCGCCCGCGACAGCGCCACCAGCTCCGCGATCCCCCCCACGCGGTCGCGCAGCAGGGCCGCGTCCGCTGTCTCCAGCGCCACGTCGGTGCCCCCGCCCATGGCCACACCGACCGAGGCGGCGGCGAGCGCGGGGGCGTCGTTGATGCCGTCGCCCACCATCGCGACCGGCCCGTCCACCTGCATGGCGCGGATGGCGTCGAGCTTGGCGTCGGGCAGCAGTTCCGCGGCCACTTCCAGGCCGAGCGCGCGCGCCACCGCCTCCCCCGCGCGGCGGTTGTCGCCGGTCAGCATCACCGGCGCGACGCCCAGCGCCTTGAGCCGCGCGACCGCCTCGGCGGCGTCCGCGCGCGGCTCGTCGCGCAACGCGATCAGGCCGAGAACGCCCCCTTCCCGTGCCGCGACCACGACCACGGTCTTGCCCTCGGCTTCCAGCGCCTCGGCCCGTGCTTCCAGGCCGGCGTCCAGTTGCCCCGCCTCCCGCACCTGGCGGGGCGAGCCGACGGTGACGAAGCCCAGCCCCGCGAGCCGGGCGGTCACGCCCTTGCCTGGCATGGCCTGGGCGCCGCCATAGGCGCGCGGCAGGGCGAGGCTTCGCGCCTCCGCCGCCTGCACGATGGCGAGGCCGAGCGGATGGCCGGTACCGCGTTCCACCGCGGCGGCCGCTGCGAGCACCGCATCCTCGGCCGCCTCGCCGGCCGGCACGATATCGATCACGCGCGGCCGTCCCTCGGTCAGCGTACCGGTCTTGTCGAAGGCCACGCGGCGGACCTTGCCCAGCGTCTCCAGCGCCGCCCCGCCCTTGACCAGCAGGCCCCGCCGCGCGCCGGCCGCGAGCGCCGAGGCGATGGCCGCCGGGGTGGAGATCACCAGCGCGCAGGGACACGCGATCAGCAGCACGGCGAGGCCGCGGTAGAACGATGTGGCCCAGTCCACCCCGAACAGCGGCTGGACCAGGATGGCCAGGGCCGCCGCCGCCATCGCGACCGGCGTGTACAGGCGCGCGAAACGGTCGATCATCCGCGCCATCGGCGCCTTGCTGCCCTGCGCCTGCTCCACCAGCCGCACGATGCGCGCGATCGTGTTGTCCGCCGCGGTCCGGGTCACGCGGATGCGCAGCGCGCCATTAGCGTTGATGCTGCCGGCGAAGACCGGATCGCCCGCCGCCTTGGCAACGGGGACGGATTCGCCCGTCACCGGCGCCTCGTTCAGATCCGACGCGCCTTCGATCACCACGCCGTCCGACGGCACCCGGTCGCCCGGGCGGACCGCCACGACGTCGTCCACCGCCAGGGCCTCGGCCGGAACCTCGACGACGCGACCCTGCGCGTCCTCGCGGCGCGCAACGCGTGGGACCAGGGCGACCAGGGCCTTGATGCCGGACCGCGCCCGGCCGGCGGCCACGCCTTCCAGCAACTCGCCCAGCGCGAACAGGAACACCACGGCCGCCGCCTCCTCGGCCGCGCCGATGGCGATGGCGCCGATCACCGCTACGCTCATCAGCGTCTCGATGGAGAACGGCGTGCCGGTGCGCGCGCCGGCCAGCGCCCGGCCGGCGAAGGGCACCAGCCCGACCACCGCCGCCGCGAAGAAGGCCCAGTCCGACAGGCCCGGCGCCAGCAGGCTGGCGGCATAGGCCAGCGCGAACAGCGCACCGATACCGAGGACGAGACGGCCGTTGCGGGTCCGCCACCACGGCAGTTCGCTCCCAGCGCCGTGGTCGTGGGCGTGGTAATGACCGTGCCCGGCATGGGCGTGCGATCCGTCCGGCGCGACCGGCGTGTAGCCGGCGCGCCTGATCTGCGCCTGCACCGCGGCGACGCTGGACCGATCCTCGTCCAGCCGCAGCGTCAGGATCTCGGTGGCGTGGCTGACCTCGACATCGGATACGCCGGCGAGGCGGCTGACCGCCGCTTCCACCTTCATCGCGCAGGAACCGCAATCCATGCCGGTGACGCGCAGCCGGACCAGCGTGCCGGAAGGAGCGGAAAGCGTATCGAAAGCCATGGCGTGACACTCGCAATGCGGCGAATGCCCACCCAGATGAGGTCTGTAGTCGCTACAGGGTCAAGCCATGGCGCAGCATCTGACGATCGGCGACCTGTCCCGGGCCACCGGGACCAAGGTCGAGACGGTACGGTATTATGAACGGATCGGCCTGCTGCCCGCCCCGGTGCGGACCGGCAGCGGCCAGTACCGGGCCTATACGCCGGCGGAGCTGGGCCGGCTGAGCTTCATCCGCCGCGCCCGCGACCTGGGCTTCTCGCTCGACCAGATCCGCGAATTACTGGCCCTGTCCGATGATCGGACCCATTCCTGCGAGGCTGTGGACGCGATCGCGCGGGCGCATCTGGCGGAGGTGGAACGCAAGATCGCGGACCTCCAGGCGCTGGCGCGGGAGCTGGGCGGGATGCTGGACGACGCTTGTCACGGGACGGTCGCGGAATGCCGGATCATCGAATCGCTCGCGCCGCACTCATAAGGCTGGTCACGCGAAGCCCCTTCCCCGGGGTGGGGAAGGGGCCAGGGTCGCGTGGCCGGATCAGCGCCAGACCGGCCGGCCGAGATTGACGTCCCGCGGGCCGGTCAGCGCACCGCCCAGGGCGCCTGCGGCGCCGCCGATCACCGCGCCGCCGGCCACACTGCCGCCGGTCAGCGCGCCGACCCCCGCACCCGCGGCGGCCCCGAGCCCTGCCCCCGACAGCGCGCGGTCGGACCGCGAGTAGCCGCAGGCCCCCAGCCCCAGCAGGGCCAACGCCGAGACGGTGAGCAAGCATTTTCGCATACGATTACTCCCCGAGAATTCCTTGCCGGCATAACGCCCCGGCGCCCCGCCGGTTTCGCGGCACCGTCACGCACCCGCTTGAGCACGAGCCCCGCCGGGGCTAAGCGGGCGCTCCTCCCCCCGCTCTTTCAGTGGAAGGCTCGTCCCGGATGTTCTCCCGCCTGCTCGGGTTCATGTCAGCCGATATGGCCATCGATCTCGGGACCGCGAATACGCTCGTCTACGTCAAAGGCCGCGGCATCGTGCTCAATGAGCCGTCGGTGGTCGCCATCGCCGATGTGCGCGGCAAGAAGCAGGTGCTGGCCGTGGGAGAGGAGGCCAAGCTGATGCTCGGCCGCACCCCCGGCAACATCTCCGCCATAAGGCCGCTGCGTGACGGCGTGATCGCGGATTTCGAAGTGGCGGAGGAAATGATCAAGCATTTCATCCGCAAGGTTCACAACCGGCGCGCCTTCGCCTCCCCCACCATCATCGTCTGCGTGCCCTCCGGCTCCACGGCCGTGGAACGGCGCGCCATCCAGGAAAGCGCGGAAAGCGCCGGCGCACGGAAGGTGCTGCTGATCGAGGAGCCGATGGCGGCCGCGATCGGCGCCGGCCTGCCGGTGACCGAACCGTCCGGGTCCATGGTCGTGGATGTCGGCGGCGGCACGACCGAGGTCGCGGTGATCTCCCTCGGCGGCATCGTCTATGCCCGCAGCGTGCGCGTCGGCGGCGACAAGATGGATGAGAGCATCATCAGCTACATCCGCCGCAATCATAACCTGCTGATCGGCGAAAGCTCCGCCGAGCGGATCAAGATGGAGATCGGCGCCGCCGCCCCGCCCGAGGACGGCGACGAAGGCCCCTACCGCGAGGTCAAGGGCCGCGACCTGATGAACGGCGTGCCGCGCGAGGTGATCGTCAGCCAGCGCCAGATCGCCGAGAGCCTCGCCGAGCCGGTCTCCGCCATCGTGGAGGCGGTGAAGGTGGCGCTGGAGAACACGCCCCCGGAACTCGCCGCCGATATCGTGGACAAGGGCATCGTGCTGACCGGCGGCGGCGCGCTGCTGTACGAGCTGGATGTCGTGCTGCGGGCCGCGACCGGCCTGCCGGTCCTGGTGGCCGAGGGCGCACTGCAATGTGTGGCCCTTGGGACCGGTCGTGCGCTTGAAGAGATGAAGAAGCTCAGGAACGTGTTAACCTCGATGTACTGAGCCTCGCCGCAGGAAAGTCGATGGCGGAACGGCGCCCGTGATCCGGATCTCGATACAGACCAGGCAGGCATTGTCGCGCCTCGTCCTGCCGGCCACGTTCGTCATGGCCTTCGCTGTGCTGATGCTGGGCAAGGCGGACACGGTGATCGCCGAACGGGCGCGCGTGGCGCTGGCCGATGCGCTCGCGCCGGCCTATGCCGCGCTGGCCGAACCGATCGGCACCGTCACCGGCGCGGTGCATGAGGTCCGGGACCTGTGGCGCATGCGCAGCGAGAACGCCCGGCTACGCGAGGAGAACGAACGCCTGCGCCGCTGGCAGGCGGCCGCCCTCGCCCTGGAGGCCGAGAACGCCCGGCTGAAGGCCCAGCTCGCCTGGGTGCCGGAGATCGCCGGCCAGTTCACGACCGCGCGGGTCGTCGCCGACCAGGGTGGCCTTTACGCCCGCGCCGCCCTGCTTGCCCTTGCCCCCGGACATTCGGTGGCGAAGGGCCAGATCGCGCTGGATGAACGCGGCGTGGTTGGCCGCGTGACCGAGGTCGGCAACCGCAGCGCCCGCGTCCTGCTGCTGACCGACCTCAATGCACGCGTGCCGGTCATGCTGGAACGGTCGGGCGCGCAGGCGCTGCTGGTCGGCACCAACAACGATCGCCCCCGCCTGCAGCACTGGCCCGCAGGCGTGCAGCCGCAGGAAGGGGAGCGCGTGGTCACGAGCGCGGAGGCGAACGCCTACCCCGCGGGCCTGCCCGTCGGCACGGTGCGGATCGCAGCCAACGGCGTGCCGGAGGTCGAGCTGTTCGCCCGGCTGGACCGGCTGGAGATGGTCCGACTCTTCGACTACGGGCTGCGCGGCGTGCTGCCGCCCGAAGCCACCACGCGGGTGGAACCCATCCGCCATCCGCGGCGCTGACATGGCGCGCGCCCCAGGCATACGTCCGAACCGGACGCTGTGGCAGCGCCTCGACCTGATCGCGCGGCTGACATTTCCCGTGGTCAGCGCGGTGCTGCTGCTGGTGGCCAGCGACCTGCCGGTCGGCCTGCCCGGCGCGGCGCTGGGCCCCGCGCTGATGCTGCCCTGCGTGATCTTCTGGTCGGTATTCCGGCCCGCCGTGATGCCGCCCCCCGCGGTGTTCGCGCTTGGCCTGCTGTCGGATCTGCTGTCGGGGGCGCCGCTTGGGGTCGGCCCGCTCGGCCTGCTGACCGTGCACGCCGTCGCGCTGCGCTGGCGCATGCGGATCGCGCGGCAGTCCTTCCTGCGCGTGTGGTGCATGGTGCTGGGCTTCGCCCTGCTCTACGGGATTGTCGTGTATCTCACGACCTCGCTGCTCCGCTTCGCGATCCTGTCGCCGGAGCCGCTGCTGCCGCAGATCGCGCTGACCGCCGCGTTCTATCCCGCGCTTGCGCTCGGCTTCACCCGCACCCATCGCGGCATCGCCCAGGCCGAGGCGGAATGAGGAAGGAAGTCCGCACCAGCGGCGTGTTCACCCGCCGCACCCTGTTGCTGATGGGGGGGCAGGCCGGGCTGCTCGGCCTGCTTGGCGTCAAGCTGTGGGACCTGCAGGCGGTGGAGGGCGCGCGCTACGCCACGCTTGCGGAGGAAAACCGGATCTCCGTGCGGATGCTCGCCCCGCCGCGCGGACGCCTGCTGGACCGCACCGGGGAGATCATCGGCGGCAACAAGCTGAACTGGCGTGCGCTGCTGGTGGCCGAACAGGCGGGCGACGTCCCCTCCGTGCTCGACAATTTCAGCCGGATCGTCCCGCTGGCGGATCATGAGCGCGTCCGGATAGAACGCGATATCAAGCGCCACCGCCGCTTCGTGCCCGTGGTCGTGCGCGAGTTCCTGACCTGGGAGGAAATGGTCCGCCTGGAGGTGAACGCGCCCGACCTGCCTGGCGTGGTCACCGATGTCGGCACCACCCGCATCTATCCGTTCGGCGAGGACCTGGCCCATGTGGTGGGCTACGTGGCCCCGCCATCCGAGGCCGACGTCGGCGAGGACCCGCTGTTCGAGCTGCCGGGCATCCGCATCGGCCGCGCCGGCATGGAGAAGGCGGAGGACGAAGCCCTGCGCGGCCGGGCCGGGGCCGTGCAGCTTGAAGTCAACGCCGTGGGGCGCATCATCCGCGAGCTCGACCGGCGCGAGGGCCAGCCGGGACAGGACATCCACCTGACCGTGGATGCCGGACTGCAGACGGCGGTGCGCGCCCGGCTGGGCGAGGAAAGCGCCTCCGCCGTGGTCATGGACGCGCGCAACGGGGAGGTGCTGGCCATGGGCACCAATCCGTCCTTCGACCCGTCGCTGTTCAATTCCGGCGTCAGCCAGGCCCAGTGGCGCGAATGGACGCGCAACAAGCGCGCGCCGCTGGTCAACAAGGCGGCGACCGGGCTGTACGCGCCGGGCTCCACCTTCAAGATGGTGGTGGCGCTCGCCGCGCTGGAAGCGCGGGCCGTGACGATGGGTGAGCGGCTGCCCTGCCTGGGCCACTACGATCTCGGCAATGCCCGCTTCCACTGCTGGAACCGCTATGGCCACGGCAACCTGGACATGCGCAGCGCCCTCAAGCTGTCCTGCGACTGCTATTTCTACGAAGCGGCGCGCCGCACCGGCATGGACAAGATCGCGGCCATGGCGAACCGCTTCGGCCTGGGCACGACGCTGGACATAGAGTTGCCGGGCCTGCGGACCGGCCTGGTGCCGACACGCGGCTGGCGCATCGGCCAGGGCAAGCCGTGGGCGCAGGGCGATACGGTGGTGCACGGCATCGGCCAGGGCTTCACCCAGGTGACGCCGCTGCAGCTTGCCACCATGGCCGCGCGGCTGGCGACCGGGCGTGCGGTGCAGCCGCATCTGACCAAGGCCATGGACGGCACGGTGCGCGCGGGTGGGAAGGCCGAGGACTGGCCATCCCTCGGCATCCCGGAACGCGACCTGCACCTGATGCGGGAAGCGATGTGGGCGGTGGTCAACGAGCCGGGCGGGACCGCGCTGGTTGCGCGGCTGCCCGACCGCAGCGTGGCCATGGCCGGCAAGACCGGGACTTCCCAGGTCCGCCGCGTCTCCCGCGCCGAGCGCGAGCGCGGCTTCCGGGCCGAGACCCTGCCCTGGGAATACAGGCCACACGCGCTGTTCGTCGCCTTCGCGCCTTATGACGCGCCGCGTTACGCGGTCTCGGTGGTGGTGGAGCATGGGCTGGGCGGCGCGCAGGCGGCGGGGCCGATCGCGCGCGATATCATGACCGAGGTGCTGACGCGCGATCCCGCCGGCAAGCCGTTCCCGGCCCCCACGGCGCGGGTGGCGGACGCGGACCGCTCGTGATGGAACGCCGCCTGCTGCGCAAGCCCGAGTTCGGCATCGCGGACAAGCTGATGCGGGTGAGCTGGGTGCTGGTGATCCTGCTCTGCCTGCTTGCCGGCGTGGGTTATGCCGCACTGTATTCGGCCGGTGGCGGGGCGCCCGAACCCTATGCCGCGCGGCACGCGCTGCGCTTCGGCTTCGCCCTGCTGCTGATGCTGGGTATCGCCATGATCGACATCCGGCTGATCCAGCGCTTCGCCTGGGTGTTCTACGCGCTGACGCTGGGCCTGCTGGTGCTGGTCGCCGTGACAGGGCAGGTCGGCAAGGGTGCGCAGCGATGGATCGACCTGGGCATCGTCCAGCTTCAGCCGTCCGAGATGATGAAGATCGCCCTGGTGACGGTACTGGCATCCTGGTTCCACCGGGCGAGCTGGGAGCGGATCGGCAATCCGTTCTTCCTGGTCGTGCCGGCGCTGGCCGTGCTGGTGCCGGTGGGCCTGATCCTGAAGCAGCCCAACCTGGGCACGGCGGTGATCACGGCAGTGGTGGGCGCCATCGTGTTCTTCGCCGCCGGCGTGCGGCTGTGGAAATTTGCCCTGATCGCGGGCGTGGCAGCATTGGCCGCGCCGATCGCCTATGCGCAGCTGCACGATTATCAGCGTGCACGGATCACCACCTTCCTCAACCCCGAGAGCGACCCGCTGGGCGCCGGCTACAACATCATCCAGTCCCGCATCGCGCTGGGGTCGGGAGGGATCTGGGGCAAGGGGTGGCTGCAGGGCACGCAGGGGCAGCTGAGCTTCCTGCCCGAGAAGCAGACCGACTTCATCTTCACCATGTGGGCGGAGGAATGGGGGTTCGTCGGCGCCGCGGCGGTGCTGGCGCTGCTGCTGGTCATCATCCTGTGGTCCATGACCATGGCCCTGGCCTGCCGCCACCAGTACGGACGGCTGCTGAGCCTGGGCATCGCCTGCAATTTCTTCCTCTACGTCGCGGTCAACGTCGCCATGGTGATGGGGGCGATCCCGGTGGGCGGCGTGCCGCTGCCGCTGGTGTCGCATGGCGGATCGGCCATGATCACGGTGATGCTGGGTTTCGGGCTGCTGATGAGCGCCTATGTCCACCGCGACGCGGAGTTCCGCGGCCCCGCGGAGGACGGATGAGCGCAGCGCATGGCGGCGGGGCTTTCCAGGTGCGGGGCAGCTTGGTATAGGCCCCGTCAACGCGCCTATAGCTCAGTTGGTAGAGCAGCTGACTCTTAATCAGCGGGTCCCAGGTTCGAGCCCTGGTGGGCGCACCAATCGAATCAAGATGTTATCGCCCACCCGCCGCCGGCGCTGGAGCAGCGCCGCGAAACGGGGCGTCATCATCGCCTGCCGGCGCCCCCTGCCACGCAGGAAATGTCGCCTTCCGCACAGAAGGCCTGGGCCAGCAGGTGGCTGACCCGTTCATTCGTCAGCGCCGAAATGCACGAGGCCAGCACGGTGCCCTGAATGCTCCCGCCGTCATAGGGGCCCGACCGGAACGCGCATTCCTTGTCCCTGAAGGTGATCCAGGCACGCTGGGCACTGCGCAGCCGCTCCCGGTCGTCGTTCGCGAGCCGCGCCATCACCTGGCGATAGGCGGCGTTGAGCGCGGCATCGGCATCCTTCGCGCTGCCGGTGGCGCAGATCGTGATCTCGGCCTGCGTCTGCGGATCGTCGCACGCGGCGGCGGCCGCACCGCTTCCCAGGCACCAGCATGCCACCGCTCCAGCGATCAGCCCAAAAATCCTCATTCGACCTCCCTGCCCTCATCTTCGCCGCAAGCCGCTCACCAAGGCCGGCGAGAGCCATCCTACCTCGCGAAGCCGGGGATCCGATGGCATAATCGCCTGCCGAGACCCGGGCGCGACCCTGTGCTAGGCTAGCAGGCCATGCTTACCAGCGACGTCGCCATCATCGGCGCGGGACCGGTGGGTCTCGCCTTTGCCGCCACCCTCGCCGACCGGGGCCTGACCTCGATCCTGCTCGAACGCGCCCCCGAAGCGGCACTCGCCAACCCGGCACCGGACGGGCGGGAGATCGCGCTGACGCATCGCTCCATCGCGATCATGCAGCAGCTCGGCGCGTGGGACAGGCTGCCGCCCGAATCGATCTCGCCGCTGCGCGCCGCCCGCGTGCTGGACGGCACCTCCCCCTACGCACTCCGCTTCGATCCGGACGGGCAGGAGGACGCGCCGCTCGGCAAGCTGGTCGGCAATTATCATATCCGCCGGACACTGCATGAGGCGGCGATGCGCCGCGATGGGCTGCGGCTGCTGACCGGCCGCACCGCCACCTGCATCCTGCGTGAAGCGGGCGGCGTCACGGTGCATGCCTCGGGCGGCCCGCCGGTCCGCGCGCGGCTCGCCGTCGCGGCCGACACGCGTTTTTCCCCGATGCGGGAGGCGGAAGGCATCCCGGTGCTGCGCGACGATTTCGGCACCTCCATGATCGTCTGCCGCATGCGGCACGAACTGCCGCATGACCATATCGCCACCGAGCGCTTCGCCTACGGCCAGATCATCGCGACGCTGCCGATGAACGGGCTGGCCTGCTCGGTGGTCATCACCCGCCGCCGCGACCGCATCGGCGCCCTTGCCGCCCTGCCGGTGCCCGAATTCGACGCGGAGGTGACGCGTGCGACACGCGGCAGCCTCGGCGCGATGCATCTGGATGGTGAGCGCTACACCTACCCGCTGGTCGGCCTGTTCGCCCGCCGCTTCACCGGCCCGCGCTTCGCCCTGCTTGGCGACGCGGCGGTGGGGATGCATCCGGTCACCGCGCTCGGCTTCAACATCGGCCTGCGCGGGCAGGATACGCTCGCAACCGCGATCGCGGAGGCTGCCGGACGCGGCGTGGACATCGCGGCCCCGTCCGTGCTGCGCAGCTATGAACTCGCGCATCGGCGGCTGGCCTGGCCGCTCTGGGTCGGCACCAATGTCGTGGCCAGGCTCTATGGCGCGCAGGATCCGGTCGCGCGCCTCGCACGCCGGACGGCACTGCGGCTTGCCCAGCGCCTGCCGCCCTTCAAGCGGGCCGTGACGGCGCTGCTGATGGATCGCGGCCGGGCACCCGCCTAAGCGGGGCCGGTGCGCCGCACCGCCCGATCCGGCCTGTCCTGTTCGCGGCGATCGTGCTTCGATCGTGAAGTCGGCGTCGTGCCGGCCAACCCTATCGGGATGGTGCGGACCTGATCATGCAGATGGATGTGTTGCCGGGCGTCTTCTCCCGGCGCGACCCGGCCGGCGCGGCAAATCCGGTGCTGTTCGAAATCCCCCGCAGCGGCGCCGAATATCCGCGGGATTTCCGGAGCATCGCCTCCCTCACCGACCTGCAACGCTCCATCTCGATGTATGTCGAGGAATGCTATGGCGGCGTGGTCGATGCCGGGGCGACCTGGCTGTATGCGCATTGCCCCAACGCCTATATCGACCTGAACCGGCACGAGCTGGACATCGATCCGGACCAGGTGGAGGGCACCTGGCCGGTGCCGCTCCAGCCATCGCCCAAGACCAAGAACGGCATCGGCCTGATCCCGACCGTCTGCGCCGGAACCAAGCCGATCTATGACGGCAAGCTTCCGGTCGCCGAGATCCAGAAGCGCCTGGAGGGCTACTATTGGCCCTACCACAACGAGGTCACCCGGCTGCTCCGGGCGTTCCGCGACAAGCACGGCGTGGCCTACCATCTGAGCTGCCATTCCATGCCCGCGATCGCCACCGGCAACGGACCGGATGCGGGCCAGCGCCGGTCCGACTTCGACCTGGGCGACCGCAACGGCGCGACCTGCGGGCCGGAACTGGTGGACACGGTGGCCGAGACGCTGAAGGGCTTCGGCTACAACGTCACCCGCAACGCGCATTTCGTCGGCGCGGAGTCCGTGCGCAAGCACGGCGCGCCAGACAAGGGCATTCACAGCCTGCAGATCGAGATGAACCGCAGCCTCTACATGGACGAGACCGCGCGCACGCGGCGGCCGGAACTGACACGGGTCCGCGAACATCTCGCGGCCGTGGCCGCCAGGGTCGTGGCCCTCGCCAGCCGGACCGCGGCGTGAAAGCCGCCGTCCCCGTCGATCCGGCGCGGGACATTCCCTTTCCGCTGAAGCCGGTCGCGAGCGATCCGGCCCTGCCGGACGCGGCGGACGTGGTCGTCATCGGCGGCGGGATCGTGGGCGCCGCGGCGGCCTATTTCCTGGCGCGGAAGAACCATCGCGTCGCGCTGGTGGAAAAGGGCCGCATCGGCGCCGAGCAGTCCAGCCGCAACTGGGGCTGGGTCCGCCAGCAGAACCGCGACGAGCGCGAACTGCCCCTGGCACGGGAGAGCCTCGCCATCTGGGGCGACCTGGACCGGGAGATCGGCGCCGATCTCGGTTTCCGCCGCGTGGGTCTGGTCTATCTGACCGACAAGCAGGACGAGCTGGCGAAGTGGGAACGCTGGGTCGTCATGGCCCAGGGCTACCAGGTGCACAGCCGCATGCTGACCGCGGCCGAGGCCAGCGCCATGGTGCCGGGCAGCAATGGCAAATGGATCGGCGGCGTGCACTCACCCACCGATGGCCGCGCCGAACCGACGCTGGCCGCCCCCGCGCTCGCCGAAGCCGCGCGGCGCCTGGGGGCGACCGTGCATCAGGACTGCGCCGTGCGTGGCATGGAGACGCAGGGCGGTACGGTCTCCGCCGTCGTGACCGAGAAGGGGCGCATCCGGACGGCACGCGTGCTCTGCGCGGCGGGCGCGTGGTCGTCGCTCTTCTGCCGGTGGCACGGGATCTCCTTCCCGCAATCGGGCGTGCGCTCCACCGCCTTCGCCACGGTGCCGGGGCCGGCGGTGATCGATGGCGGGCTATCCACGCCCGGCTTCACCATCCGCCGGCGCGAGGATGGCGGCTACACCGTCGCCATCCGCGGGCGCGGGCGCGTGGAGATCACGCCGCAGGGTCTGCGCTTCGCGCGCCAGTTCATGCCGATCTTCCGCGAACGCCGCTCGAACGCCCTTTCCATCGGCATCGGCCGTTCCTTCTTCAGCGGGCCGGAGGCGCTGGCGCGCTGGACGCTCGACAGCATCTCCCCCTTCGAGAGAACGCGGGTGCTCAACCCCGCCCCCGACATCGGCACCGTCCGGGCAGCGCTTGATTCGCTCGCCGAAGGCTTCCCGGCGCTGCGCGGCATCGGGGTGGCGCAGCAATGGGGCGGCTGGATCGACTCCACGCCCGATGCGGTGCCCGTGATCTCTCCGGTCGCTGCCCTGCCCGGCTTCTTCCTGGCCTCCGGCTTCAGCGGGCACGGTTTCGGCGTCGGTCCCGCCGCCGGACGTCTGGCAGCCGATCTGCTTGCGGGCGACGCGCCCATCGTCGATCCCTACCCGCTGCGCTTCAGCCGTTACACTGATGGCGATCTGGGACGGCCGGCGGAGATGTAATGCGGCCTGCGCGTCTGGATTTCGCGCTGAATGGGCGCTTTGCTGCACCCCGCAAGAAACTGCCCGGAAACGCCCCGTTGCCTGCCATCGAACTGAACCGCCAGACCCTCTCCGCGCTGCCGTCATCCGTGCGCGTGCCGGCCTATGATGTCAGCCGGGTCACGCCGGGCATCGTTCATATCGGCCTTGGCGGCTTCCACCGCGCGCATATGGCCCGCTACATGCACGAGCTGATGGAGCGGCGGGCGGATGCGCTCGGCTGGGGCATCGTCGGCGCGGGCGTGCTGCCGGCGGATCGTGCCATGCGCGACGCCCTGACCCCGCAACAGGGGCTTTACACGCTGGTCGAACGCAGCGGCACGGCGGAGACGGCCGCGATCATCGGATCGGTCACGCGCGTGATCTTCGCGGGCGAATCCTCGGCGGAACTGCTGCAGGTGCTCGACGATCCGGCGATCCGCGTCGTCAGCCTCACCGTCTCCGAAGCCGGCTACTGCCTGGACCGCACGACGCGGCTGCTGGACCTCGGCCACGAAGCGATCCGTCACGACCTTGCCGAACCCCGCAACCCGACCAGCGCCATCGGCATCATCGTGGAGGCCTGCCGCCGACGCCGCGAGGCCGGGCTGCCGGGCTTCACGGCCCTGAGCTGCGACAACATCCAGCACAATGGAAAGGTCCTGCGTAAGGCGGTGCAGACCCTGGCCGGGGCGCGGGACCCGGCGCTTCTCGCCTGGATCGACGCGGAGGTCAGCTTCCCCGGCACCATGGTCGATCGCATCACGCCGGTCACGCAGCCCGACCAGATCGCGGCGCTTCGGGACCGCTACGGCATCATCGATCGCTGGCCGGTGTTCAGCGAGACCTTTTCCCAATGGGTCATCGAGGACGACTTCGTCTGCGGCCGTCCGGCCTGGGAAGAGGTGGGCGCGCTGTTCGTCGCCGATGCCGCGCCCTATGAATTCATGAAGCTGCGACTGCTCAACGCAAGCCATCTCGCCGCCGCCGGCCTGGGCCGGCTGTCCGGCTACACCTACGTGCACGAATCCATGGCCGACCCGCTGATCAGCGCCTACATGGCCGCGCTGATGGACCGGGAAGTGGAGCCGACATTGCTGCCCGTACCCGGCGTCGATCTTGCTGCCTACAAGCGTTCGCTCATCGAACGCTTCTCCAACCCCGCGGTGCAGGACACGGTCGCGCGCATCAACGCCGCCGGTTCCGTGAACCTGCTGCTCGACCCGATCCGCGACCGCCTCAAGGTAAACGGCAGGCTGTCGCTGCTGGCATTGGCGCTGGCGTCCTGGTGCCGGCGCGTGCGGGGCGAGGATGAGCAGGGCCACCCGATCGAGGTGCGCCATCCGCTGGCCGCGCTGCTGCGCGACCGCGCGATCGCCGGCGGTCCCGATCCAAGGCCGCTGCTGTCCGTCCGCGAGCTGTTCGGGGAAACGGGCGAGGATCCGCGGCTGATCGAGGCGGTCGGGCAGTGGCTGGAATCGCTCTACAGCCGCGGGGTCAAGGAGACGCTGCGCCGGGCGGTCACGCAACCGGCATAGCCAACAGAGGATTACGCCTGCTTCATCTCGATCAGGCTCTGCCGGATCTTCCGGCCGCGCAGGATCCTGTCCTCGATATAGGCGGCGTCGCCCCAGCGCACCGCGCGCGCCATGGCCTGCGCATCCTCGGTGAACCGCGCCAGCATCTCCAGCAGCGCCTCGCGGTTATTCAGGAATACGTCGCGCCACATCACCGGATCGGAGGCGGCGATACGGGTGAAGTCGCGGAAGCCGGTGGCGGCGAATTTCAGCACCTGCTGGCGGCTTTCCTCGGCCAGATCGTCCGCGGTGCCGCAGATCGCGAAGGCGATCAGGTGCGGCAGGTGCGAGACGATGGCCAGCACACGGTCGTGGTGGCTCGGCTCCATCGCCTCCACCATGGAACCGCAGCGGCGCCACAACTCGGCCACCCGCTCCACCGCCGCCGCATCCGTTCCCGGCGGCGGGGTCAGCAGGCACCAGCGCCCCTCGAACAGCGTGGGGAAGCCGGCATCGGGGCCGGAATGCTCGGTGCCGGCCAGCGGATGCGCGGGCACGAAATGCACGCCCTCGGGCACGTGCGGCCCGACATCGCGGATCACCGACTGCTTGGTGCTGCCGACATCGGTCAGCACGGCGCCGGGCGCGAGATGCGGCGCCATCGCGGCGGCGAGATCGGCATAGGCCCCCACCGGGGCGCACAGCATCACGCAATCTGCCCCTGCCACGGCGCGGGCGAGATCGGGCTCCACCACATCGACGATGCCGAGTTCCCGCACCCGCGCGAGCGTCGCTTCGCTGCGCGCATGCGCGACCACGGTCCGGGCCAGGTCCTTCGTCTGCCGCGCACGCCGCGCGACGGAGGAGCCGATCAGCCCGATACCGATCAGCGCGAGCCGTTCGAAGACAGGTTCAGGCATCGGCCATGTAGGCGGCCAGTGCCTCGGCCACCATGTCGCACTCCTCGGTCGTGCCGATGGAGATGCGCAGGCAGTGCGCCAGGTCGTAGGCCTTCATGCCGCGCACGATCAGCCCGCGCCGACGCAGGAATGCATCAGCACCGGACGCACGCGCCGCCGTGCCGAAATCGGCCAGGATGAAATTGCCGTGGCTCGGCCAGACCTTGATGCCCGCTTCGGTCAGTGCTGCGGCCAGCCGCGCGCGTTCGGCCCGGTTGTGGGCCTGGTTGCGCTCGACCCATCCCTTCTCGGCCAGTGCCGCCACCGCGCCGGCTTGGGCGACGAGGTTGACGTTGAACACGCCGCGCACGCGGTTGAGCACGTCCACCACCGGGGCGGGGGCGTAGGCCCAGCCGATGCGCAGCCCGCCCAGGCCGAAGATCTTGCTGAAGGTACGCAGCATGACGGTGTTGCCGCCGGGCGCGTCCACCAGCGACACGCCGGGATCGTAGTCCGGCGCCTCGACGTATTCCGCATAGGCGGCGTCCAGCACCAGCAGCACGTCCTGCGGCAGGCCCGCGCGCAGGCGCGCAACCTCGGACTGCGGCAGCAGCGAGCCGGTCGGATTGTTGGGGTTGGCGAGGAACACCAGCCGCGTCGCCGGAGACACGGCAGCCAGCATCGCGTCCACATCCGCGGTCAGCGCGCGCTCTGGCGTCTTGATCACGCGGCTGCCGGCGTACTTGCCGCTGATCTCGTACATGGTGAAACCATGCGCGGACATGATCAGCTCGGTCCCCGCACCGCCGTAGCACAGGCACAGATGCGCGATCAGCTCGTCCGACCCGGTGCCGCAGACGATGCGCGCCGGATCGAGGCCGAACCGCGCACCGATCGCCTGCCGCAACGCCACGGACCCGCCATCGGGATAACGGTGCCCTTCGGCAGCGGCGCGGGCCATCGCCTCCACCGCGGCGGGCGGCGGGCCGAACGGGCCTTCGTTGGAGCTGAGCTTGATGATGCGGTTGACGCCCGCGATCTTCGACTCGCCCGCCACATACGGCTCGATGTCGAGGATGGTGGGGCGAGGGGCAGGCGGCATCTCAGTCTCCGCGTATGGGAACGGCATAGCTGCCCAGCACGACCGGCGGCCGGGACGCGAATGCCGAAAGGGACGCAAGGCGCGGATCGTTGTCCGGAATCGCACCGGCGCAATCGACCAGCACGTGCAGCACATCGCCTTCCCGCCGCCGCAGCAGCGTGTCCGGCGTGAGGCCGGCGGCTTCGAGCGCGCCGATCAGGCGGGCGCGGCTGACATCTCCCGCGGCCTCGAAGGCGATCAGCGTCCGGTCATCGCCCGAAGGATCGGGCGGCACCGCCGCGACAACGACGGCGGCCGGGGTCGCCGCCTCGGACCGCCGTTCCCAGAACGGCAGCCGCGCCACGACATGGATGCGCGGGGCGTCTTCGGGCTGATGCATCAGCGCGGTCCACCAGCTTCCAGGGCCATCCTCCTCGGCCGGCAACGGCAGGATCGCGGCCACTGCCTCCCCCACGGAGACATCGCCGATCGCATGCGCTGGCGAGCGGTGCACCCGCATCGGGGTCAGCGCGCCATACTGTTCGCGCGCCGCCTGCAGATAGCCGGTGCCTGGTTCCGTGTTGAAGACGGCGATGATGAACCCGCCTTGCTGGAGGGAGGAGCCGGCGACGATCTCCCGCCAGATGCGGGCCACGGCCGAACGCGGCATCGGGCCGGAATGGCGGGCGAGCAGCCGGCGCAGGACTGCGGCCTCCCGCCCCGGACGCAGCGGCGACCGGCCCTTGACGCCCAGCCCGCCGATCCGGGCGACGACTTCCGCCCGTCGCATCAGGGTGTCGTGCAGCACGTCGTCCAGCCGGTCGATTTCGGCCCGCAGCGCGGCGAGCTCCGATTGTCTGTGCAATGCCATTGTCCGGGGACGTCCTCGCGGCGGCGACGGATAGCGGAAGGCCGCTCCCCTGCCAACCCGCCGCCTACGGCGCGGCAGCACCTGGCGCAGCGAGCAGGTCCGCCAGCCGCCCGGCCAGACGCGCGGTCTGGGCCCGGATATCGGGAATCGCGGTGATCTCCCAGTACCTGCCGCGTGTCGGCGGCCCCAGCGCGAACAGCCGCGCCGATGGCCGCCCCGCCGCACCAACCAGCGCGTCGGTATGATCAACATCCAGGCCCAGGCCGAGCGGGTCGGGCCGGATCAGCCCGTCGGCCGCCATCTGCGCGTATAGCGGGTCACGATCGTCGATCCCGTTCCGGGGGCCGCGGCAATCGATCACACGGTCGAACATCCTCCGCTCGACCTCGCCCTCGCCGGCGCCGCGAGGGGCAATCGCCACGTCGACACGGTCCGGCTTCGCGTCCATTGCGACGATCCGCCCCGCGACCACCGCCAGCTGCCCATCCGCCATCGCCTCGGCGATGCGTTGCCAGACCGACGGCGCAACGCGGTGGCGATGCACATCCCACCACGGACGCAGGTGGCGCAGGAAGCGGCGCTTCTCGCCTTCGTCCAGGCTTTGCCACAGATCCTGGTTCCTGGGTCGCAACGCCTGCATCAGCGCCTCCCAGCCACCCGCCGCCGTTGCCAGCTTCCGGAACACGGCAAGCCGCGCGGACAACGCGCCTTGGAACAGCACCTCGACCTCCGGGGCCACCAGCGCCGGGGGCGAGGCTGTGTGAGGCCGCGGCAGCAGTCCGCGGCGCGAAAGTGCGACGATCTTCCCCCGATGCCCGTGGCCGCGCAGGGAAATGACGACATCGATCATCGTCAGCCCGGTCCCGATCACCAGGACCGATGCATGCCGATCGAGACCTGCCAGCAGGCCGGGGTCCCAGGGATTGCCGCGCAGCGCCCCTTTGTCGACGGAAGGCGGGCGGTGCCCCGTCGCGAGGACCACGGCGCGCGCCTCGATCGCGGCCGCATCCTGGATCGTCACCCGCGCCCTCTCGCCGGCGTCCGCTACGGCGACGGCCGTGCCCGTGACAATGCGCAGCCGCCCCCTGCCCCGCGCCATGGCCTCCGCAAGGGCGGACTGGAGATAACGTCCGTAAAGCTGGCGCGACAGGAACCTGGCACCGGCCGCGTGGCGATTGGCTTCCAGCCAGTGCGTGAAATGTTCGGGCGCATCCGGATAGATGCTCATAACATCGGCCGGCGTATTGAGCAGATGATCCGCCTCGGGCGTGGCATAGGCGATGCCGAGGCCAGGGTCGGCAGCGCGGTCGATCAACGCCACGGACAGCGGCTTGCCGTCGCGGCGCATCAACTGAAGGGCCAGCAGGACTCCGCTTGCGCCGCCCCCGACGATGGCAATGTCGATCATCGGATTGCGCGATGCTCCATTCCCTGTGAACGCGGCATCTGAGTATCGGTTGGCGGGCGGGCGTGCCACCCAAAGCCGCACCAGTCTCATCCCGGGTACATATCGAGGGACATGCGGGCGCTGGCCATGGGCCAAGCATGCCGCTCGCTTGCCGCGGCGCGAGGCGGCCCCGCATCGTTCGCCCATGTGGTTTCTTTGGCCCCTGCTCGTCGCCCTGGCCGGCTGCGCCGCGCCGCTGGTCGGCCCTGTCGTGTCGCCGCTGGGCATGGCGGTAACGGCGGGCGCCACCGGTGGCACATGGACGATGCAGGACCGCGGCTTCGAAGGCGCCGTTTCGGACAATGCGCTGGCAATCGCCATCAACGATGCCTGGCTGCAGCGGGACCCGGCGATTTTCCGCAAGGTCTCCACCGGCATCGTGAATGGCCGCGTGCTGCTGACCGGGACGGTACTCTATCCGGCCACGCGCGATGCCGCCGTCGAGGCCGCGCGCGCTGTCCCCGGCGTCGTCGAACTGATCGACGAGATCGAGGTGCGGGACGACCTCGATCTCGGCACCATGGCCTCCGATCGCTGGATCAACACGCGGCTGCGGGCGGAACTGACCTTCACGCCGGAAATCTCCGCCGTGAACTACAGCCTCGATACGGTCAACGGCATCGTGTTCATTCTGGGCGTCGCACGCGACGCCGCGGAACTGGAGCGCGTGGACGCCATCGCCCGTGCCACACCCGGTGTGCGCGGCGTGGTCGTGCATGTCCGGCTTGCCAGCGAGAAGGCGATAGCCGCCCAATGACTTGGCCGCACACCGCCAAGATCACGCCTTTGTGTGCCGGGCATGAACAATTGCACGGGCCGGCGGCCGGCCACAGACTGCCGTGATGAATGATCCACGTGCAGCGCTGGAGGCGATCGGCGCCCTGCCCGATGTGGAGCTGGATATCGGCGCGGCGGCGATCCAGCTCGCCCGCATCGACACACCCGATGCGGACTGGCGCGCGGCATCGGCACATCTGTCGGAGCTTGCGCGCGCCATCGTCGCGGCGACCGACCGCGACAATGGATCCGCCACGATGCGTGCCGGGCTGCTGGCCGACCTTCTGGCCGGTCACTATGGCTATCGCGGCGACAGCACCACCTATGACGATCCCGCCAATGCCAACCTGATCCGCGTGACGGAGCGGCGGAAGGGGTTACCCGTAGCGCTCGGCGTTCTCTGGCTGCACTGCGCGCGGGCGGCGGATTGGCCGGCGCACGGGATCGACTTCCCCGGGCATTTCCTCATCGCCCTCGGCGGAAAGGGCAGTGCCGCGGTGATCGATGTCTTCGCCGGGGGCGAGCCCATCGATGCGCCGGGCCTGCGCGCGCTGATCAAGGCGGTGGAAGGACCCCAGGCCGAACTGCGGCCCGGGCTGATGCGCCCGATGTCAACGCGTGCGGTGCTGCTGCGGCTGCAGAACAATATCAAGGTCCGCCGCCTGCAGGCCCAGAACATGGCCGGCGCGCTTGCGTGTACCGAGGACATGCTGCGCATCGCCCCGCAGGAAGCGGTGCTGTGGCGTGAAGCGGCGTTGATGAACCAGCGGCTTGACCGCGTGGGGGCCGCGCTGCGGTGCTTCGAACATTTCCTGCGCCTGGTGCCGGACGGCGCGGCCGCCCTGCGCACGCGCACCGCCATGGAGGAACTGCGCGCCCGCCTGAACTGAGGCGCCTGCCTTCGCCGGGCCCGCGCACGGCGAAGGCATCAGGAAAACGGGGGCGACCGCCCGGATCGCCCCCACCCCCATCGCGGCCGGTCCGCGGACCGTGGCAGTGGCTGGTCAGGCGCGCGACATGCCGCCCGGATACTGCGGATTTCCGTACGGATAGAAATCCGCAAGCCGCAGATTCGTGTAGGTCAGCCCGTCGAGCCGCACCGTCCCGAGGAAGGGCTGTTCCGGTTCCACCAGCATGATGGTCCGGGCGAACCCGCTGTCATCGAAGCCGCGCCGGAAATGCACGCGCGACTTGATCGCGATGACGTCGAAATCCTCCGCCTTCAGACCAAGCGCCCACAGCTCCGACGGCTCGATGATCTGCGCGAGGAACGGGCTGAGCACCAGGACGTTGCCTTCCCCGAAGCTGACGCAGACCCATTGCTGCCCGCCCCCCATGGCGCGCGGCGTCGTGGCGGTGCCCACATGCAGGATCCGGCCCGTGATGCGCACGGGATCGCCGGCCGATTCGTCGGCACGGCCGCCGACCTCCATGTCGAAGGGATCACCCGGCCTGGCGCCGGAGGAAAGCACGGACGCGACCGCTTCCGGGGCGGCCACGGTCGCGACAAGCGTGCGCGTGAGCTTCTGTGCGATGATCTCCCGAAGCAGCCAGGTCGCGTAACCCGAACGATCGCTGTGATCGGCCAGGACGACCGGCGTCCGCCCCTCCGCCACCGCCGTGCGGGCCAGCGCCACGCCTTCGGGGATCAGGTGCACGGGTGTCGAATGCAGCAGCGCGTCGCGCTTGCGCCAGGCGGTGTCAGCCATGTCGCGCGCGATCCGCTCCGCGAGTGCCGCGTCGCCGTTGGTCTGCACCTGGATGGTCATGCCGGCATCGGGCACGTCGCTCCAGGGAAAACCGAAGAAGACGTTGACGAAGACGTCGGGTTCGCGCGCCTCCCAGGTCAGGGCGCGGGTCACCAGGTCCGACCAGGGCGCGGCGCCGGTCCATTGCACACCGGTCGGCGAGATGATCGGCACCTTGATCGTGGCATGCGCCGGCTTGAAGTCGCCCCGGATCGCCCGCACCAGCATGCGCGCGGCGCGCTGGCCCTGCAGATGCGTGTCATAGTGCGGATAGTATTTCACCGCGAACGCCATGTCGGCATGCGCGAAGAAACTGTCATCCTCATTGCCATGCGGATCGAAGGTCGCGGCGATGAAAGCCTTGCGGCCCACCACTTCCCGCACGCGGCGGGCAATGTCGGCCTCCGGCCGCGGCACGCCGCGCACCGCCATCGCGCCGTGCAGTGCCAGGTAGACGCCATCGAGGTCCGATGCCGCGCGCAGCCCTGCCAGCATACGGCCGAGGAAATGCTCGTAGGCTTCCTGCGTGACCCAGCCGGAACCTGAGCCGGTCCTGGGCCAGAGCGGGGATTCGATACCGATCAGCTCGACATTCTGATACTCGCGCGCGACCTGCACGAAGCCGCCGACATAGCCCTTGGGGTCGCTGGCAAGAAGCGCTTCCCCGGCGGCGGGCGAACCTGGGTAGCAGAAGTCCTCAAGCGTCGTGTCGTAGGGAAGGAAAGTGACGGTTTCGTGCATGAATTGCAGCACGGCAATGCGCATGATCAGCTCCTGGTAGCGGTCGCCATAGTGTCAAGCGGGCGGCCACGGGTCCATGCCCCATGCCGGACGGGAGTCAGCATTCCGGCGCCTGCGCGTTCAGGCGCTGGCCGATGAATGCCTGGAACGGCGGAAGGCTGATCCCCTGGCGCGAAAGGCTTCCCCCGAGGCCGGGCGCATCGAGCGATCGCAACGGCATCTCCGGACCGAAGATCCTCGGCTCGGCGCTGAAGTTGAGGACCACCAGCAGGTTGGTGCGGTCATCGAAGCGTTCGAAGGCGAGCAGCGGCGCCTTGACGTCGAGGAACCGGATATCGCCCAGGACGAGCGCCGACTGCGCCCTGCGCCATGCCAGGAAGCGGCGGGTGAAATTGAACACCGAGGCCGGATCGGAGTCCTGGAGATCGACCGCCCGTTCCGCGTGTTCCTGCGCGAGCGGCAGCCACGGCTTCGCCGCGGTGGTGAAGCCGCCGCTGGCGGCAGCATGCTCCCATGGCATCGGCGTGCGGCAGCCGTCGCGCCCCTTGAAGTCCGGCCATAGATGCAGGCCCCAGGGATCGACGATCTGGTCCCTGGGGATGTCGGCCTGCGTGAGCCCGAGTTCCTGGCCCTGATAGATGATGCTGCCGCCTCGCAGAGTGGTCTGCAGCACGTTCAGCAGCCTGGCCATGTCGTCCTGGTGCCCGAGCTCCACCGCCCATTCGCCCAGATTGCTGAGCGCGCGCATCGAATCCTGGTTGCTGAACACGTTGAAGCTCCAGCCGTAGCGGAGCGTGTCCCGCTGCCGGACGAGAAGCGAAAGCCAGCGATCGACCCGCGGCAGCGTGTTGACGAAGTCATAGTCGTACGTGGCATCCAGCCCGTCGCGCCGGCTGGTGTACTTCTCGCAGACGCCGGGTGAATCGACGTCGGAAAGCTCGCCCAGCAGCATCTTCGGCGGATCGTAGCGCCTGGCGAGGGTCGCCATGGCCTTGAAAATGTCGATGGCCTCGGGCACGTCCCGATCGAACAGGTGAAGCTGGCGGGCGAAAGGATTGGCCGGCCCGCCGCCCAGGAGGATGGGCGAGCCCTTGTGCGAGACCCGCGGGTTCGGCCGCAGA
>Ga0182737_1000394_pt1 | contig 63784 bp, 67 predicted proteins | sample eDN5th30CBELigOP_FD_128878 | JGI IMG/M metagenome (GOLD analysis project Ga0182737, IMG submission 128878) | Enriched Organic Plus compost microbial communities from Emeryville, California, USA - eDNA 5th pass 30_C BE-Lig OP (version 2) (version 2) ...
GCGCGTGCCTTCGCCGCTGCCGGGCGGCTCGACCTTGATGGTGCGCGCGCCCAGGTCGGCCAGCAGCATGGTGCCGTAGGGGCCCGACAGCATGTGGGTCAGGTCCAGCACGGTGATGTGTTCGAGCGCCACGTCATGTCCCCCCGCCAGGAGTGATTGCGTATCGCTCGAGTCTCAAGCAAACTTTATGCCAGTTCTAGCCCTGATCGTAAGTTCATGAATTCGCGCGCCTTTATTTTTCACGGCGCGACTTTCATGTTTCATGCAACATCGTTGAAACGCGACTGCGTGTCGCTGAAACGCCGCGCCGCGGGGTGTCGGATGCCTGGAACACCGCTGCGGAAAGCGGGTCAGCGAGCCATCTTTCTGACGGTAGTATCGAGCGCGCGCATTTCTTCCATCACGATCTTCAGCACCGCGCGCGAAGCATTCGACAAGGGGTGCTTGCGGGTCGTGTCCACGAAAGCGGCCTGCCGCAGCACGGGGTCCTTGATGGGCGCCATGGCCAGCGTGCCCGCACGGATCTCGTCCGCCACGGCGTGATACGGCAGCAGGCTGTACACGTCGCAATTCAGCACGACTTCCCTGATCAGCGTGCCGCTGGTCGCCTCGAGCACCACATTGAGCCTCAAGCCGCGCCGGTTGCATACCTCGTCCAGGTACGAGCGCATGCCATTGGGCCGTGCCGGCAGCACCAGCGGCAGGCGCGCCATCGCCGCCAGTCGGATCGGCGGCTTGGCCAGCGCCAGCGCGCCCGCCTTGCCGACCAGATACAGCGGCGCGCTGAAGACCGCCTCGCGGGCCTCGCGCTGCATGGGCCGGTAGCGATTGAAGATGCCGATATCGGCGCGGCCTTCGGCCAGCATGTTTTCCACTTCGCCGCTGTAGGCCTCGACGGCCTTCAGGCGAATATCCGGATAGGCGGCCAGCAGCCGCCGCAGCACCCGGCTCATGAGCGGACGAGACAGCCCCGGCAGCACGCCGATCGTGACACTGCCCGCCGGCCGGTCGCGCTGCGCCAGGACATCGTCGACCAACTGCCCCGCCGTCTGCAGCATGGTCCGGGCACGCGGCAGGATGGCCTGCCCGATTTCCGTCGGCGACACGCCGCGCCCGGTGCGGTGAAACAGCCGGCAGCCCAGCAGGGATTCCAGTTGCGACACTTGCCGGCTAAGCGCCGATTGCGCCATGCCCAGCGCACTGGCCGCGCTGCTGAGGCTGCCGTATTCGGCGGCGACCACAAAGCAGCGGATATTCTTCAGGTCGAGCAGCGGGCTATCTAGATCGTGCATGGCTGATATCCAAGATATGCGGGTTCCGGCATGCGATACGGCTACCTATACTCGGTGAACGATTATTCCACCGAAGCGCCTGCCATGCCTGCCACGCACGATCCCGCCACCTTTCCGGGCCCCTTGAACGGCCTGCGCGTCCTCGATCTGTCCACCGTCTACGCCGGCCCGTTCGCGGCCACCATGCTGGGCGACCTGGGCGCCGACGTACTGAAGGTGGAACTGCCCGGCGCGGGCGATTCGCTGCGCAGCCTGCCGCCATACAAAGACGGCGTGCCCCTGTGGTGGAAAGTCACCAACCGCAACAAGCGCGGCATCACCCTCGACCTGCGCCGGCGAGAGGGCCGCGAATTGCTGGGCTGGCTGCTGCCGGACTACGACGTGCTGGTCGAGAACTTCCGGCCGGGCAAGCTGGACAGCTGGGGGATCACCAAGGGCTGGATGCATGGCATCCACCCCGGGCTGACGATCCTGCGGGTGACCGGGTTCGGCCAGACGGGCCCCTACAGCCACCGGCCCGGCTTTGCCCGCGTATTCGAGGCCATGACGGGCTTCACCAATATCTGCGGCGAGGCCGACGGCCCGCCCCTGCACCTGGGCTTTCCCATTGCCGATGCCGTGGCGGGCCTGTTCGGCGCCGTGGGCGTACTGGCCGCGCTGTACCAGCGCCATGCGCGCGGAGCGACACAGGGCGAAGAGATCGATTGCTCGCTGATGGAATCCATGTTCCGGATCATGGAGTTCCTTCCCATCGAGTACGACCAGCTGGGCATCGTGCGCCAGCGTTCGGGCAGCTTCAGCCAGTATGCCGCGCCGGGCAATATCTACAAGACGCGCGATGGCAAGTGGGCGTCGATTGCCGCATCCACCCAGAGCATCTACGAGCGCTTCTGCCGGGCCCTGGGCCGGGCCGACCTGATTGCCGACGAGCGTTTCCTGACCAACCCCGCGCGCGTGGCCAGCCGGCAAGCGCTCGACGCGATCATTCGCGACGAGATCGCCAGGCATACGCTGGAAGAACTGGGCGCCAGGCTGGACGAGCACGAAGTCGGGTTCAGCCCCATCTACGACATCGCGGACATTTTCGCGGATCCGCATTTCGCCGCGCGCAAGGCGCTGGTCGACGTGCCGGACGACGAACTGGGCACCGTGCGCATGCAAAGCGTGGCGCCGGTGTTCGCGAACGCGCCGGGCGCGGTGCGGCACGCCGGCCCGTCCATCGGGCAGCACAATGACGACGTCCTGGCATCGCTGGGGCTGCGTCATGAAGACATCGCCTCGCTGAAAGCGGCAGGCGTTATTTGAGGCCAGCCTTTATCGGCCGAGCAGAAAAACAGGAGACACCAACATGAAGACACTTGCCAAGTACATGGCGGCCGGCCTGCTGGCCATGGCCGCCGCGTCGCCCGCCTGGGCGGCCTACCCGGACAAGCCCGTGACCATGATCATCGGGTATCCGCCGGGCCAGGCAACCGACATCGTGGGCCGCCTGGTGGCCGAAAAGCTCGCGCAGAAACTGGGCCAGCCGTTCATCGTCGAAAACAAGCCCGGACAGGGCGCCAGCCTGGCGCTGGCGCAGCTTGCCAAGGCAAAGCCCGACGGCTACACCATGGTGCTTTCCGCGACGGCGGCCTATGTCACGAACCCGCACCTGTACAAATCCGTCGGCTACGACACCCTGAAGGATTTCACGCCCATCGGCACTTTGATCGATTTCCCCCTGGTGATGGTGGCGCGCCCCGACGCGCCCTTCGACGATTTCAAGGGCTTCCTGGAATATGCCAAGGCCCATCCCGGCGAACTGGACCACACTTCCTCGGGCAGCGGCACCCTGTCGCACCTGGGCATGGAATTACTGCAGCGGGAAACCGGCACCAAGCTGGTCCACGTGCCCTATAAGGGCAGCGCGCGCGCCATGACCGACATCGCCGCCGGCAACGTCGACGTCGGTATCGAAACCATCACCGTGACGCGGCCCTTCATCGATTCGGGCCGTCTCAAGCTGCTGGCCGTGACCGTGCCCGAACGCCTGAAGCTGTTCCCGGACACGCCCACACTGGACGAACTGGGCGTCAAGGGCTTCGACGTGGCCGCCTGGCTCGGGATGGTATTCCCCGCGGGCACGCCCGAAGTATGCGTCAAGACGGTCAACGACCAGCTGCAGGCGATCCTGCGGGACCCCGAGGTTGCCGCCAAGCTGGAATCCCTGGGCGCCTTGCCGCGGCCGTCTACGCCGGCCGCCTTCACGGAACTTCTGCAGCGCGAATACACGACCTGGGGAGAGATCGTGAAGCAATCCGGGGCGAAGGTGGATTAGCCCCGCGCCGAATGCCGCTCCGCGCGGATCAGGCCCTGCCCCCATCCACCGACAGCACCTGGCCGGTAATCCAGCTGCTGCCTTCGGCCGCAAAGAACAGCGAGGGACGCGCAATGTCGCTGGCCACGCCGGTTCGCCTCATGTGGATCGACTCCAGGATCTGCTGTTGCGCCGCTGGCCCTTTGCTGTGCCAAAGCTGATGGGCCCAGGGCCCGGACATCACCAGCCCGGGCGCGACCGCATTGACGGTGATGCCGAAGGGCCCCAGTTCCACGGCCAGCTGCCTGGTGAAACCAACCAGCGCATGCTTGGCCGAGGTATAGGCAAGATTGCCGCTGAGCGCGGGCCGGATGCCCGCATTGGAAGCGATATTTACGATGCGGCCGTACCGCCGCTGCTTCATGTAGGGCACGATCGCCTGGCAAACCAGGAACGCGCCCAGCGCGTTGGCGTGGTAGATGGCGTGCCAATCCGCCTCGCTGACCTGTTCGACCGGCCCTTTTCCCCGGCCGAGCGATCCGCCGGCGGCATTGACCAGCACATCGATATGCCCTTCGGCCTGCACGATGGCGCGCGCGAGTTCCTGGCACCGGACGCGATCCGATACGTCCAGCGCGTGCCCGATCGCCCCGGCTTCGCGCACCGGGCGCAAGCCGTCGGCGTCGATGTCGCCTACATGCACCCGCGCCCCACCGGCCATCAACCCCAACGCGATCTCGCGACCGATGCCCTGGGCGGCGCCAGTGACGAACGCCACGCGCCCTGAAAAATCCTGCTCCGCCATAGCGTTTTCACCCCATTCAATCTATGCGTTCGATACCCGTCACGCGCATCATTTCCTTCCACCGCCGCCGGTCGGCCACGGTGAATTCGGTCATCTCCTGCACCGTCAGCGGGCGCTCGGCCAACGCCAGGGCCCGCACGGCGGCAGCCATGGCGGGTTCCTTGAGCGACTCGCGCATATGCCGGTTCAGGGCTTCGATGATTTGCTTCGGGGTGCCTGCCGGCACGCCCAGCCCCGACCACCCTTCATAGGCGAAGCCCGGCAGCGTCTGCGCGAAGGGCGGCACGCCGGCCACGGACGGGGAACGTTCGGGCGAGGTCACGCCAATAGGGCGCAGCAGGCCGCCCTTGATCGGTGACAAGGCTGATATGGCATCCATGATCGCGAACTCGACCTGTCCGCCGGCCAGGCCGATCATCACTTGCGGAGCCGCCTTGTACGGAACAGGCATGATATCTATGCCCGCCTGCACTCGCAGCAATTCCGACGGCATGCGCGACCCGGCGGCGCTGTAGCCGTATGTGATCTTGCCAGGGTCCGCCTTGGCCGCGACGATAATGTCCGCGATTGAACGATAGGGGCTATCGTTCCGGACCAGAGCAATATAGGGGAAAGAACCGAACATCCCCACGTACTCGAAATCCTTGCCGGGGTCGTACCGCAGCTTCTTGTAAAGCGCGGGGTTGGCCGACGACATGGAAACGCCGACATACAACAGCATGTGCCCATCCGGAGGAGCGTTCCTGGCTGCCTCGGCGGCAATGGCGCCGGCGGCGCCGGGCTTGTTCTCGACGATTACCGGTTGCTTGACCCGTTGCTCGAGAGACCGGGCGAAAGCGCGGCTGATGCTGTCGGATCCACCGCCAGCGGCGGAGTCCACGATCAGCCTGATCGGCCTGGACGGCCATCCGTCAATCATTTGCGCCCGCGCGAAGCGGGTGGCGCCGAGCGACGTGGCGGCTGCTGCGCCCAAGGCTCGCAGCACGACTCTTCTGCGTTCTTTCATATCGTCTCCGTTGTACTGGTATCGGCGAGCGCACGCGCACGCTCGCGGATGTGCGACGCACACGGCCCCGCCGCCGGGGGCAGGCGTCAGGCGGCGTCGGCCCCGAGCAAAGACGGCACGACCCCCGCCAGTTCCTCGACGGCCCAGCGGCCTTTCTTGCGGATCATGCGCGCACCGCGGATATCCAGCGGGTTGCCGTAGAACACGACGTCCCCGCCGGCCGCATACATCAGGCGGCCGCTGATGTCAGCCGCCTCGGGGGTACACAGAAATATGGCCGCCGGGGCCAGGTCGTCCGGATCAAGGGACTGCGCTGCCGGAACGCCTCCTACCATTCGTGGCGTGGTCTCGGGGAAAGTCGTCGTCGTCGCGCTCGGCAACAGGCAATTGACAGTAATGCCGGTATCCCACAGCTCTATCGCCAGGTTGGTGGTAAAGCCCAGAATGCCCGCCTTGACCGTCGCGTACGCGAGCGGCGACTGCTTGCGCGTGGACTTGGCCGCACGCTTGCTGTCGGGCACCTGAAAAAACGCGCCGCGAGAACCTACGGTCAGGATCCTGCCGCTATTGCGGGCCAGCATGTGCGGCAGCGCCGCCCGGCAGCTGAGGAAGTGTCCGCGCAAATGCAGTCGAACCACCGCATCCCAGTGATCGTCGGTTATCTCGACCAGGCCGATCTTGGGGGCCGTGTTGCCGGCACTGGTAACCAGGATGTCGAGACGGCCGAACTGCCTGACGGCGGCCGCCACCATGGCGTTGGCCCCTTCCGCGCAAGTTACGTCTTCCTGCAGCGCCAGCGCGGCGCCACCCGCCGCCTCGATTTCGTCTGCGAGCGCCTGCGCCGCGGATATGCCGTCGGCGTCATGGTATACGTCGTCGATCACGACGGCGGCTCCCTGTGCCGCGAGTTCGCGAACGATGCTGCGCCCGATTCCTCGCCCGCCTCCGGTAACCAGTGCAACCTGCCCTCCCAACATGCCCATGTCTGTCCTTTACAGTGTAGAGACCCTGGCGAGGGTTCTTGGCCAAGGCGCGCGCGGCGCGGCTAACCGCGTGCGCCCAGGTGGTCCAGGCCGCGGTCGAGCCCCGCATTCTCGGATATCAGGTCGTGGTATCGCCGCTTCGCGAGCTCTTCCAGATCGAGGATCCGGCGCTGGTCGTCGCGCACCACCGCGTTGATCACATGCTTCATGGCAGAAATGGCATTCTTGTCGTGCCTGCCGATCGTGGCGGCCAGCGACCGCGCTTCATTTTCGAGTTGGTCGGGCGGCACCACCTTGCACACGAGGCCGATGCGCAGGGCCTCCATGGCGTCGATCCGCCGGCACGTGAACAACAGTTCCTTGGTACGCTGCAGCCCGATCAGTTCGATCAGGCGGCTGGCCCGCATCGAGATGATGCCGAACCGGGCATGCGTGTCCTGGAATACGGCGTCTTCGCCCGCCACAATGATGTCGCAGGTCGTGGCCAGCGTCAGGCCACCCGTGATCGCATATCCGGAAACCGCGGCGATTGTCGGTTTCTCGCAGTATTCCAGCGCGCAGAAGGCCCGCGCGCGCCGCTCTTCGAAATCCGGCGGCACCTGGCGATCTTTGAAATCCCGCCCGACCGAGAACACCCCCCCTTTGCCCATCAAGGCCAGAACGCGTATCGACTCATCGCGCGAGAGCGTTTCCACGGCGAGCTGCAATTCGTCGAAGAAGCGCGCATTCAGGGCATTCTTCACCTCGGGGCGAGACAAGAGAATCCATCCCGTTTGCTCTTCGCGCTTTATTTCCAGTGTGGTGTAGGTCATGTCGTCTAGGCCTTTTTTCGTATTGCCCGCTGCGCTCAATCGCCCCGGCCGGGTTTGTCGGAGAACCAGCGCAGGAATTTCTCATCTTGATCCCGATACGCATCGGCGTCGGAAACGTGGGGCCTTCTGCGCGTGATGGTCGGCCAGCGGCGGGCGTAGGTCGCGTTGATTTCCAGCCAGCGGTCGGCCTCCGGGCGCGTATCGGGCTGGATCGCCCGCACCGGGCACTGGGGCTCGCAAGCGCCGCAGCTGATGCATTCATCCGGATCGATCACGATCATGTTCTCGCCCTCGTGAAAACAATCCACCGGGCAGACATCGACGCAATCCGTGAACTTGCAGCGAATACAGTCTTCCGTCACGAAATAAGCCATTTCCCACCTTCCCTCATTCCGGCATCATCCCGGCCGTCTGTACGACCTGCCCGGTTCTGTCGGATTCTTCTTTCTGGAAACGCGCCAGTTCGTCGGGGGAGCCCACGGCGGGTTCGGCGGCGATTTTCTTGTAGAAATCCTGGACTTCGGGCGAAGCCGATACCGCACGCATCATCTGGTTGAGGCGGTCGATAACGGATGACGGCGTGCCCGCGGGCGCATACATTCCCAGCCAGAAAGCCCATTCGTAGCCTTCTATGCCCGCTTCCTTCATGGTGGGAACGCCCGGCAGTGCATCGACCTGCCTGGCGCTGGTTACCGCCAGCACGCGCAGTTTTCCGGCCCGCAGCTGCTCCAGGGCGATCGAGGTATCCACGAACATGAAATCGATCCGCCCGGACATCAGGTCGATCAAGGCAAGCGGATTGCTTTTGTACGGAACGTGCATGACTTCGATCCGGGCAGTCTGCTTGAACATTTCGCCCGCGATCCTGCTCGATGCCGTACCGGCCGCGAAGTTGAGCTTTCCGGGCGCCTGCCTGGCCATCGACACGATATCGGCCACCGACCTGGCCGGGGAATCCGACCTCACGACCATCGCCATGTATCCCTTGGACAGCAGCGAAATGGGCGAGAAATCGCCAATGGGGTCGTACGGCAGTTTCTTGAAAAGATGCGGATTCGCGGACTGGGTAGTGTTGCCCGTCAGGAACAGCGTGTAGCCATCCGGCGCGGCTTTCGCGACATGCTGGGCCGCGATGAAGCCATTGGCGCCGGGCTTGTTGTCGATGACCACAGGCACGCCGTACCGGGAAGTGATGACTTGCGCCATGATCCGCGCCAGGCTGTCCGTGCCGCTGCCGGGGGAATACGGCAGCACGATCGTGACCGGCCCCGCGGGGAAGGCCCGGCCGGCCCCCGCCGCCGACGACAGGCACCCCAGCGCCAGCAGGGCCACGCTGGCGGCCCTGCCCAGGGTCAGCAGGTATTGCCGCATATGCGGGAATTTGCGTTGTGCAGAAATGACTGTCTCCATTTTTTTTACCCCTAGCCTGGTTATTGCGTGTGCACCTTGCGGCGAAGAGCTTGCTGAACGGATTCTAAGTTTCCCCATCGATGGCGCACAGGGCGCATTTCTCAGCCACAGAGAAAGACGGGGAGGGTAAAAACCCTAGTGCCCAGGCTGCGCACAGGTATGCAAAGCTACGTGCCTGCATTGGGCAGGGCTGGTGCGCCTTGTGCGCAACCTCCTCGTGGGATGAAAGCAGAACGGTCGCGCAAGATATTCGGATGGGTAAAGGCATGAGCGTCTATCGCGAACCAGAAGAACCGGGACAGGCGCAAAGCCGGCGCCGACCCGCCGCCGATGCCTCCGGCAGCGGAGCCCAGGGCATCCAGCGTGTCTTCAGGCTGCTTCGGACGGTGGCCGATGCCGGCCCGAACGGCATCCGCTTGACCCAGATCGCATCCCGGTCGGGCCTGCATGTCGCCACCGTTCACCGCCTGCTGCGGGCGCTGGTCGATGAAAGAGCCGTGAACTTCGATCCGTACGCCCGCGTCTACCACATTGGGTACGATTTCCTGCGGCGCGCGGAAGATGCCCGTGATCAACGGCTCAAGGCCCACTTCGCACCCATGCTCCAGCGGCTGGCCGACACCACGAACGACGTCGTGTCGCTGTACGTCCGGCAAGGGCTGGACGCGCTGTGCATCGACGCGATATCCGGCCCCAACGCCGCCCCCATGCCATTGGGAACCGGCGCCCGGCGCCCCCTGGGCATCGGCGCGGGCACCATCGTGCTGCTGGCCGCGCTGCCCGCGCGCGAGCTCGAGTACGTTCTCGATTCCAACGAAGACCGCTATCACCGGTATGGCGGGATCACCGTCAAGCAGATACGGGGAATGCTGCGCACATATTGGAATAATGGCTATGCATTCCATCCCGGCTATGTCTTGCATGGCGTCAGCGGCCTCGGCATTGCGCTGCACGGCGAACGCGGCGAAGTCCTGGCCGGGGTAGCCGTCAGCGCCCCCGACGAGCGGCTGATGCCGGATGCCCGCGCGGAACTGGCACGCATCATGCGCGTTGAAGCCGCCCAGGTCGGCTTGTTTCCAGGCGGGACACCGGCCTGCGAGTGACCCGGCATCGCTTCCGGCGCGTGGCCGCAGGCGCGCCGGACACTCAGGGTTTCCGCCTACCCCCATTTCTCATCGACCGAGAATTTGCCGTTGTATGCCCGGACGCCGATCTCTAGGATGACGTGACTCGCCGCGACGGAAGACGCAGCGGCGATCTCACATGTTGGTTCCCGTCGATTCCCATGACGGTGGGCGAACAGGATTCACCAGAGACAACAGGGTTCGACACATGGCAGATACGAAATACGATGCAATCGTCGTCGGTGCCGGGGCGGCGGGCTGCGCTGCCGCCGCACTGCTTGCAAAAAGGGGCTACCGGGTAGCGCTGCTGGAACGCCAGTCCGAAGTAGGCGGCCGCGCATCGTCGTTCGACTTCAACGGGTACAAGATAGATACCGGATCCCACTGGATCGGTTCGTTCGAATCGAGCGGAATGAAGGCGATCTTCGATGAAGTCGGTGCCGAGATCGAGATGTTCAACGTGCGGCCCACGTTGATGAATTTCGACATCAAGACGCGCACCTACGCCCGGCCCACGTCGAAACAGCGACTTGGCGAAGATTCGCGCGCGGCCTACGTCGCCATGCGCGATGCGATTCGGGCCATGCAGCCCGAAGAGTTCAGCAAGGCGGAATACCACACCATCTCGGCACACGAATGGCTCGGGCGTCTCGTGACGGACCCCAGGATTCTGGACGCATTCCGGCGCTCTACCGGTTTTGCCGGTGCGCCCATGAAAGAGATCTCGGCGGGGGCCTTCATCGAGACTTTCCATGACGCCTGGACCACGGACAAAGTATCCAGCTATCCCGTCAAAGGCGGCTGCGTGGCCTTCTGCCAGGCACTGGCCGGGCGCGTGACGGCGCTGGGAGGCGATGTGATGACAGACACCAGCGTCCGGGAAGTCATTATCCAGGACGGCCGCGTACGCGGGGTCAAGGCCATGAAGACGATGGCCGCCGGATATGCGGTCACCAAATTCGAGCTGCATAGCGATATCGTGATCTGCGCGGTGCCCGGCGCGCAGCTTTTCACGATCCTGGAAAAGGAAGCCATTTCCCCCGCCCTTCGCGGCCTGGTCGAGGCGATCACCGCCGAGAGCACGATCTACTTCGGCATCATCGCCGGCGTAAGGGCCGAACTGTTCGACGGCTTCGGGGACGGCGAGCAGTATTTCCAGTTCCATGCCGGAGACCCCGACGAGCACTGGCACGGGCTCGTGACCGTGCCGACGTACATCGATGAATCGCTGGCGCCGCCGGGCCGGCATCTGGTCATTTGCAATTCCCACGGCCAGCTGCCCATGAGCCGGCGCAAAGAAGGGCCGAAACTGCACGACCGATGTATCAACCTGCTGCGCGAAGTATGGCCAGGCCGCTTCGACAGCCATGTCGAATGGTTGCAAAAGTGCGAATACATGAACGTGCTGTACCCCGCCCGGGTCGGCCGAAGCGGCCCCTTCCGGGCCTCGATCCAACCGACGGGAGTAGGCGGCTTGAACATTTGTGGCGACTATACCTACCCTGGCGGGTCGGGCTACGGTTGCGCGCTCAAGAGCGCCCGGGATGTCGTCAACCGGATCGAGAGCAGGGCCTGACGATGAACCGCGATGACAATACCGGAACGACCCTTCCGGAACTGCTGGAAAGCCGCGCCAGGTCGCATCCGGGGCGGATATTTGCCGTGCTCGAGTCTGCCGAAATCCGCTACGGGGATTTCAAAGCCAGCGTGGACCGGGTCGCCGCATCGCTGCACGCACTGGGCGTCGCCCGGGGCGACCGTGTGGTGTGCACGCTGCCCAATGGCAGCGAGATGCTGTATACCTTGTTCGCGGTGGCGCGGCTCGGCGCGGTCAATGTCTTTATCAACCCGCAGTACGACGCCGAGCTGTTCGGCAAAGTGGCCCGTTCGGTCGAGCCGCGCGCGTACATTCTCGATGCCGAGAACATGGCCAAGGCCCGGCACCTGGCGCTGCCCGGCGCCAGGGTGGTCGGGGGCCAGGGGCAGCCGGTCGCCGGCGAACTGGCTTACGCGAGCCTGCTGGCGGGAAACCCCGCGCAGTTGCCGCCGGCCCGGGTTCAGCCGGGCGATCCTTTCCAGTACATCTTCACATCGGGCACGACGGGATTGCCCAAGGCCTGCATCCTGAGCCACCACGCCAGGCTGTCTCTGAGCGAGCATGTCGTGCGGCTGTTCGGCGCCACCGACGAGGACCGGTTCTTCGGATGCTTGCCGAACTACCACGGCAACCTCTACTTTGCGATCTTCGGTGCGCTGCTCACCGGCGGCAGTTTCGCGTTGGCCGAGCGCTTCCATGCCAGCCAGTACTGGGAGCAGGTCAGGCGCTTCCAGGCCACGCTGCTGATCCTGCATGCGGTGCCGATGAACATCCTGCTTGCCGCCCCCGTGCGCGACAACGATTCCCATCATCCCGCGCGCGGCGTACTCACGGTGGGAGGCCGGTTCCAGGAGTTCGGCAGCCGCTTCGGCCTGAACACGGTCATGGTCAGCTATGGTGCGACGGAAGTGGGCTTGACCGCGCTTGGGGTGCTGCCTTCCTGGACGGCCCGGAACACCCCGGCTTCTTATGCGGGACGGGTGCGCGACGACCACGAGGTGCGCATCGTGCGCGAAAACGGCAGTATCGCGGCGCGGCAAGAACTGGGCGAAATCCAGGTTCGCGCCCGCGTGCCGTTCACCATCTTCAGCGGCTATCACACGCCGCAAGGCAGGCAAGGCAGCGCCGACGGGCTGCAATGGTACCGCACCAATGATCTCGGCATGTTCGACGAACAGGGGGTCTTGCACTTTCACGGCCGCCGCGGCGAATCCGTACGGGTCAAAGGAGAATTCGTGCCGGTGGAATATCTGGAATCGATGATCCGCCGACACCCGCTGGTCGAAGATTGCGCGGTGCTTGGCGTTGCGTCGGAACTCGGCGACCAGGACCTGGTCGTCTTCGTGCAGAAACCGGAGAACCCCGCGCTGTCGGGCGAAGAACTGGTGGAATTCCTGCTTCCCAGAGTGCCGAAGTTCATGCTGCCCAAGCGAGTGGAATTCCTGGTCGAGTTCCCGCGCACCCCATCGACGCTCAAGGTTCAAAAGAACCGGCTGCTGGCCGCATTGTGCGCGCCTTCGGCATGACCCGCGGCGATGCAATTCAACGCCAGCGGGCGCCCGGCGCCCGGGCTTCGCGTCATTCGATACAGGAGGAACACACCATGCAGAATATCGTGTCGAGCCAACGGGAAGGCCCTGTTCTCGTCATACGATTGAACGATCCGGCGAGCCGGAATTCGTTGACGATGGAACTGCGCGACCAGCTCAAGGCAGCCATCGAAGTGGCCGCGCACGATACCGCCGTGCGATCGGTGTTCCTGACCGGGCAGGGGCCCACCTTCTGCTCCGGCGGAAACTTGAAGGTATTGCAGGCGTCGTGCGATCCCTGGTCGGTGCATAGGCGCTTTCGCGGCCTCAATGAATGGCTGGTCCCCTTGATCACTCTCGACAAGCCGGTGGTGGTCGGCGTGAACGGAGCCGCGGTCGGCGGCGGCCTGGGCGTGGCGCTTGCCGGCGACGTCATCATCGCCGCCGAAAGCGCGACGTTCATCGCCGGGTTCTTCAAGCTGGGCGCCATCCCGGACATCGCCACCATGTACCACCTGCCGCGATTGATCGGCATGGCGCAGACCAGGCAGTTTCTTTTCGGCGAAGAAGGCCTTTCCGCGCAACGGGCGGCCCAGTTGGGGTTCGTATCCAAGGTCGTCGCCGACAGCGAGCTCTATCACGCGGGCTTGCAGGAAGCCCGGCGGCTGGCCGCCGGCCCCGCCCAGGTCATGGGCCTGGCCAAGAGCATCATGGCCCGAAGCTTCGAGACCTCGCTGGCCGACATGCTCGCCTTCGAAGGCCTTGGCCAGGCGCTGGCCATGTCGAACCCGGAATTTCAAGAGGGCTTGTCTGCGGCATTGGCGCGCAGGCCGGCAGATTTCCTCGCATCCGCCACTGCCACGAACACCGATTGAAAGGCCATCCATCCATGAACCAGGAACTGCCACCGCCGATCGCGAATGCCGATTCGCTTGCCTACTGGAACGCGGCACGCGAACGCAAGCTCGTGCTGCGCAAATGCCGCGCATGCGACACCCTGCACTTCATGCCGCGCTGCTTGTGCCCGGCTTGCTGGTCCGACCAGCTCGAATGGGTGCCCAGCAAGGGCATGGGAACGGTATACAGCTTCTCTGTCATCCGCCGCGCCCCTTTGCCGGCCTTCGCCGCCAGGGTGCCCTACGTCACCGCGTTGATCGAACTGGACGAAGGCCCTCGAATGATGGCCAACGTCGTCGGGGAAAACGCGCTGTCGGTGCAAATCGGCGACAAGGTCCGCGTGACATTCGAAGACCGCGGCAATGGAGTCCTGATCCCCCAATTCGAACTCGTCAATACCTGAGCACACCCATGACCCACTGCGCCACACTCAAGAACAAGGTTGCCATCGTCGGCGTCGGAGAATCGGACATCGGCCGGGTTGCGAACATGACCGGCCTGGGCCTGAATGCCCAGGCCGCCAAGCGCGCGCTCGACGATGCGGGGCTCAAGCCCTCGGACATCGACGGCCTGCTGACGGCCTATTCGTTCACCGAACCGTACTTCATGCTCGGCTCGGTCCTTTGCGAATACCTGGGAATCAAACCCAGGCTGAACGCATCGATGGTCGTGGGCGGCGCCAGCCCCGCCGTCATGCTGAAACACGCGGCGCAAGCCATCGCCTGCGGGCAGGCCGACACGATCCTGATCTGCGCGGGCGAGAATCGCGCCACCGGACAGACCCGCGACGAAGCGATAGCGGCCTTGGTCGCCGTCGGCCACCCCTACTTCGAGCAGCCGTACGGCACCTCGATACCGGGCCTGTACGCCATGATCGCGCAACGCCACATGCACAAGTACGGAACAACGCGCGAACAGATGGCGCACGTGGCCGTCAATACACGCGCCCACGCCTTGCTGCACCCCAATGCGCACATGAAGAAGCCCTGCTCTGTCGAAGATGTGCTGAACGCCAAGCCTATTGCCGATCCGCTGGGGATGCTGGACTGCTGCCTGATCTCCGATGCCGGCGGAGCGTTCATTGTCACTTCGGCGGAACGTGCTCGCGATTCGCGGGCCAAGCCGGTATACCTTCAGGGGATCGGCGAACACCATACTCACGAGCATTTGCTGTGCGCGCCCAGCCTGACCGAGTTCGGTGCAGCCGAATCCGGACGTATCGCCTATGCAATGGCCGGGCTGACCCCGGCAGATATGGACCTGGCGCAGCTTTACGACTGCTTTTCCATTGTGCCCATCGTCGAGATCGAGGAGCTCGGTTTCTGCGAACCCGGCGAAGGCGGCGCGTTCTTCGAGATGGGCCACACCCGCATCGGCGGCAAGCTTCCCGTCAACACACACGGAGGCATGCTTTCTCATGCGCACGCGGGAGCGGCAGGCGGCCTGCTCGGCATTGTCGAGGCCGTGCGGCAACTGCGCGGCGGCCTGGGCCCGCGCCAGGTAGAAGGCGCGGAGGTCGCGCTCGTTCACAATGAAGGAGGCATCCTGTCTTCGCACTGCTCGCTCATCCTGGCCAACGACAAAGGCTGAGAACCCGGCCGCCGCAACCACTGTCACGCATTTTTTGAGGACACACCCATGATGCTTACCCTTAAGGCCCGCGGAAAATACTTCGAGGAATTCGAAGTAGGCCAGGAATTCGTCAGCCCGGCCCGCACCATCACCCACACCGACATCGTCAACTTCGCCTGCCTGTCCGGCGACTTCAACGAAGTTCACACCAACTTCGAATATTGCAAGAACACCCCTTTCGGCGAACCCATCGCACACGGCCCGCTGGTCTACGCCATCATGGGAGGGCTGCAGTACGCCAGCGGGATCAACGACGGGACCCTGCTGGCGCTGCTGCAGATCGACGGATGGAAAATGCTCAACCCAGTCAAGCACGGAGACACCATAAGACTGCACTCGCGCGTCCTGGACAAGCAGGAAACCAGCAAGCCGGACCGGGGGGTGGTGACCTTCCAGCGGCAATGCATCAAGCAGGACGGCACCGTTGCGCAGGAAATGACGGCGAAGCTGCTGTACCGGCGGCGCATGCACTGATGCCGGGGATGCCGGTCGGCCAGCGGCAGGCCATCGTGCCGGGCACGCGACCGGCCTCTAGCCGGCCGGGTAGGCCGTCGTGGTCATCAGCGCCAGCGCGGCCTGCCGGGAATCCAGCCGGGTATGCTGCACCACGATCGGCACGTCGGACCGGATGACACTGGCGAAATCCGTATCCACCGGCACGGCCCGGGGCGACTGCAGATCGTTGAAGCGCAGGTGCAGCGTGCGGCGCGCCGGCACCGTGACGCGATACGGCCCCACCGGTTCGCGGTCGGCGAAGTACAGCGTGATCTCGACCCGGGCGTCGCGGTCGCCGGCATTGAGCATGCAGGCCGTCTCGTGACTGGACAGCTGGCGCGATGTGCCTGTACTGGACGGAGGAATGTACCCTTCCGCAATCACCCATAGACACTTTCCTATCTGTTCCATGATGGCTTTCTCCTTGTGCGGCCCGGCCGGGCCGCCGGCGCCCTACCGCTGCCCGCCCTCGTCCAGGAACTTCAGCAGATCGCAGACGGCCCCGGCGGGCCGCGCACGGTGGGCGAAACCGACGGAGAGCTCGATGTTTTCCGCCAGCGAGAGGGCAACCAGGTGGTGGGGCAAATGCCCCACGATACTGGAACCGTACACGCCCAGGTAGTCGCCTTGGGCGATGGCCTCCAGCAACAGGGGCGTGTCGTCGGCCTCGTAGGCCAGCCGGGGGGTCACGCCCAGGCCGGCCAGTTGCGACAGCACCGACTGGCGAAAGACCTGCCATCGCGCAGCGCTGCCGATGGCGAGCGGCCAGTGGTTCAACTCGTTGGCGGGAATCCGCCCCCGGCTGGCCAGGGGATGGCTGGCCGAACAGAGCACCACCACGGCTTGCCGTTCGACGGGCACGAACCGCAAGTCCCGTTCCTTCAGGGTGGCGTCGTCCTGCAGCACAAAGGCGCCGTGCAGGTCGCCCGCGGCGATTTCTTCGTAGGCCGCTTCCGAGGGCAATTGCCGCAAGTTGAGTTCGATGTCGTTGTGTTGCAGGCCGAACCGGAACAGCCGCTGCGACATCTGCCCTTGCGAGGCCTGCGCCGAATAGCCCAGCAGCAGCCGCCTGCCGCCACCGCCATGCGCCAGCCGGCGGCAATCGGTGATGGATGCTTCCATGTCCTGCAGCCATTGCTGCACCCGCAGATGCAGGATGCGCCCGGCCGGCGTCAGCTGCGTGCTTCGGCTGGTGCGAACGAACAGTTCGAAGCCCAGTTCTTCCTCGAGTTGCCGGATGGCGCGCGTGAGCGCGGGCTGGGCGATGCCGATGGCATCCGCCGTTCGACGGAAGTTCAACTGGCGCCCCAGCTCGTCGAAGAGCTGCAGCCGGCGGATGGATGGCAGGTGTCCCATTGATACCTTTTATGTTATCAGTGCGGCCGTATCAAGTATTGGACGGCCGCACTGTGCCTTGACATGATGGCTGACTTCGTACGGAGGCATGAAAATGAAGGTATCGGTCTCGCAATTCAAGAGCACACCGGACGTGCGCGAGAACCTGGACACGGTGCTCCGGCACATCGGCGAAGCGGCGCGGGAAGGCGCCCGGGTCATTGCTTTTCCCGAAGCCAGCATGGTGGCCTTCGAATCCAGCCGCGACGCACTGCGCGCGCATGCCGAGCAATCGGCGGCGGCCTTCATCCAGGCGGTGGCCAACGCCGCCCGGCAGCACCGGATCGATGTCTTCGTGGGCGTCTACGAGGCCAGCGGCGAGCCACGCTCGAGCAACGTCTTCGTGCATGCCAGCCGCGACGGGCAGATTGCCGGACGCTACGAGAAGGTGCACCTGTACGACGCGTTCAGCTTCCAGGAATCGGCGAAGAACCGGCATGCGCCGCTGAAGCCGGATCATGGCGAAGTCTACGTCGCCGACATCGACGGCATCAAGTTCGGCGTCCTGAACTGCTACGACCTGCGCTTCCCGGAAATCGCCCGCATCGCCGTCGACAAGGGCGCCGACGTGCTGGTCTATGGCGCGGGCTGGATCGCCGGCAGCCTCAAGGAACTGCACTGGGAATCCCTGCTGCGCGCCCGCGCCATCGAGAACACCTGCTTCGTGCTGGCCTCGTGCCAGCCGCCGCCGGAATCGGTCGGCCTGAGCATGATCCTGGATGCGAACGGGCTGACGCTGGCCGGCGTCGCCCGCCGGGAAGGCATCGCCGTCGCCAGCATCGACCGCGACCGCCTGGAGGAAGTGCGCGAGGTGCTGCCCTGCCTGGCCCACCGGCGCTACCGCATCGCGGCGGCCTGAGCGGCCTGCCACGACAAACCAACGACAAGACAGAGGGAGACAGGAATGTCCGTTCGCAGCGACAAGAGGGTGTTGTATTCAGCCGCCCTGGGACAGTTTGTAGAGTGGTACGACTTCGTGGTGTATGCCTATTCGGCCACGGTCATCGCCAAGCTGTTCTTCCCGAGTTCCGACCCCACGACCGGGCTGCTGTCCGCGCTGGCGGTCTACGGGGTCGGGTTCGTCATGCGGCCGCTGGGCGGCTTCATCTTCGGCAGCCTGGGCGACCGCTTCGGGCGCAAGGCGATCCTTGCCGGCATCATTCTTTCGATGGGCGCGTCCACCCTGCTCATCGGGCTGCTGCCCACGTATGCGCAGATCGGCATCTGGGCGCCGATCTGCCTGGTGCTGCTCAGGCTGGTCCAGGGCCTGTCCGCTTCCGGCGAGACCGTGGGCTCGAATTCCTTCGTCGCCGAACACGCACCGCCGCACCGCCGCGGCCTGCATGTGGCGCTGACGTATTCGTTCGCGAACCTGCCGCCGGTCTTTGCCGCCTTGCTGATCCTGCTGCTGACCCAGCTGATGGGCGAGGCCACCTACGAAGCCTGGGGATGGCGGATCCCGTTCATCCTGGGCGGCCCGATGGCGCTGGTGGGACTGTACATCCGGACGAAGGTCGACGAATCGCCGATGTTCCAGCAGGCACAGGCCACCAACCAGGTATCCCGCAGCCCCATCAGGGAAGCCCTGCGCGAACAGCGCAAGCAGATGGCTTTCAGCTTCAGCCTGGCCGCGTTCTCCAGCCTGGCGTTCTACACCCTGTCGGGCTACTTCGTCTCGTACCTGACGGCATCGGTGGGCATGAGCCGCAGCGACGCGCTGATCGCCAACAGTATCGCCATGGTGGTCGCCTTCTTCACCATGATCCTGGGCGGATACCTGTCGGACCGCCTGGGCCGCAAGCCCATGCTGCTGGCCGCGCTGGTGTTCAACGCCTGCGTCAGCATCCCGGCCTACGTCCTGGCGTCCAAGGCGACGCTGCCGTCGGCCATCGTCGCACAGACGCTGCTTGCCATCGGCATGGGGATGTTCTCGGGGCCGGTGGGCATTGCGCTGCTGGAATTGTTTCCCACCAAGACGCGCTTCAGCGCATCGGCCATCAGCTACAACCTGGCCTACACCATCTTCGGCGGCACGGCCCCGTTCCTGGGCGCCTGGCTGGTGCTGCAGACCGGCTCGCTGCTGGCGCCGGCGGGCTACATGGCAATCGTGTCGATTGCCGTGCTGGTGGTGTGCCTGTTCCTGCCCGAGACGTCCAGGCGGGGCATGACGAGCCAGGAAGAAGCCGGGCGGTAATGGCCCGCGCCGGCTTGCTATAGCGGCGCCCGGCGCCGCGCCCAGGGCCGCGCCTGTTCCAGTTGCGCCGCGACCCGGAACAGCGTCGCCTCGTCGCCGAAACGCGCCAGGAACTGCACGCCGACCGGCAGCCCCGCATCGTTCCAGGACAAGGGCACCGAGCAGGCGGGTACGCCGGTCCGGTTGGCCAGCGAGCAGAACGGATTGAACGCGCGGCTGCGCGGGCGGAAGCCCTCGCCGTCCACATCCGCGGTGGTGATGGTGCCCACCGGGACAGGCGGCTGGGCCAGGGTCGGCATCAGGATCAAGTCCCATTCTGCCTGGAAGGCGGCCAGCTGGCGTGCCGCCCGATGGCACGCGGCAATGGCGCTGGCGTAATCGAGCGCGGAATACTTGTCGGCCGCCGCCCATTGCGCCCGGGCGGCCGGCTCCAGATCGTCCGGCCCGGGGGGCCGGCCAAGCTGCGCGGCGCGCGCCTCGATCAGCAGGCGGGTCGACGCCGCCATCACCACCACGCCGCTGCGGTCCAGTTCCGCCATGTCGATGTCGGGCGTGACGCCATCGACGATGTGGCCCAGGTCCCGGCATAGCGCGGCCGCGTCTTCCAGTGCGCGCTGGCAATCCGGATGGACGGCCACGCCGTCCGGGGGCCGGTTCCACACGGCGATGCGCAGGCGGCCGGGTATGGCGCCGATCTCGTCCAGCCATGGCCGCCGGGGCGGCGCGATGCCATACGGCGCCCCCAGGTCGCTGCCCGCGGTGGCGTCGAGCAGCGCGGCGCTGTCTCGCACGGTACGCGTCACGGCATGGGCCGAGCCGAATCCGCCGCTGGACTCGCCGCGTTCGGGCCCCATCGGCATGCGCCCGCGCGTCGGCTTCAAGCCGAACAGGCCGCAGCAGGATGCCGGGATACGCGTCGAGCCGCCGCTGTCGCTGGCATGCGCCAGGGGCAGGATGCCGGCGGCGACCGCCGCGGCCGCCCCGCCGCTGGAGCCGCCCGAGGTATGGCCCAGCCCCCAGGGGTTGCGCGTTACCCCATAAGCGCGCGTCTCGGTTGCCGGCCCCAGGCCCAGTTCCGACGTGGTTGTCTTGCCGAAGACGACGAAACCCGCGCGGCGATAACGGGCGAACAACTCGCTATCGTGGGTGGCGACGGCGCCATCCCAGAACCGCGACCCGTTGCCGCTGACTTCCCCCTTGTACTGCATGAACAGGTCTTTCAGCGCGAACGGCACCCCGTGAAACGGCCCCGGCGGCAGGCCGGCGCGGATGTCGCCGCGGGCGCGCGGCTCGAACAGCGACGCGAAAGCATTGACCTTGGGATTGCGCTCGGCCACGCGCGCCATCGCCGTATCCAGCAGGTCGTCCGGCGCGACATCGCCACGGCGGACGAGCTCGGCCAGGCCCAGGCCATCATAGTCATCGTACTCATGGAATATCGTCATCCGTCGCTCCTTGGTCTGTCGCATGGGAATATGCGGAGGATGAGTGTATCGATGGGCGCGGCCGCGTACCAATCGATTTTCAGATGGATTTCCATCGAAAAATGTCGCCCATGGACGGCCCGATCGTTTTTATTATCAAGGCGCATTTCGTCGGTATCCAACACATCAAGGGGAAATCCATGCGTATCGCCCAGACCCTGCTTGCGGGGCTGCTGCTTGTCATCGCGCCGCTGTCGCACGCCCAGGCGCCGGCCACCCGCATCGCCGGCCCGGTCTCGCTGGTCGTGCCGTATCCCGCGGGCGGCGCAAGCGACTTCACCGCGCGGCTGTTCGCGGAACCGCTGCACAAAGAGCTGGATTCCACCGTCGTCGTCGAGAACATCGGCGGGGCCACCGGCGCCATCGCAGCCCAGAAAATGCTGAACGCGCCGGCCAACGGCCAGATGCTGTACCAGGGTTCGCAGAACGAGCTGATCCTGCCGCCGCTTACCGTGCAGGGCACGCGCTATGACGTCTCTGATTTCGAGATCGTGCACCCCGTCACGACGACGCGCCTGGTGCTGGTGGTTCGCAAGGGCCTGCCCGTGAAGAACCTGGACGAGTTCATCGCGCTGATGCAATCCCGCAGCCAGGCCGAGCCCATCTCTTGCGGTATTCCGGGGGTGGGTTCGCTGTATCACCTGATACCCAGCAGCATGGCCAGGCAAGCCGGCGCGCAGCTGAATTTCATTCCGTACAAGGGCAGCGCACCCATCGTGCAAGACATACTGGGGGACCGCATCGACTTCACCATCATGGCGTTCTCGACGTCGATGCTGCAGTTCGACAAGGAAGGCCGCTATCGCATTATTGCCAACCTGTCCGAAGACAAGCCGAAAGAACTGGCGCACCTGCCCAGCCTGTCGGACTTTCCCGCCTTCAAGGACATGGACTATGCCAGCAACGCCGCCTATTACGTCAAGAAAGGCACGCCGCTGGCCATTCGCCAGGCGCTGAACACGGCCATCGGCAACATCGTGCAATCGCCCGCCGTCATCCAGGGCCTGGAGGCCGATGGCCGGCGGGTCTGGCAGCGCATGGCCATTGCCGACGCGGAAGCGTTCTATGCCAGAGAAGTCGAGAAATACCGCGCCATGGTCAAGCTGACCGGTTTCCAGCCCGCCGACTGAACCCGCCCCGCGATGGCCGCAAGCCTGCGGCCCTTCACCGGAAGGCCGTTGCTCAGATCGTCATCTTGAGCACATGCTCGAACACCTTCAGGACGATCGGGTCGGTTTCTTCATGCCGCCGGGCGGCCAGGAACTCGATCGCATAGGTGGGCTGCTGCATCTCCAGCCGCCGCAGCGCGCCGGTGGCCAGGCTGTGGGTCACCTGTTGCTCGGACAGCAGCCCCATGCCGCGCCCCGACTTGACGATTTCGATCAGCGTCTGGACATGGTTGCAGGTGTTGATGGCCGAGGCCGGCAGCCCGCAGGCGCGCATCGCGTCCGTCACGACGCGATGATGGTAGGACGGGCGCGGCAGCGACCACACCGGGCCGTCTTTCAAGGCGGCCGCGTTGCCGTGCTGGTCGAAAAAAGAGGCCGCCGCCATCCACGACAGCCTGACTTTCCCGATGGGCGTAACGACAAGGCCCGTCGCATCCAGGGGGCCGGCCATGACCACGATGTCCAGTTCCCCGTCGAGCAATTTCTGCCGCAGATTGGGAGTCACGTCGACCGTGATATTCCAGCCCAGCTTGGGCAGCACGGTGGACATGTCGTTCAGGAAGGGCGGCAGGCAGATCATGGCCGCGGATTCGCCCAGGCCCATCGACACCATTCCGGACGGATCGTCGATGTCCCCGGCCGACAGCAGCACTTCGTTCATCTGCTGAAGCAGCGGCTGGCAGCGGTTCACCAGGTCGCGCCCCTGCACGGTCAGCATCATGCGCCGGCCTTCCTTGCGGAAGATGCGCGTCTTGAGCCGCGTTTCCAGTTCCCGCACGCGGCTCGAAATAGCCGATTGCGTGGTATTCAGCCGCTCGGCGGCGGCGGCGTACGAGCCAACCTGCTGTATGCAGCACAAGGTCTCGAGGTGATGAAGCCCGATTCGAACCATGATTGATCTGCTTCCGTTCTGGGGATATCCGGCGCAGCCGCCCTGGCCGGGATGTCAAAGGGCGGGCCTTGCGCGCTTCAGCCATTTGCCGAACGCGAGGACGGCATCCAGCTTCGGCGCCGTTCGCGGGCAAAGCAGCGCATACGCGCGCCGCGCGGGCACGGGTTCGCCCGCGATGATACATAGGTTGCCCTTGCGCACTTCCGCCTGCACCAGGGCGATGGGCGCCAACGCGACGCCCAGCGAATCCATGGCCGCCACCAGCGCGAAATAAAGCTGGTCGAACACCTTGGTGGCCGCGTCCGGGTCGCGCCGGATGCCGTTGGCGCGCATCCATTCCGGCCACGCGTTGTTCTCGGAGCGGGACACCAGCAGCATGGCCCGCGCCAGGTCTTGCGGCAAAAACACTTCGTTGTGCCGCCGGTACTGGGGGCTGCATACCGGCACGGAGCCGCCGTCGAGAAAGCGCTCGGCCCGCAGGCCGCGCGGCGTGGCGTCGATGCGCCGGATGGCCGCGTCGTAATCGCCTTGCTCGAAATCCACGGGTTCGATCGAGGTCGACAACTCGATGCGGAAGCCGGGCTGGGTCGTGTCCAGCTCGCTCAGGCGCGGCATCAGCCACCACATCGCCAGCGACGGCGGCACGGATACGCGCAGCGTGGACCCGGACTCCTGCACCTGGTTCAGGGCGTCGCTCGCGTCGCGCAGGGTCTCGAACGCGCGTTCGACGGCATTCGCCAGCTTCGCGCCCTCGGGCGTCAGCGTCAGGGCCCGGGCGCCCCGCACGAACAGCGCCATGCGAAAGTGGCTTTCCAGCGCGGCGACCTGCCGGCTGACGGCGCCGTGCGTGACGTGCAACTCGTCGGCCGCCTTGGTGAAGCTGCGGTGCCTGGCGGCCGCGTCAAAGGCCTTCAAGGCATTCAGTGGCGGAAGTTGTCTCATTGTTCGCACGCGCGACAGCGTGGCCGTTGCTGTGAGTTTTTCTCACATTGTAGATGAAAAAGTCGATTGTTCCCGGCATCGTCGTCACCCACAATGGCCGCACAAAAACACAACACCCATGGAGAGACAACCAATGCGAACAGTCTGTACAGCCGGCGCCTGTTGGCGCCGCGCGATGCTTGGCATGGCGCTCGCGCTATTCGGCGTGGGCGCGTGGTCCGCCCCGCCCGCCAAGATCGAAGGCCCCCTGAGAATCGTGTTGCCGTTCGGCCCCGGCAGCGGCACCGACATCTATGCACGGCTGGTGGCGGAAAAGCTGGGGCCCGCGCTGGGCACGTCGGTCATCGTGGAAAACAAGCCGGGCGCCAACGGCATCATATCGGCCGAGTCGGTGGCCCGCGCCGCGCCGGACGGCAATACGCTGCTGTTCACCACGAACACCACCCATGCCGCCAACCCGAACATGTTCAAGCGGCTGTCGTACGACCCGGTCAAGGATTTCGCGCCCATCAGCAAGCTGGGCAACCTGACCTTCCTGCTGGTCGTGGCCGCCGACTCGCCCTATCAGCGCCTGGACGACCTGATCGCCGCCGCCCGCGCGAAGCCGGAGCACATCTCGTTCGGCGCCTCGAACAGTTTCGGCACGGTATCGGGCTACAAGCTGGGCAAGATCACGAACTCGCAGTTCCTGTATATCCCGTACAAGAGTTCGCCGCAGATCATTACCGACATGCTGGGCGGCCAGGTGCAATTCGCCTTCGTCGACGTGGCGGCGGCCACGCCCATGCTGAATTCCGGCAGGATGCGCGCCCTTGCCGTGCTGGCCGACCAGCGCTTCCCCACCCTGCCGTCGGTTCCCACGATGAAAGACCTGGGCTACCCGCAATTCGACGTGGTGGCCTGGTTCGGCATGTTCGCGCCCGCCGGCACACCCGGGCCGGTGGTGGCCGCGCTCAATAGCAAGCTGGTTGCCGTGCTGCAGGATCCCGCCCTGCGCAAGCGCGGGGCCGAGCTGGGCATCGAGATCTTCGGCAGTTCCCCGCAGGAACTGGCCGATTACGTGAAGTCGCAAATCGGCCTGTGGAAGATGCTTACCGCGGATGCAGGGCTGACGAAACAATGAGTTCCCATCAAGCAGGCCGCGTGGCGCTGGTCACCGGCGCATCGCGAGGCATCGGCGCCGCCGCGGCCGTGGCATTGGCCCGGCAGGGTTTCCGCACCGTCCTGGGCGTGCGCCAGCTGGACAGCGCCCGCGCCACCCTGGCCCGGATCAAGGCGCTTGGCGTGGCGGCCTGGGCCGTGGAAATGGACGTCGGCCATACCGATTCGGTCAGGGCCGCGGTGCAATCCTGCCTGGACCAGGCCGGGCAGCTGGACGCGCTGGTCAATAACGCCGGCAGCATCGACCCCATCGGCCTGCTGGCCGATACCGACGCACAGCAATGGGTGGAAAGCCACAACGTCAACCTGAACGGCCCTTACCGCACCATCCGGTTTGCCCTGCCCGCGCTGCTGCGCAGCCCGGCGCCGGTCATTGTGAACCTGTCTTCGGGCGCGGCGCACGCCACGCGCGAAGGATGGTCCGCCTACTGCAGCGCCAAGGCGGGGCTTGCCATGCTGACCCGTTGCGTGGCGCACGAGTATCCCCGGGTCGCCTGCTATGGCCTGCAGCCCGGATTCGTGGACACCGCCATGCAGGAACGCATCCGCGCCTCGGGCATCAACGACATCAGCCGGTTGTCGCGCAGCACGCTGGCGCCGGCCGAACACCCCGCCGCCTGCATTGCCTGGCTGTGCGCCGCGCGGCCCGGCGAGCTGGCGGGCCGCGACCTGTCGATCAACGACACGGCGCTGCAGGCGCACATGAAAGGAAGAACGGCATGAGAACCACCGGAAAGGTCATCATCACCTGCGCCGTGACAGGCTCTATCCATACGCCCAGCATGTCGCCCTACCTGCCCGTCACGCCGGAAGAAATCGCGGATGCCGCGCTGGGCGCGGCCGAAGCAGGCGCGGCGATCGTTCACCTGCACGCGCGCGACCCGCAGGACGGGCGCCCGGAACAGACGACCGAGGCCTTCATGCGGTTCCTGCCCGGTATCAAGCAATCCAGCGACGTCATCATCAATGTGACGACCGGCGGCGCGCCGACCATGTCTGTCGAGGAACGGTTGATTCCGGCACTGGAGCTGAAGCCCGAGATCGCTTCGCTGAACATGGGGTCGATGAATTTCGGCCTGTATGAAATGCTGGACCGCTACCAGTCGTTCAAGCACGAATGGGAACGGCCCTACCTGGAAGGCAGCGAAGACCGCGTGTTCCGCAACACGTTCCGCGACATCGCCAACATCCTGACCTCGTGCGCCCGCAACCAGACCCGCTTCGAGCTGGAATGCTACGACATCGGGCATCTGTACACGGCCCAGCACTTCCTGAACCGGCAGCTGGTCGAGCCGCCCCTGTTCATTCAATCGGTATTCGGCTTGCGAGGCGGCATCGGCGCGCACATGTCGGACGTGATCCATATGCATGACACGGCGCAAAGGCTGTTCGGCACCCAGTACTTCTGGTCGGTGCTGGGCGCCGGCGCGTCGCAGATGCGCGTGGCGATGCAGGCCGTGCTGCTGGGCGGCAATGTGCGCGTCGGATTGGAAGACAGCCTGTGGCTGGGCAAGGGCCGGCTGGCCGAAAGCAACGCGCAGCAAGTCCGCAAGATCCGCCACCTGATCGAGGAACTGGGCGGCGAAATCGCCAGCCCCGACGAGGCGCGGCAGATGCTCGCGCTCAAGGGCCGCCATGCGGTCGCCTTCTGACGACAAGGGCCTTCGATGAACCCCTTCAAAGAAAAGTTGCGGCGCGGCCGGGCGCAGTTCGGCCTGTTTGCCATGTCCTTGACGGCGCAGACGGCCGATGCCCTGGCGCCGAGCGGCTTCGATTTCCTGATGTTCGATGCCGAACACACGCCGACGGCGTTGCCGATTCTTTATTCGCAGGTGCTGGCGCTTGCCCCTTCGCGCACCTCCTGCCTGGTGCGCATGCCGGGGCTGGATCCGGTCCCGTTCAAGCCCGTCCTGGACATGGGCATCGACACGGTCATGGTGCCGAACGTACGCAATGCGGACGAAGCGGCCCAGGCGGCCAGGGCCGTGCATTATCCGCCGCGCGGCATCCGCGGCGTGGGCGGCAGTGTGCGGGCCACTCGCTTCGGCCGCGATGCCGGCTATTACGCGCGTGCGGCCGACGATGTCTGCCTGCTGCTACAGATCGAGAGCGCGGAAGGCCTGGCCAACATCGAGGCCATCGCGGGCGTGGACGGCGTCGACGGCCTGTTCATCGGCCCCGTCGACCTGGCCACCGGACTGGGGCATCTTGCCCAGCCCACCCATCCCGCCGTCGTGCAGGCCTGCCTGGATGGCGTGCGCCGCATCCGCGCCACCGGCAAGGCCGCCGGCATCCTGGCCGCCGAGCCCCAGGCGCAGGCGTACCTGGACGCGGGGGCCACCATGGTGTGCCTGGGGTCGGACCTGGGGCTGCTGACCAAGGCGGCCGACGCGCTGGCCGCCCGCTGGGTTCAACACAACGCATCGCAGGAGGAAGCATGTTAAGCAGGGCGGACAACGAGATACTGACCCGCACCGGTCCGGATACGCTCATGGGGAAGCTGTTCCGCAGCTACTGGCTGCCGGTCGCGCTGGCGCAAGAAGTGCCCGAGCCCGACAGCCCGCCCGTGCGCATCAAGGTACTGAGCGAGGAACTGCTCGTCTTCCGGGACAGCGAAGGCAAGGTCGGCGTGATCGAACCGCGCTGCCCGCACCGGGGAGCGAACCTCTTTTTCGGCCGCAACGAGCAAGGCGGCATACGATGCGCGTTCCACGGCTGGAAGTTCAGCGTCATGGGCGAATGCCTGGAAATGCCCACCCTGGACCCGGCTTCCGTGCCGCGGATGTGCGAAAAGGCCCGCATCAAGGCCTACCCGGCGCAGGAATGGGGCGGCTATATCTGGGCGTACATGGGCGACGAGGATTTCCCGCCGCCGTTGCCGGACATGGAATTCGCCCTGGTGCCCCCCGGCCATCGGTACGTGTCCAAGAAATACCAGGAATGCAATTGGGCCCAGGCGGCGGAAGGCGGCGTCGATACCGCGCATTTCTCGTTCCTGCACCAGCCGCTGGCCCATTCCGACGACCAGCTGGCCGAGCGGGCCGCGCGCGCCACGCGCGGATATTCCGCGCAAACCATGGGCCCCGACCACGTGCAATGGATGCGCGACGACGCGCGGCCGCGCTATGAAGTCCGGAAGCACGCAAGCGGGCTGGTGCTGGGCGCGTCCCGCCGGGCATCGGCCGGGCAAGCATACTGGCGCATCGCCCAGTACCTGATGCCCTCGCATGGCTACACGCCCAGCGCCACGCCGGGCCAGACTTACCATGGCCAGACCTGGATACCCATCGACGACGAATCATGCTGGGTCTACGTGTATTCCTGGAATCCACTGCGGCCCCTGACGGACGAAGAAATCCACGGTTATCGCAGCGGCGGGGCCGTCTACCCGGCCATGGACGGCCAATGGATGCCGCTGCGCAACCGGTCCAACGATTATCTGATAGACCGGCAGATGCAGAAGGCCGAGAACTTCACCGGCATCGTCGGCGTATCCGAACAGGACGCCGCGATCCAGGACAGCCAGGGCCGCATCGCGGATCGTACGCGCGAACTGCTGGGCCCCACCGATATCGGCGTGGTGCAGTTCCGCCGGCTGATGCTGGAATCCGCCAAGGGGCTGGCGACGGGCGCCGCCCCGCCCGGCCTGGAGTCCGCCGACAGCTATCGCGTGCGGGCCGGCGGTATCGTGGCGGACGCGTCGCTGGCGTTCGACGATGTCATGCGCGAGCGCTTCGGGCACCCGCTGGGCGAGTTCTGAGCCAGGCGAGACCCCGATGACGAGTTTCCTGCCGATGCGCATCGGCGATATCCAGGGTATTGCCGACACCGTCGTGGCGATCACGCTGGAAGGACTCGAAGGCGGCGCGCTGCCCGCCTACGAGCCCGGCGCGCACGTGGACATCCGGCTGCCCAATGGACTGGTGCGCAGCTATTCGCTGACTGCCCCGTACGACCGCGCGCGCCCTTACACGATCGCCGTGCATCGCGACCGGGCCAGCCGGGGCGGGTCGGCCTGTATCCACGACCAGTTGCAGGCGGGTGACAAGGTGGATGTCTCGCCGCCCCGCAATCTTTTCCCGTTGGCGCCAGGCACGCACACCAGTGTGCTGATTGCCGGCGGCATAGGCATCACGCCCCTGTACTGCATGGCCCGACACCTGACGGCCCAGGGACGGCCATGGCAGCTGGCGTATGCCGCCCGCCACCGCGGTGCCGCGGCATATGCCGACGCCGTGCAGGCCCTGGCGCGCCGGGCGTCGGCCAGGCTGACACTGCATTTCGACGACGAGGCCGCCGGCCAGGTCCTGGACATCGGGCGCCTTGTGCGAGCAGCGCCGGCCGGCGCGCACTTCTATTGCTGCGGCCCTCGGCCGATGCTGGAAGCGTATCTGGCGGCATGCGCGCCCTTGCCGGGCGAACGGGTGCACTACGAGCGCTTCGGCGGGGAAGCGCCCGCGGCTGGCGGCGACGAGTTCGATGTCGAACTGGCCCGGTCCGGCAAGACCTTGCGCGTCAAGCCAGGCCAGACGATTCTTGACGCCTTGCTGGAAGCCGGCATCGAGGTCGAGTATTCCTGCATGCAGGGCATCTGCGGAAGCTGCGTAACGCCCGTGCTGGACGGCGAGCCCGACCACCGGGATGCGTTTCTCAGCCCCGGCGAGCAGGCGGCCAACGACCGGATCATGCTCTGCTGTTCGCGGGCGCGGGGCGCGAAGCTGGTGCTGGATCGCTAGCCGGCCTTCCGCCTCAATACGCCTGCGGGGCTGCGCCCGTACAATTCGTCAAGCCAGAGGGTTTTGCCTGGCCTGACGGACTGCCCTTCGCCATCCCGCTATGACGTTTCCAATATGGACACAAACTTCCTGGCCAACTTCGTCGTTGTTGTCGAAACAGGATCCATCGCAGAAGCTTCTCGCCGACTGAACGTGTCTCCCACGGCGCTGGCCCAGCAAATCAAGGCGCTGGAAAAAGAACTGGGATCGACACTGATCGCGCGCGCCGGCCGCAATGCCGCACCTACCGTAGCGGGAAATCGGCTGGCGGCTTATGCCAAGGCAGTGCTGTACGATATTTCGCAAATGCGCGAAATCGTCGCAGCACCTCAACAGGCTACCGAATTCCGTCTCGGCACGATCAATACTCCCCTGCAGTCATTCGTGCCTGACACCTTGGCATTGCTGGCGGAAAAAAATCCACGACTCAGCGTCTTCATCAAAACCGGCCATGCCGGCCAGCTTCTCGAAGATGTCGGCCAAGGCGATGTCGATGCCGCCATCATCCCACACCCGCAGTTCGATCTGCCCAAGAGTCTGATGTGGAAAGAACTATGTGCCGAACCCCTGATACTGCTTGCCACCTCCCGGCTTGCCCGGCTCGACCCCCACGAGCTGCTGGCGACGCAGCCCTTCATCCGGTATGACCGCCAGCACTGGGGCGGCAGGCTGGCCGAACGATATCTCAGACAGGCCGGCATTGTCCCGCACGAACGCTTCGAGCTTTCTTCGCTGGTCACCATTTCGATCATGGTCGACCGCAATCTGGGGGTGGCATTGGTCCCCGATGCAATGCTGCCGGTTCCGGATGGCCTGTGCCTGGCCAAGCTGCCGCTTCCTATCCCCTTCGAGCCGCGTCGCATCGGCGTCGTCTGGAGACGTTCGTCGGCATTGGGAGACATCGCGCAGCAACTGGCAGGTTGTGCCGGACACGCGCTGAGCAAGCTGCGAGCAGTCCGCCCGCCCGATCGCGCCGGCAGGCAGGCAATTTAGCTTTCTTTCGACGCAAACACGACGCCATCGGACAACAGACGAATTACCTGCTCTTGCGACAAGCCCGCCTCTGCAAGGACCTCTTGAGTATGTTCCCCCAGCTTGGGCGCGCGGCTGCGGATAGAACCCGCTGTTTCAGAAAAATGCGGCACGACGTGGTGCATCGGGAAGCTACCCATATCGTCGTCGGGGTAGTTCGACAGCACCCGGCGTTCGATGAAATGAGGGTCATCAAGAATTTGCTCGATGTCGTAGATCGGTCCGATAGTGACCTCGGCCGCTTCGAAGAAGGCCACATTCTCGGCTTGTGTGCGCTGCCCGATGAACGCGCCGATGATCGCATCCAGTTCATCCGCGTGGCGTACCCGTTCGGCATTGGTCGCGTAGCGCGGATCGTCGATCAATTCGGCCCGCCCGATCGCGCGAAACAGCCGTTCCGCCATTTTCTGGGTGGATGCGGACAATGCTACATAGCGTCCGTCGCGGCTTCGATAGGCATTGCGCGGTCCGGAATTGGTTGAACGGCTTCCCACCCGAGGCTTGACGCGCCGGGTCAACTGAAAATTGGCGGCTTGCGGCCCCAATACATGAAATAGCGGCTCTAGCAGTGATAGGTCTACCACCTGCCCCTGAGCCTGCCCCTGTGCAATTGCCCTCAATGCAATCATGACCGCAGTACTGCCGTAGCAGCCGGCAAAGGCATCGGCCAAGTACATGGGAGGCAATACCGGTTCGCGGTCTGCAAACCCATTGATCGATGCGAAACCGGCAATACCCTCGATCAAGGTGCCGAAGCCCGGGCGCCGGCGATAGGGCCCGTTTTGCCCCCAGCCCGAGATGCGCACGATGACCAGCTGCGGATTTTGCTGTAGCAGGGTTTCGGGGGAAAGGTCCATTGCTTCCAGTGTGCCCGGCCGGAAACTTTCGACGAAGACGTCGTGTTCGCGAATCAGATCCAGCAGCACTTCCCGAGCCTGCGGATGGCGGAAATGCAGCCCCAGGCTGCGTTTGTTCCGAGCGTACACTTTCCAGTTGGTTTGGACTCCCTGGCAACGCCAGCCACGCAAGGTGTCTCCGTCCGGCGGCTCGACTTTGACAACCTCCGCACCGAAGTCGCCCAATATCTGCGTCAGCAAATTGCCGGCGAATAGGCGCGACAAGTCGAGAATCTTGATGCCATGCAACGGCCCCGGCCCGGTGTCACCGTAGTTTCCCTCCTTCAGCATGGCTACGTGGTCGGGCGGCTGAACCTGCATACCTTTGCTCCTGGACTGATTCCGAAATCGCATCCTAGAAGGTGGGTAGCCGGATAACCATGCACCAAAGGTTGATTCAAACCGCGCAATTTCAGCGCAAATCGAGCGCATAGCCAACATATCATTGATACGCGATGGCAGTGTCAGATGGCAGCCGCAAGCGACACTGGCCAGCCCGCTTCTGGAAAGCAGCGCGTTGCCTTCGCCAGCTATGCCAGCATAATCACTCAAGATATCGGAGACCCGAGACAATGAAGTTCCCCGACACTCTGCTCGCCTGCCTGTCCATGGCAGCGCTGCTGCTCCCCATGTCTGCGGTTCAGGCACAATACCCGAACAAACCCATCAAGATTATTGTCCCCTTCACCGCGGGAGGGTTCAGCGACAACGTGGCACGCCTGGTGGCCAAGGGCTTGGAAGAAAAACTGGGCGCGTCGGCCGTGGTCGAGAACAAGCCGGGCGCCGGCGGAAACCTCGGCGCGGCCATTGCCGCCCACAGCACGGCAGACGGATATACCCTTTTCCTGGCGAATGTGGCCACCAACGCCATTAATCCCAATATCTACAGGAATCTCGATATCGATCCCGCCAAGGCTTTCGTTCCCGTCAGCCTGGTCGTCAAGACACCTAATGTCGTCGCGGTGAATAACGACGTCAAGGCAACATCCATTGCCGAACTGGTCGATCTGTCCAAGGCCGATCCCGGGAAACTGAACTTCGGCACTCCCGGCAGCGGCACATCGGGCCACTTGACGGGCGAGATGTTCAAGGCGCGGGCCAACGTCGACCTCGTCCATGTTCCCTACAAGGGAACGCCTCAGGCGCTTTCCGATCTGTTCGGCGGCCGCGTGCAGGTCACTTTCGACAATGTGACGACCATCGCCCCCCAAGCCAAGGCCGGCCGTCTGCGTGCCCTGGCGGTCACCAGCAGTAGCCGCTCGCCGCTGTTGCCCGATGTTCCCACGCTGAAGGAAGCGGGCTTCGCCGACTTCGAGGCTACCTCGTGGGCAGGAATCGTTGCGCCGGCCGGTACGCCGGCCGACGTCATCACCACCTTGAACCAGGCCATCAATGCCACTATCAACACACCCGAGTTCAAGGCGGCCATGAACGGCGGGGAAGTTTCCCCGATGTCACCCCATGAGTTTGGCGAATTCATCTCCACCGATCGCGAACGATGGGGCAATGTCGCCACCGCTATTCACCTGAAGCTGGAATAACGATGCCGAGCATGGTTTCAGCGGCGGCTCGCATCGACGTCGAAGCATGGCAATCCATTCTCTTCGTGCCCGTGTTGAACAAGCGCTACATCGCCAAAGCCTGCACCAGCGCGGCGGATGCCGTTCAACTGGATCTCGAAGACAGCATATTGCCTGCGGACAAGGCGCGCGCACGAGCCTTGGTTTCGACTGCGGCCAGGCAATTGCACCAAGCGGGCAAGCCCGTATCCGTGCGCATCAATCAGCCGTTGGAACTGGCCGTGCCGGATATCCAGGCCGCCGTGGCAGCCGATGCGCACGCTCTGATGCTACCCAAGGTGGTGGGCCCAGACCACGTCCGGTTGCTGGATGAAATGGTCGGTCGCCTCGAACACGACTGTCAACGCCAGGTTGGTTCGTTACGTTTCATCGTGGTCATCGAAACGCCGGGCGCCTATCACCGCATGCCCGAGATTTTCGGGTCCAGCCCTCGCATTGCCGGTGCCATGCTGGGAAACGAGGATTTTGCTCAGGCATGCCACTGCGATCCCGGAGAAGAAACCATGCGCTGCTACAAGGCGGCAATGGTTGCGGCCGCTCGTGCCGCGGGAGTCAAGCCATTTGGAACACTCGGTTCGATTGCGAGCTTTGCTGACAAACCGGCCTACGAGGCGATGGTTCGCCGATCCAGGGCGGCAGGGTTTCATGGTACTACCTGCATTCACCCGTCCCAGGTAGATATCGTCAATGCCGTCTATGGGCCGAATGCCGAGCGGCTGGATTGGGCACGCCGCATCGTGACACTGGCCGACGAAGCCGCGGCGCGAGGCAAGGGCGCATTCCAGCTGGACGGTCGCATGGTTGATGCGCCGATTGTCGAACGCGCCAGGTCGTTGCTGAAAGCAGCAGAACAGGCCTCCGCGAAAGAACGCTGAGTGGGCGGAAGGGCGATGTCAGCCCGTCTTCCGAGCCGCCTGGGTGTCCTCGCGAGTGTGCGTCTGGAATTCGAACCTGAACGTGTAGGCCTTGCCACCCGGATACCGCGAGGATCCCGTCAGAATGCCTGCCCCCGAGGCATCGCGATACAGCACCCGGCGTTCCAGCAGCGGATACCCTATCTCGACGCCGAGCCGGCGGGCCTCGTCGCGGGTGGCGGGATGCGCGTCGATTTCCACCTGGCCGGCAACGATGTCGAACCCGAGGCGCTTCAGTACTGTGATCACGCTTTCCCGTTCGATGTCCTGAAGCGAGACCTGGCTGTGGACGGCAGCCGGCATATAGCGGATATCCAGGCAGGGAACACCGTGGATAATGCGGCGCCGTTGCATGCGGGTGACTTTGGCACCCTTGGGTAGACTGAGTGCCGCGGCGACAGCCGCCGGCGCAATGACGATACCGTACTCGTCAACTTCGCGCGAGGTTTCGGTACCGTGGGTCCAGCCCGAGAAGTCGGGCACGCCAACGACCGGAAGCTCTTCCAAGAAGTGCCCGGCGACAAAAGAACCCGCTCCCCGCCGCCGCACGATGACGCCAGCGTTGGCCAGCCTCTGATAAGCCTGACGAGCCGTCATCCGGCTGACATTGAACTTGTCGGCAAGCTCGGGTTCGGGTGGCAGTGGCTCGGTGCGCCCGGCTCCCGCCCGGATCAGCTCCTGAAGGTGCTGTTCGATCTTCAAGTAGGCGGGGATCTTGTTTCTGCTCGTCATGGGCGGGGCATCGGGAAGAAGCTCATCTTCTCACACCCGCGCCGGGCTCGTCATATTGACAGTAGGCACATGGCGGATGATTCATAAAAGTATATACTTTTCATTGACACCAAAAACGTATATACATATATTAGCGTGGTCGGCAGCCGCTGTGTGGGTGGCATGCCCATTCCCTACCAGGAGGAAACCATGGATCCCGCCATCAGACTCAAAGACCCGCGCGCCGATCACCCCGGCGGCATTGTGGTGACGCCGCTTGCCCCCGCCCTGGGCGCCGAAGTAAGTGGCGTGGACATCGCTGCCGGCATCAGCGACGACATGCTCGCGGCAGTACGCGGCGCGCTCCATCGGCATGGGGTCATTGTCCTGCGCGATCAGAACATCACGCCGGAAGACCAGGTCGCATTCTGCAAGCGGCTGGGCCGCATGCGCGTTTCGTTCATGTCGGACCTATCAGTGCCCGGCGTGCCCGAGCTCACCGTCGTGTCCAATATCGTCAAGGACGGCAAGCCCATCGGCTTGGTCGACGCCGGAGCGCTGTGGCACACCGATGGGTCATATCTTCCCGAAGCGGACATGTACACCGTGCTTCACGCCATCCAGATCCCGCAGCGCGACGGCGTGGCATTGGGCGACACCTGCTTCATGAGTTCCGGCGCGGTGTATGACGCACTGCCCTCCGACATGCGCGCGAAAATCGAACATGCCCGCGGCGTCCACAGCTTTTCGTACCATATCCAGCGCAAGATCGCGGCGAATTTCAAGGCTCCGCCGACGACCAAACAGCTGCCGGATGTTGAACACCCTGCGATACGCGTCCATCCGGCAACGGGACGCAAAGGCATCTATCTGACTGAAGGGCATACCAAGGCGATCGCCGGCATGCCGGAAGCTGAAAGCCGGGCGTTGCTCGACCGGCTGGCTGAGTTTGCCAAGCAACCCCAGTTCCTCTACCGCCACAGCTGGCGTGTTGGCGACCTGCTCATCTGGGACAACGTGGCAACGCAGCATCTGGCCATTACCGACTATGGCTCACTACCGCGACGCCTGCATCGTGCTGGCATCGCCAGCCTGTACGAAGGCTGAAGCGAGACACGACGTCATGGTTCCGTACTCGTCCGGCACACAACCACCTCGCATCGTCTTGCCGCCTGGCGCGACAGACTGCCATCACCATATATTCGACCCGGGATATCCTCAACCAAGGGGACTGCGTCCCCTGCCACAGGCCTACCACGAGCATCCGCCCGACATCGCTGCCTACCGGCTGTTCCAGCAACGATTGGGGCTGACCCGCAGTGTCATCGTCACTCCGTCGCATTATGGCGATGACAATTCGCTTCTGGTCGATGCGCTGCAAGCCATGGGCCAGGATCATGCGCGCGGCGTGGCGATCGTGAAGCCCGACGTCGTCGATGCCGAGCTGGATCGCCTGCACACGGCAGGAGTACGTGGCGTTCGGGTGTATCTGGCCCCGGATCGGGCCCCAACGCCAGAACAACTGCAGAACATGGGTAGGCGCCTGGCCGATCGTGGATGGCATCTACATATGGCCGGCCTGCGCAATGAAGAGATATTTCCGAAATGGGAACAGGCCTTGGCCAACCTTCCCTGCCGTATTGTCATCGACCATTTGGGCTATGCGCCCCAACCGGCGGGCGAGCAAAGTGCGACTGCCGATGTCATTCGCCGTTTGCTGGACAACGGCAGGACCTACGTCAAACTGTCCGGCGTATACCTTCAGTCGAAGGTGGGGTACCCCGACTATCCCGACGTGGATGCCCTGGCCATGGATCTGATCGAAAAAGCCCCGGAAAGAATGGTGTGGGGCTCCGACTGGCCGCATGTCGGGGCCATCGGGCCCAGCCCCGACGGCGCGAGGCTTGTGGATCAGCTGTCGCGCTGGACCGATTCAGACGCCATCCAGCACATGATCTGGGTGAAAAACCCTGGAAGATTGTATTGGGATGCCTGATGCACAGCGCTTGAATATCTAACCCCCAGGCCCACCAGCCACACTGAACCATGCAGCGGCTGGTGGGCCTATTTTCCGGATCGAAACACTATCAGGCAAACGCCACCTGGTCAGACGTCGTCATGGTGCAGAACCGCGCCAGGCTTTGCACCGAATTCTGGTGTTCCTGCGCGCTGTGCGCCGCGCAGCAATCTTCGAGCAGCACGACTTCGTAATCGCGGTCGTGGGCATCGCGCACGGTGGCTTGCACCACCGCCTGGGTGGACACGCCCGAACAATAAATGCGCGTCACGTTCAGGGCGCTTAGCTGCGCCGCCAGCGCGGTCGCGTAGAATGGGCTGACGCGATGCTTGACGACCTGGACATCGCCATCCTGCTGGGGCAGGTCGGGATGGATTTCGGTGCCCCAGCTGCCCAGCTTGAACAAGCCGGCCTTGGGCGCCGCGCCAAATACCGGCGAAGCGGCCGGGCACTCGTGGTAATCGGCCGAAAAACCGACCCGGACGAAACCGACGCGCACACCGGCCTTCCTGGCCTTCTCGATCGCCGTGCGCGTATTGGCCAGGATGTTGCGCGCGGCAACCTGCTCGCCCAGCGGCGACTTGCCATTGGGGCCGTCGGCGTGGACCAGGTCGTTCTGCATATCAAGCACCAGGTACAACGATGTCATTGCGAATACTCCTTGGAAAAGTGGTAAGCGTATCGAAGCCGGCGCTATATCGCCATGGCCGCCGCATGCCCTTCGGAGGTGGCGGCATATACATCGCGGGCATTGCGGCAGTCGCCGATCAACTGCACCGCCAGCCCGGCGTCGCGCAGCGCAACCGCCAGCGTATCAGCGGGGCGGCGCGGCGTGGAATAGGCCAGGAAGGCAAGGTCGGGAATTGCCCGGACCTTGCCGCTGTAGATCTGCACCGTCTCCAGCACGCCTTCTTCCAGGCGGTCCGGCGAGGGCTCGCACAGCGCGTGCACCTCGATGCCCTGCAGGCTTAGCCGGCGCAGAATGCCTTGCCGGGTCACCAGCGATGTATCCTGCGCGACCGACGCGCGCGGGGTGGCGATGACAACTCTTTCGAACAGCTGCCGCAGCCGTTCCGCCGCGGCGTAGGTTCCTTCGGTATGGTCGATATCGTAGATGACGGCGGCGCCGGGCTGGAACGCCGTATGGCGCGACAACTGCGCCATGGCGGATCGCAGGTCCGGGACGAGGCCGGCCTCGCGCATGCCGGGGGGCAGCCACAACGGCGGCACCATGTCGGCGCCACAAGCCAGAATGACGGCGTCGGGCCGCAGCGTCATCACATCGTCCGCGCGCGCCGCCATTCCCATTTCGAACACGACGCCGGCCTGCGCGGCGGCAACCTGCTGGTAATCGTAGACGCTGCTCAGCGATTCTCCGCCGGGCAACATCGCACGCAAGCGCGCCTTGCCGCCCAACTCGCGGCCGGCGGAAAATACCGTCACCCGGTGGCCGCGGGCCGCGGCTGTCCAGGCGGCTTCCATGCCTGCCAGCCCCCCGCCCACCACGACGACCCGCTTCTTGGCGGCGGCCGGGCGCGGCCGGTAGTCGACTTCGTCGGGCTCGGCCACCCGCGGATTGTTGTCGCACCCGATGGACGATCGCAACGCCGTCGTACGCTGCCAGCAGGTATTGCACGACACACAATAGCGGATCGCATGGCTGCGGCCCTGGAATGCCTTGATGGGCCAGGCGGGGTCGGCAATCAACGCCCGGCCCAGCGCCACCATGTCGGCCTCGCCCCTGGCGAGAATGCCCTCGGCCTCGGCCGGATCGGTGATGCGCCCCAGCGCGGCGACCGGCGTAGCATGGATCGCGCCGCGCAGTTCGCGCAACTGGGGCAGGTAGGGCATGCGCGGCTGGTGATCGTCCGGCACATGGCGCTCGAGCGTATGGGAATGGCTGCCCTGGGCAAAGCTGACCAGGTCCACCTGGCCCGACACCGTGATGGCGTCGGCGATCGCGCGCGCTTCGGCAACGTCCACACTGCCCGCGATACCGTCGTCGCCCGGCAACTTCAAGGCAATGATGAACCCGCCGCCGCAGGCCTGCCGGATCGCCGCGATCAGTTCGCGCAGCAGGCGGGTGCGCCCTTGCAGATCGCCGCCATACGCGTCGTCGCGGTGATTCATGCGCGGCGACAGGAACTGGTGAAACAAATGCCCGTGGCCGGCCGAGATCTCGATCCCACTGAATCCGCAGCGCTGCAGCCGCATGGCGGAACAGGCGAACTCGTCTACCATGGCGACGATTTCGGCCACCGACAGCGGGCGGGGCATGGTCAGGCTCAGGTCGTCCGGCAAGGCCGAGGCCCCCACGGCGTCCGGATTGCGCCCGGGAATGTTGCGGCCCCGGCCGCGATCGACCAGCTGGGCCAGCAGGCGCGTGTCGTGGGCCGCGACCGCATCGGCCCATCTGCGCAGGTCGCCTTGCGCATCGTCGGTCCAGGCCCGCGCCCAGTTGGGCACATCCTGCCTGCGGATCATGCTGACAGGCTCGGTCACGATCAGGCCCGCGCCGCCTCGCGCCCGGTTGACGCAATACTGGATCAGCTTATCGGTGACGCGCCCCGCGCTGGGCAGGAATGTCACGATCGCGGAATGCATGATCCGATTGCGCAGCCGCTGCCCGGCCAGGGTGATGGGCGCCTGCAGGTGCGCAAACGCGATGCCCTGCGCAGCCGCTTGCCGCGCCATGCCTTGCCCCACTTGCGGACTACTGCTTGGCACGGATGCCCGCCTGCTCGATGATGGCGCCCCAGCGCTTGCGTTCCTGCGCCACGAAATCGGCAAACCGTGGCTGCGGCATGGGCGTGAAGACATCCAGTCCCAGCTTCTCCAGGCCTTGCGCGGTATCCGGATTGCGCACTGCCGTGTCGACGGCGCTTTCGAGCTTGCGCAGCACGTCGGCGGGCGTGCCGTGCGGCACCATCAAGGCAAACCAATTGGCAATGCGGATGGCATCGAAGCCTTCTTCCTTGAAAGTCGGCACGTCGGCCATGCCGGGAAAGCGCTGGTCCAGCGTGACGGCATAGACCTTGACCTTGCCGGAATCGCGGAACGTCATGGCACGGCCTACCGGCAATACGATCAGGTCGACCTGCCCGCCCATCAGCGCGGCCACGGCGGGCGCCTCGCCTTGATAGGGAACGTGCAGGATGTCCAGGCCTTCGGCGTTCTTGAACATTTCCATGACAATCTGGGACGCGCTGCCCAGGCTGGCGGAAGAGTACGTGAACTTGCCGGGCTGGCGCCGTACCGTCTCGACGAGCTCGCGCGCGTTCCCGGCGGGAAAATCCCGGCGCGCGACCAACGCGTAAGGATTGACGGCGAAAGCCGCCACCGGCGTGAAATCGCGCGCCGGGTCGTACGGCAGCTTGGAGTAGGTGTACGGATTGATGGCGTGCGTCTCCGCTGTGGCCAGCAGCAGGGTGTAGCCATCGGGCGCCGCCTTGGCCACCGCCGAGCTGCCCACCATGCCGGTGGCGCCGGGCCGGTTCTCGACGACTACCGCGACACCCAGCTCCTTGCCCAGGGCTTCGGAAAAGCGCCGCGTGGCCAGGTCGGTCGCGCCGCCGGCCGGCCAGGGCACGACCACGGTGACCGGGCGCTCGGGATAAGCGGCCACCGCCTGCGGCGCCCACACCGTGCACAGCGCAACCGCCAGCGCCACGACCTGCGCGCGACCGTGCCTTAGGCAGGCCCGGATACCGGGCCAGGAAGAGGTGCTGAACATGTCTGTCTCCTTGCGGCCGTATATATGCCACCGGATCGGGCCGCTGCGATCGGCAACTGTCGAATCACGGCCATGCTACGCGCCGACGTCATTAGCGCATAATCATGTTTTCATTGGACGTGATTAGTTCTGTTAATGAAAACAAGCTCCCAGCCGTTGCCATTGAAGCTGGCCCAGTTGCGCCTGAAGCACTTGAGCCTGCTCGACCAGATTGCCGTGCACGGATCCCTGCGCCAGGTTGCCGACCAACTGCACGTGACGCAGCCGGCGGTGACCGCCATGCTGAAGGACCTGGAATCCGCCTTCGGTGCAGGCCTGGTCAAGCGTGATCGCCACGGCGCCGTGCTGACCGAGCGTGGCCATGCCGCCCGGGCCAGGCTGGCTGTCATCCTGAACGAACTGCGCGGTTTCGAACTGGCCAACTCGCTCGCGGCCAACGGCCGGCTGCTGCGTGTGGGGGCCCTGCCGACGGCCATGATGGGCCTGGCCTCGCGCGCCATGGCCGAACTGCGCCGCCGCAACAGCGGCCTGTCGGTAAGACTGGTCGAACAGACGGTGGAATCGGTGCTGGCGGACCTGCACGCGCACAAGCTGGACTGCGCCATCAGCCGGGTGGACGCCGACACGCTGGCCGAGTACCCCCATGACGCGTTCCACTTCGACCCCCTACTGCGGATGCAGATGCGGATCGCATGCCGGCGCGGCCATCCACTGATGCGCCAGCGCTCGATCACGCTGGCCACGCTGGCCGGCTATTCCTGGGCCACGCTGGCCGTCGATTCGCAGGTTCGCATCGCCTTCGAGCAGGCCTTTGTGCTGGATGGCCTCAGGCCGCCGATACCCATGGTGGAATCGCTGTCGTTCGTGTCGAACCTTAATCTGGTGCGCAATACCGACCTGCTGACCATCGCCCCCGATTCGGCGATCGAGGAATTTCACGAACTGGGTATCGTAGAGCGCGTCGATTTTGTCTGGCCGGTACCAGTCTCGCCGCTGATGCTGATCACCCGCCGCGATGCGGGCAAACTATCGGATATGGATGAATTCCGTGCCGTGCTGCACCATTGCGCGCGGCAGCTGCTGAAAGCCGCTGCCACGGGCACCGGCGGCCGCGCCGGCCGCAAGCGCGGCGGCCGCAAGCGCGGCGGCGCGGCGGGCTGAGCTTAGGTTCGTCAGTTCGCAACCGGCCAGCGGCCGCAACCGCGCCACGCCGCCGGGCCTACGGCTGCCCGTCGAATGCTTCAACGCCATCCAGCTCGGGAAGCCACGGGAAACGGCGCTTCGCCCAGATCTGCCTGGCAGGTTGCCCCAATTGATGACTTTGCTTGAGGGCGCCGACGCGCAATGAATAGGTCTGCGGATTCTCGGCCGCCGACGCATAGACCGGCCCCCCGCAATTGCCGCAAAACGCGTGGATGCGCTTGCTGCCGCTGTCGGCGATCTTCAGATACTTGTTCGGCTCGCCCTTGAGCAGGCGGAACGACGGCGCGGGAACCGGGATATTCATCCGGAAAGCCGACCCCGTTTGCCTCTGGCAATCGGTGCAATGGCAGATGAATATCCCGCCCGGCTCGGCCTCGGCTTCATAGACAATGGCGCCGCAGTGGCATTGACCTTCGACTTTCATGATGTCTCCTGCGAGAGGGCTGCTTGGCAAAGATCCATCGACCGAGGCACGCCGGCGGCCGCCGCCTTATTCCACCGTCACGCTCTTGGCCAAATTGCGCGGCTTGTCCACGTCCGTGCCGCGCGCGCACGCGGTGTGATACGACAGCAGTTGCAGCGGAATCGTGTGCAGGATGGGCGACAGCATGCCGTAGTGCTCGGGCATGCGGATCACGTGCATGCCGTCGCCGCTGGCAATGCGGCTGTCGGCGTCGGCGAACACGTACAGTTCGCCGCCGCGCGCGCGCACTTCCTGCATGTTGGATTTCAGCTTTTCCAGCAGCGCATCGCGCGGGGCGATGGTGACCACCGGCATGTGCTCGGTGACAAGCGCCAGGGGACCGTGCTTGAGTTCGCCGGCCGGATAGGCCTCGGCGTGGATGTAGCTGATTTCCTTCAGCTTCAGCGCGCCTTCCAGCGCGATGGGGTAATGCATGCCGCGGCCCAGGAACAGCGCGTTTTCCTTGCTGGCGAAGCGGTCGGCCCATGCCATGATCTGCGGTTCCAGCGCCAGCACGGAACCGATGGCGGCCGGCAGGTGGCGCAGGGCTTTCAGGTGTTCGGCTTCTTGTGCGTCGTTGAGCTGGCCGCGCGTTTGCGCCAGGGCCAGGGTCAGCAGGAACAGGGCCGTCAGCTGCGTGGTGAAGGCCTTGGTGGATGCCACGCCGATCTCGACGCCGGCGCGCGTGATGTATGCCAGCTTGCATTCGCGCACCATGGCGCTGGTGGCCACGTTGCAGATGGTCAACGTCTGCTCCATGCCGAGCGAACGGGCATGCTTCAGCGCAGCCAGGGTGTCGGCCGTTTCGCCGGATTGCGAAATGGTGACGACCAGGGTGCGCGGGTTGGGCACGCTGTCGCGGTAGCGGTATTCGCTGGCGATTTCGACGGCCACGGGAATCTTGGCGATGGACTCGATCCAGTACTTGGCCGTCAGGCCGGCGTAGTAGCTGGTGCCGCAAGCCAGGATCAGCAGGGAATCGATGTCCTGGAAGATCTTGTGGGCGCCGTCGCCGAACAGCTCGGGGGTGACGGATTCGATGTCCTGCAGGGTGTCGCCTACCGCGCGCGGCTGCTCGAAGATTTCCTTCTGCATGTAGTGGCGGTACGGGCCCAGTTCGGCCGCGCCGGTGTGCACCTGCACGGTGTGCACCTTGCGCTGCATCGGCTTGCCTTCGGTGTCGGTGATCCACACGCGCGACAGCTGCAGGTCGACAACGTCGCCGTCTTCCAGGTAGATGATCTGGTCGGTGGTGCCGGCCAGGGCCAGGGCATCGGAAGCCAGGAAGTTCTCGTTCTGGCCCACGCCCACCACCAGGGGCGAACCCTGCCGGGCGCCGACCACGCGGTGCGGTTCGTCGCGGCAGAACACGGCGATGGCGTAGGCGCCATGCAGGCGGCGCACGGCCTGCTGCACGGCTTCGAACAGGTCGCCGTTGTACAGGTGGTTGACCAGGTGGGCGATGACTTCGGTATCGGTCTGGCTTTCGAACACGTAGCCGGCGGCCTGCAGTTCGGCGCGCAGGTCGTCGTGGTTTTCGATGATGCCGTTGTGGACCAGCGCGATGCGCGGCTCGTCTTTGCCCAGGTGCGAGAAATGCGGGTGGGCGTTATGGGTGGCGGGCACGCCGTGCGTGGCCCAGCGAGTATGGGCGATGCCGGTGAAGCCGGCCAGTTTGTCCTGGGCGATCTGGTCGGCCAGTTCGGCCACGCGCTGCGTGCTGCGGGTACGGCGCAGGTGGCCGTCGACGTACAGCGCCACGCCGCACGAGTCGTAGCCGCGGTATTCCAGCCGCTTCAGGCCTTCGACCAGGATGGGGGTGATGTCGCGCTGGGCGACGGCGCCAACAATGCCGCACATAGGGGGGAACTCCGTGGATTTGCGTATCGGCGCATTGTGCGCCTGCTGGCGTGAAATTTGATTGCTTTCTTTCCATTTAAATGAAAGCCGATTTTCTTACATAAGTGTGATTAAATATCCTTTCTTTGCTTACGAATTATTGAAATAAAAATGCATGATCAGCCCTCGCGCGCGATGGAACTGGACGATCTGGACCGCCGTATCCTGGATCAACTGCAGCACGACTGCGCGTTGACCAACCAGGAACTGGCGGCGCGGGTGCATGCGTCGCCGCCCACCTGCCTGCGGCGGGTGCGGCGGCTGGTGGAATCGGGGGTGATCGCCCGGCAGGTGGCCATTCTGGCGCCCGAGAAGCTGGGCAGCACGCTGACGGCGATCGTGGAGATCACGCTGGACGTGCAGGCGGCCGAAAGCCTGGATGCGTTCGAACGCAGTTTGCTGGACGAGCCGGCGGTGTTGCAGTGCTACCGGGTATCACCGGGGCCGGACTTCGTGGTGGTGGCGCAGGTGCGGGATATGCCGGCCTATCATGCGCTGGTGCACCGGGCATTCACGGCACAGGCGAATGTGCGGAATGTGCGGACGTTTTTTTCGGTGCACCGCGCGAAGTTCGAGACGCGGATCGATGTGTCGGGGCAATAGCCGGAAAACGGATGTCAGACACCCGGGCGGCCATCCAGCATGCCATGGGCATTTCCTGGCGGGTATCTGACACCTTGACGACGGTCTGCAATGTCGCAGCGAAGCTGCCTGAGTTCCGAGGGTGTCTGGCAGCTCGCCCCGCCGCTTACCGGGACGCGAGCAGGCGGTCGAACTGGGCCAGGTAGCGGCGGCCCATTTCGGTGACGTCGTGTTCGGTGCGCACGTAGTCGTAGGCGCGCTGCGTGCAGGCCTCGCGGAAGGCGGTGTCGTCCAGGCAGCGGGCCATGCCCTGGGCCAGGGCGTGCGCGTCGCCCACGGGGCACAGCACGCCGCGGCCGTCGGCCAGGCTTTCTTTCAGGCCGCCCGCGTCGGTGGACACGACCGGCACCCGCTGCAGGAAGGCATCGAGCACGCTGCTGCCCAGGGCTTCTTCCTGGGAACTCATGACGAAGACATCCAGGATGCTGTAGAAATCTTCGACGCCCTTGCGAAAGCCCGCGAACAGGTAGGTGTCTTGCAAGCCCAGCGCCCGGGCTTCGGCGCGCGCTTCGGCTTCGCGGTCGCCGCCGGCGCCGAAGTGCACGAAGACGAAATCGCGGCGCGTGCGGGCCAGTTCGCCCACGGCGCGCACCAGCGTCAGGGGGTCTTTGTCGCGGATCAGCGCGGCCGAGGTGGCCATCACTTTCTTGCCGCGCAGGCCCAGTTCGTCGACCAGGCGCTCGACGTTGGCGGTGTCGATCGGGTGCGGTTCGACGGCGCTGCGGATGATGACCGGGTCCAGCCCCAGGCGGCGCGGCTCGGCGGCCGCCATGTCGCTGATGGCCACGAAGCAGTCCACGCGGCGCCACTTGGCGCCGGTTTTCCATTCTTCGTTCGGCTCGACCACGAACGAGGTGCGGCGCGAGAACACCACCGGCCGGCGATGCAGGGCCTTGGTCAGCACGGCCCAGGTGATCGTGTTGGCGGTCTGCGCGTGAATGATGTCGTAGCCGCGGCCGGCGCGCGCCAGGAAGGCCAGCTGGGCGGGCACGTTGCGCACGCCGTGGGCGACGAAGCCCTCTTCGCCGGCGCGGGCCTCGAGGGGGCCGCCGGCGCGGCACAGCAGCTCGACCTGGTGGCCGGCGGCGCGGAATGCGCGCATGCAGTACAGCGTCTGGCGTTCGCCGCCGCGCCAGCCTTTTTCGAAGTTGAGCTGCAGGATCTTCATGCGCGCCCGATGCCCTGGTATTCGAAGCCCTGGGCCCGCATGTCGGCGGGGGAATACAGGTTGCGGCCGTCGATCACCAGCGGCGTCTTCAGCAGCGCGCGCACGCGGTCCAGGTCGGGCGCGCGGAACACCTTCCATTCGGTGGCGATCAGCAGGCCGTCGGCGCCGTCCAGCGCCTGGTACATGTCGTCGGCGAATGCCACGGCGGGATTGTGCGCCAGGATCTGGCGGGAATGCGGCATGGCGATGGGGTCGTAGGCGCGCACGCAGGCGCCGCGCCGGGTGAGCTCGGCAATGGCGGTCAGGCTGGGAGCCTCGCGCATGTCGTCGGTATTGGGCTTGAACGCCAGGCCCCACAGCGCAAAGGTGCGGCCGGACAGGTCTTCGCCGTAGCGCGCCACGACCTTCTGCGACAGGCGCAGCTTCTGCGCCGCGTTGGCCGCCTCGGCCGCGGCCACCACGCGCATGGGAAGGCCGTGTTCGCCGGCGGTGCGCACCAGCGCCTGCACATCTTTGGGAAAGCACGAACCGCCGTAGCCCACGCCGGGGTACAGGAAGTGGTAGCCGATGCGCGGGTCGGCGCCGATGCCGCGGCGCACCTGCTCGACGTCGGCGCCCAGCGCCTCGGCCAGGTTGGCCATCTCGTTCATGAACGAGATGCGCGTGGCCAGCATGGCGTTGGCGGCGTACTTGGTCAGTTCGGCCGAGCGCACGTCCATGACCATCAGGCGTTCGTGGGTGCGCTGGAACGGCGCGTACAGGCGACGCATCACGTCGACGCTGTAATCGTCGTCGGCCCCGACGATGATGCGGTCGGGGCTCATGAAATCCTTGATGGCGGCGCCCTCTTTCAGGAACTCGGGATTCGAGGCCACGCTGAAGGGCACATCCACGCCGCGCTCGGCCAGCACGCCGGCGATGGCCTGGCGGACCTTGTCGGCGGTGCCCACGGGCACGGTGGATTTGTCGACCACCACTTTGCGGGTGGTCATGTGGCGCGCGATGTTGCGCGCGGCGGCCAGCACGTGCTGCAGGTCGGCCGAGCCGTCTTCGCCGGGCGGGGTGCCCACGGCGATGAATTGCACATCGCCGAAGGCCACGCTTTCGGCGATGTCGATGGTGAACTTCAGGCGCCCCGCCTGGGCATTGCGCTTGACCAGTTCGTCCAGGCCCGGCTCGTAGATGGGAATGCCGCCTTGCCGCAGGGTCTGGATCTTGGCCTCGTCGACATCCAGGCACATGACTTCGTTGCCCATGTCGGCCAGGCAGGCGCCCGAAACCAGCCCCACGTAGCCCGTGCCGATAACCGTGATTTTCATGCGCAATGCCTATAGGGATCTATAGGCCGCATTATAAAGGGCCGCCCCGGACGCGGCATCCCGCGCCGGTCGGGGCGCCGCGCCCGGGAGGGCGGCTTCAGACGAAATGCGCGCTGACGGTGCCCAGGGGGCCGTAGTCGGCATGGATGGTGTCGTGCCGGGCCACCGGCACCGTGCGGGTGAACGAGCCGGCCAGCACGACGTGGCCCGCTTCGAGCGTGGTGCCGAAGGGGGACAGCTTGTTGGCCAGCCAGGCAATGCCCATGGCGGGGTGCCCCAGCACCGCCGCGGACACGCCGGATTCCTCGATGACGCCGTTCTTGTACAGCAGGGCCGCCACCCAGCGCAGGTCCACGTCCAGCGGCCGCACCGGGCGGCCGCCCAGGATGATGCCGGCGCACGCGGCGTTGTCGGCGATGTTGTCGACGATCTTGCGCGGGTATTTGCTGCGCCCGTCGATGAGTTCCAGCGCCGGCACGACATAGTCGGTGGCGCCCAGCACGTCGGTCAGGGTGACGCCCGGCCCGCGCAGCGGCCGGCCCAGCACGAAGGCCAGTTCCACTTCCACGCGCGGCACGATGTAGCGGTCCACGGCGATCTGGTCGCCGTCGTCGTGGAACATGTCGTCCAGCAAGTGGCCGTAGTCGGGCTCGTCGATGCCGACCGTGCTTTGCATGGCCTTGGAGGTCAGGCCGATCTTGTGGCCGCGCAGGCGGGCGCCGGCCTCGATGCGGGTGGCGATGGCGGCCTGCTGGATGGCGTAGGCATCGGCGATCTCGATGCCGGGAAAGGTCTGGTCCAGCTGCGTGATGGGGACGGCGGTGCGCTCGGCTTCCAGCAGCATCCGGGCGGCGGCATGGCGGTCGGCCTGGCTCAGCATGGCGATGCTCCGGTTTCATCGATGACCGTGTTCGACAGCACGCCCACCCCCGATACCTCGACCTCGACACGGTCGCCCGGCGCCAGGAAGCGCGGCGGATCGAAGCGCACGCCGGCGCCCACCGGCGTGCCGGTGGAGATCACGTCCCCGGGTTGCAGGGCCGTCCAGGTCGAGATGTAGTGAATCAGGTAGCGAAACGGGAACATCAGGTTGGCGGTGGTGTCGTGCTGGCGGACTTCGCCGTTGACGCGCGTGGTGACGGTCAGGGCGTCGTAGCCGTCGAATTCGTCGGCCGTGACCAGCCAGGGGCCGAACGAGCCGCTGGCATCGAAGTTCTTGCCCTGCGTGACATTGAACTTGCCGTGACGGACCCAGTCGCGCACCGTGCCCTCGTTCAGGCAGGCCAGGCCGGCAATATGGGATTCGGCCCGGTCCAGCGCGATGCGCCGGCCGCCGCGGCCGATCACGATGGCGATCTCGCCTTCGTAGTCCAGTTGCCGGGATTCGCGCGGGCGCACCAGCGGCTGGCCATGCGCCACCAGCGAGGCCGGGAAGCGCGGGAACACGCTGGGATACGCCGGCGCGGCGCTGCCGTCGCGGTATTCCTCGTTGCGCTTGCCATAGTTGACGCCCACGCAGATGATCTTGCCGGGGTCGGGAACCGGCGGCAGCAGCGTGATGTCGGCCAGGGCGAAGTCGGGCGCCGCGGCGTCCGCCAGGTCCCGCATGCGCGGCACGGCATCGGCGGCCAGCGCGGCGCGCAAGGTGTCGATGCCGGGGCCCAGGCGGCCGGTCAGGTCGACCACGCCCTGTTCGGTTGCCGCGCCGAAGCGGGCGCGGCCTTGTGCCAGGAAAGAAACCAGTTTCATCGATCGAATCCAAACAGGTGGGCGGGGTTGTCGACCAGGATCTTGTGCAGCGTGGCGTCGTCGCCGGCATAGCGGAACAGCTGGTCGACCAGCCGCCCTTCGTCGGGCGGCGCTTTCACCGACACGGGGTGGGGCCAGTCGCTGCCCCAGACGACGCGGTCGGGCGCGGCACGGATACAGGCTTGCGCCACGGGCACCACGTCGTCCCAGGGGTAGCCCTGCCGGGACAGCTTTTCGGTAAGCGACAGCATGACCCAGAAGTTGCCGCGGCCCAGCAGGTCGACCAGCGTGCGCAGGGTGGGATCGTCGCTGCCGCGCGCGGGATCGGCGCGGCCCATGTGGTCGATCAGCACGGGGATGTCGAGCGTGTCGAACAGCGCCACCTGGCTCATGATGCCATCGGGTTCGGGCTGGAACTTGGCGTACCAGCCCAGCTCGCGGATGCGGGCGATGGCGCGCTGGAAATCGGCCGGCGCCATCACAATGCCCAGCGCCTGGCGGGTGAAGCGCGCGCCTCGCACGCCGGCGTCGTGCAGGCGCGCCACATAGGCATCGTCGCGTTCGAGCAGTACGGCGGCATTGGCGCAGCCGCGATAGCCGGGGCCGGCGGCGGCCAGGCCATCCAGCACGACCTGGTGGTCGGCGCCGTATGTGGTGGCCTGCACGATGACGCCGCGCTCGATGCCCAGGGTGCGATGCAGGCGCAGGGCGACGTCGATGGTGGCGCTGGGCATTTCGTAGGCCGCGCCGGAACGCACGGGATATTGCCCGGGCGGGCCGAAGACATGGAACTGGCTGTCGCAGCTGCGCGGCGGCGGCAGGCGGCGCGGCGCGGTGGGATGGGGGTGGAACGGCAAGTAATCCGGCATGGCGTCCTCAGTCGATGACCGCAATGAAATCGCACTCGACCAGCTTGCCGCCATCCAGCGCCGCCTGCATGGTATGCCGCGCCGGCCGCGACGCGGCGTCGGGAAACATCCTGAGCCACGGCACGTTCAGCGCCGCGCGCTGCGTGCGGTCGTTCATCCACACCGTCATCTTGATGATGTGGCCGGGCGTGGCGCCGCCCGCCTCGACGATGCGCCTGACGTGCTCGAACATCAGCTCGCATTGCGCCTCGAGCGTGGCGCCATAGGCGCCGGTGGCGGGGTCGGTGCCCTGGATGCTGCCCGAATACAGCATGTTGCCGATGCGGCAGGCGGCGGGAATGGGGTTCTTGTGGCTGAACCCCTCTGCGTAAATACTGGTGCGCGTCATGATGTGCGTGGCCATGTGAACGAAAGGCGCCTAGTTGGCCTTGATGCCGGCCTTCTTGATGATGGGGATCCAGCGCGCGTCTTCCTTGGACACGTGCGCCGCGAATTCCTGGGGCGTGCTGCCGCGCGCCTGCGCGCCCAGCGCGGCGAACTTGTCCTTCACGTCCTGCTGGTCCAGGATCTTCACCAGCGCCTGGCTCAGCCGGTTGGTGATGTCGGCGGGCGTGCCCTTGGGGGCCACCATGCCGGTGAAGGTCGCGGCCTCCATGCCTTGCACGCCGGCTTCGGCGAAAGTGGGCACATCCGGTAGCGACGGCACCCGTTCGGCGGTGCTGACGGCCAGGCCGCGCACCTTGCCTTCCTTGATGAAAGGCAGCGCCACCGACACCTGGTCGAAATTGAAGTCCACCTGGCCGCCCAGCAGGTCGGTGGTGGCGGGCGCGTTGCCCTTGTAGTGCACGGTGGTCCAGTGCGCGCCTGTCAGCGACTGCAGCAGTTCGCTGACCAGGTGATTGGTGGTGCCGGCGCCGGGCGAGGCCATGTTGAGCTTGCCGGGCTCTTTGCGGGCCAGCGCCAGCAGCTCGCCCAATGTTTTCACCGGCAGCGAGGGACGCACCTGCAGCACCAGCGGCGTGAAGGACACGGAACTGATGGGCTCGAATTCCTTGTCCCACTTGTAGTCGCCGCGCCCGAAGATGACCGGGCTGAACAGCAGCGGGCCGTTGGCGCCCAGGAACAGCGTGTAGCCGTCGGGCGCCGAGCGCGCGACACTTTCGGCGGCAATGGTGCCGCCGGCGCCGGGCTTGTTGTCGATGATGAAGGGCTGGCCGAACGCGGCTTGCAGGCCGGGCGCGATGATGCGCGCCGCGACGTCGACGTTGCCGCCGGGCGGATACGGAACCACGATGCGTACGGGCCGCTCGGGCCAGGCGGCGTGCGCCTGGACGGTGGCAAGCACCGCCAGCGCGGCCAGGCAGCGCAGGATGGAGGATTTCATCGTTGTGTCTCCTGTGGTCGTGTTTTCTAGTGATGCCGGCACCTGGTACTCGGGTGCCGATGGGGCGCAATGTATCGACGCCAGCCAGCGGGAGCAATGAAAATCCCGCAAAATAATCCGAATATTGGACTTTATGGAAACATCGTCGACGACAAGGCGGAAGATGGATCGGTAATATTTCGCGTGCCAGAGCGAAATACTGCCTTCCTGGTTAACCCTGATGCCGAATAAATAGTCCGATTATTGGACTACACTTCCCGCGACGACCATGACCCTGATCCGCTCCACCGACCTGAACCCCGAACAGACCTACCGGCTGATGACCGGCGTGGTGGTGCCGCGCCCCATTGCGTGGATCACCACCCGCGGCGCCGACGGCGTGGTCAACCTGGCGCCGTTCAGCTGCTTTACGTTCGTGTCGAACAAGCCCCCGATGGTGGGCATCAACATCGGCCGCAAGGCCGGTGTGCGCAAGGACACGGCGCGCAATATCCACGCCACGGGCGAGTTCGTGGTGAACATCGGCGACGAGACCCTGATCGACGCGATCCACCAGAGCGCGGTGGAATACCCCGCCCACGTCAGCGAGCCGGAAATGCTGGGCCTGGCCTTGCAGTCCAGCGACACGGTGGCGCCGCCGCGGCTGCAGGCCGCGCCCATCAGCCTGGAATGCCGGCTGCATTCCATCATTCCGTTCGGCGAGACGGGCGCGGAATTCGTGGTGGGCGAAGTACTGGTGTTCCATGTGCGCGACGGCCTGCTGCACGACGGCAAGATCGACACCGCGCGCCTGCGCCCCGTGGCCCGGCTGGCCGGCCCGAACTACGCGGGGCTGGGCCCCATCGTGACCAAGGCCGCCATCGCCCAGACCCCCAAAACCCTCATCGCACCCGAGACATCGCCTTGACCCCTGCCATCGACCCGGAAGACAACAGCGGCAGCCAGACCGTGCGCCGCGCACTGATGCTATTGCGCCTGGTGGCCTGCGGCCAGGAACGCGGCGTGCGCCTGACCGACCTGGTGCAAATGTCGGGCCTGAACCAGCCCACCGTGCACCGGCTGCTCAAGACGCTGGTGCAGGAAGGCGCGGTGACGCAGGACCCGGCCACCCGCCACTACCTTATCGGCCCCGAAGTCGCGCTGCTGGGGCTGGCGCGCACGCGCCGCTTTCCGCTGCTGACCCTGGCCGACCCGTACCTGGCCGACCTGGCCGAACAGGCGGGCGACACGGTGTTCCTGAGCGTGCGGCACGGCGCGGACTCGATCTGTATCGGCCGCAAGACGGGGCGCTATCCCATCCAGGTATTGTCGATCGAGGTAGGGGTGCGGCGGCCGCTGGGGATCGGCGTATCGGGAGTGGCGCTGCTGGCGTGCCTGGCGCGCAAGGAAAGCGAGGCGCTGATCCGCTCGAACCAGCGGCGCCTGGAAGTAATGGGCGAAAGCCCCGAAGACCTGATCCGCCGCGTGGAAGCAGCCCGCGCCGAAGGCATCGCGCATGCGCCGCAAGGCTTGATGCCGGGCACCAGCGCGGTAGCGGTGCCGGTGCGCACGGCCGGCGGCCTGCCGCTGGCGGCGGTCACGATCACGGCCATGGCCGACCGCCTGAATGCCCGCCGGCTGCCGCAGATCGTGGCGCTGATGCGCGAACGGGCCGCCCTGATCGCGCGGCGCCACGCCGAGGTGGAACAGGGCATGCGCCCCGACTGACGCCGGGAATCAGCCGGGCCGCAGCTTGTTCACGCGCACGGCGTTCACGCCCACGGCCAGGGCCGCGCACACCGTGGCCAGGATCAGCGCGAAGGTGGGGCCGCTGGCGGTGCTGACGCCGAACGCGATGGCCACCAGCGCGGTGCCGAAGCTCTGCCCGAACACGCGGGTGGTGGCCTGCAGGCCGCCGGCCGCGCCGCTGCGCTGGCGCGGCGCCGACGACAGCATGGCGCGATTGTTGGGCGTCTGGAAAAAGCCGAAGCCCATGCCGGTGATGAACATGGCGACCATGATCCACGGGTTGCTGGCGCTCAATGGCAGGAATGCCAGCGTGGCCAGCCCGATCATCATGGTGGCCGCGCCCACCCCGCTGAGCGTGGCGGCGGAGTAGCGGTCGGACATGCGGCCGGCCAGGGGCGCCACGATGGCGGTGCCCACGGGCCAGGCGCCCATCAGCATGCCGACCTCGAGATACGGCCGGCCCAGCACTTGCTGGAAATAGAACGGCAAGGACACGTACGACGCCATTTGCGCCGCGAACGTGCAGACCGAGGCCGCCACGGCGAAGCCCAGCGGCCGGATGCGCAGCAGGTCCACCGGCACCAGCGGCACCGGCTGGCTGCTGGCACGCCGCACCAGCAGCCAGCCGGCCAGGGACGCGAACACGATCATCAGCACGCCGCGCCAGGCATTCTGCCCCAGCGTATCGACGCCCGAGATGAAGACGCCCAGCGTCAGCATGCACAGCAAGGCGCTGCGCCAGTCCAGCTTGATATTGTTGCGCGGCACTTCGGGCAGGAAGCGCAGGCCGAACATCAACGCGACGCACACGGGCAGGTTGATGGCGAAGATCCAGCGCCAATGGGCGATTTCCAGGATGACCGAACCCAGCGTGGGGCCCAGCACCGACATCACCGCCACGGTGGTGGCGTTCAGGCTGATGCCGCGCCCCAGCATGCGCAACGGATAGATGTTGCGCACCAGGCCGCCGAACATGCACATCAGCGAGGCCGCCCCCACGCCCTGCACCACGCGCGCCATGGTCAGCTGCCACAAGGAGGTGGACAGCGCGCCCGACAGCGACGCCAGCGCGAACAGCGCCAGCCCGATGGTGAACATGCGCTTGAAGCCGATGCGCTCGGCCAGCGCCGACAGGGGCAGCAGCAGCACCACCACCGACAGGTTGTAGGCGTTGACCACCCACACCGCGTGCGACGGCAGCGCGTTCAGGTCGGTGGCGATGGTGGGCAGCGCGACGTTGGCGATCGTGGTGTCGAGCACCGACATGCTGATGCCGGTGAGCACGGTTGCCGCCGCCCAGTGCCGTCGCGGCGTGGGCAGGCCGTCGGGCAGCGCCTGGCGGGCGCAGGATGCCGATGAAGCCGGGGGTTCGGCGCTCACGATTTTTTCTGGGGACGCTGCCAGCCTTCGATGGTGGTCTGGCGCGCCCGCGATACCGTGAGCTGCCCGGCGGGCGCGTCGCGCGTCAGTGTCGTGCCCGCGCCCAGGGTGGCGCCGCGCCCCACCCGCACGGGTGCGACCAGCTGGGTGTCCGAGCCGATGAACGCGTCGTCTTCAATGACGGTGCGGAACTTGTTGGCGCCGTCGTAGTTGCAGGTGATGGTGCCCGCGCCCACATTCACGCGCGCGCCGATGTCGGCATCGCCGATGTACGCCAGGTGGTTGGCCTTGCTGTCGGCGTCCAGCACGCTGTTCTTGATTTCCACGAAGTTGCCCACGTGGGTGCGGTCGCCCAGGCTGGCGCCGGGCCGCAGGCGCGCGTAGGGGCCGATGCGCGCGTCCGCGCCCACGGTGGCCTGCTGCACGTGGCTGAAAGCGTCGATGTGAGTGCCCGCGCCCACCGCCACGTCGCGCAGCACGCAATGCGGGCCCACGCGCACGCCGTCGGCCAGTTCGACCTTGCCTTCGAACACGCAGCCGACGTCGATGAACACATCGCGCCCGCACGACAGCGTGCCCCGCAGGTCGAAGCGCGCCGGGTCGGCCAGGGTGACGCCGGCTTCCAGCAGGCGGCGCGCCTGCTCTTGCTGCCAGCGGCGTTCCAGTTCGGCCTGCTGCACGCGGCTGTTCACGCCCAGCGTTTCCCAGCCGGCGGCAGGCTGGGCCGCACCCACGGCCACGCCGTCGGCCACGGCCAGGCCGACCACGTCGGTCAGGTAGTACTCGCCCTGGGCATTGTTGTTGTCGATGCGGCCCAGCCAGTCTTTCAGGCGGGCCGTGGGCGCCACCAGGATGCCGGTATTGACCTCGCGGATGGCGCGCTCGGCTTCGCTGGCGTCTTTGTGCTCGACGATGCGCACCACCTGGCCCTGCTCGTTGCGCACGATGCGGCCGTAGCCGGTGGCGTCGTCGAGGATCTCGGTCAGCACGGCCATGCCCTGGCCGCGGGCCTGCAACAGGCGGCGCAGCGTGTCGGGCTGCACCAGCGGCACGTCGCCGTACAGCACCAGGGTGACGTCGTCCTTGCCGTCTTCTTCCAGCAGCGGCACGGCCTGCTGCACGGCATGGCCGGTGCCCTGCTGGGGCTGTTGCAGGGCGAAGCTCAGGCCCGCCCGGCCTTCATAGGCGCCGCGCACGCGCTCGGCGCCATGGCCCACCACGACGACGATGCGGCCGGGTTCGAGCTGGCTGGCGCTGTCGAGCACGTGCCCGAGCATGGGCTTGCCAGCCAGGGAATGCAGCACTTTGGGAAGGTCGGACTGCATGCGTTTGCCCAGTCCGGCGGCAAGAATGACAACATTTAGCATAGGGATCGAAAACAGCGTAAGGCGACGGGCGGAGCTGCCCGCCGCACGATTGAAGCGGAGAACTATGACTTGCGTGAGGCCGGCGCGCGCTTGGCGGCCGCCTTGCGCGGCGCGCGCCTGGGCGTGCCGGCTTCGGCCGGCTTGCCGGCGGACGGCGCGGCGTTGCCGGCGGCGGCCTCGGGCATGGTCGCGGCGGTGGCCGCGGCGATCTGGTTGAACTGCTGCTGCAGCAGGTTCCACCATGCCTGCGACGCCGATTGCGCCGCCTGGTTGACCTGGTCGGCCGTGGTGGCGGTCTTGGAGTCGGCCTGCGAAGCCGGGGCGGCTGCGGCGGCCGGCGCCGGTTTCAGGCCCAGGGCGACTTCCAGCGGCGAGGCCTCGCCCGCCCCGGCTGCGCCGGCCGGGCCGCTGACGAACGAGCGCAGGGTGGCGATGGTGGCGCGCTGCACTTCCAGCCCCTGGATGGTGCTGGTCAGCATGGACAGGTTCATGCGCAGCCAGTTTTCGACGGTGCGCAGGTCGGCGATGCGGCGTTCGAGATCTTCCGGGTTCATGGGCGGCGCCATGGGCAGCGTCTGCGCCAGCCCACCCGGCCCGGCCAGGCCCGCCCAGGCCTTGCGCATCATTTCCATGCTGGCCAGCAGCGGGTTGCCGGAAAGCTCGCCATCCTGCCCCAGGCCGGGCAGGACGAACGGGTTGGTATTCGGATCGGACATTCAGTCTCCAGGAGCGCGCGGGCCGGGCCTAGCGCGGCAGCAATTGACCGTTCTCGACGCGGACATGATCGCCGGAGGCATAGGCGAACGGTTGCGCGCTGCGGAACGTGCGCGTGCTGCCGTCGTTCATGCGCACGACCAGTTCGTAGTGCGTCACAGTCTGTTGCTGCCTGATATTACGCTCGATTTCATGACCTGCCAAAGCGCCGCCCAGGGCGCCCAGCACCGTCAGGGCATCCTTGCCGCTGCCGCCGCCGAATTGGTGGCCGACCACGCCGCCCACCACGCCGCCGGCCACCGTGCCCACGACGTTATAGCCGGGGTTCTGCACCGGGGCCTGGATGGGCCGGATGGTTTCGACCACGCCGCAATCGGCGCAGGCCGCCGTCTTGGCGGGCGCCTTGGGCGCGGGCGCGGCCTTGGGGGCCGCCGCCGTCTTGGCGGGCGCGGCCGGGGCCGGCTGGGGCGCGGGCGGCTGCGAGACGGCGGGCTGGGGCGGCGCGGGAGGCTCGGCCGCGGCCTGTTCGGCCTGGGCCTGCGCTTCGTGCACCGGGGCCGGGCCGGACGATTCCGCCCACGGCGTGGGCAGCCAGCCCAGCATGGACGCGACGGCAACCGAGCAGAGCACAATGACCGCTACCGCGGCGGTGGCCACCAGCGGGTGCAGGCCGCGGCGCGGCGAGGCGCCGGCATGGGAAGCGGGTGTATTCATGATGGTTCTCCATCGACAGTACGGCCCGTTGTATAGCATCCGGGCGCGGTATCGGCGTGTTGCGATAGTGACCCTTTGCAAGGCGCGGCCGGCCGGTCGCCCGACATTCTGGGACAATGGCCGGATGGACAAGCCTATTCCTTTGCCCGAACTCGAACAGGCCATCAATTATTGGCGCAACCGCCTGCCCTCGCAAGGCGACGAATCGCGCCTGTGCGCCGAGGCGGCCGCCCTGGCCACGCCGTATGCCCTGATGATCATCGGCCATCGGCGCGAGATCGACCCGGCCGAACTGGCCCCGGCGGCCATGGCGGCCTACCGCGCCTGGCGCGCTGCCCACGGGGCGGAATAGGAGCCGCGGCGGACGGCCGGGGATGTTTCCCCGGGTGCCCGGCGGGGCAAGCGTTGCCAGCATCGGCACCGCCTTGCGGATTACGAGCCCAGCAGCGCCTTGATGTCGTGGGCCAGCGCCTCGGCGCCGATGGTGTTGTTGGCCAGCACGCGCGATTCGCCCTTGCCGTCCAGCAGGTAGAACGCGGCGGTGTGGTCCATGGTGTAGTTCTTGCCGCCTTCGGTGGGCACCTTGGCGTAATAGGCCTTGAACGACGCGGCCGCCTGCTTGATCTGGTCCGGCGTGCCGGTCAGCCCCAGGAAGCGCGGATCGAACGTGGTTACATATTGCTTGAGGATCTCGGGCGTGTCGCGTTCGGGGTCGACCGTGATCATCAGCACCTGCACGCGGTCGGCGTCGCCGCCCAGCTTCTGCATGACCTGCGACAGCTCGGCCAGCGAGGTGGGGCAGACGTCGGGGCACTGCGTGAAGCCGAAGAACACTACCGTGACCTTGCCGGCGAAGTCCTGCAGGGTGCGCGCCTGGCCGTTGTGGTCGTTCAGGGCCAGGTTCTTGCCCAGTTGCGTGCCGCTGATGTCGTTGCCCTTGAAGCTGGGAGCGGGATCGCCGCAAGCCGCCAGGATGCCGGCCAGGGCAACGGCCGCCGCGCCGCGCAGCACGGCGCGGCGGTGGGTGGAAAACGCGGACATGAAGCAGGGTCTCCGAGGTCAGGCCAGCAGGCTGGCCCAGTGGTCCAGCAGCAGGGCGGCAAACAGCAGCGCCAGGTACAGGATCGAAAAGCGGAACAGGCGGCGCGCCAGGGCGTCGCTGTACTGCCGGTACAGCCGCCATGCGTACGCCACGAACATGCCGCCCAGCGCCAGCGCGCACACCAGGTACAGCAGGCCGCTCATGCGGACGACGTAGGGCAGCGTGGTGGTGGCCACCAGCGCCAGGCTGTAGAGCAGGATGTGCAGGCGGGTGAACTGCTGCCCGTGCGTGACCGGCAGCATGGGCAGGCCGGCCTTGGCGTAGTCGTGGTTGCGGTACAGGGCCAGTGCCCAGAAATGCGGCGGCGTCCAGATGAAGATGATCAGCACCAGCACCCAGGCTTCGGCCGGCACGGCGTCGGCCACCGCGGCCCAGCCCAGCGCCGGCGGCATGGCGCCCGACAGGCCGCCGATGACGATGTTCTGCGGCGTGCGCGGCTTCAGGATGACCGTATAGATGATGGCGTAGCCGACGAACGTGGCGAAGGTCAGCCACATGGTCAGGGGGTTGACCAGGTGGTAGAGCACCAGCATGCCGGCCCCGCCCAGCAGCCCGGACAGGGCGATGACCTGGGTGGACGAAATGGTGCCGCGGGCGGTGGCGCGCCGCGCCGTGCGCAGCATGCGCGCGTCGATTTCCTGTTCGATCAGGCAGTTGATGGCAAAGGCCGCCGCGGCCAGCAGCCAGATGCCCAGGGTGCCGAACACCACGCGGCCAGGGTCGGGCAGCCCCGGCACGGCAAGGAACATGCCGATGATGGCGCAGAACACGGCGAGCTGCGTCACGCGCGGCTTGGTCAGCACGAGATACTGGCGCAGCAGTCCGGATTGGGAGGCGGCAAGACTGGTCATGGGGCTATTTTAAACGCGGCGGGGCTCAGGGGGCTGGCGCCGGGCGCCCGGCCGTGGACAGGCGCACCAGCATCACCACGCAGGCCAGCGTCAGGCCGGCCGCGCCGCCGTTGTGCAGCACGGCGATCAGCAGCGGCCACTGGAAGAAAATGGTGGTCAGTCCGGTGAACAGCTGGGCGGCGAGCAGGGCCAGCACCAGGGTGGCCGGGCCGCGCAGGCCGGGCTCGGCGCGCAGGCGCCAGGCCAGCGCGCCCAGGTAGGCCAGCACGATGAAGGCGAAATTGCGATGCACCCAGTGGATGGCGGTCAGGGCATTCTGCGAGATCATCTCGCCGGAAGGCAGTTCGCCCAGCCCCCGGATGACCGAGAACCCGCTGTGGAAATCCATGTCGGGCAGCCATTGGCCATGGCAGGTGGGGAAGTCCAGGCAGGCCAGCGCGGCGTAGTTGGTGCTGACCCAGCCGCCCAGGGTGATCTGCACCAGCAGCAGCAGCACGCCGCCCACCAGCCAGGGGCGCCAGCGCGCCGCCGCGGCGGGCAGCGGCAGGTGGGGCCGTTCCCGGGCCGACAGCCAGGTCATCAGGGCCAGCACCGACAACCCGAACACCAGGTGCGCCGTGACCACGGCGGGCATCAGCTTGTGGGTGACCGTCCAGGCCCCGAAGGCGCCCTGCACGCAGACGGCCACCAGCGCGGCAAGGGCCAGCGCGGGCGAGCGGCCCAGTTCGCGGCGGTAGCGCCACGCCATGTAGACGATGGCGATGATCAGCATGCCGAGGAACGCGCCGACATAGCGGTGGATCATCTCGATCCAGGCTTTCGACAGCGTCACCGGACCGAACGGCATGGCCTGCGACGCCTGGTGGATGTCGCTCATGGCGCCCAGGGGCGTGACGTTGCCGTAGCAGCCGGGCCAGTCGGGGCACCCCAGGCCGGAATCGGTCAGGCGCACGAAGGCGCCGAACATGATCAGGTCCAGCGTCAGGAACCAGGTGAAGAAAACCAGCTTGCGGTAGCGTTGCTTGATGCGTTCCATGGCGACGACAAACCCTAGCCGATGCGCGAGTTGTAGACCAGCTTGCTGATGTCTTTGCGCACCTTGACGCCGTCGGCGTTGGCGGGGAACTGCAGCATCAAGTTGCCCAGCGGGTCGATGACCCAGATGGGGTCGAGCAGGCCGGGCTGGCCGGCCACGGTATCGCGCGCCAGCAGGAAGCGCGCCAGTTGTTCGGGCTTGGCGCGCACCATCACGGTGCCCTGGTAGGCTTCGAGCACCTTGGCGGGCACATCGCCGTTATCGATGATGAACCAGACACGCGCCAGGCGATCGACATTCTTGCCCTGGCTGGCGTGCGAATTGCGCGTGATGAACAGCTTGCGCGCGCAGGATTCGGGGCATTCGGCCTCGCCCACGCTCAGCAGCAGCCATTTGCCCTTCAGGCTTTGCAGGTCGAAGGGCTGGCCGTCCAGCGTGGTCAGTTGCAGGTCGCCGGCGGCCGGCATGGGGCGCTGCGGGTCGAGCAAGGTGCCATAGTTGCTGGACTCGTCGGGCCACCACTGCGGATTGTTATACAGCACGAAGGCGGCCAGGATGGGCGCCAGGGTGCACAGGAAGACCAGCACCAGCGGCGTCAGCGGACGCTTCTTGGCGGGAGCGGAGGCAGTAGGGGTTGCGCGAGCCACGAGTTGTTTTCCTGAATATCGTATGGGATGGTTAAGGCCAGACCGCCCGGCGGCCGCGCCGCAGGCCGCGCCAGGCCACCGCCAGCCAGGCGATGGCGGCAATGGCGGCAAACGAGAACCACTGCAGGGCATAGCCCTGGTTCTGGTTGTAGTCGACCGACGGCTGCGGCCAGTCGCGCACCAGCGCGTCGTCGCCGCGGGTTTGCATCAGCACGGCGGGCAGCAGCGCCAGGCCGGTAGCCTGGGCGTAGGCGGGCAGTTCCAGGTTCTGCACCTGGGGCACGGCCCCGCCGTCCAGCGGCAGTGTAGCCGGCAACCGGCCTTGCCCCGCCCCGCCGAACGACCACAGCTCGAACAGGCGCGGCACGCGCGGCGACAGCTCGCCGGTCACGCTGCGCGGCCCGCCGGGCGTGGCGGGCAAGGCCGGCATGGGCTGGCCGGGCCGCGCGCGCGGCAGCCAGCCGCGCAGTACCAGCACCGCGCTATGGCGGGCCGGGTCCAGCAGCAGCGGCGTGGCCAGCCAGTAACCGGGCTTGCCGTCCTGGTTGCGGTTATCCAGCAGTACGCTGTATTGGTCCAGCCATTGTCCGTTGGCCTGCGCCGGGCGCCAGGCGTTCAGTTCGCCGGGCGCGGTGGCGGGCGTCAGCATCAGCGGCGCCTGCGACCGGCCGGCCTGGATGGCGGCCAGGATGGCACGGCGCTCGTCGGCCCGGCGCAACTGCCACGCCCCCAGCGAGGCCAGGATCGCGACGGCCATGCCCAGCAGCAGCAAGGCCGCCAAGGTACGCCGAACTGAATGAGCCATGTCTGCAATAATTCCGTTTTACCCGGAGGCCAAAATGCGCATACTCGTCGCCCTGGCTTTCATCGGCATTCTGGCCAGCCTGGCATCCGCCCTGGTCTACCTGATGAGGGACAAGGGCACCACCAACCGTACGGTCAATGCGCTGACCGTGCGCATCGGGCTATCGGTAGCCCTGTTCCTGTTCGTTCTGCTGGCCCACCACCTGGGCTGGATAGAAAGTACAGGCATTAGATAGGAACCGGGCCGGCCGGTTCCGGCGCCGCTGGACGCATCTGCCAGCGTGCGATGCCCCCCCTAGCGGGGCATGCGCTATTGGCGTCGGTGCCCGAGCGGGGACGCGCGGATCCGGCTTTGCCGGTCCGCAGCGTCGCCCCCCCGGGGGTAGCGCGCAGCGCTTCGGGGGGGCTATTTCCTAGAACCAGTATACGAACAGGTACAGGCCCAGCCAGACGACGTCGACGAAGTGCCAGTACCAGGCCGCGCCTTCGAAGCCGAAGTGGTGGTCGGCCGTGAAGTGGCCACGCAGCAGGCGAACCAGGATCACGGACAGCATGGTAGCGCCCATGATGACGTGAAAGCCGTGGAAGCCGGTCAGCATGTAGAACAGCGACCCGTACACGCCCGAGCTGAACTTCAGGTTCAGTTCGGTGATGGCATGGTGGTATTCGTAAGCCTGGCAGGCCACGAAGATGAAGCCCAGCAGCACCGTGGCGAACAGCCAGAAGATGGTCTTGCCGCGATGGTTCTCGCGCAGCGCGTGGTGGGCGATGGTCAGGGTCACGCCGGACGACAGCAGCAGCGCGGTGTTGATCGTGGGCAGCCAGAACGGGCCGACGGTCTGGAAGTGCTCGACCACGCCGGCCGGGCCGAAGTTGGGCCACACGGCCTGGAAGTCGGGCCACAGCAGCAGCTTGTGGTCCAGGTCGCCCAGCCACGGCGTGGTGATGGTGCGCACGTACCACAGCGCGCCGAAGAAGCCCGCGAAGAACATGACTTCGGAAAAGATGAACCAGCTCATGCCCCAGCGGTACGACAAGTCGATGCGCTTGCTGTTCAGGCCGGTCTCGGATTCGTGAATGGCATCGCCGAACCAGAAATACAGCACGGTGATCAGGCCGAGGACGCCGACCAGCACCAGCCACTTGCCCCAGCTGACATCGTTGACCCAGGCGGCCGCGCCCAGGCCCATGGCCAGCAGGGCCACGGCAGTGCGCACGGGGTGGCCCGAGTCCGCCGGCACGTAGTAGTACGGTGCCTCTTTACCTTGAACCGAGTGGCTTGCACTCATGGTCTTCTCCCTGGTACTGATTTGTTGAAATGCTTGCTGCTTACGTCAGGCTGGCCACGGCCCAGCGCACGATGACCACCAGCACCGTCACGAAAATGATTCCGGCCAGCACGCCCGCCAAGATCAGGTGCACGGGGTTGAGCTTGCCGGCGTCTTCTTCGTAGCCGGCGCCCCGGCGCACGCCGAACATGCCCCACAGCACCGCCTTGAGCGTCTGCAGGAAATTCAGCTTGCGGCGCGAGGCGTCGCGAATATCGTGAGTCATGCCCGCCCTACTTGACGGCCGTGCCGGTCAGGATGGCCGAGCCGCGGAAGAATGTCCAGGCGAACACGGCAATGACGATTGCCAGCAGGATCAGCCCGACAGTCTTGTTGCGGCGGCGTTGTTCAGGGGTCATGACTAACGACTACTTTATACCCGGTTGGCCGGTTACTTCACTTCCGGCGGCGTCGTGAAGGTATGGAACGGCGCCGGCGAGGGCACGGTCCATTCCAGGCCTTCGGCCCCTTCCCAGGGCTTGGCGGCCGCCACTTCGCCCTTGCCGCGATAGCAGCGCAGGATGGCGTACAGGAACAGCAGCTGCGACAGGCCGAACCAGAACGCGCCGATGGTAGCCACCTGGTGGAACGTGGTGAACTGCGCGGCGTAGTCGGCATAGCGGCGCGGCATGCCGGCCAGGCCC
>Ga0182737_1000395_pt1 | contig 63671 bp, 59 predicted proteins | sample eDN5th30CBELigOP_FD_128878 | JGI IMG/M metagenome (GOLD analysis project Ga0182737, IMG submission 128878) | Enriched Organic Plus compost microbial communities from Emeryville, California, USA - eDNA 5th pass 30_C BE-Lig OP (version 2) (version 2) ...
ATATCTCGGTGCCGCGCTTCCGGCTCGAGCAGATGCGCCTGGAGTCCTTTCTTCCCGTGCTGTTCCGCTATGCGGCGGAACTGACGGGCCTGTGCGGCGGGCGCGAGGACATCTTCAATATGCCGGGCAGACAGTAGCGCTAGCCCGATAACCAGGGGAACGGAACGCCCGCCGCGCCAGCGATGGGCGAGGGGACGGTTTTGTCTGAAAAATGCCTGGCGGCACGCACCGCGGCAAGAAGGATAGGTGAATGACTACGAAGAAGGCGTTGGCGGGTATCCGCGTGCTGGACGTGACGAACGTGCTGGCGGGCCCATTTTGCGCATACCAGCTCGGGCTGCTGGGCGCGGACGTGATCAAGGTCGAGGTGCCCGGCCACGGCGACCTGGCGCGCCAGCTGGGCGCGGCGCCGGAGCTGAACAAGGCGCTGATGGGCGCCTCGTTCCTGGCCCAGAACGGCGGCAAGCGGTCGGTGACGGTGAATATGAAGTCGGCGGACGGCAAGCAGGTCTTTCGCGACCTGGCGGCCAGCGCCGACGTCGTGGTCGAGAATTTCCGGCCCGGCGTGATGAGCCGGCTGGCGCTGGGCTACGAGGACCTCAGGCAGGTCAACCCCGGGCTGGTGTACTGCGCGATTTCCGGCTTCGGCCAGACCGGGCCCTTGCGCGACGCGCCCGCCTACGACCAGATCGTGCAGGGGTTGTCCGGAATGATGAGCATCACCGGCGACGAAGCGTCGGCGCCCATGCGCGTCGGCTACCCGGTGGCCGATACGCTGGGCGGGATGACCGCCGCGTTCGCGATCTGCGCGGCGCTGGTGCGGCGCGGCGCCACCGGGGAAGGCACGTTCATCGATGTCTCGATGCTGGAGTCTTCGCTGGCGGCCATGGGGTGGGTGGTCTCGAATTATCTGATCGCCGGGCAGTCGCCGCGGCCGATGGGCAACGAGAACTTCACTGCCGCGCCGTCCGGCGCCTTCGAGACCGGCGATGGCCTACTCAACATTGCCGCCAATAAACAAGAGCAGTTCGTGGCCCTGGTCGAGTTGCTGGGGCTGCCCGAGCTGGCGTCGGATCCGCGCTTCGCCGAGCGCGAGGCGCGCAAGCAGAACCGCGATGCCTTGCGACGCCTGCTGGAAACCAAGCTGGCCCGGGGCAGTTCGGCCGATTGGGAGCGCCTGCTCAGCGAGGCCGGCATTCCCGCCGGGCGCGTGCTGGGGGTGCCGCAGGCGCTGGCCGAGCCGCAGGTCAGCCAGCGGCAACTGATCAAGAAGCTGGGCCGGGTCCGGGGCATCGACCGCGAGATTTCGGTGGCGCTGGCCGGCTTCAAGATGCAGGGGGCGGACCCGGACGTGGATGCACCGCCGCCCCTGCTGGGCGAGCATTCGGACGAAATCCTGGCCGGACTGGGCTATTCCCGCGAGCGGATCGCGGAACTGCGGAGGCACGGAGCAATATGAAGCATCACGAAACCGACAAGGCGCGGGCCGCCGAACAATGGTGGAAGACGTCGATCATCGACATCGAGCCGGGCCGCATCCATGTGCGCGGCTATCCTATCGAGCAATTGATCGGCCGCCTGAGCTACGCCCAGATGGCCTGGCTGATGGTGCGCGGCGAGCTGCCCAGCGCCGAGCAAGGCGCGCTGCTCGAGGCGGCGCTGGTGGCGGGTGTGGACCACGGCCCGCAGGCGCCGTCGATATCGATCGCGCGCATGAGCATGACCTGCGGCGTCGACATCAACAATGCCATGGCATCGGCCGTCAATGTGCTGGGCGATGTGCACGGCGGGGCGGGGCAGCAGTGCATGGAGCTCTACCAGGCAATTGCCGCCGAGGCGGGGCAAGCGCCGGACATGTCCTGGGAACAGGCGGCCGGCATCGTGATCGACCGTCACCAGGCCACGGTGTCGAAGATCGTGCCCGGCTTCGGCCACCGCTTCCATCACCGGGATCCGCGCTCGGTACGGCTGTTGGGCATGCTGGACGCGGCGCGCGAGGCCGGCGTGATCGAGGGCCGCTACCTGGACGCCGCGCGCGCCGTCGAGGCGGAGCTCGAGCGCAGAAAGGGGCGCCCGCTGCCGATGAACATCGACGGGGCCACGGCCACCATCTATTGCGAGCTGGGGTTCCCGCCGGTGGTCGGCCGCGGCCTGTTCATCCTGTCGCGCTCGGTGGGGATCCTGGCCCACGCCTACGAGCAGTCGCAGTTCGCCGAACGGATCAAGGGGCCGATGCCGCCCAGCATTCCCTATACGTACACCGGCGAGCCGGAACGCGAGCCCCCCGCCCATTGAACTGCCGGCCGCCAGCCGGTTCCGAGCCATGCTGAATCCCACCGACTTTGTCCGCACCCTGCGCTGGGCGGACGCCGGCACGGCGCGTTTCGTGTCGCTGCCCGACCTGGCACGCGCGTTCCCGGCGCTGGCGCGCTATCCGGCGCCGCTGAAGATCCTGGTCGAGGCGGCGCTGCGCCGCTTCGACGGCGAGAAAATCACCGGCGACCACCTGGCCCGCCTGCTGCAATGGCACCAGGGCGTGCGCGGCGAGGTGCCATTTTTCGTGGGACGCGTGCTGATGCAGGATGCGTCGGGCATTCCGCTGCTGGGCGACCTGGCGGCGCTGCGTGCGCAGGCGGTTCGGCTGGGGCGGGACGCGAGCGTCATCGAGCCCGAGATCCCGGTGGACCTGGTCATCGACCACTCTGTGATTGCCGACCGGTATGGCGATGCCGCGGCGCTGCGCGACAACCTGCAAGAAGAGTTCCGCCAGAATCGCGAGCGCTATGCGTTCGTGAAATGGGCGCAACAGGCCTTCGCCGGCGTCGGGGTCACGCCGCCGGGGGCCGGCATCGTCCACCAGGTCAACCTGGAACGCCTGGCCACGGGCCTGGTCCAGCGCGATGGCTGGGCGTTTCCCGATACGCTGGTGGGCACCGATTCGCACACCACCATGGTCAACGGCCTGGGCGTGCTGGGCTGGGGCGTGGGCGGCCTGGAGGCCGAGGCGGTGCTGCTGGGCGAGCCGCTGTACTTCGACAGCCCCGAGGTGGTGGGCGTGGCGCTGCACGGCGCCTTGCGCCCGGGCATCACCGGCACCGACCTGGCGCTGACGCTGACCCGCCTGCTGCGCGAGCACGGAGTAGTGGGCAAGCTGCTGGATTTCCATGGGCCGGGCGCCCGGGGGCTGGCGGTGCCGGACCGCGCCACCGTGGCCAACATGGCCCCCGAGTACGGCGCCACGGCGGCCTGGTTCGGTATCGACGAGGCAACGCTGGACTATTACCGGCTGACCGGCCGCGACGGCGCGGCCATCGCGCGCCTGCGGCGCTACTACGAAGCGCAGGCGCTGTTCGGGATCGCATCCGTGGGCGCGGCCGATTATTCCGAAACCATCGACGTGGACCTGGGGCAGGTGCGACGCGTGGTGTCGGGGCCCGCGCGCCCGCAGCAGGTGATTGCGCTGCGCGCCGTGCCGGCCAGCCTGCCGGGGCCCGCGCGCACCGCAGGCGCGGATGGCGACGGGCTGGCCGACGGCGATATCGTGCTGGCGGCCATCACGTCGTGCACCAATACGGCCAATCCGGCCGGCATGATCGCCGCCGGACTGCTGGCGCAAGCGGCGGCGCGGCGCGGCCTGCGGGTCGCGCCCCATGTCAAGACGGTATTGGCGCCCGGGTCGCGCGCCGTCACGGCCTATCTGCATGCCGCCGGCCTGCTCGATGCCCTGCAGGCCCTGGGCTTTCACGTTTCCGCCTACGGCTGCGCCGCCTGCGTGGGCAACAGCGGCGCGCTGGCGACGGGCGTGGAAGAGGCGATCGCGCGCCGCGGGCTGTCGGTGGCGGCGGTGCTTTCGGGCAACCGCAATTTCGAGGGACGCATCCACAAATCCATCAAGGCCAATTACCTGGCCAGCCCCGCTCTGGTGATTGCCTATGCCCTGGCCGGCTCGATGCGGAACCTGGAGGCCGAGCCTTGCGGGCACGATAGCGAGGGCCGGCCGGTGTTCCTGGCGGATATCTGGCCGGACGATGCGCGGGTCGCCGCCGTGGCCGGCGCGGTGGTGCGGGCCGAGGCCTTCGCGGATGCGCGCGCGCACGGCGACAGCGGTGCGGCGCTATGGGGCGCGGTTGCCGGGGCGTGCGGCAGCACGTTCGCGTGGGATCCGGCGTCCAGCTATTTTGTCGAGCCGCCGTTTTTCCGGCCGCGCGCGCAGGCGGAAAGCGCCGCGCCGCTGGGCGATGCCCGCGTGCTGGCCGTGCTGGGCGATTCCGTGACCACCGACCACATCAGCCCGGTGGGCGCCATCGCCGGGGATTCGGACGCGGCCCGCTACCTGGGCGAACTGGGTATCCCGCCGGCCGACTTCAACACTTATGGCGCGCGCCGCTGCAACCACCATGTGATGGTGCGCGGCACCTTCGGCAGCCCGCGCCTGGCCAATGCGCTGGTCGCGCCGCGGCAGGGCCCGCTGACGCTTTCCGCGCGCGACGGCCGCGAGTGCTCGATCCATGCCGCGGCCATGGAGAACGTCGACGATGGCGCGGCCAGCGTGATCCTGGCGGGCACGCTGTACGGCGCGGGCAGCGCGCGCGACTGGGCCGCCAAGGGCACTGCCCTGCTGGGCGTGCGGGCGGTGGTCGCGCAGGGCTTCGAACGCATCCACCGCAGCAATCTGGTGATGATGGGCGTGCTGCCTGTCGAGATAGCTGCCGATGCGGCCCCGCCCTGGGAAGGCCTGGCCTGGACCGGGCGCGAGCGGCTCGACATCGAGTTCGACCCCGCCATCGCGCTGCGCGGCCAGGCGCTCGTCCGCATCCGCCGCGACGGCGCCGAGCCGCTGGTCGTGGCGGGGCGCCTGCGGATCGATACCGAATCGGAGCGGCGCTACCTGCTGTCGGGCGGCGTGCTGCCGTTCCTGGCGCGGTGCAGGCTGGGGCAGTAGCGGGGCCGGGCACGCCACCCCGGAATCTTCCGCATCAATGTACGTACATAATAAAATTTCGATGTTAGTATTATGTACGGACGTTGCCTCGCGCCGCGTCCGGAACAATACCGATAACGGAGACATGGATGCGCAGACTATTGAAGGCGTTGCTGCTGGGTGCGTGTTGTCTGGGCGCGGCCGCGCAGGCCGCGTACCCCGAGCGGGAAGTGAAAATCATCGTGCCTTACCCGGCCGGGCAGACCACCGACGTGATCGCCCGCGCGGTGGGGCAGCAACTGGCCGAGAAAATGGGCCGGGCGTTTTTCGTCGATAACCGGGGCGGGGCGGGCGGCATCATCGGCATGGAGGCGGGCAAGCGCGCCGAGCCGGACGGCTATAGCCTGCTGATGACGGCCAGCGGCCCGGTTGCCATCAACCCGGGCCTGTATCCCGACCTGCCGTACAACGTCGAGAAAGACTACGAGCCGGTGGCGCTGGTGGCCCTGGTGCCGCTGTTCCTGGTGGTGCGGTCCGACTTTCCCGCCAACAACCTGCGCGAACTGATTGCCTACGTCAAGCAGCATCCCGGCGAGCTGAACTACGGTTCGGGTGGGACGGGACTGACCAATCACCTGGCCATGGAAATGCTCAAGAGCCAGGCGGGCCTGAACCTGATGCACGTGCCGTACCGCGGCGCGTCGGCGGCGCTGACCGGGCTGATCGCCGGCGACGTCAGCGTGATGTTCGAGGCCGGGCCGGCCATCATGCCGCACGTGAAATCGGGCGCGCTGAAGGTACTGGCGGTGGGCAGCAAGGCGCCGTCGAAGGCGTTTCCCGACGTGGGGACGGTGGCCGGCGAAGGCGTGCCGGGCTACGAGGCGCAGGCCTGGATCGCGCTGATGGCGCCGGCCGGCACGCCCAAGCCGATCGTGCAGCAACTGAACGCGGCGGTGCAGGACGTGGTCCGGCAAGCCGGCCTGCAAGAGAAACTGTCGTCGCTGGGCGCCGAGACCGTGGCGGTGGGTCCCGACGAAACCCGCCGCTTCATCCATAGCGAAGTGGCCTTGTGGGGCAAGGCGGTGCGGGATTCCAACGCCAAGGTCGACTGAACGCGCCACGGGCGGCGCGCGGCCTGCCGGGGGCCGGCAGGCCTTCGCGCTAGCGCGGCACCACGGCGGGGTAGGGGCCGTCTTGCAGGCGGTATTGTTCCAGCACCATGTCGCGCACGGCCCGCCGGCTGATCTTGCCTTGCGGATTGCGCGGCAGCGCCGCCACTTCGATGTGCGCGCGCGGGTGCTTGTAGCGCGCCAGTTCGCGCACGCGCTCGCCGGCGCGCCGGGCCCAGCCCGGCCCGGCCCGCTCCGCGACTGCCACGATGACTTCGCCCCAGTAATCGGAAGGCAGCGCCGCCACGCAGATGTCGCCGCAGTCTTCCAGGCCGGCCAGCACCGCCTCGATCTCGTCCGGGTAGATCTTGTAGCCGCCGCTCTTGATGACGTCGGCCATGCGGCCCAGCAGCCAGAGCCGGCCTTGCCCGTCGATGCGCCCGAGGTCGCCCGTGCGGTGCCAGCCATCGGCGTCGGGCGGATGGAAGCCATCCTGGTCGACGTGGCCGATGTACATGTGCTGCGAACGCAGGTGGATCTCGTCGCCCGGGCCGATGCGCACTTCGACGCCCGGCGCGGGCCAGCCCAGGCAGGCGCCCTGTTGTTCCGCCGGCTGCGCGTATACGGCCTCGGCCGCCTCGGGGTCGAGCACCGTGATCGGGTTGACGTTCTCGCTCTTGCCGTAGGTGACGCGCACGCACGGGCCGAACAGGGCGCGCGCCTTGGCGTATAGCGCCGGCGTCAGCGTCTGGGTGCCCGTGAACATGCATCGCACGCGGGGGAAATGCCGGCCGGGCAAGGCGGCCGCCAGCTTGGCCAGTACGGTGGGCGGCGCGAAGATCGCATCCGCGCCGGCCTGCAGTTGCGCCTGGACCTGGTCGACCTGCACGCCGTTGAGCAGCACGGCCGTGCCGCCGTAGTCGAGCCAGGCGCGGGCCTGCATGGACGCGCCGTGCACATAGGGCGTCATGAGCAGCACGCGCGAGCCGGGGCCGGGCGTCATGGGCAGCACCGCGCGCAGCATGACGGCGGCCAGCCAGCGGCGGCCCTGGTCGTAGACCAGCGCCTTGGGCTTGCCGGTGGTGCCCGAGGAAAAGATGATGCGGCCCCATGCCGCGGCGTCCACCGCCGGCAGCTCGGCGGGATCGGCCAGCGGCTCGATGTCCTCGCACAGTACGACCCGCGCGCCCAGGCCTTGCACCGCGGCGGCATTGGCCCGGTCGGTAACGATGTGGGTCATGGGGGCCAGGCGCATGCCCCATTCGATTTCGTCGCGCGTGTAGGCCGCGTTCAGGTGCACCATGCAGGCGCCGGCGATGGTGACGCCGTAGTCGGCCCATACGGCCGCGATGCCGTTGGGCAGGTAGATGCCCACACAGGTGCCCGCGCGCACGCCGTCGGCCAGCAGGCGCGTGGCCAGGGCGTGCGCGTAGCCGTTGAGCTGGGCGAACGTCAGGGTGGCCTGGCCGGTGTCGACGGCGACGCGCGCGCCGTGCCGGCGCGCCAGCGTATGAAGTTCCAGGGACCAGGGAATGCGGTCGAGTCGGCTCATGATCAGCGTTCAAACAGGGTCTGCACATTGTCGATGCCGGACAGGCCCGACAAGCGATCGTACAGCGTGCCGGCCGAAGGCAGCGCATCGGCCGCGGGGCCTTGCGCGCGGCGCCACACGGCCAGGCAGTCTTCGAACTTGGCGCGCTGCTCGGCGTCGGACAGGGGGCGTTGCGCATGCCCGCGCGCATGGCGGATTTCGCCCGAGCGCAGGATGCGGCCGTCGCGCAGCTCGATTTCCACCGTGTCGTACAGCGAGAAGGCGGAATCGGTGGGATCCGGCGCGTCGACGATGTCGACCCGCACTTTCCGGTACAGGGCGTGCATGGCCGGTTCGTTGACGAAGGCGTCGTCCAGCTCGGCCAGCCCGACCGCGCGCCGCGTCAGTGCCGACGCCACGGCGAATTGCGCGCTGAACTTGGCTTCCAGCGCGGTGACGGGCGCGGCGTTGCGCAGCATCGACGCCTGCGGCTTGCCGATGCCGACCGTGACGCGCGCGACTTGCGCCGGGTCCAGGTCGGCCTGCCGGGCGAGGTCGACGATGCCGTCGATGATGCGGTGGCCGGAATAGCAGACGGGATACTGCTTCAGCGACAGGCCGGTCTGCAGGATGCGCGGCGGCTGGTCCGGCGCGATGGGACGGTCGCGCTCGGCGCGGCCTTGCGGCGACAGCGCCGCCAGGAAGCCGGCGCGGTGTTCCAGCGCATCGGCGGCGGCCGTCAGGCCCAGCTGCGCCAGCTCGACGGCTTCGAAGGCCAGCGATCCCACCCGGCCGGCATGCAGGGGCTTGGCCATGGTGCCGAAGTTGGCCACCAGGCCGCTGGCCAGGCTGCCCGCGATGGCCAGCGCGCGGGCGGCGGCGGAGGCGTCCAGGCCGCGCAGGTGGGCCAGGGCGGCGGCGGCGGCCACCGTGCCGAACACGGCGGTGGGATGCCAGCCCTTGATGTGATAGGGGTCGGGCTCGCGCGAGGCCAGTTCGGCCCAGACTTCGTAGCCGACGATATAGGCGCTCAGGCATTGCCGGCCCGATGCGCCCTGCGCGTGGGCCTGCGCCAGGATGGCGGGCGCCAGCGCGGTGCTGGGATGCCCGGACAGCGCGACGTCGTCGTAGTCCAGCGCGTGGCCGGCCACGCCGTTGACAAAAGCGGCCTGCGGGGCGGCCAGCAACTGCCCGGTGAACCATACCGGCGCGGTGGCCGGCCCGCCCAGCGGCTGGCGGCCGACATAGGCCTGGGCGATCCGCGTGACGGGTTCCGCGGCGGCGGCGAACCCGGTGGCGACGGTGTCGGCGATGCCCTGGCGGGCGATGGCCGCGGCCGCGTCGTAGTGCGGGCCGAACCGCGGGCTGGCCACATACGCGGCCAGCGCTTGCGTCAATCCTGGCATGAAAGTCTCCGTGGTTAGAACGAACGCGGCATGCCCAGTATGTGCTGGCCGATGTACGAGAGGATCAGGTTGGTGGAGATCGGCGCGATCTGCAGCAGGCGCGTCTCGCGCCACTTGCGTTCGACGTCGTATTCCTGCGCGAAGCCGAAGCCGCCGTGCGTCTGCAGGCAGGCCTCGGCGGCATGCCACGAGGCCTCCGAGGCCAGCATCTTGCCGATGTTGGCTTCGTCGCCGCACGGCTGGCCCGCCTGGAACAGCGCGGCCGCCTTGCGCAGCATGAGTTCGGCGGCCTGCGTTTCGGCATAGGCCCGCGCGATGGGGAACTGGATGCCCTGGTTCTGCCCGATGGGCCGGTCGAAGACGCGGCGCTCGCCGGCATAGTTCACCGCCGTGCGGATGAACCAGCGCGCATCGCCGATGGCCTCGGACGCCACCAGGATGCGTTCGGCGTTCATGCCGTCGAGGATGTAGCGAAAGCCCTTGCCCTCGGTGCCGATCAGGCTGTCGGCCGGAATGCGCAGGTTGTCGAAGAACACCTCGGTCGTGTTGTGGTTGATCATCGCCTTCAGCGGCCGGATCTGCATGCCCTGGCCCAGCGCGGCGCGGATGTCGACCAGGAACACCGACAGGCCGTCGCTTTTCTTCTGCACTTCGTCGTAGGGCGTGGTGCGGGCCAGCAGCAGCATCAGGTCCGACTGCAGGGCGCGCGAGGTCCATACCTTCTGCCCGTTGACGACGTAGTGGTCGCCATCGCGCACGGCCCGCGTCTTCAGGCGCGTGGTGTCGGTGCCGCTGGTCGGCTCGGTGACGCCGAACGCCTGCAGCCGCAGTTCGCCGCGCGCGATGGCGGGCAGGTAGCGGGCCTTCTGCCCGGCGCTGCCGTGGCGCAGCAGGGTGCCCATGGTGTACATCTGCGCGTGGCAGGCGCCCGCGTTGCAGCCGGCGGCGTGGATCTCTTCCAGGATGACGGCGGCGGCGCGCAGCGGCATGCCGCTGCCTTCGTATTCTTCGGGGATCAGCGCGGCCAGGAAGCCCGACTCGGTCAGGGCGCGCACGAATTCGTCGGGGTAGCGTTCCTCGTTTTCCAGGCGGCGCCAGTATTCTCCGGGAAACTGCGCGCAGATGCGGCGCACGCTTTCGCGCACTTCCGGATAGTCTTCGCCCATCGGCATGGTCAGAGTGTCTTGGGGTTGCGTCATGAGTGGTCTGGATGGTGTCAGTGTTTCACCGCGCGGCGCTGCGGGGGGTGGGTTTGCACTTCAGCGGCCCTTGAATACGGGCTTGCGCTTTTCGTTGAAGGCCAGCACGCCTTCGCGGCGGTCGTCGGTGTCGATCAGGTGGTTGTATGCCTCGATCTCGAAGCGGAACGCCGTGCGCAGTTCCATCTGGCCGCCGTAGCGCACCGATTTCTTGATCTGGCGCACCGACAGCGGCGCATTGCCGGCGATTGTGCGGGCCGTGGCCAGCGCGGCCGGCAGCACGTCGGCGCGTTCGTGGATGGCGTTGGCCAGGCCCCAGTCCAGCGCCTGGCGGGCCTCGAAGGGCTGGCCGGTGAGCAGGATCTCCTTGGCGCGGCGTTCGCCCAGGGCGCGCGGCAGGTTCTGCGTGCCGCCGGCGCCGGGCATGATGCCCAGCGTGACTTCGGTCAGCGCGAAGCGCGCCTGGCTGCTGGCATAGATGAAGTCGCACGACAGCGCCATTTCCAGCCCGCCGGCATACGCGTGCCCGTTGACCGCGGCGATGACGGGCACGGGCAGGTCCACCAGCGTCCAGTACATGCGCTCGAACAGCTCGTGCTGCCGCTGCCATTGTTCCCGGCTCATGCCGTTGCGTTCTTTCAGGTCGCCGCCGGCGCAGAAGATCTTGTCGCCCGCGCCGGTCAGCACGACGCAGCGGGCCGGGCCCGCGTCTTCGGTCAGGCGGTTCCACAGGTCGAGCAGGTCGTGGCCCATCTGCGTGTTCAGCGCATTGCCCGCCTGGGGGCGGTTCAACGTGACCTGCAATACATGGTCGTGCCGGAACCGGACGTCCACGGTCTCATAGGGGGGAAATGCCGAAGTCATGTCGCCTCCGCCGGAAGGTTGCCGTTCTCGAGCAGGGAAGTGTGTTCGCCCAGGGCGGGCGGACGCGAGCGCGGCGCGGGCCGCCGGCCGTCGAAACTGAGCGGCAGGGCGACGCAGTCCATGTCGCTGCCCGGTACGCGCTGGATCAGGCCCAGCGCGTGGGTCTGCGGGTGCGCCAGCATCTGGTGCATGTCCTGCACCGGCGCGCAGGGCAGCCCGGCGGCTTCGAGCCTGGCCAGCCAGTGCCGCGTGGGCGCGGTCAGGAATATCTCGTCCAGCATGCCGTACAGCGCCGCCTGGTTGTGCACGCGGCTGGGGTTGTCGGCGAAGCGCGGGTCGTCGGCCCATTCGGGGTGGCCGACTTCGCGCGCCAGGGTGCGGAACAACCCGTCGTTGCCGGCGGCGACCACGATCTCGCCGTCGGCCGTGGCGTAGCCCTTGTAGGGCACGATGCTGGCGGTGCCGGACCCTTGCCGCGACGGGGCTTCGCCGGACACCATCGTCTGCGCGGCGATCAGCGAGACCCAGGTGGCCGCGGTCTCGAACAGCGAGACGTCCACCACCCGGCCCCGGCCGCCCTGCTGGCGGGCCCACAGGGCGGCCATGATGCCCATGACCGCCCACATGCCGGTGCCCATGTCCACAATAGAGGCGCCCACGCGCACCGAGGGCCGGCCGGCCTCGCCGGTGGTGCTCATGATGCCGCCGAAGGCCTGCATCAGCGGATCGTAGCCGGGCCGGTCGCGCAGCGGGCCGGCATGGCCGAAGGCGCCCACGTTGCAGTAGACCAGCGAGGGCTTGGCGGCCAGCAGCGTGGCGCCGTCCAGCCCCAGGGTCTCTACCTGGCCGGGGCGCAGGTTCTGCAGCACCACATCGGCGCGCTCGAGGATCAGTTGCCGCAGCGCCCGCGAGTCCATCGGGTCGCGCAGGTCGCACACCACCGATTGCTTGTTGCGGTTGAGCACCTGGAACATGACGCCGGCGCCTTCATGAAAGGGCGGGCCCCACGCCCGGGCGGCGTCGCCGTCGCGCTTTTCGACTTTGATGACAGTGGCGCCCAGGTCGCCGAGAATCTGGCCGGCGAACGGCGCGGCCACGCTGTGGCCGAGTTCGATGACAATCAGGCCCTGGTAGGGGCGGGTGGCATCGTCGGCTTGAGCAGAAGTGCCGGGCAATGGCATAAAGGGAAGTCTCCGTCCTGGCGGGGCGGCGGCATTGCCGGCCCTGTCGGTTGTTAATGTACGTATATTGATCTTTTACTTAGTAGAATAATGTACGTACATTGTGTTCTACAAAATTCACAGCGTCAAGGTAACTCCATGTCCAGATCCGACGGCAAGGCGCCTGCCAAGCCCACCCGCGCCACGCCGCGCAGCAAGCCGCAGCCGCGCTACGCCTGGCTGCACCAGAGCCTGCTCAATGACATTACGTCGGGGAAGTACCCGGTCGGCTCGCTGCTGCCCACCGAGGCCCAGCTCAGCGCCACCTACGGCGTCAGCCGCCACACCGTGCGCGAGGCCACGCGCAAGCTGGTGGACACCGGCATGATCGTGCGCTATCCCAGCATCGGCACGGTGGTGACCGCGGCCAAGCCGGGGGCGGCTCAGCCCAGCTTCGTGGCGGGCCTGGGCAGCATGAAGGACATACTGGCCTACACCGACAAGACCCGGCTGGAGACCTTCGGCGAGACCGTCGCCGTGGCCGACGAAGCCATGGTGGCCAACCTGCACTGCGAGCCCGGTTCGAAATGGCTGGTGCTGCACACCAACCGCGTGCTGGTCGACAGCGGCCGGGTGATCTCGTACACGCGCGTCTACCTGCGTCCGGAGTTCGAGCGGATCAAGGAAGCCCTGCACGGCAACCACCCCAGCATCTACAAGATGCTGCGCGACGACTACGGGCAGGATATCCACCGGATCCAGCAGCAGATCGAGGCCACGCTGATGCCCGAGAACGCGCTGTTCCAGCTGGGGCTGGACAACGGCAGCCCGGCGCTGCGCATGCTGCGCGCCTACTTCGACCGTTCCGGCCGGATGTTGACGGCGTCCGACAACTTCTACATCGCCGACCGCTTCAAGCTGAACACCGAATGGGAGCAGGGCGACGAGGCTTGACGCGGGGGGCTCGCGGATACTGTGTCAGCCACCCTGGCCGCGCCCGGGCAACGCCGCCCGCCGGGTGTCTGTCAGGGCGCCAGGCCGCTGAGGATTTCCGCCGCGCTTTCGCGCAGGTGCCAGTCGGCGTAGGCCTCGCTGCTGAGCTGGCTGGACAGTTCGGCGGCACAGTGCTGCAGCACTTCGACCTGGACCCGGCGCGGCGGGTTGGGCACGTTCTGGATGGAGCCCACGATGGCCAGCGCGCCGGCCAGCTGATCGCCGTTGCGGAAGATCGGCACGGCGATGGTGTTCACGCCGATCATCATTTCGCCGTCCGAGACTTCGTAGAAGTGGCGCCGGATCATTTCCAGGCGCAGGCGGATGCGCGCCGGGTCGGTCAGCGACAGGTTGGTCTCGGGCGGCAGGGGCTGGGCCAGGCGGGCCTCGATCACGGCCGGCGGCTGGAACGCCAGGGTCAGCCGGCCCAGCGCCGAGCAGTGGGGCAGGGGGCGGTTGCCCGGTTTCACGGTGATCAGGATGCGCCCGTAGATGTTCTCGACCGTGGCGATGACCATGGGGGTGCCGTTGATGGGCACCGCCAGCACGGCGGTTTCTTTCAGTTCGTCGCGGATGCGCAGCATGTAGGGTTCGGCGCGCGCGCGCAGGTCGAACTGGTTGCCGGCGGCCTCGCCCAGCTGGAACACCCGCCACCCCAGGTGGTAGCGGTCGGTGGTGCGTTCCTGCTCGATCAGGCCCATTTCTTTCAGCGTGGACAGGTGCCGGTGGACGCGCGGCTTGGTCTCGCCCAGGGCGTCGGCCAGCTCGGTGACCCCCATTGGCCGTTGCTGCAGCGCCAGTTCGTCCAGGACGCGCACCGCGACTTTCACGGCTTCGACGGAATTGGGGTTTTTTTCGGTCATGTGGCGGTCCGGGCCGGAACTTAGCAGGGGATACCTGGAATTTTGACGCATTTGGGCTCCAGAACGGGCGAGGCGCCCGGGGCGAGCCTGTATGTTACGTCCATCGATATTTAATTTCTACTGGCGTAACATTCGATCATTGGTTATGCTTGATGAAATTTAATTTCGCTTGTCGTTATATGGCAGCCCATGCCGGCGGCGGGCGCTCTGAGAGGCGTTTGCGCATGTCCGCGCGTGTCGATTGCGATTTGCTTACCGGCTACCTGGGTAGCGGCAAGACCACCTTGTTGAACGCCTGGCTGCGCTCGCCGCTGTCGGCGGGCACCGCGGTCGTGGTGAACGAAGTGGGCGACATCGGCATCGACCAGCTGGTGCTGGCCCAGGTCACCGACAACGTCATGCTGCTGGAATCGGGGTGCCTGTGCTGTACCCTGAGCGGTTCGCTGCGCGAAACGCTGCTGGACGTGTGCGCCACCGCGCGGGCCCGCGGCACGGCCCTGACCCGCATCGTGATCGAGACCACCGGGCTGGCCGAACCCTTGCCCATCCTGCATTCGCTGCTGGGCGACAAGATCCTGACCGAGACGCTGCGCCTGAACCAGGTGATCGTGACGGTGGACGGGCAGCAGGGGCTGCGCCAGATCGCCACGCAGCCCGAGTCGGTGCGGCAACTGGCGGTGGCCGAGTGCGTGGTGGTCACCAAGGGCGACCTGGCCGCGCCGGGCGAGGCCCGGCAGCTGCGCGAGGCCATCGCCGCGATCAACCCGACCGCCATCGTGCGCCAGTCGGTGGCGGGCGACGCCGCCGAAGAGATCTTCACGGCCTCGGCCGGCAGCCCGCAGCGCCAGGCCGTGCTGGCCGCCGTGGCGGAAACCGGCGGCCGGCAGGCCGCCCACGACCACGACCACGCTCACGACCACGACCACGATCACGACGGCCACGCCCACGATCATGGCCACGACCATGCGCACCACCATGACGGCCCCGGCGGGCAGCCGCTGTTTCATTCCCGCGTGTCCACGCTGGGGTTCCACATCGATCACCCCGTGTCGTGGCCTGGCCTGGCCGCCTGGTGGCACCTGGTTTCCGGCCGCTACGGCGACAACCTGCTGCGCAGCAAGGGCCTGCTGCGCATGCGGGACCCGGCGCGGCCGTTCGTTTTCATGCAGACCGTGGGAAAGGTCTTCCACACGCCCGATCCGCTGGGCGCCTGGCCCGACGCGGACGAGCGCTCGCGGCTGGTCTGTATCGGCGTGGACCTGGACCCGCACTGGCTGGCGCAAAGCCTGGCGGCGTTCCGGATCGACGAGCCAGGCCTGTTGCCGGCGACGCTGGCAGAACTATCCCGCTTTGTTCCATCCCATTCGGAGTAACTGATGTCCAATGATTTCGTCTTGCGCGGTGGCATCGTCGTCGACGCGCAGCATGACGGGCGTCCGCTGGATCTGCTGATCCAGGATGGCCGCATCGCCGCCCACCTGGCGCCCGGCACGCCGGTCGGTTCGGGGGCGCCGGAAGTGTCCGCCAAGGGCCTGCATGTGTTTCCCGGCCTGATCGACGCGCATATCCACTTCGGCTTCGGCGAGAAGATCACCGAATACGAGACCGAGACCGTCTACGCGGCGCAGGGCGGCTTCACCACCGTGCTGGGCTATTTCCTGAACAACGAAGACTACACGGACGTCTACCGCCGCGAACAGGAATACGCCCGCACGCGCGCCCACGTGGACTACGGCTTTCACTTCAGCGTGGCCAACGAACTGCATGTGCGCGAACTGGCCGAGTACGTCGGCAAGTACGGCGTGACGTCGTTCAAGTACTTCATGAATTTCAAGGGCGAGGAAGGGCGCTACCTGGGCCTGGACGGCACCGACGACGGCTACTTCTACGACCTGCTGGCGCAGGCCGCGCGGCTGGGCGACGTGAAGGTGGTCTGCCACACCGAGAACATCGAGATCGTGAACCGGCTGCGCAAGCGCTTCCAGGCCGAAGGGCGCGACACCCTGAAAGACTGGTCGGCGTCCAAGCCCGCGTTCACCGAGGCCGAGAACTGCGTGCGCGCCATGATGTTCGCCGAGCACCTGAAGGCGCGCATCTACATCCCGCACCTGAGCACCCGCATGGCGCTGGACGAAGTGCGCAAGTGGCGCCAGCGCTACGAGCATGTCTATGTGGAAACCTGCCCGCACTACCTGACGCACGACGAAGACGCCGATATCGGCCCGCTGGGCAAGGCGAACCCGCCGTTCCGGTCCCGCGACGACGTGCAGGCCATGTGGGAAGGGCTGCGCGACGGCAGCATCGACGTGGTGGCGTCCGACCACGTGCCGCGCAAGAAGTCCACCAAAGAGCGTCCGTTGTGGCTGGCCTCGCAAGGCTTCCCGGGCACCGCCACCATCCTGCCGGTGCTGCTGTCCGAGGGCTACCACAAGGGGCGGCTGGGCCTGGCGCGCATCGCCGACCTGCTGACGCGCCGCCCCGCGCATATCTTCAACCTGGATCCGGACAAGGGCTCGCTGGCGGTGGGCGCCCATGCGGACCTGACGCTGGTGGACCTGGACAAGGTCCGCACCGTGAAGGCCGACGAGCTGGGGTCGTATTCGGACTACAGCCTGTACGACGGCTGGGACCTGAAAGGCTGGCCGGTACGCACCATCGTGCGCGGCGAGACCGTCATGCAGGACGGCAAGATCGTCGGCAAGCCGGGCTACGGCCGGTACGTGGCCCGCCAACTGAAATCGCAATGAAGGAAACGGCAATGAAACTGTGGGACAACATCATCAGCGACGAAGAGCAGCGCGCCTACCGGGCGGCCGGTTTCGGCCGGCCCTCGGGCATGGGCAGCCGTCCGGCGCTGCTGATCATCGACGTGCAATACCGCACCGTGGGCACGACGCCGCAGCCGTTCTGGGAATCGATCAAGGAATTCCCCACCAGCTGCGGCGACGTGGGCTGGAAGGCGGTGGCCAATATCCAGAAGTTGCTGGCGCTGTTCCGCGAAAAGAACTGGCCGGTGCTGTACCCCCACGTGGCGCCCAAGAAGGCCACCGACGGCGGCCGCCTGGCCGAAAAGGTGCCGGCGATCATGAACATCCCGGCGCATGGGTACGACTTCGTGAAAGAGGTGGCCCCGCGCGAAGGCGACGTGCTGCTGCCCAAGAAACACCCCAGCGCGTTCTTCGGCACGGCGCTGGCCAGCCACCTGATCGATCTGCAGGCCGATACCCTGATCGTTACCGGGTGCACCACCAGCGGCTGCGTGCGCGGCAGCGTGGTCGACGCTTTTTCGCTGAATTTCCGGGTGGCCGTGCCGGAAGACGCGGTGTACGACCGCAGCCAGGTGTCGCACGCCGTCAATCTGTTCGATATGTCCGAGAAGTATGCCGATGTCGGCACGACGGAATCGATCATCTCCAACCTGAAAAAAATCGGCGGCTAGCCGCCTGACTATCCCTAGGGGAAACGACATGAAGCAAATTCGCAGAAACATGGTTGTGGCGTTGGCGCTGGCTGCTACGTGCATGGGATGGACCGCCGCCGCCTCGGCCCAGGCCGCCAAGGAGCCGCTGAAGTTCGGCCTGGCCATGCCGCTGACCGGCTCGCAGGCGCTGTTCGGCGCCGACCAGGCCAAGGCGGCGCAGTGGGCGGTGCAGGACATCAACGCCAAGGGCGGCGTCGACGGGCATCCGCTGGAGATGATCCTGCTGGACACGCAGGCCGACCCGCGCCTGGGGATCAACGCGGTCAACCGCCTGGTCAGCGTCGACAAGGTGCCCGTGTTCGGCACCGCCTGGAGCGCGGTGGTCAAGGCCGTGGCGCCCATCGCCAACCGCAGCCAGGTGCTGGGCCTGAGCGTGGGCGCGAACTCGCCCGAGATCGCCAAGCTGGGCGACTATATCTACACCACCTATCCGCTGGCCGACGTGGACGTGGTGGCGCAGGCGCGCCACGCCCGCGAGACGCTGAAGAAAGAGCGGGCCGCCGTGCTGTACATCCACAACGACAGCGGCGTCGAGGGCGCCAAGATCTACCGCGAGGCGTTCGAGTCGCTGGGCGGCAAGGTGGTGGCCTACGAGGCCTACGACGCGCAGTCCACCGACTACACGGGGGCGTTGCTGAAGGTGCGCACGTCCAACCCCGACATCATCCACGTGCAGGGGCTGGTGTCCGACCTGCCGCAGGTCATCGCGCAACTGCGCCAGCTGGGCCTGAAGCAGCCCATTTCGACCTATTCGGCCGGCTACAACCCCAAGGTGGTGCAGCAGCTGGGCGCGGCGGCCGAAGGCCTGCTGGTGTCGGCGCTGGCGCCGTCGGCCGAGCAGAACGCGGAAATCGCCGAGTTCGTCGAGCGCTGGAAGAAGACCGAGGGCCGCATTCCCAACGGCCTGCCGTACACCCAGTACCTGTACGACATGCCCTACCTGATCGCGGACCTGTACAGCCACCTGCTGAAGGCCGGCAAGCCGCTGACCGGCGTGAACATGCGGCAGGCGCTGGTCGACGTGGGCACCTTCGAGCTGCCCATGACGGGCAAGCTGGTGGTGGGCGCGGATCACCGGGTGAAGAAGCCGGTGTACCTGTTCGAGGTCAAGAACGGCAAGTTCGAGCCCGTGGCCACCGTCGACTGACGCGCACGGGCAAGGCGTTTCAATAACGGGCGGCGCGGGCCGCCCGCTAGGAGCAGGAATGCTGGATTTCCAGACTTTATTGCAGATCTTCTGGACCGGCCTGGCCAACTCGACCTATGCGGTGCTGCTGGCGGCGGCGTTCGCACTGGTGCTGAAAGTGGTGAAGGTATGGAACTTCGCCCAGGCCGGCCTGATGGGCATCGCGTACTACACGATGTACCTGGCCATCCAGAAGCTGGGCTGGCCGGGCTATGCCGCGCTGGCGCTGGGGGCGGGCGCGGCCATCGTCGCGGCGCTGGCCATGGAGGTCTTCGGGCTGCAGACTTTCCGGCGGCGCCATTCGCCGCCGCTGACGTTCTTCATTTTCACGCTGGTCATCTCCGAATTCGTGCAGTACGTGCTGGCCATGGTGGCCGGCACCGAGCCGGTGTCGCTGGCCGCCACCATCATGTCGGCCTCGTACATCGTCGGCGGGGTGGTCGTCAGCGAATGGGACCTGAAGGCGATTGCCGCCACCGTGGTGCTGATGGCGCTGCTGTTCGTCGTCATGAAGCGCACCCGCCATGGGCAGTACATGATCGCGGCGGCCGACAACCCGCACCTGAGCCGGCTGTACGGCGTCAATGTGCGGCGGGTGTATGCGCTGACGTTCGTGCTTGCCGCGGTGCTGATCGCGGCGGCCATGTACCTGTTCGGCACGCGGGCGTCGATGGTGCCGAATACGCCGCTGGAAATGATGCTGTTCGCCGTGATCGCGGCCCTGCTGGGCGGCATGGGCAACGTGTTCGGGGCGGCCGTGGCCGCCGTGTTCCTGGGCCTGCTGCGCGCGTTCAGCATCCTGGTCATTCCGTCGGCCTGGCAAAGCCTGATCCTGTACGCGCTGCTGTTCATCACGATCCTGTTCTTCCCTCAAGGGGTGCGGATAGCGCCGCGGGTGCGCAAGAAGCCGGCGGCCGGTCCGGCCTCGGCGGGCGCCTGATACGCGGACCGGAGTCATTCATGGAATATGTCGCTTCTTTGTTGGTCCTGATCGGGCTGTACGTGATCCTGGCGTCCAGCTTCAACCTGATCATCGGCTTCGGCGGGCTGATCAGCATCGCCCACCCGATCTTCTTCGCGCTGGGCGCCTACACCGTCGGGGTGCTGAGCACGCAGTTCGGCCTGCATCCGGTGCCGAGCATCGCGGCGGGCTTCGTCGTGGCCATGCTGGCCTCGTTCATGCTGTCGCTGCCGTCGCTGCGGATTTCCGGCGATTACCTGCTGATCACCAGTATCGGCTTCCAACTGGGGCTGCTGGAAATCATCAAGAACCTGGACTTCGTGGGCGGCGCCAGCGGGCTGGGCGGCATCCCGAACGTGGTGCAGCAGCATCGCAGCCTGGTGTTCGCCGCGGTGGCCCTGGGGCTGGCCGTGGCGGTGGTGCTGTCGCTGCGCGCGCTGGTGCGCGGGCCCTACGGCCGCGCCATCCAGGCCATGCGCGACGACGAGCTGGCGTTCCTGGCGCTGGGCCGCAATGCCATGAACATCAAGATCGCCATCTTCGCCGTCGGCTCGGGCCTGGCGGGCGTGGCGGGCGGGCTGTACGCCTATTACTACCAGTACCTGACCCCGGACCAGTTCCAGATCCTGCAGTCGGCCATGATCCTGACCATGGTGGTGGTGGGCGGCATGGGTTCGGTGTACGGGCCGGTAGTGGGCGCGGTGCTGCTGCTGTTGCTGCCGGAGGCCATCACGTTCCTGAACCTGCCTTCGTCGGTCATGGGGCCGCTGCAAGGGGTGATTTTCACGTCGCTGGTGATCCTGTTCCTGTTCCTGCGTCCGCAGGGGCTGGTGCCGTCCAGCAAGCGCCTGTCGGCCGGAGGCAGCCATGAATAACGTGCTGAGCCTGAACGGCGTGTGCAAGCGCTTCGGCGGGGTGGTGGTGGCCGACCAGATCACGCTGGACCTGAAAGCCGGCGAGATCCTGGGGCTGATCGGCCCCAACGGCGCCGGCAAGACGTCGCTTTTCAACCTGATATCGGGCGTGTTCCCGGCCGACAGCGGCTCTATCGCGCTGCAGGGGCGGCCCCTGTCGCGGCTGCCCCTGTATGCGCGGGCGCGCGCCGGCGTGGCGCGCACCTGGCAGCACATGCGGCTGTTCGGTTCGCTGAGCGTGCTGGAGAACCTGATGGTGGCGCCCACCGACTATCCCGGCGAGTCGCTGTGGCGGCTGGTGACGGCGGGGGCATCGGTGCGGCGCGCCGAGCAGCAGGCGCGCGAGCGCGCCATGCACATCCTGGAACGCATGAAGCTGTCGGCCATCGCCGATACCAACGTGAACGACATTACCTTCGGGCAACAGAAGCTGGTGGGGCTGGCGCGCGCGTTGATGAGCCAGGGGCCGCTGCTGCTGCTGGACGAGCCCATGGCGGGGGTAGAGGGCGCGGCCTACGAGACCATGCGCGAGATCGTGCGCGAAGAAGCCGCCGCCGGCCGCGCCGTCTGCGTGGTGGAACACAACGTGTCGTTCATCCGCGACCTGTGCAACAGCGCGGTGTTCATGGCGCAAGGCCGCATCCTGGAACGCGGCGATGTCGCGACCCTGCTGGAAAGCAAGACCCTGGCCGAGCTGTACTTCGGCCAATGACCGCGGCGCATGGGGATATCGAATGCTGGAACTGAAAGACCTGAATGTCCATTACGGCAAGCTGCACGTCTTGCACGATCTGTCGATCCGGGTGCCCGACGGGCAGCGCGTCGGCATCTTCGGCCACAACGGCGCGGGCAAGACGACCCTGCTGCGCGCCTGCATGGGCGACCTGGAACGCATGCAGGGCAGCGTGCAGTACCGCGGCAACGTGGTGCGCGCCAACGAGGTGCATGCGAACGTGGCGTACGGCATGGCTTTCGTGCCGCAGGGCCATAATGTGTTTCGCGACCTGCAGGTGCAGCAGAACCTGAAGATCGCCGGCATGCGGCACGCCCCGGCGGCGCGCAAGCAGGCGTTCGACGAAGTCTATGCGCTGTTCCCGCTGCTGGCCGAGCGCAGCGAGCAGGTCGCCGGTTCGCTCAGCGGCGGGCAGCAGCAGATGCTGGCCCTGGGCATGGCCCTGATGACGCAGCCGTCGATCCTGCTGCTGGACGAGCCGACCATCGGCCTGGCGCCGGTGATCGTGCGCGACGTGCTGGCCAGCATCAGCGAGATCAACCGCAGCCGCAAGACCACCATCGTGATCGTCGAGCAGAATGTGCAGGCCACGCTGCAGAACGTGGACCGGGCCATCGTGATCAAGTCGGGCCGCGTCATCTACGACGGCGCCAGCGCCGACCTGCTGAGCCAGGAGAGCCTGTGGGACCTGTTCTGAACGACGGCGCCGATCCCGGCGCGGCGCGCCGCCGCGCGGCCCAGGCCTTCGAGGCCTGCCTGCGGCGGGTGGTGGCCGCCGAATGGAGCGACCTGCCGGCGCCGGCGCGCCGGCGCGCCGCCATGATCGTGGCCGACGATGTATCGGCCGCCTTCAGCGCGCTGGACGAGCCGCAAGTGGCCCAGTCCAGGCAGGCCGCCCTGGCGCGCGAACAGGATGGCCCCGCGACCCTGCTGGCGCCCGGCGGGCCGCGCACCGGCGTGCATGCCGCCGCCACGCAGAATGCCCTGGCCATGGGCTGGAACGAGCTGGACGAAGGCTATCGCAAGGCGGTTTGCCACGGCGGCCTGTACGTGTTGCCGGCCCTGATGGCGGTGGCCGAACAGCAACGCGCCAGCGCGCAGGAAGTGCTGCGCGCGCTGGTGCTGGGTTACGAACTGGTGACGCGCGTGGCGCGCGCCTGGCGCTTCGTGCCCATGCGCATCCACCCGCACGCGCTGCTGGCGCCGGTGGGCGCCGCGGCCGGCGTGGCGGTGCTGCGCCGCCTGCCCGCCGACGAGATCCTGGGCGCGGTGGCCGGCGCCTGCGCCATGGGCATGGCCGGGCCGTTCAACCAGGCGTTGCAGGGCGTGCTGGTGCGCAACACCTGGGCGGCGCAGGGCGCGGCGATGGGCATGCTGGCGGTGGAACAGGCACAGGCCGGCATCGGCGGCTGGGCCGGCACGCCGTACGACGTCTATGTGGAAGCGCTGGGCACCACCACCGACCTGGATGCCTTCGCCGACGACGGCGACTGGGCGGTGGCCTACGGCTACCAGAAGCTCAACGCCTGCTGCCAGTACGCGCATTCCGCCATCGAGGCGGTGCAGGCGCTGATCGCGCGCGATCCGGCGCTGCTGGGCGGCGAGCGGGTCGCCGCGATCACGGTGCAGGCGCATCCGCTGGCCTACGCGCTGGACAACCGCGCGCCGCCCACCACGCTGGGGGCCAAGTTCTCGCTGCCGCACGCGGTGGCCGCGGCCCTGGTGCATGGCCACGGCGGCGCGCAGGCGTTCGACAACGCGTCGCTGGCCGACCCCCGCATCGCGCGCCTGCGCGACATGGTGGAACTGGAGCCGTTCGACGGCCTCAAGCCGTGGCCGCACGACCGGCCCGCCACCGTGACCGTCACGACACCGCAAGGGCAGGCCGCCGAGACGTGCTGGAGCGCCCGCGGCGGGCCGGACCGGCCGTTCGGCGACGAGGACGTATGGAACAAGATCGCCGCGCTGTGCGGCGCGCGGGCCCCGCAGGCTGCGCGCACCCTGCGCGCCCTGGTGGACCTGGCCGGCGGCGATGCCGCGGCGCCGGCGGACGCGCCGGGCCTGCGCGGCGGCTGGAGCGAATGGATGCGCGCCCTGACCGCGGCCTGATGCGGCCCGGCACCCGGCCAGTGCGCGGCGCCTTTCAGTGTGAACCGACCCTAGAGGAATTCGACAAGTGATTCAGGCAGTAATCGAACGACGCGATCCCGGCATGCAATGGGATATGGAAGTGGATGTGCTGGTCGTGGGCGCCGGCGCGTGCGGCCTGGCCGCGGCCATCGCCGCGCACGACGCCGGCGCCGGCGTGGCGATCCTGGAAAAGCGCGAGCGTCCGGGCGGCAATTCGTCGCTGAGCACCGGTTCGGTGCCCGGCGCGGGCAGCCGCTTCCAGCGCGAGGCGGGCATCGACGACTCGGCCGAACGCATGGTGGCCGACCTGGAACGCACCGCCGGGCACAGCGAGCTGCCGGCGTTGACGCGGCGCATGGCCGGCATTTCGGCCAGCCTGTGCGAATGGCTGGTGGATTCGGTGGGCGCGCGCATGGCGCTGATCACGGACTACTGCCACGTCGGCCATACCGTGCCGCGCCTGCACGCGCCGGTATCGCGCCGCGGCCAGGACCTGGTCGACGACCTGCTGGCCGCCGTGGCGCGGCGCGACATCCCGCTGGCGGTGAACAATGCCGTGTCCACCCTGTACGTGGACGCGGCCGGCGCGGTGGTCGGCGCCGCCGTCACCGGGCCGGGCGTGGAGTCGTCGCGCATCGGCGCGGGCAGCGTGATCCTGGCCACCAATGGCTTCGCGGCCAACCGCGAGCTGGTGCAGAAATACTGCACCGAGATCGCCGGGGCCGAGTACTTCGGCGCCCTGGGCAGCGAGGGCGAGGCCGTGGTGTGGGGCGAGCAGCTGGGCGCACGCCTGGCCAACATGAAAGCCTACCAGGGCTACGCGGCGGTGGCCTACCCGCATGGTTCGCTGCTGTCGTGGACCACCATCGAGAAAGGCGGCATCCTGGTCAACGCCGCGGGCGAGCGTTTCGGCAGCGAAGACCTGGGCTATTCCGGGTACGCCAAACGCGTGCTGGCTCAGGCCGGCCCCGTGTACGCGATCTTCGACGACCGCATCAAGGCGCTGGCCAGCAAGGAAGAAGAATTCCAGGAACTGGTCGACCACAACGGCATCAAGGGCAGCGACAGCGTCGCCGGCCTGGCCGCGATATTCAGCCTGCCCGAAGACGCGCTGGCGCGCACGCTGGCCGACTACAACCGCGCGGCCCAGGCCCAGGCGGCGGACCCGCAGGGACGCAAGCAGTTCGGCATGGCGCCGTTGACCGGCAAGCTGTGGATCTGCCGCGTCACGCCGGGCCTGTTCCATACCCAGGGCGGCCTGGCCGTGGACGATGTGGGCCGCGTGCTGCGCCCCGACGGGGCGGCCATTCCCGGCCTGTACGCGGGTGGCGGAGCGGCGGCCGGCATCAGCGGCAGCGCCGGGGCGGAAGGCTATTGCTCGGGCAACGGCCTGCTGACCGCCATCGGGCTGGGCTACCTGGCCGGCCGCACCGCAGCGGGGCAACCGGCATGAACATGCCCGGCCGCCCCATGAGCGCAGCCCCGGCCACCGCCGCCGGGCGCATGGCCGCCTTCGCGCATGTCCTGGCCTGGCGCGATATTCCGTCCGACGTGCGGGAACTGGCGCGCCTGCACCTGGCCGACGCTATCGGCGTGGGGCTGGCGGCATCGCGCGTGCCCGCGCATCGCGAGTTCCTGGGCAAGCTGCTGGCGCAAGTGCCGGCGGCGGGCCGGGCAACCGTGCTGGGCCTGGACGGGCCGGTGGCCGCCGATACGGCGGCGCTGGCCAACGGCACGTCGATGCACTCGCTGGAGTACGACGACACGCACATGCGCTCGATCGTGCATGGCAGCGCGGTGATCGTGCCGCCCGTGCTGGCCGTGGCGCAGGAACGGAACCTGCCCTTGACCGACGTGCTGCGGCTGACGGTGGCGGGCTGGGAACTGCTGGTGCGCCTGGGCCAGGCCGCGGCGGGGGCGTTCCAGCGGCGCGGCTTCCAGGTCACATCGGTGGGCGGCGCCGTGGTCGCGGCCATGCTGGCGGCGGCCGCGCGCGGCGCGGATCCGGCCACCATGGCGCGGGCCGGCGGCATCGCCGGCAGCCAGGCCAGCGGCATTTTCGAGTTCCTGAGCGATGGCTCCAACGTCAAGGCGCTGCATCCCGGCTGGGCCGCGCACGCCGGCGTGTGGGCGGCCAGCCTGGCCATGGCCGGCATGACCGGCCCGTTGTCGGTACTGGAAGGCAGGCATGGCGTCTATGCGGCGTATGCGGACGACCGCGAGGCCGGGCAGCGCCTGCAGGCCGAGCTGGACAGCCTGGGTTCGACCTGGGTGCTGCGCGAGGCGGCCTTCAAGTTCTACCCCTGCTGCCACTACATCCACCCATACCTGGAAGCGGCCGCGCGCCTGCGCGAGCAGGCCGCCGCGGCCGGGCAGCGCATCGTGTCGGCCCACTGCGGCGTGGCGCCGGGCGCGGGCCTGGTGGTGGCCGAGCCGTGGCAACGCAAGCAGGCCCCACGCGACACCAACGACGCCAAGTACAGCCTGCCTTATTGCGTGGCGCTGGCCTTGCTGGACCTGCCCATCGACGTCGCGGCGATGACGGCCGGGCCGTTGAACCAGCAGGCGCTGCGGCTGGCGGCCGACATCGGCGCATCGGCCTGGGAAGACAGCGGTTTTCCGGCGCGCTTCGGCGCCGACCTGTCGGTCACGCTGGCCGACGGCCGGGTCTTGCGCGAACGCATCGACCAGGTCATGGGCAGCGCCGAACGGCCCGCCACGGCCGCGCAAGTGCAAGGCAAATTCCTGCGCAATGCGTCGCTGGCCATGCCCGACGCCGAGGCGCGGCAATTGTGGCGCGCCCTGCAGGATGGCGACACGATGCCGACGCTGGCCGGCGTTTCGCATTCCTGAAAGGAATGAATTGCGGTCTTTATTTGATTTGACCGTCTTTTCCCGCCGCTGATCAAATCACTACCACTTTGGCGCCCGCCAACAAGACAAGCCCGACGCTGCCTTTCCCGGCAGCCGGGCCCTTGTCCGGGGCACGAAATGGGAGAAGATCATGGTCGGGATACGCAGGCTGGGTTCCAGGGGCAATCGCCCGGCGCATGGCGGCCATACCGCCAGGCAAGTGCGCCGGGGGACGTGGTGGCGGGCGGCATGGCTGATGTGCATCGCGGCGGGAACGGGCGTTGGCCTGCAGGCCCGCGCCGACGCGTTCCCCGATCACCAGATCGAACTGATCGTGCCTTTTTCGCCGGGCGGGTCCACCGATGCCATGGCGCGGCTGGCGGCGCCGCGCCTGGGCCAGATACTGGGCGTGTCGGTGGTGGTGGCCAACAAGCCGGGGGCGGGCGGCGCCATCGGCACCAGCTACATGCTGGCGCAGCCCGACGGCTATCGCATCGTGACCGCCGGGAACTCGAACCTGGGCCCGTTGCTGGTGCCGGGCAGCAACCAGGCCAGGTACACGCTGGACGACATCGCCACGCTGGGCATGAGCACCACCAATACGCTGGCGATCGTGTCCAGCCCGGACCGGTTCAAGGACTTCGCCGCATTCGAGCGCGAGCTGAAAGACAAGCCGGCCGGCTCGATGCGGCTGGCGTCCTGGGGCCCCCGCAGCCCGTCGCACTTCTACATTGAATTGCTGGCCCAGCAGATCGGCCAGAAGGTGTTGCACGTTCCTTTCGAGGGCGGCAGCAACGCCATGCTGGCGGCCATGGGCGGGCACGTCGATGCGGCCGTGGTCACGGTGGCCACCGCCTTGCCCAATGTGCGCGGCGGCAAGCTGAAGATCCTGGCCGTGACCTCGGACCAGCGCGCCGCCGACGTGCCCGATGTGCCGTCCATCAGGGAACTCGGCTATCCGAAGGCCGTATATGTGTCGTTCGACGGGTTCGCCACCGCCGCCAAGGTGCCGGCGGACCGGCTGGAGCGGCTGCGCTCGGCCATGCAGAAGGTATTGACCGACCCGGCCTACCAGGCGGAAATCCGCAAGCTGGGCGCGGACCCCAAGTTCCTGAACGGCAAGGACTACGACGCCTTCGTGCGCAAGAACCTCGAGACGCTCAGCACCATCGCGGCGTCGGCCGGCATCGCGCAGTAGCGCCATTCCTAGCCAGGTCATTTTCAGGAAGACAGGAGCAATTGTGGGACGACTCAAATCCGAAGCCAAGGCGCCCGAACTGGTCGAGCATGTCATGGCGCCGTTCCTGGCGGACATGGACCAGTACTTCGACGCGCACCTGCGCATCCACAAGGCCCATGTCGTGATGCTGTGCGAACAGGGGCTGATCGATGCGGGGGAAGGCGCGAGCATCCTGGCGGCCTTGCGGGACATGCAGCAGCTGGGCAAGGAAGGCATGCAGCTCCATCACGACACCGACTTGTACATGCAGATGGAGGCGTATGTCACCCGCCAGGCGCCGGCCGCCGGCGGCAAGATGCACATGGGCCGCAGCCGCAACGACTTATATGCCTGCGGCGCGCGGATGCTGACGCGCGACCGGCTGGCGCAGATGATCTCGGACCTGCTGGCGTTGCAGCAGGACGTGCTTAAGCGCGCCGGCGGGCACGTCGATACGGTGATGCCGGGCTATACCCACCTGCAGCATGCCGAACCGATCACCCTGGGGCATTTCCTGCTGGCGTTCCACGATGCCCTGGCGCGCGACCTGAAGCGCCTGGCGGCGGCCTACGACAGCGCCAACCAGAACGCCCTGGGCAGCAGCGCCCTGGCCGGTTCCAGCTTTCCCCTGGACCGCGACCGCACGACCACGCTGCTGGGCTTCGACGGCGTCGTGGAGAATTCTTACGACGCCGTCGCGTCGCGCGACTATATCGTCGAGTCGCTGGGCGCGCTGGCGGTGATGGGGTCGAGCATCGCCCGGGTGGTCGATGCGCTGATCATCTGGTGCACATCCGAGTTCGGCATGATCGACATGCCGGACAGCTACGGCTACACCAGCAGCATCATGCCGCAGAAGCGCAACCCGGGGTACTTCCTGGAAAGCGTGCGCTGCAAGTCGGCGCGCATTACCGGCGACATGTCGAGCGCCCTGTGCACCCTGAAGGGCACGACGTTCGCGCAGTCGCGCGATACCAGCTTCGAGATCACGATCGCGCTGTTCCGGGCTTTTGCGGAAGCGCGCGGGATGGTCAATGTGATGCGCGGCGTCGTGACGGCCATGATCGTCAATGCCCAGACCATGCAGCAGCATTGTGCCGACGAGTTTTCCGGCGCCACCGAGATCGCCAATTTCCTGGTCAAGGACAAGGCGCTGGATTTTCGCAGCGCCTACATGATCGTGGCCAATACGGTGCGGCTGGCTTCCGAGCGCGGACTGCGCCCCGCCGCGGTGACGCCGGCGCTGATCGACGAGGCCGCGCGGGACGTGCTGGGGCGTCCCGTGGGGCTGACCGAGTCGCAGGTGCGGCTGGCCCTGTCGCCGGCGGGCAATGTCGGCCTGAAGCGCACGGCGGGCAGCCCGGCCCGCGGCGAGGTCGAGCGGATGCTGGCATCGCGGCAGGCCGGCCTGCAGCACGCCCGCCAGGCCCACCAGGAAAGGCTGCAACGGCTGGCCAGGGCCGACGCGCGGCTGGAGCAGGCCATCGACGCCATCGTGCGCGCCTGACCCTGGGGGGCGGCCGAGGCCGGCGCCGGCCTGTTGGCGGCCGCGGGGTTCCGCGATACATTGCTAGGGCCCCGTTCCAGGCATGGCGCCGGCGACGGCGGGCCGCGCCTTCAATGTTCGATTCCCGGAGCTTCCCCCACGATGGTCACGATGCGGCAACTGGAGGCGCTGTGCGCGGTGATCGAATCGGGTTCCATCAGCGTGGCCGCCGAGCGGCTGCACCTGTCCCAGCCGGCGGTCAGCAAGATCATCGCCGCGCTGGAATACCGGACCAAGCTGAAGCTGTTCGAGCGCGAGTACCGGCGCATCGTGCCCACCGCCGAGGCGCTGTGCCTGTACACCGAAGGCCGGCGCCTGCTGGTCGACCTGACCGACGTGACGCGGCTTGCCGAAGAGCTTCGCACCCTGAACGCGGGGTCGGTCTCGGTGGGGTGCATGATGGCCCTGGGCTCGCACGTCGTGCCGGCCATCCTGGCGCGGTTCATCGAGCAGCGGCCCAAGGTCGACCTGACGTTCCAGATCCGCAGCCCCAACAAGCTGATGCAATGGGCGATCGCGCAACAGATCGATTTCGGCATCGGCATCACCACCATGGCTCACGAAGCGGTGCAGAAAGAAGAGCTGTGCGTCGTCAGCGGCGTCTGCGTGCTGCCGCCCGGCCACCGGTTCGCCAGCCGCGCGCATATCCACGCGACCGACCTGCACCAGCAGCCGTTCGTCTCGTTCGTGAAGGAAGGCTACATGCGGCAGACGCTGGACCACCTGTTCGACGCGCTGGAAGTGCGGCCGCGGCGCACGGCGACAGTGTCCAACAGTTATGCCGCCTGCACGCTGGTGCAGCAGGCGGCCGGCATTGCCATCGTCGACCCCTACACCGCCATGTCCTTCGCGCCCCAGGGGCTGGTGGTCAAGCCGTTCCTGCCGTCGGTGCGCTATGAGTTCCAGCTGCTGTGGCCGCGGTTCAAGGCGCGCAGCAAGCTGGTGCAGATGCTGGTGTCGGAATTGAAGGACGGCATCAACCAGTACAACGAGGCCTATGGCCTGCTGGATTTTCATGCCGGCGATGCCGCCGGGCCACCGCTGCTGTCGCAGTCCTGACAGGCGCCCGACTGGGGCGCCGCCATGCGCGGCGTTCAGGTATCCAGCACCGCCACCGTCTGCCCTTCCTGGACCATGTCGCCTTCGCCCACCAGGATCTGGGCGACGCGCCCCGAGCCGGCGGCGAGCACGGGGATTTCCATCTTCATCGATTCCACCAGCATGACCACGTCGTCCGGGCCGACCGTCGCGCCGGGTTCGGTCTCGATTTTCCATACCGTGCCGGTGACTTCGGCCACCACGTTTGCGCGTCCCACGTCGGCGTCTCCTTGATGCGTTGATAGTGATGGTTGCCGGCCCGCGCCCGTCAGGGCTTGGCCAGCTTCAGGTCCAGCAGCAGGCTGCGGGTCGAGGCGTACTCGGCCTCCAGCACCTTCTGCATTTCTTCGTGCCGGGCAAAGCGCGGCCGCCACAGCTGGGTTTGCAGGAAGTCGTTCCACTGCTTGCTGGCCGTGACCTTGGCCAGGGCGTTTTCCCAGTACTGCAGCTGCGCCGGTGTCATGTTCTTGGGGCCCAGCACGCCCTGCACCGAGGTGGATACCGCGTCGATGCCCTGTTCTTTCCAGGTGGGCACGGCCGACAGCTGGCCGGGCAGGCGTTCGGCCGTGGTGACCGCCAGCAGGCGGATGGTGCCGGCCTTGTACTGCGACAGCACATTGGGCGACGAGGCCGAGACCACGTCGACGTGGCCGCCCAGCAGCGCGGTGATGGACTCGCCCGACGATTTGTACGGCACGACCACCAGCTTGGTGATGTCCACGCCGGCCTTTTTCAGCGGCTTGGCGATGGCCAGGTGGATGTGGTTGCCGACCGACGTGGCGACCGCGATCGACAGCGAGTCGGGCTTTTTCTTCAGTTGCGCGATCAGGTCGTGCACATTCTTCAGCGGCGAATCGGCGCGCACGGCCACCAGCATGGATTCTTCCAGCAGCAGCGCCACGGGCGTCATCTCGGCGTACGACAGGGCGTCCGGGTGCAGCACCCGCGCGCTGATCATGCCGGTGCTGAAGGTGCCGACCCAGTGCGCGTCGCCTTCGTGCCCGCGCAGCGTCTGCAGGCTGACCGCGCCGCTGCCGCCCGGCTTGTTGGTCACTACCAGCGTCTGGTCCAGCAGCTTCTGCTGTTCCAGCAGGCGCTGCAGTTCGCGCGCGGCCGTGTCCAGCGCCGCGCCCGGGCCGGCGGGCACCACGAATTCCACACTGTGCTGCGGTTTCCATGTCTGCGCGTGCGCCGGCCATCCGAAAGTTGCCGCCACGAATGCCACCCAGACCATCAAGCTGCGTAGTGAAGCGTTCATCTCGTGTCTCCTTGCGGATCGGCTCGGGCAGGCGGGGCCTGGCTACCGGCGCATCCGTCGTTCTAGAAAACGGGAACCTGCTGTGTCGAAATCATGGCAATGCACGGGGCCGCGCCGGCCCGCTACCGCGCCTTGAGCACCTCCCAGGCGTCCTCGACCCAGTCGCACAGGATGTCGCGGGTTTCGCGCGGGTCGATCACGTCCAGCATGCCGAACTTCTCGGCGGTGCGGAACGGCGAGGCGATGCGGTGGTAATAGGCTTCCAGCCGGGCCTGTTCGGCGGCCGGGTCGTCGGCGGCGGCAATGTCGTTGCGGTGCGCCGCCGCCACGCCGCCCTCGATGGGTATCGAGCCCCAGCGCGCCGACGGCCAGGCGAAGCGGTGGTTCAGCTGGGGGAAATGCTTGGGCGCGTGCAGGCCGCCCGCCATGCCGAAGGCGCGCCGCATGATGATCGACACCCAGGGCACGGTGGCTTTCTCGATGGCGGTCAGCACCCGCACGGCGCCCAGCAGCGTGCCGCTGAGCTCGGCCTCGGGGCCGGTGGCGTTGCCGGGCTGGTCCACCAGGTGCACCACCGGCAGGCTGAAGGTCTGGCACAGCTTGACGTGCCGCTCGATCTTCCATGCCGAGGTGGTGGTCATGGCGCCGCCCGAGACGCGCGGGTCGCTGCACAGCACGCCCACGGGGTAGCCGTGCAGCCGCGCCAGCGCGGTGATGGTCGAGCCGCCCTGGTAGCGGCCGATCTCGAACACGCTGTCGCGGTCGAACACCGAGGCGAGGATCTTGCGCGGGTCGTACACCTTGCGGCGGTCTTTGGGAATGGCGTGCTTCAGCCAGTCGTCGGCGCGGCCGGGCGGGTCGTCGCTGGCGGCGCGCTCGGCCATCAGGCCGGCGTGGCGCGGCAGGTACGACAGGAAGCGGCGCACTTGCGCGAACGCGTCGTCTTCGCTGGCGGCCTCGTTATGCACCAGGGCGCTGCGGCGATGCACCTGGTAGCCGCCCAGCTCGTTCTTGTCGATGTCGATGCCGTAGGCCTGCTTGACCACCGGGGGGCCGGCGGCGAACACCTGGGCCTGGTCGCGCACCATGACCGAGAAATGCGACATCAGCACCTTGATGGCGCCCAGCCCGGCGCAGGCGCCCAGGGCCACGCCCACGACCGGCACCGCGTCCAGCAGCGGCACGACCGGCCAGTTGGGGTAGCCGGGAATCTTGCTGCTGCCTTGCTGTTCCAGCAGCTTGACGCTGCCGCCGGCCGTGTCCACCAGGCGCACCAGCGGCATTTTCAGGTCCAGCGCCATGCGTTCGGCGTAGATCCACTTGTCGGAAATCGTGGCCTCGGACGAGCCCGCGCGCAGCGTGTAGTCGTCGGCCGAGATCATGGCCTTGCGGCCTTCGATGCGGCCCGAGCCGATGATGGCGTTGACCGGCGACAGCGACTGGAAGAAGCCGTCGGCATCGTAGCGGCCCTTGCCGGCGATGCGCCCCAGTTCGCGGAAGGTGCCGGCATCGCACAATTGCGCGATGCGCTCGCGCGCGTTCAGGCGCCCGCGCGCCTTGTGCTTGGCCAGCGCCTCGGGGCCGCCCATGGCGGCGGCCTGTTCGCGCCGCGTGGCCAGTTCCTGGAGTTCTGCTTCCCAATCCTGGGCCGCGGTGGCGCCGCGCGTGTCTTCCATTGCCTGCTCTCCGACGATGCCCCGGTCGCGCGGCGCGCGCTACGGGCGGGTCTTGACGATGTGCTGCGACTGCAGCGCCTGAATGGCCTCGGGCGTCATGCCCAGTTCCTGCAGCACGGCCCGCGTATCGGCGCCCAGGTCGGGCCCGCTGTGGCGGATGCGGCCCGGCGTGCGCGACAGCTTGGGCACGACGCCGGCCTGGGTGGTGTGGCCCAGCGTGGCGTGCGGCACCCGCACCAGCATGTCGCGCTGGGCGTAGTGCGGGTCGTGGTAGATGTCCTCGATGGTGTAGATGCGCGAGGCGGGAATCGATTCGGCGATCAGCAGCTGTTCCAGCGATTCGGCGTCGTGCCGGCGGGTCCAGTCGCCGATGATGGCGTCCAGCGCCGCCATGTTCGGGCGTTCGCCGCGCGCGCGGATGGTGGCGAAGCGCGGGTCGGCCAGCAGTTCGGGCTGCCCCATCACCTGCGCCAGGCGGCTGAAGATGATGTTGCTGTTGGCCGCGATCAGCACCCACGCGCCGTCGGCGCTGGGATACAGGCTGTTGGGCGCCATGGTAGGCAGGTTGGGGCCGACCCGCTTGGGCACGAAGCCCAGCTTTTCGAAGGCCGGCACGTAGGGCTCCATCTGGCTGAACGAGGTCTCGTACAGCGCGGTGTCCACCACCTGGCCCAGGCCGGTGCGGGCGCGTTCGTGGATGGCCATCATGGCGCCGAAGGCGGCATACACCGCCGTCAGGTAGTCGGTGGTGGCCAGCGCCACGCGCGCCGGCGGGCGGTCGGGGTCGCCGGTCATGTGGCGCACGCCGCCGAAGGCTTCGCAGATGGCGCCGTACCCGGGCCGGCTGGCGTACGGGCCGTCCTGGCCATAGCCGCTGATGCGCACCATGACCAGCCCGGGGTTGCTGGCCGACAGGGTGTCGTAGCCCAGGCCCAGGCGTTCCATCACGCCGGGGCGATTGTTTTCCACCAGGATGTCGGCCCGGTCGATCAGGGCGCGGGTGATGGCGCGGCCCTGTTCGGACTTCAGGTCCAGCGCCACCGAGCGCTTGCCGCGCAGGATGGTGGTGGCATAGAGCGACACGTCGTCGACGTGCCGGCCCATCTGGCGCACGCCGTCGCCTTCCAGGGGCTCGACCTTGGTGACTTCGGCGCCGAAGTCGGCCAGCAGCCTGGCGCAGGCCGGGCCGGCGATCGTGGAGCAGATCTCGACGACTTTCAGGCCTGCCAATGGCCCGGGCGAGGGTGGGGCGGTCATGCGCGTCTCCGCAGGGGGGGCTGGATGCTTTCCGACAGGCGCCGCACCACGGCATTGCCGGAGTCTTCGACGCGTTGCCGCGAGATGGCCACGTAAGCCTTGGCGTCGCCGCGTTCCAGCGCCTGCAGGCCCTTGCGCCACAGCACCGCCGAGGCGCGGCGCCGTTCGACCGGCCCCAGGCTGATATAGGAATAGCGCAGGGTCTGCAGCGACAGGGCGGTCAGCATCTGCGTCAGGCGCGGGTTGTTGCAGTTGCGCACCGACAAGATGGACAGCCGGTACGAGGTCTCGGCGTAGCGGCCCTGGTCGTCTTCCAGGCGGGCCAGCGCTTCGAGCTGGTCGACGCCGGCGCGCAGGGTGGCCAGGTATTCCGGGCGGTGGTGGGCCGCGATCTTGCGCGCCACGATTTCCAGCAGCCCGACGCGGATCTCGAAGATGTCGCGGACTTCGTCCACCGTCAGGTCGGTGACCACGGCGCCGCGCCGGGGGTAGATGGTGGCCAGGCCCTCGCGTTCGAGGATGCGCAGCGCGTCGCGCACCGGGCCGCGGCTGACGTGGAACGAGTCGGCCAGGCGCTGTTCGTTCAGGGCTTCGCCGGGCAGCAGCTTGCCCTTGATGATGGCGTCGCCCACCTGCGCGGCGATCTGTTCCGGCACGGTAAGGGTGGGCGTGTGCTGCCGGCCTTCGAACAGGCGGAAGGCGACGGCGTTTTCCAGGTCGGCGAGCAATTGGCTGGGCACGGAATGACGGGCAAGACGAGTTGCGGCTATCTTAGAGCACAATCAGATTGTTAACAATCATACGATTGAACAAGCCGCTTATTGTTATTGATATCTATTATCATTTGTGCCAGAATGGATCCCGCTACCAGGTCAGAGCGGCCTTAGCAGAGTCTTGAAGTTTGTTGCCCCGGCGCTGTCCGGGGCCTTTTTTTGCCTGGCCGCCCCGGCCCGCCACGGGTTGAACCCGGCCCGCATCCGGGGCTAAGCTGGACGCTGGCTATCGACAGCGGCGCCTGTGGATCCGCACCCGTGCAGCACCCGGACCCGCCCGCCGCAAGGAGCGCAGCATGCGGCATCAGGTGAACCTATCCGGCCGGGTGGCCATCGTCACCGGCGCCAATTCGGGCATCGGGCGGGGCATCGCGCTGGCATTGGGCGCGGCGGGCGCCAAAGTGGTGGTCAACCATCGTCCCAACGAAGATTCCGAGCGGCGCGGCATCGAGGTGGCGGACCAGATCGCGCGCGCCGGCGGCACGGCGGTGCCGGCGCCGGCCGACATCAGCCGCGAGGACGACGTCGAGCAATTGTTCCGCATCGCGCACGACCGCTGCGGCGGCGTCGACATCCTGGTCAACAACGCCGGCATCGAGCAGCCGGCCCCCATCCAGGACATGACGCTGGCCCAGTGGCAGAAGGTCATCGACGTCAACCTGACCGGCCAGTTCCTGTGCGCCCGCGCCGCGGCCCGGGCCTTCCTGGGGCGCCGGCCGCGGCCGCCGGCCGATGCCGCGGCCGGCAAGATCATTTTCGTCAGTTCGGTCCACGAGGTGATTCCGTGGGCGTTCCAGGCCAACTATGCGGCCTCCAAGGGCGGCGTGTCGCTGCTGATGCAGTCGCTGGCGCAGGAACTGGCGCCCATGAAGATCCGCGTCAATTCGGTCGCGCCGGGGGCGATCCGCACGCCCATCAACGCGCCCGCCTGGAATACCCCGGAAAGCCTGGCGTCGCTGCTCAAGCTGATTCCGTACGGGCGCATCGGCGAGCCGGAGGACGTGGCGCGCGCCGTGGCGTGGCTGGCCAGCGACGATTCGGACTATGTTACGGGCTCGACGCTGTTCGTCGATGGGGGCATGACGCTTTACCCGGCGTTTCGCGGGGCGGGCTGAGCGATGTCCAAGCCCATCGAAGACTACGGCTTGATCGGCAACATGCTGTCGGCCGCGCTGGTGGGGCGCGACGGCTCGATCGACTGGCTCTGCCTGCCGCATTTCGATTCGCCGGCCTGCTTCGCGGCGCTGCTGGGCGACGAAAGCAACGGCCGCTGGCTGCTGGCGCCCCGGCGGCCGGGCCACACCACCACGCGCCGCTACCTGCCCGACACCGCGGTGCTGGAGACGCGCCACGAAACGCCGACGGGCGCGGTGCTCGTCTACGACTTCATGCCGCTGAGCGACGAGGAAGAACGGGTGGACGTGGTGCGCATCGTGCGCGGCGAGTCGGGCCGCGTGGACATGCAGATGGAGCTGACGCTGCGCTTCAACTACGGCCAGGCGGTGCCGTGGGTGCGGCGGCGCGACTACGGCCTGAGCGCCATCGCGGGCCCCGATGCGGTCGAGCTGCACACGGCGGTGGCGCTGGAAGGGCGCGACATGAAAAGCGTGGCCGGCTTCACCGTGCAGCAGGACCAGACGGTGCCGTTCACCCTGTCGTACCACCGTTCGCACAAGACGCCGCATTTTGTGCCCGACCGCCTGGAAAGCATGGACCGCACCATCGCCTGGTGGCACGAATGGGCCAAGCGCTGCCGCTGGGAAAACGGCCCGGCTTCGCGCCGCGACGCGGTGGTGCGTTCGCTGATCACGCTGAAGCTGCTGACGTTCCAGCCCACCGGGGGCATCGTGGCGGCGCCGACCACCTCGCTGCCCGAACAGCTGGGCGGCAGCCGCAACTGGGATTACCGCCATTGCTGGCTGCGCGACTCGGCCCTGACGCTGTATGCGCTGCTCAATGCCGGTTATCGCGAAGAGGCCGAGGCCTGGCGCCAGTGGCTGCTGCGCGCCGCGGCCGGCCACCCCAACCAGCTGCAGATCATGTACGGCATTGCCGGCGAGCGCTGGCTGCCCGAGCACGACATCGCCTGGCTGCCGGGCTACGAGCGCAGCGCGCCGGTGCGCATCGGCAATGCGGCCGCCGGGCAGATGCAGCTGGATGTGTACGGCGAACTGATCGAGACCCTGCATGCCGCGCGGGTGGCCGACCTGGCGCCGCTGGCCGAAGCCTGGCGCATGCAGAAAGTGCTGCTCAAGCCGCTGGAAGCGCTGTGGCGCCAGCCCGACCACGGCATCTGGGAAATGCGCGGGCCGCGCCGCGCCTTCACGCATTCGCGGCTGATGTGCTGGGTGGCGCTGGACCGCACCGTGAAGTCGTGCGAACGCTTCGGCCTGCAAGGGCCGGTGGACCGCTGGCGCGCGCTGGCCGACGAGATCCGCCAGGACATCTGCACGCACGGCTACGACGCCGGGCGCAACACCTTTGTGCAGTACTACGGCGGCAGCGCGCTGGACGCCAGCCTGCTGCTGATTCCGCAGGTGGGCTTCCTGCCGGCCGACGACCCCCGCGTCACGGGCACGGTGCAGGCGATCGAGCGCGAACTGCTGCGCGACGGCCTGCTGCTGCGCTATCGCCCCGAACAGAGCGACGACGGCCTGCCGGGCGGCGAGGGCGTGTTCCTGGCGTGCAGTTTCTGGCTGGCCGACGCGTACATCATGCAAGGCAGGCTGGGCGATGCCACACAGCTGTTCGACCATCTGCTGTCGCTGCGCAACGACCTGGGCCTGCTGGCCGAGGAATACGACGTGGCGCGCCGGCGCCTGGTGGGCAACTTCCCGCAAGGGTTCTCGCACATCGGCCTGGTGAACACGGCCTACAACCTCAGCGCCGCGGGCGGCACGGCGCGCCAGCGCTCGTCGCGCGACGCGCCGCACGACTGAGCGCGCGCCGCGCCGGCTATTGCGGCTGGATCTGCGCGGCGGTGACGATGTCGCGCCACTTCCGGCCTTCGGACTCGGTGAAGCGGGCGAAGGCTTGCGGGTCCGAGCCGACCGGCTTGGCGCCCCGGCTGGCGTACTGGCGCACCACGCCGGGCTGGCGCAGGGCGCGGGCCGCATGCTGCGACAGCTTGGCGACGATGTCCGGCGGGGTGCCGGCCGGCGCCCACAGGCCGTACCAGGTGCTGATGTCGAAGCCGGGGTAGCCGGATTCGGCCATGGTCGGCACGTCGGCCAGCTCGTCCACGCGCTGCGCCGTCGTTACCGCCACGGCGCGCAGCTTGCCCGACTTGATGAAGGGCATGGCCGACGGCATGGAATCGAACATCAGCTGGATCTGGCCGCCCACCAGGTCGGTCAGCGCGGGGGCGCTGCCCTTGTAGGGCACGTGCTGCATCGACAGGCCGCTGCGCACCTTGAACGATTCGCCCGCCAGTTGCTGGGCCGAGGCGGTGCCGGCCGAGCCGAAGTTCAGCGGGCGGGCCTTGCCGAGTTTTTCCAGGTCCTGCACGGTACGCACGCTGGAGGCGGCCGGCACGACCAGCACTAGCGGCACGTCGGCCAGCTGGGTGATGGGCGCGAAGTCCTTGAACGCGTCGTAGCGCATCGACTTGTACAGGTACGGGTTGATGACGTGCAGCGAGGCGTTGGCCAGGAAGGTGTATCCGTCCGGGTCGGCGCGCGCGACCAGGTCGGCGCCGATCATGCCGCTGGCGCCGGGCTTGTTCTCGACCACCACGTTCTGGCCGATGGTCTTGGACATTTCGGCGGCCACCAGGCGCGACACCGTATCGGTGGGACCGCCGGGCGGGTAGGGCACCACCATGGTGATGGCGCGGGAAGGGAAGTCGCCGGCGGCATGCGCGGCCAGCGGGCCGGCGGCCAGCCAGGCCAGGGCCGCCAGGGCGGCGGCGCGGCGCAGCAGGCCGCGGGCACGCGACGGATGGTGCGGGGCAAGCATGGGGATGTCTCCTAGTTTATTTTGAGCGCCACCTTGCCGACGACGCGCCGGGTTTCCAGCGCGGCCAGGGCAGTGGCAAGATCGGCGGCCGGATACACCGCCGTGACAGCGGGCCGGATCCGCCGGTCGCGGGCCCAGTCCAGCAAGGTGCGCATGGCGCGTTGCAGCGCCGGAGCGTGTTCGATGCGCTCGTCGGCCGGGGTCCAGCCCAGGTAGCGGCCGTAGAAGAAGCCATGCAAGGCGATGTTCTTGACCAGCAGCAGGTTCAGCGGCACCGCCGGCACCTGCCCGCTGGCGAATCCGATGGACAGCATGCGCGCGTTGGCGGCGGCTGCGCGCACGCTGCGCTCGAAGGCCGCGCCGCCCACCGCGTCGAAGACGATGTCGGCGCCCTGGCCGCGGGTGGCCGCCTTGACCCGCGCGGCCAGGTCGTCGCCGGCCGCGAACACCTGCGCGGCGCCCGCCTCGCGGGCGGCCTGGCGCTTGGCGTCGGTGCTGGCGCAGGCAATCACGGCGGCGCCCAGCAGCGCCGCGATCTCGACCGCCGCCAGGCCCACGCCCGAGCCGGCCCCCAGCACCAGCACGGTGTCGCCCGGCTGCATGGCGGCACGCCATAACAGCGCCGTGTAGGCCGTGCCGTAAGAGATGGGCACGGGCAGCGCCGCCAGCGCATCCAGGCCGTCGGGCACGGGGTAGACGGTGTATTCCGGCAGGGTCAGGCGCTGCGCATAGCATCCCCAGCGCGCCACCGCCACCACGGCGTCGCCCACCGCCAGCCGGCTGACCGCCGCGCCGCGCGCCACCACGCGGCCTACCGCTTCGGTACCTGGCACGAAGGGCAGCGGCGGCCGGCTCTGGTAGCTGCCCTCGATCAGCAGCCGGGTGGCATGGCTGACGCTGGCGTGCTCGATCTCGATCGTGACCTCGTGGGGCCCGGGGGGCGGCGCGTCGTCGATATCGCGCAGCACGACGCCCTGTACCGGGCCGTGGCGTTCGCAGAGCAGGGCGCGCATCATGCCGGGGATTCCTTTGCCTGGCGCACGACGCCGGCCCGCAGCAGGGCGTCGATGTCGGCGGCGGGCAGGCCCCAGTCCGCCAGGACCTGGCGGGAATGCTGGCCGATGGCGGGGGCCGCGGCCAACGCGCGGCCGGCGGGCAAGCCGGGCGCGCGGGCGTAGGGCAGCGGCGCGCCCCCGGGCTGGGGCAGGGGCTGCAGCAGGCCCAGGTGGCGGGCCTGCGGATGGGCGGCCAGGCCGTTGTAGTCGCGCACGCGCGCGTGCAGCACCTCTTCGCGCGCCAGCCGCTCGACCCAATAGTCCGATGGGTGCTGGCGCAACTGGTCGGCGATGGCGCGATGCAGGGTGTCGCGGCGGGCCATGCGGCTGGCGTTGTCGGCATAGGCGGGGTCGGCCAGCCACTGCGGGCGGTCCAGCGCGCGGCACAGCCGGGCGAACTGCTCGTTGTTCAGCGCCAGCACCGACAGGCGCCCGTCGGCCGTGTCGAACACCCCATTGGGCGCGCTGACCGGCCCGGCCACGCGCATGCCGGCGATCTCGTGGGCCAGGATGTCCTGCACTTGCAAGGCGGCGCAGGCCTGGAACAGGCTCAGTTCCACGTGCGCGCCGCCGCCGCCGCGCGCCTGCCGGTACAGGGCCGCGCCGGTGGCCTGCGCGGCATACAGGGCGGTGGCGATGTCGGCCATCAGCAGGCCGATGCGGCGCGGTTCGCCATCGGCCGCCTGGTTGGCGACCATCAGGCCGCTGTCGGCCTGCATCACCGAATCCGAGGCGGGCGCATCGGCAAAGGGGCCATCCTGGCCGTAGCCGCTGATCGACACATACACCTGCTGCGGGCAGTCGGCCGCCAGGTCGGCGTAGCCCATGCCCAGGCGGGCCGCCACGCCGGGGCGGAAATTCTGCACCACCACGTCGGCCTGCCGCGCCAGCCGGCCCAGCAACTGCCTGCCGTCCGGGCCGCGGGCATCCACGCACAACCCGCGCTTGCCGGCGTTGTAGGCAATGGACAGCGCGCTGTCCGCGCCGCGCGTCACGCCCACGTGCCGGCCCCAGTCGCCGCCGGGCGGCTCGACCTTGACCACATCGGCGCCCTGCTGCCACAGGATCTGGGCGCAGTAGGGGCCGGCGATGCCCTGGCTGATGTCCAGGACGCGCAGGCCGTCGAAGGGAAGCGCCGGGGCGGCGGAAGGCGGAACGGGCATGGCGGCGAAGCGGCGGGGGAAGTGGGTGTATCCACCGATGGTAGGCAGGCCTGCCGGGTTCGACAATCCACCTGTCTGTGCCTGTAATGGTGAACAATGATTGACAATATCCCCGACCTGAACCTGGTCCGGTTGTTCGTGGCCATGGTGGAATCGCGCAATCTCAGCGCGGCGGCGCAGCGCTGCGGCATGACGCGCTCGAACATGTCGCACCGGCTGAAGCGGCTGGAACTGGCGCTGGGCGCGCAGCTGCTGCGCCGCACCACCCGGCACGTGGAACTGACGCAGGCCGGCCGCCTGCTCTACCAGCACGGGGTGCGCTTGCTCGACGAGATGCGCGCGGCGCAGTCGTCGATCGACAGCCTGGGCGGCACGGTGCGCGGCGACGTGCGCATCCGCCTGCCCACCGGCCTGGGGCATTTGTACCTGGCGCCGGTGCTGCTGGAGTTCACCCGCCGCTATCCCGACATCGCGCTGTGCGTGCACATCAACGACAACATCGGCGACCTGGTGTCGGCCGAGGTCGACCTGGCCCTGAAGATCACGTCCACCCCGCCGGAAGACCACGTGGCGCGCCGCGTGTGCGCCATCCAGTGGTGCCTGTGCGCGGCGCCGGCATTCCTGCTGGAAGGGCAGCCCGTGCAGACGCTGGACCAGCTGGGGCGCTGTTCCCTGATCGCGCCGCAGTCGCTGGGGCGCCGCTTCGACCTGCGCCTGAACCACGCCCACGGCGGTCCGCTGATCGTGCGCGTGGCGCCGCGCCTGCAATCGGGCGATTACCCGTTCCTGCGCGAGGCGGTGCTGGCCGGGCTGGGGGTGGCGCTGCTGCCGCGCTATGCCGTCTGGAACCAGTTGCGCGACGGGCAGCTGCGCGAGGTGCTGCCCGACTTCGAGCCCGAAGGCGTGGGCAACGCCATCTATCTGCTGACCGCGCCCAATCGCTTTCCGTCGGTGGCCACCCGCACGCTGGCCAGCTTCGTGCAGGAACACATCCAGCGCCACCACCGCGATTGGCTGCGGCCGGCGCCGCCGGCGTACTGAGGGCGGCGCGTCAGCGCTGCGGCGTGTATTGCAGTTCGTCCAGGGCGTAGCCTTGCGCGCGCGCGGCGCCCAGGGCACGTTCGAGCTGGTCGGGCGGCAGCTTGGGCGAGCGCGCCAGCAGCCACAGCGTCTTGCGGTCGGGGCCGCCGACCAGCGCCCAGCGGTAGTCGGGGTCCAGGCCGATGATCCAGTACTGGGTGGCGGGTTGCAGGAAGTCGGCCTGGTACTGGGCGCCGGTGGCGCCTTCGCGCGGCACGGCGGTGCCCGACATGGCCGCGATGCTGCCGTCTTTGGCGCGGCAGCGATTGTTGATGTGCAGCCCGCCCTGCGGCGCGGCGGTGTATTCGACCGTGGCGTCGGCCACGCAACGCCGTTGCAGCGGCGTGGGCAGGCGGGCGATCTCGTACCACTTGCCGGCATAGCGGGCGGGGTCGATGCGGTCGACCGGCTGTACCGGCGGCGCGGCATGCAGCGTGCCGGCCAGGCCCAGCGCGGCCATCAGGAACGGGGCGGCATGGCGTGGCATGGCGGCCTCCCAGAGAGCAGCCCGCCGCGGCGGCGCGGCGGGCGGAAATCTCAACGATACGCCTTTATGCCGCCCGGGTGGGCGGGGGCCGTGTCGCCGACCGAACGGTGTCGGGCACCTGGCGTACGGTTTGCCCGCCCGCGCGTCAGGCTTGTTGCGGCGCTTTCAGCGCGGCGTGGTAGCGCGCCACGTAGGTGTCGAAGTCGACGTCGTCGCCTTGTTCCAGGCGGGCCTGTTCGGTGTGCGACTGGCGCGCGGCTTGCGCATAGGCGGCCGCCACGTCGGCGGGCAGGGGTTGCGCGCGCAGCGTGTCGGCGTGGCGCTGGCTGAGCTGCAGGGAATAGTCGTGGAACGAGAGGCCGCTGTCGCGCAGGTCGGCCAGCAGGCGGGCCGACGGGGTGTCGTCGGCGTGGTCGAGCTTGGCGCGCTGCGCCTGCAATGCGCGCGCGTAGGCATCGCCGCCCAGCGCCTGGTCGTACAGCGCGGCATAGGGCGCGACCTGGTCGAGCAGTTCGTGGCCCCAGGCCGGCACGCCGATGGCGACGCCGTCGCGGTCGAGCTGCAGGCCCGGCTTGCGGCCTTCCTTGACCACCACCGAGAAGTTGTCGGCGCTGCGCTGGCAATAGCCGTTCTGCGGGAAGAACGGGCTGTCGGAGGCCGCGCAGAACAGCAGGAAGGCGTCCATGAAGCGCGCGGTGTCGGCCGCGATGCCCGCGGGTTGCCGGGGGTCGATGTCCAGGCAGCGCACTTCCACGTATTGCACGCCGCGTTCGGCCAGCGCGGTGACGGGGCGCTCGCAGCGGCCGGTGGCGCGCTTGGGGCGGATGCTGGAGTAGTACTCGTTTTCGATCTGCAGCACGTTGGTGTTCAGCTGGATCCATTCGCCGTCGCGGTGCGTGCCGATGGCCTGGTAGTCGGGCCAGGGCTGGGTGACGGCGCTGTACAGCCGGCTCAGGAAGGTGTCCAGGTCGTTGTAGCAGAGCTTGAGCTGCGACTGCGCCTTGTTCTGGTAGCCCAGGTCGCTCATGCGCAGGCTGGTGGCGTGCGGCAGGTAGAGGGTGTCGGGGCCCAGCGCCTGCAAGGGGTGGGCGCGCTCGCCCATGAAGCCGCGCGACAGCGCGGGGGCGGCGCCGAACAGGTACATCAGCAGCCACGAATAGCGCGTGAAGTTGCGGATCAGGCCGATGTAGCCGCGCGAACGGCGTTCCTGGGCGCCGGGGGTGTCCGGGTCCAGGGTTTCCCAGAGCGCGTCGGGCAGCGAGAAGTTGTAGTGCACGCCGGCGATGCATTGCATGGCCTTGCCGTAGCGCTCGGCCAGGCCGCGCCGGTACACGTGCTTGAGCATGCCGGTGTTGGACGTGCCGTACCAGGCGATGGGGATGTCGCGCTCGGCCGGCAGGGCGGCCGGCATGGACTGGTTCCAGATGTATTCGCCGTCGAGGACGCCATAGACGAACCGGTGGGTGTTTTCCAGTTCGGCCAGCAGGGGCTCGACCCGGTTGTGGGTGCCGGTGATCAGTTCGAGCAGCGCTTCGGAATAATCGGTGGTGACGTGTTCGTTGGTCAGCGCGGCGCCCAGGCCGGCGGGATGGGGGGTCAGGGCCAGGTTGCCCCGGGCATCGACCCGCAGGCCTTCTTTTTCGATGCCGCGCAGGGCTTCGGCGAGCAGGGCGGAATGGGCCTGTAGGCGGGCCAGGCGGCTGGCGGCGGTATCGGTCACGGTCATATGGATATTCTGGGATTGAGGGCGGATTTTACGGGCTGCGGGCGATTCATGCCGAGGGAGCCTGCACTGCCGCCAGGGACAATTGACCAAACGCAGGGCCGCGCCAGGATCGGCGACAATCCTGCCGTATGGCGATGTCTATCGGAGGGCCGCAACATCATGATTTCCCCGTTGTTCTGTTTGCTGCGCGCGCGCTTGCCGCGCCTGGCGTGCGCCGCGCTGCTGCTGGCCGCTTGCACCCCCAGTTACAACTGGCGCGAAATCGACGTGGCCGACGGCCATGTCCGCGCGGCCTTCCCGGCCCGGGTGCAGACCGAAACCCGCGATATCAGCCTGGGGGGCCAGACGCTGCGGTTCACGCTGACCATGGCGCAGGTCGACGACGCCATGTTCGCGGTGGGCCATGCGCCGCTGCCGGCCGGCGTGGCGGGCGACCCGGCCGCGCGCGAGGCGCTGGGGCGCGCCCTGACGCAGTCGCTGTATGCCAACCTGGGGGCGGCGGCGCCCGAGCCGCTGCCCGCCTACGGCGACGAGATCGAGGTGCGGGGCCGCGCCGGCAAGCAGACGGGATGGTTGATGGCGCGGGTGTGGGTGACCGACACGATGTTGATCGATGCCGTGGCGGCGGGCACCGAGCAAAGCCTGCCCCGCGAACGGGCGCAGGAATTCGTGCGCGCGGTGAAGCTCAGGCAGTGAGCGTGGGCAGCAGCCCCTGCCGCAAGGCCAGCGCCACCGCGGCCCGCCGGTTGTAGACCCCCAGCTTGCTGCAGGCGTTGCCGATGTGGAAATTGACCGTGCGCTCGCTGACACCCAGGATGACGGCGGTTTCCCAACTGGTCTTGCCCAGGGCGGACCAGTGCAGGCAATCGCGTTCGCGATCGGATAGGGGTTTGTCTGGCATGGCGGCTGGCGAGAGCGGTAGCGGATGAAATAGACGGTTGCGATTGTCTATGCGGGGCCGGCGCTGCCAGCGCCCGGCCGGCGAGCGGCATTATGTTTTCAGACCAGTCTGAAAGCGCGCGGCACCGGCCGCGCGCGGGGCCCGCCGGCTACCCCGCGCTTTGCGCGAACATGCCCCGCAACGTGCGGGTAATGGCCAGTTTTCCGTGGCGGCGCCGTTCCAGCATGCCGACCCGGCGCAGGATGGGCGGGCCCGGCAAGGGCTTGACGGCCAGTTGCTTGCTGGCGCGCCAATCGGCGTTGGCCAGCAGCGGCACCACCGCCACGCCGTAGTCCTGCCGCACCAGTTCGGCGATGGCCTCGATGGAGTTCAATTCCAGGATGATGTTCGGCGCGGCCCCCTGCCGCGCCAGGGCCTCGGTGATCAGCCGGCCGGTCCAGAGCGAACGGTCGAACTGCAGGAACGGCGCGGTGGCCAGCAGCGACGCCACCGACTTGCGCCGCAGGCGCGCCGCCGCGATCAGCACCAATGGTTCCTGGTACAGCGGCGTCCAGACCAGCGCCGGCTCGACGCCGTGCGGCGGTTCGGTGACCACCGCGGCGTCCAGTTCGCCGCCGGCCACGCGCGCGGCGAAGTCGGCCGATTGCCCGGCCAGCAGCGTGATGTGCAGCGCGGGATAGTCGCGCTTGATGCGCGCCAGCACCGTGCCGAACGTGCCCATCAGCGACGACACCAGCGTGCCGATGCGCAGGCTGCCGCGCAGGGCGTCGCCGCGCTGCGCCAGCAGTTGCTCGTAGCGGACCACCAGGTCTTCCAGTTCGGCCAGGATCTGCCGGCCGTGCGGGGTGGGCACGGCCGCCTGCGCGCGGCGTTCGAATAGCTGCGTTTCGAGCTCGCTTTCCAGGTTCTTGATCTGCAGGCTGACGGCGGCCTGGGTCAGCCCCACGTGGCGGCCGGCGGCCACGAAGCTGCCCAGCTGGGCGGCGGCCAGGGCGGTGCGGAATTGGCGGATGGAAGGCATGGCGCGGCTCGTGGAATAGCTATAAGAAAAACTGGGTCTATGGAAAATAATTAATAGTTTTACTTCTGTCAAAGCCGGCGGCACTATGTCTGGTGTTGGTTTTTCCTTTCTGGCTTTCTTCATCGGAACCGGCATGCCACAGCAAGATCCGTCGACGGGTGTCCTGCAGGTCAGCGTCTGGCGCGGCGGCGCCGACGGCGGCTTCCAGTCGTTCAAGGTGCCGCGCCGCGACAACCAGACCGTGCTGGACGTGGCCACGCACATCCAGCGGCACCTGGACCCCACCCTTTCCTATCGCTACGCCTGCCGGGTCGGCATGTGCGGCTCGTGCGCCATGACGGTCAACGGCGTGGCGCGCTGGACCTGCCGCACTCATGTGTCGCGCGTGGCGCGCGGCGGCCGCATCGAGCTGGCGCCGCTGTCGAACCTGCCCATCGTGAAGGACCTGGTCACCGACATGGCGCCGTTCTTCGACAAGTGGCAGCGCGCGCAGGGGCGCTTCGCCGGCGCGGCGGGCCGGCACGAGCCGGTGGCGCGGGTCGACCCGGCCTCGGCGCCGCGGCGCGCGGCCGACGCCGGCATCGAATGCATCGGTTGCGGCGTGTGCTATGCATCGTGCGACGTGGTCAGCTGGAAGCCGCAGTTCCTGGGGCCCGCGGCGCTGAACCGCGCCTGGACGCTGGTCAACGACGAACGCGATACCGCCGGCGCGCGCCGCCTGGCCGCGGTGGCGGGCGACACGGGCTGCCATTCCTGCCATACGCAGGGGTCCTGTACGGTGCGATGCCCCAAGGGCATCGCGCCCACCGCCGCCATTGCCGGATTGAAGCGCGTGACCGCGCGCGCGGCCATGCGCGGCGAATTGCCCGAACCCGAGCCCGAGGATGCCGCCGCGCCCGCCGGCGCCGCCCAGGCGGACTTGTCCGGGGCGGCGACATGAGCGCGGCGCGCGCCGCGCGGCGCTGGTACTGGCAGCGCGTCAGCGCCATGGCCATGGCCTTGTTCGTGCTGACGCACCTGGTCGTCGTCACCCTGGCGGTGCGCGGCGGCCTGAGCGCCGCCGAGATCCTGGGCCGCACCCGCGGCAGCCTGGCCTGGATGGCCTTCTACGGCATCTTCGTGGCGCTGGTGGCGGTGCATGCCGCCATCGGCCTGCGCAATGTGCTGGACGAATGGCCGCCCACCCGCAAGGCCGCCGGCGTGTTGGGGCTGGCCGCCGCCTTGCTGCTGCTGGCGCTGGGCTGGCGCGCCGTGGCCGCCATCACCTGGGGAGGCTGACATGCGCCGCAACGATGTCCGCGCCCGCACGCACGCCAGCTGGCTGGCGTTCGCCATTCATCGCATTTCCGGCTTGCTGCTGCTGGCGTTCCTGCCGGTGCACTTCTGGACCCTGGGCCTGGCCCTGCAAGGCGAGGCCGCCCTGGACGGCGCGCTGCGCTGGTATGAAGCGCCGGTGTTCAAGTTCGGCGAATGGGCGCTGGTGCTGTGCCTGGCGGTGCACCTGGCCGGCGGCCTGCGCCTGCTGTGGATCGAGTTCGCCCCCTGGCGCGGGCTGCGCGGGCGCTGGATCGCCGCCGGCACGGCGGCCTCGCTGGCGGTGTCATTGCTGTTCGTTGCCAACATGCTGGGTTGAATCATGTCCGAGATCGATTACGCGCAAGTGGAAGACGCCGCGCGCGAACTGTATATCCGCGCGCTCAAGCGCCTGCCCGACGACATCAAGCACGGCTTCGAGCGCCTGCGCGCGGCCGAGTCGTCCGAGCGGGCGCGCGCCATCCTGGATACCATGACCACCAATATCGCGGTGGCCGAGGACCGCGACAACCTGTTGTGCCAGGACACCGGCATTCCGATCTACAACGTGCTGGTGGGCCGCCGCGTCGCGCTGGACGGCTGGCGCCTGAAGCAGGCCATCCGCGCCGGCTGCGAGCGCGCCACGCGCGAGCACCCGCTGCGTTCCAGCGTGGTGCATCCCATCAGCCGCAAGAACGCCCATACCTCGTGCGGGCCGGGCGTGCCGGTCATCCACGTCGATTTTTGCGCGGACGACGAGCGCCTGGAGATCGAGATGATCCCCAAGGGCAGCGGGTCCGAGAACAATTCGTTCCTGCGCATGGCCATCCCGGCCGAGGGCCTGGACGCGGTCAAGACGTTCGTGGTCGATTGCGTGATGCAGGCCGGCGGCAAGACCTGTCCGCCGACCATCGTGGGCGTGGGGGTGGGCGGCACGTCCGACCTGTGCGTGCACCTGGCCAAGCAGGCCGCCACACGGCCGCTGGGTTCGCATTGCGACGACCCGCTGGGCGCGCGGCTGGAACAGGAACTGTCGGCGGCGGTCAACCAGCTGGGCGTGGGCCCGCAAGGGCTGGGGGGCGACGCCACCGCCTTTGCCGTGCACGTGGAATTGGCCGCCACCCACATCACGATGAACCCCGTGGCCGTCAACATGCAATGCCATTCGGCGCGCCGCGCCCGGGCCGTTTTCACGCCGCAGGGCGTGCAATACGGCTTCTGAGCGCCGCACCAGGAACCGCCCGCCATGACTCACCACCATCTCGACATGCCGATCACCGAGGCCCAGGCGCGCGCGCTGCGCGTGGGCGACACGGTGACGCTGCAGCGCACCTTGTTCGGCATCCGCGACGCGAGCTACATCGCCCTGTTCGACCACGGGCGCGCCACCCGCTTCGACATGAACGGCCATGCCGTCATCCACACCGCGCCCAATGTGCGCAAGGTGGCGCCCACGCCGCAGAACCCGGCGGGCTACGAATCGGTGTGCATCGGCACCACCACGTCTTCGCGCATGGAGCGCTTCACCGGCCAGCTGATGCGGCAATGCGGCGTGCGCCTGATCGTGGGCAAGGGCGGCATGCACCAGGGGTCCAGCCAGGCGTTCGTCGAACAGGGCGGCGCCTACCTGGCCATCGTGGGCGGCACGGCGGCGCTGGAGACCACCTGGATCGAATGCATCGAGGACGTCGACCTGGACGACCTGAACCCCGAGTCGCTGTGGCGGTTCCGCATCCGCGATTTCGGGCCGCTGCTGGTGGCCATGGACAGCCATGGCGGGTCGCTGTACGACCAGGTGTCGCAGGATGTCGCCGCGCGGCGGCGCGCGGTACTGGACAGCCTGGGGGTGGCGCGATGAACCTGGCAGACGTGCGGCAGCGCCAGACCGATGTGCTGATCCTGGGTTCGGGCGGAGCGGGCCTGTTCGCGGCCCTGCATGCGCACGACACCGCGCCGGGGCTGGACATCACTGTGGCGGTCAAGGGCTTGCTGGGCAAGTGCGGCTGTACCCGCATGGTGCAGGGCGGCTACAACGTGGCCCTGGCCGAGGGCGATTCGCCCGAGCGCCATTTCATGGACACCATCGAGGGCGGCAAGTGGCTGCCCGACCAGGAACTGGCCTGGACGCTGGTGAACACCGCGGTGGAGCGCATCCACGAGCTGGAAAACGAACTGGGCTGTTTCTTCGACCGCAATGCCGACGGCACGCTGCACCAGAAGGCCTTCGCCGGCCAGACCTTCGACCGCACGGTGCACAAGGGCGACCTGACCGGTATCGAGATCATCAACCGCCTGGCCGAGCAGGTGTGGGCGCGCCGCATCCACCGCATGGAGGAGCACCGCGCGTTGGAACTGGTGCCGTCGCGCGACGGCCGGCGCATCGCCGGCGTGCTGATGATCGACATCCGCACGGGCGAATTCGTGCTGGTGCGCGCCAAGGCGGTGCTGCTGGCGACCGGGGGCGGGCCCACCATGTACCGCTTCCACACGCCGTCGGGCGACAAGAGCTGCGACGGCCTGTCGATGGCGCTGCGCGCGGGCCTGGAGCTGCGCGACATGGAGATGGTGCAGTTCCATCCCACCGGCCTGCTGGCCGGCGCCGATACCCGCATGACCGGCACGGTGCTGGAAGAAGGCCTGCGCGGCGCGGGGGGGTACCTGCTCAACGGTGCGGGCGAACGGTTCATGCAGGCCGTGGACCCGCGCGGCGAGCGCGCCACGCGCGATATCGTGTCGCGCGGCATCTATGCGGAAATGCGCGCCGGGCGCACGTCGCCCAACGGCGGCGTGTATATCGAGATGGCGCACCTGGGGCCGGACAAGGTGCGCCGCCAGTTCAAGGGCATGGTCGAGCGCTGCGCCGATTGCGGCTTCGACCTGGCCGCGGGCCGCGTCGAAGTGGTGCCGACGGCGCACTACATGATGGGCGGCGTGCTGTTCCAGCCGGATTGCCGCACGGCGCTGGCGGGCCTGTATGCCGCGGGCGAGGATACCGGCGGCGTGCATGGCGCCAATCGCCTGGGCGGCAACGGCGTGGCCAATTCCACGGTGTTCGGCGGGATCGCCGGCGACGCGATGGCCCGCTGGGTGCCCGGCCAGGACTGGGCCGAGCCCGATCCGGCGGTGGTGCAGGCGGCGCTGGCCCGCGCCCGGGCGCCGCTGGGGCGGCGCGGCGGCGACCTGCACGCATTGCGCGAGCAGCTTTCGACAGTGATGTGGGACGACGCCGGCATCGTGCGCGACGCCGCCGGGCTGAACCGCGCGCTGGTGGCGCTGGGCGAACTGCGCGCGGCGCTGGATCGCGCCGGCGTGACCGAGGCCACGCGCGCCTACAACATGACCTGGCACGACTGGCTGAACCTGGACAGCCTGGTGCACGTCAGCGAGGCCATCGTGCGGGCCGCGCTGGCGCGCGAGGATTCGCGCGGCGCGCACTTCCGGTCCGACTTCCCGGACGTGCGCGACCTGGAACATTCGTGGTTTTCCGTGGTGTCGCAGCGCGGCGCGGCCATGGACGTCAGCCGCCGGCCGGTGCAATTCACGCGCGTGCGGCCGGGGCAGACACTGCTGGCGCCGGTGGCGGCATAAGGACGGCCTGGCCGTCCGGCAGGGAAGTTCGTGTGCGGCCGGTGGGTGTCAGACACCCTTCGGGGTGTCTGACACCTAGCCAGACCGCTGGCCGATGCAGGTCAGGTGTCAGACACCCCGAAGGGTGTCTGACACCTTCTCGGGGCGGGACCGTAGCGCTGGACAACAAAATTGCCGCATGTCAGGTGCCGGCCCCCTGGGGCCCGCACTCCGGAAAAGGGGACTCACATGGCAATACGAGCAACGATGTGGCGGTCGCTGGCGGCCGCGGCATGGCTGGTGGCCGGCATGGCGCTGGCGGGCGCCAGTGCGGCGCAGACGTATCCGCAGCGGCCGGTGACGCTGGTGACGCCGTTCAGCGTGGGCGGCGATGCCGACCTGGCGGCGCGCAACCTGGCCGCCGTGGCCCAGCGGTACCTGGGGCAGCCGCTGGTGGTGCTGAACCGCGCGGGCGCCAACGGCGCGATCGGCTCGCAGTACGTCAAGGACGCCGACCCCGACGGCTACACGCTGCTGATGGCGCGGGTGGGCTCGCAGGCCATCCTGCCCGCCCTGCAGCCCAGCCTGTCGTACCGCTGGGACGACTTCACCTTCCTGGGCCTGCTGGAACTGAACCCCTACGTATGCGCGGTGCCGCAGAAATCGCCGCATCGCACGCTGGCCGGGCTGATCGACGCCATCCGGGCCAAGCCCGGCGTGCTGAACTACGCCACCACCGGCCCGGCCACGGTGCTGAACCTGGGGCCGCAATTGCTGTTCGACGTGGCGGGCCTGCCGCAGACGGCGGCGATGCCCATCACCTACAAGGGCTCGGGCGAGGCCATGCTGGCCGCGTTGTCCGGCCAGGTGGATTTCGTCTGCACCAACTACGCGCCGATCTCCGGGCCGCTGCAGGACGGGCGGCTGCGCGCGCTGGTGACCACCACCCCGCAACGCCTGAAGACGCTGCCGGACGTGCCCACTGCCCGCGAGGCCGGCTTTCCGCAGCTGGAGGTCGTGACCGGCTGGAGCGCGCTGTACGGGCCGCCGCGCATGGACGCGGCCGCGGTGCGCAAGTGGGCCGAGGTGCTGCGCGGTGTATCGTCTGACCAGGCCTGGAACGACGGCACCCGCCGGCTGGGCAGCGTGCCCGACGTGCGCGCCGCCCAGGCGACCCGCGAGTTCGTGCAGGCGCAAGTGCAGGTATACGAGAAACTGGGCCGCGCCACGGGCATTTCGCTCAAGTAGCGCGGCCGGCCGCCACCCCCGCCGCGCTCCGGCCGCGCGGCTCCGCAGGACCAGGAGTCTCATTCATGGCAGTCGTTTCCCGGGGCGCCGACGCGCTGGCCCGTTCGATCAAGGCGGCGGGCGTGTCCCGCCTGTTCACCCTGTCGGGCAATCACATCATGCCGGTGTTCGACGCGGCCCTGTCGGCCGGCATCGAGCTGGTGCACGTGCGCCATGAAGCCGCGGCAGTGCACATGGCCGACGCCTGGGCACGCCTGACCGGCGAGCCCGGCGTGGCGCTGGTGACGGGCGGCCCGGGCCACGCCAACGCGGTGTCCGCGCTGTATACCGCGCAGATGTCCGAATCTCCGGTGGTGCTGTTGTCGGGCCATGCGCCCAACCGGCAGGCGGGCTGGGGCGCGTTCCAGGAAATGGACCAGGCGGCCATGGCGGCCCCCGTGACCAAGGCGTCCTGGGCCGTGGGCGCGGCGGCGGCGATGGCCGCCGACTTCGCGCGGGCCTGCCGGGTGGCGCGCGGCGGCCGGCCGGGGCCCGTGCACCTGAGCCTGCCCACCGACGCGCTGGAGCAGGCCGCCGACGGGCCGCCGCCCGAAGCGCGCGACTATGCCCCCGCGCCCATGCCGCTGGACGCCGGCCAGGCCGCCGCCGTGGCGGCCCGGCTGGGGCAGGCCCGGCGGCCGCTGGTGCTGGTGGGCCCGGGCGGGCTGACCGACGCGGGCCGCGCCGGCGTGGCCGCGTTGCAGCAGGCCTGGGGCGTGCCGGTGGTGGCGACGGAAAGCCCGCGTGGCGCCAACGACCCGGCGCTGGGCGCGTTCGCGCCGATACTGGCGCGCGCCGACTGCGTCCTGCTGCTGGGCAAGCGCCTGGATTTCACGCTGCAGTTCGGCCAGGCCTTCGACGCCGCGTGCGAGTTCGCGCAGATCGACCCGGACGAGCGCGAGTGGGCGCGCACGCGGCGCGCCGTGGGCGAGCGCCTGCACGAGACGCTGCTGGCCGACGTGCCCGGCGCGCTGGATGGCCTGGTCAGGCTGCCGCTGCGCGGTGCGCCCGACTGGCTGGCGCAGGCCGAGGCGGCGCTGGCCTACCGGCCGCCCGCCTGGCGCGACGCCACGGGCGACGCCGCCGGGCTGCATCCCGCCGAACTGTGCCGTGCCGTGCAGCAAGTGCTGGATTCGCACCCCGATTCGGTGCTGGTGTGCGACGGCGGCGAGTTCGGCCAATGGGCCCAGGCCTGCCTGCGCGCGCCGCATCGCGTCATCAACGGCGCGGCGGGCGCGATCGGCAGCGCCTTGCCGATGGCGCTGGCCGGCCGGCTGGCGCACCCCGGCGCGCCGGTGGTGGCCATGATGGGCGACGGCACGTTCGGATTCCACTGCGCCGAGCTCGACACCGCGGTGCGCTACGGCCTGCCTTTCATCTGCGTGGTGGGCAACGACGCACGCTGGAATGCCGAATACCAGATCCAGTTGAACCAGTACGGCGCCGAACGCCTGGTGGGCTGCGAACTGCTGCCCACCCGCTACGACCGCGTGGCCGAGGGATTCGGTGCGCGGGGCGCCTGGGTGCCCGAGGCGGCCGCGCTGGCGCCGGCCCTGCAGGCGGCCGTGCGGGCGCCGTTGCCGACCTGCGTGAACATTGCGCTGGCCGGCCTGCCCGCGCCCGTCGTGCGGCAAGACTGAGGGGCCCGCCGTGGAAACCTGGCTGCTGCTGGCAGCGGGCGCGTGCGCGGCTGCCTTCGTGCAGGGGCTGGCCGGCTTCGGTTTCGGGCTGGTGGCCATGGCCTTCTGGTCGTGGACCCTGCCGCCCGCCATGGCCGCGCCGGCCGTGGTGTTCGGCTCGCTGATCGGCCAGCTGCTGGCGGTACGTTCGCTGCGGCACGGCCTGGACTGGCGCCGGTTGATGCCCTTCCTGCTGGGCGGCCTGGTGGGCGTGCCGCTGGGCGTGGCGCTGCTGCGTTTCGTGGACCCGGCCGCCTTCCGACTGGGGGTGGGGCTGGTGTTGCTGGTGTATTGCCCGGCGATGCTGCTGGCGGCCGAGCTGCCGAAAATCACCCGCGGCGGCCGCGCCGCCGATGCGGCGGTGGGCTGGCTGGGCGGCGCCATGGGCGGTTTCGGCGGCCTGCCGGGGCCCGCGCCCACGCTGTGGTGCGTGCTGCGCGGCTGGCCGCGCGACCAGCAGCGGGCGGTATTCCAGACCTTCAACCTGGCCATGCATTGCGTGACCCTGTCGGGCTACGCGGCCGCGGGCCTGCTGAACCGGCAGATGGTGCCGATGTTCGCCATCGTGGGCGCGGCCGTGCTGGTGCCGGCGCTGGTCGGCGTGCACCTGTACCGGCGTTTCAGCGACGCGTCGTTCCGCCGGCTGGTGCTGGCCTTGCTGACCCTGTCCGGCGTGGCGCTGGTGGTCGCGGGGCTGCGCGCCTTCTGGTAGGGGCCGGCGCGCTCAACCCTGGCCCTGGCCGGCCAGCTGGCGCAGCTGCCCGGCCAGCGCGTCGGGAATCTCGATGCCGCGGTCGCGCGCCTGCTGCTGCAGGCCGGCGCGGCGGGCGCCCGGCAGGCGCACCTCGCTGTCGACCAGCATGGCCGCCACCAGCGTTTCCACTCGTTCCAGGTAGGTATCGCGGCCCGCCAGCGCGTCCGGGTCGATGGCCAGGAAGGCCTGGCCGATGCGGGCCTGGTTGCCCGTCTCGGTAAAGAACGAGTCCGCCTCGAAGCCGAAGCGCGCGCCGGTCAGCGCGCAGGCCAGCAGTTCGACGATCAGCGCCAGCATGGCGCCCTTGGCCCCGCCCATGGGCAGCATGCTGCCCGCCAGGCCGGCCTGGGGGTCGGTGGTTGGGTTGCCCTGCGCATCCAGCGCCCAGCCCAGCGGAATCTCGCGGCCTTCGCGCGCGGCCACCATCAGCTTGCCGCGCGCCACTTCCGACAGCGACAGGTCGATCACCAGCGGGTCGGCATCGCGGCGCGGGAAGACCGCGGCGATGGGGTTGGTGCCGAACAGGGCGCGCTTGCCGCCCCAGGCCGGCATGGCCGCCGGCGAATTGCCCAGCGCCAGTCCGACCAGCCCCTGGCGCGCCAGGGCGTCCAGGTGGTAGGCCGCCACGCCGAAATGATGGCTGTTGGTGACGCCGGCGAAGGCCACGCCGTGCGCGCGGGCCCGCGCGGCCGCTTCCCGGATGGCCAGTGCGCAGGCCGGGAACGCCAGGCCGGCGCCGGCATCGACCAGCACGGCGCCGCCGCGCTGTTGTGCGACGCGCGGCACGGCGCTGCCGACCGCGCGGCCATTGCGCACGTGCGCCGCGTACGAGGGCACGCGCGATACGCCGTGCGAGGCCAGGCCTTGCGCGTCGGCATAGACCAGCGCGCTGGCCGTGCTGTCGGCCATGTCGGGGTTGGCGCCGGCGCCGCGCAGGGCGGCGGCGGCCAGTTCATGCAGGGATTTCAGGTCCAGGGTTGCCATAGATGCTTCGCAAGAGGAATGGGAACGGCTCAACGGCCGTGCAGGGCCTGCGCCACGCGCTGCGCCACCATGCCGGAGACGCGCGTGTTGGATTCTTCGGTCAGGCCGGCGATGTGCGGCGTCAGCACCAGGTTGGGCGCATCGGCCAGCGGGCCGCCGGCCGGCAGCGGTTCGTCCTGGAACACGTCGATGGCCGCGCCGCGCAGCTGGCCCGCGCGCAGGGCGCGGGCCAGCGCGGCTTCGTCGACGATGCCGCCGCGCGCGGTGTTGATCAGCACCGCGCCGGGCTTCATGGCCGCCAGCCGCTCGGCATTCATCAGGTTGCGCGTCGCGTCCGTTAGGGGAATGTGCAGGGTCAGCACGTCGGCGCGCGCCAGCAGGGCGTCCAGCGGCAAGGGCTCGACGCCGGTTTCGCGCCAGGCCGGGTCGTCGGCCGGCAGCATCGGGTCGTGGGCGGCTACCCGCATGCCCAGGCCCTGCGCCAGGCGCGCGGCCAGGCGGCCGATACCGCCGAAGCCGACGATGCCCAGCGTGCGCGACTCGGCCTCCAGGCCATGCGACAAGCCGGTGCGCGGCCACGCGCCGGCGGCCACCTGCGCGCTGCTGTGGTAGGCCCCGCGCAGCAGCATCAGCGCCGCCGCGATGACGTATTCCGCCACGGCGCGGGCATTGGCGCCGGTGGCCGGCAGCACCGCGATGCCGCGCGCCTGGCAGGCCGGCACGTCGATGTTGTCCAGCCCCACGCCCAGGCGGCCCACCGCGCGCAGCCGGGGGCCGGCCGCCAGCAGCGCCGCGTCGACCCGCGTGCGGTTGCGCACGATCAGCGCGTCGGCCTGGGGCAGGGCGGCCAGCAGCGCGTTGCGGCGGTCGACCAGGTCGGGTTCGTAGCGGACGTCGAAATCCGCGCGCAGCGCGGCGACCGCCGCGTCGTCCATGAATTCGGTAATAACGATGTGCATCGGGCTTCTTCAGTGGCAGTGGACGGGCCGGCCGGTGCCGGCCCGGGCAGGACCGGGCCGGCTCAGCCGACCTGGATCTTGGCTTCGCGGATGATTTTGCCCCAACGGTCGACTTCGCTGTCCAGGTATTGCTTGAACGCGACCGGTCCGCGCGGCCGCGGCACGAAGCCCAGGCGTCGCAGCGATTGCTGCATGGCCGGCTGCGACACCTGCTTTTCGATGGCGCCGCCGATGCGCTGCACCAGCTCGGGCGGCATGCCGGCCGGCGCCAGCACCCCGGTGAAGTTCTCGACGATCAGGTCGGGCAGGCCGGCCTCGGCCACGGTGGGTACATCGGGCAGGTCGGGGCTGCGCTCGCGCGTGCTGACCGCCAGGGCGCGCAGCGCGCCGCTCTTGACATGCGGCAGCGATTCCGGATAGTTGGAGAAGATCACATCCAGCTGGCCGCCGATCAGGTCCGTCAGCGACGGCGCGCCGCCCTTGTACGGCACATGCAGCAGCGACGTGCCCGTCAGCTTCTGGTACAGCGCCAGCGTCAGATGCGGCGGCGTGCCGTTGCCGCTGGAGCCGGCCGACAGCGACTTGGCCTTGGCCGCCTTGGTCAGTTCGTCCAGGCTGCGGATCGGGCTCTTGGCATTGATCACCACCATCATGGCCGACGAGGCCAGGCCGGCCAGCGGCACCAGGTCTTTCTTCAGGTCGTAGCCGGCCTTGCCGGCGAACAGCGTGGCATTGGCGGCGTGGGTCATGGTGATGGCCAGCCAGCTGTAGCCGTCGGGCTCGGCGCGCGCGACCAGCGAGGCGCCGATATTGGCGCTGCCGCCGGGCTTGTTCTCGACCACCACATTCCAGCCCTCGCCCGTGGCCAGGGCCTGGCCGACCTGGCGCGCCGCCACGTCGGTCAGGCCGCCCGGCGAGAACGGCACGATGTAGCTGATCGGCCGCTGCGGCCACCCTTGCGGGGCGGCCAGGCCGCGCGACCAGGGGGCGGCTGCTGCCAGGGCGCCGGCGCCGAGCAGGCCCAGCGCCTTGCGTCGCTGGACATCGGGACAGGCGTGACGGTCGTTGCGCATTGCATGTTCTCCTTGGGTCTCGGGTTGCCGCGGTGGCGCGGCAGGTCAGTGCTGCATGCCCCACTTGCGGATCGTGTGGATCTCTACCGTGCGGAAGATCACGTTCTCTACCAGCAGGCCGATCAGGATCACCGTGAACAGGCCGGCGAAGACGTTGGGGATCTCCAGCAGGTTCTTGTTCTCGTAGATGAACCATCCCAGGCCGCCCGAGCCCGAGCTGACGCCGAACACCAGCTCGGCCGCGATCAGCGTGCGCCAGGCAAAGGCCCAGCCGATCTTCAGGCCGGTCAGGATGCTGGGAAAGGCCGCCGGGATCAGGATGCGCCGCACGTAGCCGAAGCCCGACAGGCCGTAGTTGCGCCCCACCATGCGCAGCGTCATCGACACCGACAGGAAGCCGGAATGGGTGTTCAGCGCCACCGCCCACAAGACGGAATGGATCAGCACGAACACCACGCTGCCTTCGCCCAGGCCGAACCAGATCAGCGCCAGCGGCAGCAGCGCGATGGCCGGCAGCGGGTTGAACATCGAGGTCAGCGTCTCGAGCAGGTCGGTGCCCAGCCGCGTGGTGATGGCCAGCACGGTCAGCAGCGCGGCCAGGCCGATGCCGGCGGCATAGCCCACCAGCAGCACGCGGATCGAGGTCCAGGCCTTGAGCAGCAGCGCGCCGTGCACCAGCCCGTCGAACAGCGCGCCGATCGTGGCGCCGAAGGTGGGAAACAGCAGCGGGTTGTTGATGCTGCGCGCGTAGACTTCCCAGATCAGCGCCAGCACCGCCAGCAGGAACAGCTTGCGCAGCGCGCCGATGTTGTACAGCCGTTCCCAGGTCGACAGGGGTTTCTGCACGACGCCGAAGGCCTCGTCGGCCACCGGTTCCAGGTAGCGTTCGGCGCGGCCGGCGCCGGGGGCATCCAGGTCAGCCATGGTGCTGTTCCTCCTCTTCGACGCGGTCCGAGAACAGCATCGCGTTGATCTTGTCTTCCAGTTCCTGGTGGCGGGCGGGGTCGCGCTCGTCGCGCGCCACGCTGTTGATCTCGGCCTTGACCTGGCCGGGGTGCGGCGACAGCAGCAGGATGCGGTTGCCGATCTTGATCGCCTCGGGAATGGAGTGGGTGACGAACAGCACCGTGAAGTGCGTGTCGTCCCACAGTTGCAGCAACTCGTCCTGCATTTTGCGGCGGGTCAGGGCATCCAGCGCCGCGAACGGCTCGTCCATCAGCAGGATGTCGGGCTCCATGGCCATGCCGCGGGCGATGGCCACGCGCTGCTTCATGCCGCCGGACAGCATGTGCGGATAGCTGTCGGCGAACTTGGCCAGGTTCACTTTCTGGATGTAGTGCATGGCGCGCTCGTCGGCCTCGCGCGCGCCCAGCCGGCCGCTGGCCACCAGCGCGAAGGCCACGTTCTGGCGTACCGTCTTCCACGGCAGCAGCTGGTCGAATTCCTGGAACACCATCATGCGGTCGGGCCCCGGCCGCGTGACGATCTCGGACTTCAGCCGGATCTCGCCTTCCACCGGGGGCAGGTAGCCGCCCACCGCCTTCAGCAAGGTCGACTTGCCGCAGCCCGACGGGCCCAGCAGGATGAAGCGGTCGCCCTGCAGCACCTGGAAATCCACCCGGTAGGTCGCGGTGATCAGGTATTCGGGCGTCTTGTACTGCAGGGTCACGCCGCGTACGTCGAGCAACGGCGCGGCGGTCTTTGCATCGGTCATGCGTACCCTCCTGTGGGCGCCCCGGCGCGGGCCGGGGCGGGTTTCGCGGCGTGGCGCTCAACTACCCTGCAGTTGCTGCGCGTTGGGGAAGAACAGGTCTTTCCAGGACTCGGGCAAGACCTTGATCGAGCCCACCTTGTGCATGAAGTTCACGTACTTCATGATGTTGTTGGGCGTCAGCGTGTAGACGATGTCGGGGTTGTTCAGGATCGCCACCACGTCCTCCAGCTTGGTGCGCTTGTCGTTGGCCAGCCGCAGGTAGGCCTGGGCGGCCCAGTTCTTGTCCTGGTTGATCTTGTCGGTGGCTTCTTTCAGCGCGGCCACGAAGGCCCCGTAGACCTTGGGGTTTTCCTTGTGGAATTTCTCGGTGGTCCACACCAGGTTGAAAGTGGCCGGCCCGCCCAGCACCTCGTACGAGCTCAGGATGCGGTGGATGCCGGGCTGCTTCAGCTCGAAGTCCTGGAACGGCGGCGAGGTGAAGTGCGCGGTGATCTCGCTGGACCCGGACAGCAGCGCCGTCATGCCGTCGGGGTGGGCCAGCGATACCGTCAGCTTGTCCAGCCGGTTCTGCTGCCCGTCGCCGAAGGCCTGCTCGGCCGCCATCTGCAAGGTCACGGCCTGGATCGACACGCGCACCGCGGGCAGGGCGATCTTGTCCTTGTCGGTCAGGTCCTTGATCGACTTGACCTTGGGGTTGTTGGAATTCAGGTACAGCGGCATGGCGTTGATGGCCGACACCGCCTTCACATTCAGGTTGCCGCGCGTGCGCGCCCACATGGTCACCAGCGGGCCGACCCCGCCCGAGGCGAAATGCAGGCTGCCCGACAGCACCGCTTCGTTCATGACATTGCCGCCGGCAAAGCGCGACCACTTGACCGCCAGGTCGTCGATGCCGGCCTGCTTGGCATGCTTCTCGATCAGCTTCTCGTCCTGCATGATCATCAGCGACAAATAGCTGATGCCCGGCTGCACGGCGACGGTCAGTTCCGATACCTCGGCGCGGGCCGCCGACGTACCCAGCAGCATGCCGGCCGACAGACAGGCGGCCGATGCAATACGCGTAAATCGCTTCATGTCTTCCTCCTTGGGGATGGCGCCTGGGTAGGCGTGGGGCGGCGGGCGGGCCCGGCATTCTGTGCGCCGGTGCGCCGCTCGCCGCGGTCTGCATCAGGGCCCGGCCGTCAGCCGGGCCGGGTGGGTGTTGCCAAGGTGCATCGCAATCCGCATATCGACCGGGTCAGGCGCTTTCGTACAGGCGGGTCAGCACGAATTCGCGGTGGCCCAGGGCTTCGGCGGCGGTCCAGCGGCCGTTGGCGGTGGCCAGCATGCATTCCAGCAGCTTGTCGCCGGCCTGGTCCAGGTCAATCTCGCGCTGCAGCAGCGCCGAGGTGTCGACGTCCACGTGCTCGCTCATGGTACGCACGGTACGGGGGTTGGCGCAGATCTTGATGACCGGCAGGATGGGGTTGCCGATGACGTTGCCCTGGCCCGTGGGGAAGAAGTGCACCGCGTAGCCCGACGCGGCGCACAGCGTCACCATCTCGGCCGCGGCCGACGACGAATCCATGAACCACAGGCCCTTGCCGGTGGGGGTCTCGGCCTTGTCCAGCACCCCGTCGATGCGGCATTTCTTGCCGATCTTCTGGATGTTGCCCAGGGCTTTTTCCTCGATGGTGGTCAGGCCGCCGGCGATGTTGCCCTTGGTGGGCTGCGATTCGGACAGGTCGCTGGTCTTCCAGCGGTCGACCACTTCCTGGTAGCGGTTGAACATGAACATGAAGCGCTCGCGCACCGCGTCGTTGGCACAACGCTCGGCGACGATGTGTTCGCCGCCGGTCAGCTCGGTGGTTTCGCCGAACACCAGCGTGCTGCCCAGCGCGTACAGCTTGTCGAAGGCGTTGCCCACGGTGGGGTTGGCGCCACAGCCCGAGGTGGTGTCCGATTCGCCGCACTTGGTCGATACCCACAAGTCCGCGATCGGGCATTCGGTGCGTTGCAGCGCGGTGGCGTAGTGCACGAATTCCTTGGCCTGGCGCGAGGCCCGCATGATGGTGTCGTGGTCGCCGTGCAGCTCGATGCTGAAGCCGGCGACCGGCTTGCCGGTGGCGGCGATGCCGTCCACCACGCGCTTGGTCCAGCCTTCTTCGATGCCGATGACAATGACGGCGGCCACGTTCGGGTTGCTGCCGGTGCCGATCAGCGTGCGGAAGTGCAGTTCCAGGTCTTCGCCGAACTGCAGGCGGCCGTAGGGGTGGGGCAGGGCCTGGGTGCCCTTGATGTTGTTGGCGACGGCTTCGGCGGCGGCATTCGAGATATCGTCCACCGGCAGGACGATGACGTGGTTGCGCACGCCGACCCGCCCGTTGTCGCGGCGGTATCCCCGGAAAGTGGTCGAAGCATTGACGATGGCCATGGCGGTTTCCTATGTGTGTAGTCGTGAGGGGGACCGCGGCCGCTTACCAGCGCTTGGTCTTGATGTTGTGGACGTGGGCGTGCTGGCCCGCCTTGATGGGTTCGACCACCTTGCCGATGTCGGTGCCGTACTTGAATACGGTGTTGCCCACGGCCATGTCCTTCAGGGCCACCTTGTGGCCGATGGGAATGTCCTGCAAGGCCTTGAGGTGGATGATCTTGTCCTCGTCCATGATCCAGGCATTCAGGTCGGTGCCCGCTTTCAGGCCTTCCACGACGGCGACCGCCACCGTGTCTTTCGCATCGTGCAATACGGCGTGAATCATTGTCTTCCTCTCTGGTGTGATGGCCGCCCGGATGCCGCTTGGCTTCGGGCCGGTTCATCGCATGTTAGGCGCGCTTGACGCCGTAGTCAACTAAATCATATATATGAATTGTATGATTCAGGTAATGGCCATGCGCGCCGCTACAATTCGCCCTCTTCAACCGCCGGTTCCGCCATGAAAAACACCTTGTCCACGACTGTTCCCCTAGGCAGCCCCCTGTACGTGCAGGTCAAGCAGGCGGTGCTTGCGGCGCTGGCGCGCGGCGAGTGGAAACAGGGCGACGCGGTGCCCCCCGAGAAGGCCCTGGCCGAGCGGTTCGGGGTGTCCATCGGCACGCTGCGCAAGGCCATCGACGAACTGGCCGCCGAGAACATCCTGGTGCGGCACCAGGGGCGCGGCACGTATGTGGCCGTGCACACGCGCAACCACCATTTCTTCAAGTTCTTCCGCATCCTGCGCCAGGACGGCCACAAGTCCTACCCGTCGACGCAACTGCTGCGCTTTCGCCGCGTGCGCGCCACGGCGGTGGTGCGCGAGCGCCTGGGTCTGCCGGCCGGCGCCTACGTGTTCGAGTTCTTCAACGTGCTGTCGCTCAATGGCGACGTGGTGATGGTGGACGACATCTGCCTGCCCGAGTCGCGCTTTCCGGGCATGGAAGAACGCCACCTGCGCGAACGGCCCAGCACCCTGTATTCGCTGTACCAGGACGTGTTCGGCGTCAATGTTATCGCCACCGACGAGCGGCTGCGCGTCTGCCTGGCCGACGCCGCGCACGCGCAATGGCTGGGCGTGCCGGAGCACGCGCCGCTGCTCGAGATCCGCCGCGTGGCGTATTCGTACAACCGGCAGCCGGTGGAATGGCGGATCTCGCGCGTCAATACCGCGGCCTACGAATACCTGGGCCAGGAACCGGGCGCGGCGCTGGCGGGATAAGGCCGCCGGGGCGCCGTTCGATTAGCGAGCCAGCCCCCGCATACATGGGTGTCAGTGTTTCACCGCGCAGGGCGCGACCGGCCCGTGATGAAAACGGGTGTAGCCGAATCGGGGACGCCGCGGATCCGGCTTTGCCGGTCCGCCAGCGTCGCCCCCTTGAGGGGGAAGC
>Ga0182737_1000397_pt1 | contig 63537 bp, 61 predicted proteins | sample eDN5th30CBELigOP_FD_128878 | JGI IMG/M metagenome (GOLD analysis project Ga0182737, IMG submission 128878) | Enriched Organic Plus compost microbial communities from Emeryville, California, USA - eDNA 5th pass 30_C BE-Lig OP (version 2) (version 2) ...
GCCTGTCGGTGTTCGTCCACGAGTACGGCCACGACCTCGGTCTGCCCGACGCGTACGACACCAACCCGGCGGGAGGCCAGGACAACTCCAACGAGTACTGGACGCTGATGGCGCAGAGCCGCCTCAACGGCAAGGGCGAGACGCTGGGCACCCGGCCGGGCGACCTCGGCGCCTGGGAGAAGCTCCAGCTGGGTTGGCTCGACTACGAGGCGGTGACGGCCAAGCAGAAGAAGACCATCGAGCTGGGCCCGCAGGAGTACAACTCCAAGAAGGCCCAGGGCGCGGTCGTCGTGTTGCCGAAGAAGGAGGTCACGCACGACCTCGGCGATCCGGCCTCGGGGGAGAAGCAGTTCTTCTCCGGGTCCGGTGACGACCTGGCCAACACGCTGACCGCCGACGTCGACCTGACCGGCAAGACCGGGGCCGAGCTGACGGCCAAGGTCAGGTACTCGATCGAGGAGGGCTACGACTACGCGTACGTCCAGGCCTCGACCGACGGCACCAACTGGACGGCGCTGGACGGCACCATCGGCGGCCAGCCGATCGGAACCGATACCTCGGGGCGGCCGGGTATCGACGGCGATCAGGAGGCGTGGGCCGACCTGGTCGTCCCGCTCGACGCCTACGACGGCCAGAAGATCCAGTTGCGGTTCCTGTACAAGACCGACGGAGGCCTGGCGCTGCCCGGCCTGTTCGCGGACGACATCGCCGTCACGGCAGGCGGCGAGACGCTGCTCAGCGACGGCGCCGAGGGTGACCTGGCGGTCGACCTCGACGGCTTCAGCGTCGTGTCGGCCCATGAGACGGTGCTGTACGACAACTACTACGTCATGGGTCACCGGTCCTATGTCGGTTACGACCGCTACCTGCAGACCGGTCCGTACAACTTCGGCTGGGCTGACACCAAGCCCGACTGGGTCGAGCACTATCGCTACGGCCAGGGTCTGTTGATCTCCTACTGGGACACCTCGGTCGCTGACAACAACGTGTCGGTCCACCCGGGTGAGGGCCGCAACCTGCCGATCGACGCCCATCCGGAGCCGGTCGTCAACATCGCGACCGGCGCGCCGTGGCGTGCGCGTATCCAGGTGTACGACGCGCCGTTCGGGCTCAAGAAGGCCGATTCGATGACGCTGCACACCAACGGCAAGCCCAGCTACATCCGGGCCCAGGCTCCGCAGCCGTTGTTCAACGACACGAAGAAGTACTGGTACGCCGAGCTGCCCAACCACGGGGTCAAGCTCCCCGCGGTGGGCGTCAAGGTGCGTGTCCTGCAGCAGCAGGGCACCAGCATGAAGGTCAGGTTCAACTGATCATCCGGTGAACGGCATGGGGCGCGCCTCCGCGAGGGATGCGCGCCCCATGCTCGTTCGTGTGGTGTCAGCGGCTGTGCACGACGGCTTCGTCGATCGCTCCGGCCGCACCGCCGAGCTCGTCGGCGATCTCGCCACTGGGGTCGTCATCGGACCTGGTGACGTGACCGTCCTCGTCGAGCCCGGCGTCGGCGTTCATCAGGGCGCGGTGATTGGTGGCCAGCACGGCGACGGCTCCCAGTGCGGTGGTTGCGGCGATCGCGAACGGCACGTGCAGGTTGATGTGCTCGACCAGCTTGCCCGCGGCGAACGGCGCGAGGCCGCCGCCGATGAAGCGCACGAATCCGTAGGCGGCCGATGCGACCGGCCGTTCGACCGGCGACACGATCATGACCGCCTGCGTCGTCAGTGTGTTGTTGATGCCGATGAAGATGCCCGACACGATGACGCACGCCACCAGGACCGTCCGGTCGGTGGGGAACGCGGCGATGACGGCCAGATCGACGGCGAACAGGGTCAGCGCGGCGTAGAGCGACCGCGCTGTGCCAAAGCGTCGTTGCAACCAGGGGGCTCCGGCCACCGAGAAGATCGCGACGAGGATGCCCCAGCCGAAGAACACCCAGCCCAGTTCGGTGGCACCGAGCTTCATCGGGAACGGTGCGTATCCGAGCATCGAGAAGAAGGCCCAGTTGTACAGCAGGGCGGCCAGGCTCATCAGGAGCAGGCCGCGGTGGCGCAGCGCCTTGAGCGGCGCCGAGATCGACGTTGTGTGATCGGGCCGCGGCGTGGGTGGCAGGAGGAAAAGTGTCGCGACCAGGGCGATGCCCATCAGCACGGCCACGCCGAAGAACGGGCCACGCCAGCTGATGTTGCCGAGGGTGCCGCCGAGCAGTGGGCCGGCGGCGATACCGAGCCCGAGGGCTGCCTCGTACAGGATGATGGCGCCGGCGAAGCCGCCGCGGGCGCTGGAGACGATGGCCGCCAGCGAGGTGGCGATGAACAGCGCATTGCCCAGGCCCCACCCGGCGCGGAAGGCGACGATGCCGCTGATGGAGTCGGTGGCTCCGGCCAGGGCCGAGAACACCACGATGAGCAGCAGTCCGACCAGCAGGGTGCGCTTGGCGCCGAGGCGGCTCGAGACCCAGTTGGTCACCAGCATCATGACGGCGGTGACGACCAGGTAGCTGGTGAACAGCAGGGTCACCTGGCTCTCGCTGGCGTCGAGCTCGGACTTCAGGGCGGGCAGGATCGGATCGACCAGGCCGATGCCCATGAACGAGATGACGCACGCGAAGGCGACGGCGTAGACGGCCTTGGGTTGATTGAACAGGGACGGAGCAGGGTCAGATTGTTGCATAACGCAACTAAGTTATCACGAGGGTCGAACAGAGGATCAGGCACCCGGCCAGACCGAGCGCGGCGACGACGCGGCCGAGCCGGCCGCCGAGGGTCCAGGCGGCCGCGTTGGCGATCGCGTAGTAGAGCAGGACGCACACCGACGACAGCACGACGGCGTCGCCGACATCGAGACGTGTGACGAGCACGGCTGCAGCGACCGCGGCACCGATCTCGGCGAGCCAGGGCGTGCTGTTCCGGTTCGACGTGCCCACGACACGAGGGAGCACGCCGTCGTCGGCCATGGCGGACGCGGTCCGCGACACTCCCAAGGTCAAGGACAGCAGGGCGCCGCCGATCGAGATCGCCGTCACGGCCGAGACGACGGGCCGTAACGCGGAGCCGGGGGCGAGGATGTCGATGAACGGGGCCGAGGCGGACGGCAGATCGGCGCCCAAGCCGTCGACCAGGACCAGCAGCGAGATCGTGTAGATGATCGCGACGATCGCGACCGACAGGGCGATCGCGCGGGGAATCGTGACGGTGGGGCGCTTGACCTCGCCGCCCAGCGTGGCGAGCCGGGCATAGCCGGCGAAGGCGAAGAAGAGCAGGGCAGCTGCGTGCAGGACACCGAGGGCGTCGCCGTCCGGGAGCACCCCCGCCGCTCGGTGGGGTTCAGCTGACGACAGGACCACGCTCACGGTCACGATCACGATCCCGGCGATGACGACCGCCACGGTGGCGGAACGCTCGATACCGGCCAGGTTCACGAGTGTGACCGCGACGAGGGCGAAGAGCGCGCCGAGGCGGTGGTGATCGGGCCACGCGTAGAGGCCGATCGCCAGCGCCATGGTGGCGCACGAGCCGATCTTACCGACGATGAAGGCGGTACCGGCGAGCCAGCCCCAAGCGATGCCGAGGCGCTCGCGCCCGTACACGTAGGCGCCGCCCGAGCGTGGCATGCGGGCCGCGAGCCGGGCCGACGACCACGCATTGCACAACGCGACCGCACCGGCGACGCCCAGGGACACGACGACCCAGGAACCCGCGGCACGTGCGGCCTCGGGGAACACGACGAACAGCCCGGCGCCGAGCATCGACGCCAACCCGATCGCGGTCGATCCGATCAGGCCGAGGCGCCGGACGGTCATGTCAGAGGCCGTAGTCGACGACGAGCGGGGCGTGATCGGACCAGCGCTCGGCCCAACTCTCGGCCCGATCGACCACGGCGGAGATCGCAGTGGCCGCCAGCGCTGGCGTGGCGATCTGGTAGTCGATGCGCCATCCGGTGTCGTTGTCGAAGGCCTGGCCGCGCATGGACCACCAGGTGTAGGGGCCGTCGACGTCGCCGGCCAGCGTACGGTGCACGTCGACCCAACCGAGTTCGTCGAACCAGCGGTCGAAATAGGCCCGTTCCTCGGGCAGGAAACCGGCCTTCTTGCGATTGCCGCGCCAGTTGCGGATATCGCGCTCGGTGTGGCCGACGTTGAGGTCGCCGGTGAGCAGGCCGTGGTGCCCGGAGGCCGAGATCTGGGCGAGACGCGCGGTCGTCGCGTCGAGGAATCGGTACTTGTCGTCCTGGCGGGGCGTGCCGGCCTCGCCGGAGTGCACATAGGCCGACACGGCGGTCAGGACCGAGCCGTCGGACAGGGGCACATCGGCCTCGATCCAACGGCCGGCGTCGTCGAAGTAGGGGTCGCCGTTGCCGACGCGGTGCGCCAGCGGCTCGACGCGTGACAGCACGGCGACACCGGCGCGTCCCTTGTCGGCGGCTTCGGTGTGCACGACGTGATAGCCGGCGTCGGCCGTCAGATCGCGAACAACGTCGTCGGGCGCCCGCACCTCCTGCAAGGTGACCACATCGGCGCCGCGGGTGGCGAGCCACTCGGCGATGCCGCTGCTCTGGCCACGCAGCTTGTTGTAGGCGGCCCGGATTCCGTTCACGTTCACAGTCGCAACGCGCAGCACGCTCCGACCCTAGCCAGCCCCGCCGACACCTGGACGTGTGGTTCCCGCCGAGTGTCACGTTTCGACAGAAATTAGCGCCAAAGATGGTCGAAACGTGTCACTCAGCGAGACTTAGCCCACCTGGCGTGCGGCCGCGCGTCCGGCGGCGCGGCCGGAGAACAGGCAGCCGCCGAGGAACGTGCCCTCGAGCGAGTTGTAGCCGTGCACGCCGCCGCCGCCGAAGCCCGCGACCTCTCCGGCCGCGTAGAGGCCCTCGATCGGCTCACCGGACGTGTCGAGCACCTGTGAGTCCAGGGTGGTCTCCAGTCCGCCCAGCGATTTGCGGGTCAGCACGTGCAGACGCACCGCGATCAACGGTCCCTTCGACGCGTCGAGGATCTTGTGCGGCTTGGCCACGCGAATCAGCTTGTCGCCACGATACGAACGGGCCTGGCGCATCGCCGCGATCTGCAGGTCCTTGGTGAAGTCGTTGTCCATCTCGCGGTCGCGCTCGACGACTTGGCGGCGCACATGCTCCACGTCCAGCGGAGCCTCCGGGGTGAGGCGGTTCATACCGGCCACGAGCTCCTCGAGCGTCTCGGCGACGACGAAATCCTCGCCCTTCTCCTTGAACGCCTCGACCGGGCCGGTGGCGCCCTTGGCGAGCCGCTGCTTGACCAGTTCCTTGACGCTCTTGCCCGTCAGATCGGGATTCTGCTCCTGGCCCGACAGGGCGAACTCCTTCTCGATGATCGCCTGGGGCAGGATGAACCACGAGTGGTCGTGCCCGGTCTCGCGCAGCAGCTTGAGGGTGCCCAGCGTGTCGAAGCCCGGCAGACCCGGCACCGGAAGGCGACTGCCCCCGCCGTCGAGCCACAACGACGACGGCCCCGGCAGGATCCGGATGCCGTGCATCGGCCAGATCGGATCCCAGTTCTTGATGCCCTCGACGTAGTGCCACATCCGGTCGCGGTTGATGTGGCTGGCTCCGGCGTCCTCGGCGATCTGCAGCATGCGGCCGTCGACGTGGGCGGGAACGCCGGAGATCATGTGCGTCGGGGGAGTGCCGAGTCGCTCAGGCCAGTTCTTGCGCACGAGATCGTGATTGCCGCCGATGCCTCCGGTGGTCAGGATGACCGCCTGAGCCGTCAGCTCGAAGTCGCCGACCTTGGCGCGTGACGTGGCCTCGGCCCGTTCGGTGTCGGTGGGTTCGAGCACGGCGCCGCGGACGCCCGTGGTCACTCCTTGGTCGACGATCAGCTCATCGACCTGGTGGCGGAACGCGAACGTCACGAGTCCCTGCTCCACACCCGCGCGCACGATCTTCTCGAACGGCTCGACGATGCCGGGGCCCGTGCCCCACGTGATGTGGAACCGAGGCACCGAGTTGCCGTGGCCACCGGCCAGACCGCCGCCGCGTTCGGCCCAGCCGACGACGGGGAACACCGAGTGGCCCTTCTCGCGCAGCCACGCCTGCTTCTCCTGATGGGCGAAGTTCACATAGGCCTCGGCCCACTGCCGGGGCCAGTGGTCCTCGTCGCGGTCGAACTGGGCGCTGCCCTGCCAGTCCTGCCAGGCGAGCTCGACCGAGTCCTTGATGCCCATGCGGCGCTGCTGGGCCGAATCGACCAGGAACAGGCCGCCGAACGACCAGAACGCCTGGCCGCCGATGCCCTGCTCGCCTTCCTGATCGACCAGCACGACCCTCTTGCCCGCGTCGACCAGTTCGGCGGTCGCGACCAGCCCGGCGAGGCCGGCTCCGACGACGATGACGTCTGCATCCATGGGACCTGATTGTGCACGACCGACACGTGAAATGAGATGACTGGCAGCACCATGCCCGGAACCACTAGGGTCAGGGAGTCACTTTCTTCATCGTTGGGAGTAAAAACTCATGGCGTTCGATTTCAACGCACTGGGCAAGAACGACAAGGTCGCACTCGTTTCGGGTGCGCTGACCACTGTCCTGCTGTTCTTTCCGGCCTTCGCCAAGGCCAGCGTCTCGTACAAGGGCGATACCGGCGGCCTGTCGCTCGGCGACGTCTCGGAGAGCAAGTCCGCGTTCGTGGAATGGGCCACTTTCGGCGCCCTTCTGCTGATCGTGGCGTTCGCCATCGTGGTTCTGCGTGTCGTCGTGGGCAATCTGCCTGACGGCGTCCCGTGGAATCTGGTCACGGCTGCCGCCGCTGGCCTCGGCGCGCTGCTGCTGATCCTCTACGTGTTCACGTTCGGCCCCGACGTCCCGTCGGGTCTGGGCGACTCGGTCAAGCTGAGCACCGGCCCGGGCTGGTCCGGCTGGATCCTGCTGCCGGTTTCGATCGTGTTCGCGGTGTTCGCGTTCCTCGGCTTCAAGGACTCGGGCGAGCAGATCCCCGATTTCAACAAGGGCAACGACGCGCCTCCGGCGGCCTGATCGCCTAGCGCAATCCGTACGACCGATGGGGTCCGGCTTCGGCCGGGCCCCATCGTCTTGCTCCCGATGGTCCCGGACGCGCGCGGCGGTGAGTCTGTTCCCTATCCATCGGGGTGACGGTGAGCGTGTTCCCTATCCCGGTGCGGGAAGGGGAACACGCTCACCGCTGGTCGGGCTGAAAGGGAACAGGCTCACCGCTCCCCGTGGACCTTAGGCGGTGAAGGGAGGACGCTCGTCGAGCCGGACCGATCGGCGGCCGGCCCAACGCCAGGCTCGAGCGGTCAGGTCGCGGTCCTCGTCGGTCACCAGATTGCCCATGACGCGCAGGGCGATCGTCATCAACGCGTGCGAGCGCATGCCCAGCGGGCCGAGCGTGGGCAGCAGCCGTGGCACCGTGAGCAGGCCCGCCAGTCGCCGGGCGATCGAGAACGCCTCGCCGTAATGGTGCGTCAGCAGAGCCGGCCAGGCAGCGGCCAAATCTGTCGTGGAACCCATCAGCTCGGCACCGACGCGTCCGGTCTCGAGGCCGTAGTCGATGCCTTCGCCGTTGAGCGGGTTGACGCATCCGGCCGCGTCGCCGACCAGGATCCAGTTCGGACCCGCGACGCCCGACACCGCGCCGCCCATCGGGAGCAGGGCGCTGGTCGGCAGCCGTAACTCGCCGGAGAGATCCCACTCGCTGCGCCGCAGCTCCGCGTAGTACTCCATCAGGGGCCGGATCTGCAGATCGGCCGGGCGCTTCGCCGTCGCGAGCGCGCCGACGCCCAGATTCACCTCGCCATCGCTGAGCGGGAAGATCCAGCCATAGCCGGGTAGCAGCTCACCCTCCTCGCTACGGAGCTCCAGATGCGATGAGATCCACGGATCGTCGCTGCGTCCGGACTTCACGTACGAGCGACCAGCGACCCCGTACGCCGTCTCGCGATGCCACTCGCGGCCGAGGACCCGGCCGAGCGGCGAACGGACGCCATCGGCCACGATCAGGCGATCGCAGTACACGACATGCGGGGTTCGTTCCCGGCCGACAGCGAACGTCACCGAGGTGACGCGACCACCGGCATTGCGCTCGGCGCCGACCGCGCGCGCCCCTTCGAGCGCGACAGAGCCACGATCGAGCGCCGTGCGGAAGATCTTCTCGTCGAGCGTGGTACGGGGTACCGCCGAGCCGTAGTCGGGCAACGATCCGCCGGGCCAGGGGAGCAGCAGCTCCTGACCGAAGCCGGCAGCACGCAGGCCACGGTTGGTGCCGAACGAACGGACCCAGTCGCCCAGGCCGAGACGCTCGAGCTCGGCGATGGCGCGTGGCGTGAGACCGTCGCCGCAGGTCTTGTCGCGCGGGAAGGTCGCTGCGTCGGCCAGAACCGTCTCGAGACCCTCGGTCGCGGTCCACGCAGCCGCGGCAGAACCAGCGGGTCCGGCGCCCACGACCAGGACGTCGGTGCGGGTCGGCAGGGTCATGCCTCGATTGTTTCACGCAGGTTCATGGGACGATGGTGGGTATGAGTTCTCAGGCAACCTCATCAAAACCTGACATCCGCTTCGCGAGCCGCGGATCGTCATACTTCGACGTGATCCTGGCGCTGTTCTGCGTCGTCATCGTGGTATCGAACATCGCGGCCACCAAGGGCATCGAATTCGACCTGGGGAACTGGTCGATCGGATCCGTGCAGGTGCTGCCGATCGTCACCGACGGTGGCGCGTTCCTGTTCCCGCTCGCCTACATCCTCGGCGACGTGATCTCGGAGGTGTACGGATTCAGGGCAGCACGTCGCGCGGTGCTGACCGGCTTCGCGATGGCGCTGCTGGCCGCAGGCACGTTCTGGATCGTCGAGAAGGCGCCCGGTGCGTCGTTCTACGAGAACCAGGCGGCCTTCGAGGCGGTCGCCGGCCCAGTGGGTCAGATCGTGCTCGCGAGCCTGGTCGGCTACGTGTGCGGTCAGCTGACCAACTCGTATGTCCTGGTGAAGATGAAGGAACGCACGGCCGAACGCGGGTTGATCGCCCGCCTGGCCTCGTCAACCGGCGCGGGCGAACTGGTCGACACGTTCCTGTTCTGCGCGATCGCGGCCTCGGCCATCGGCATCACGACCGGCGGCCAGTTCGTGAACTACTTCGTCGTCGGCGTGGTCTACAAGTGCGCCGTCGAGTTCCTGGTCATGCCGATCACGGTTGCCGTGATCGCTGCGATCAAGCGCCGCGAGCCGACCTACTGAGCCCTACGGCTGGTAGCGGCCGAGGAAGTCGGCCTTGACGTCGGCGTAGCTGCCGTCGAGGATCGCGGCGCGGATGCGATCGACGAGCCGAACGATGAAGCGCTCATTGTGGATCGTGCACAGCGTCGCCGCGTTGTACTCCTTGGCCTTGAACAGGTGGTGCAGGTAGGCGCGGGAGTAGTGCACGCACGTGTAGCAGTCGCAGTCGGGATCGATCGGGTCGAAGTTGCGCCGCGACGCCGCGACGTTCAGGTTCTCCTTGCCGCGCGAGGTGTAGACGCGCGAGGTGCGGGCGACCCGCGACGGTTGTACGCAGTCGAACGTGTCGCAGCCGTACTCGATGCCGGCGAACAGGTCCTCGGGTTCGCCGATGCCCAGCAGGTGGCGGGGCCGGTCGTCGGGCAGTTCCTCGGTGACCCAGCGGACGATGGTCGCCAGGTTCTCCTTCTCGATGGCACCACCGATGCCGTACCCGGCGAAGTCGAGGGCGCGCAGACCGCGGGCGGCTTGACGTCGCAGGTCCTCGTGCTGGGCGCCCTGCACGACCCCGAACAGGGCCTGCGCAGGCTTGCCGGCACGGCTGGCGGTGAGCCGCTCGTGCTCGGCGACGCATCGTTCGGCCCAGCGCTGGGTGCGAGCCAGCGATGCTTCCTGGTAGCCGCGTGTGTTCATCAACGTGGTGAGCTCGTCGAACGCGAAGATGATGTCGGCGCCGAGCTGATGCTGGATGCCCATCGACACCTCGGGCGTGAACCGGTGGGTCGATCCGTTGAGATGCGACTTGAACGTGACACCGTCCTCGTCGACGGTGGCGAGCCGGTCCTTGCCGGGGGCGATCACGTCGTCGGCCTCGACCCCCTTGGCGTCCATCGCGAGGGTCTTCTTGAAGCCGGCGCCCAATGACAGCACCTGGAATCCACCGGAGTCGGTGAACGTCGGTCCGTCCCATCCCATGAACCGGCTCAGGCCGCCGGCGTCGTCGACGATGTCGGAGCCGGGCTGCAGGTACAGGTGGTACGCGTTGGCCAGCAATGCCTGGGCGCCGAGGTCGCGCATCGACTCCGGCAGCACCGCACGGACGGCCGCCCGGGTCGCCACTGGGATGAAGGCAGGAGTGCCGATGCCGCCGTGCGGGGTCGAGATGACGCCTGCGCGCCCTCCTGAGGGAAGCTCGGCGTCGACGGTGAACACGGCCCTATCCAATCAGCCGCCGGTCGGCCAGACCCAGCCGGCCGTGCGCGCGGCAGCCGCGATGGCGACGACCGAGACGGCCACGAACAGGGTGTTCCAGATCGGTGCCGGGATGTGGGTCAGGCGGGCGAGCAGATCGGCGTCGCTCGTGCGTGCCGTGGTGCGCCGGCGATGTCCCCACAGGTCGAGCGAGGTGCGAGGGCCGGCGAAGAGCAGGAACCAGGCGAATATCAGGAGTGCCAGATCCTGACCAGGCCCGTCGACCCGGTAGGTGACGAGTGCGACGGCGGCCCCCGCGACCAGCACCACCAGCAGCCCGAACCAGTTGCGGATGAACAGCACCATGGCGACCAGTACGACGAGCGCGACTGCCAGTGCCCAGGTCTGCCGTCCGTGTTCCACGAGCGCGACGGTGGCGAGCCCGACCGCCGACGGCGCCGGATAGCCGGCGGCGGCCGTGGCGATCATGCCCGGCCCGGTGCGGCGACCGGTGGAGATGGTCAGCCCTGAGGTGTCTCCGTGCAGCCGGATGCCGTTGAGCCGTCGTCCCGTCGCGACCGCGACGACGGCGTGTCCCGCCTCGTGCACGAGCGTCGCGATGTGACGTGTCACGCCCCACGCCTGCGGTACGAACGCCGATCCCGCCGCGACGAGCACGGCCAGGAGATCAGCGGACACACGCCCACCCTAATGACCGCTGAGGAGTCACTCATTGGTGCTCGGGAGTCACTCATTGCGCCAACGAGCGACTCCTCGATGCCAACGAGTGACTCCTCAGCGTCAGCAAGTGACTCGTCAGCGGGGGGCGAAGGTGGCGCGGGTGCCGTCACCGCCGAGGACGTCGGCGATGCGGTGCTGAGCGGCACCTTCGCGGTGGCGGCTCTGACGGTCCAGCGAGAGGCCGAGCGCCGTACGTGCCCAGGCGTTGGTGGGCTCGAGCTCGACCAGGCGGCTGAAGGCCTCCTCGGCCGGCTTCAGCAGCGCCGCGGCGAAGCAGGCGCGACCGAGCAGCTCCCAGCCGGCCGAGTTCTCCGGCACCTCGTCGACGACACGACGCAGGACGCGCACGGCATCGCGCGGATAGCGCGAGTCGAGCAGTTCCTCACCGAGCCGGAACGCCTCGAAGGGCTCCATCTCGGCGATCTGCTCGTCGGAGATGTTCGGGGTCAGATAGATGGTCATGGTCGGTGCCCTCCTTCCAGGCGTCTGTGTTCGCGCTGGTCAACCAGGAGGGCGGCCGATTCATTCCGTCACGATGCGGGCGGGGGTTCGGCGCCGTCGGTGGGCACGATCTCGGTCGGGGTGGGAGTCGGTGACGTGGACTCTGTCGGAGTGGGCGTCACGGTCGGCGACGGCGTCGACGTGGGTGCCGTGGAGCCGACCGGATCGGGCGTCGGAGAGGAGTTGCTGCCGGGCTTGGGCGACGAGGAGCCGCCGAACGGATTGCCGATCCGGGCGTTGTCGGTGTGCGCCCCGTACGATTTGCCGGTGAGGAGTTCGTAGGCGCCCATGGCCCCGACCGCCAGGGCGAGTACCACCACGGTCGTGACGACGACCGTCCTCCAGTGCACACGTGCCCGTGCGGTCTCGACCACCTCGGCGCCTCGGATCGGACTGTGGGTAGCCTCGCGCACCTCTTCCAGCGCGGCGGCCGTCTCGCCCGGCTCTGCAGCGGTCTCGACGAACGTGCCGTTGTCGGTGCGCACGATCAGGGTGCGGCTGCGGTCGAGCGTCGTGGAGTAGAACGCCGACGACACCGTGACGACCAGACTGCCCACGGCCGCGCCGATGATCGTGCCCGCGACACCGAGCGCCGAGGCGATCCAGGCCGACGTCATCGCGGCGAGAGCGCCGGCGATCACCTGGAACCAGGTGAGGCCCAGGAACGGTCGACGGTCGTTCTTCGTCATCACACCGCGCCGATCACCGCACGGCTGTCACGAGAGGGCCTGCTCCAGATCGGCGAGCAGATCGGCGGTGTCCTCGATTCCCACCGACAGGCGCACCAGGTCCTCGGGGACCTCGAGCTGCGAGCCGGCCGTGGAGGCGTGGGTCATCGCGCCCGGGTGCTCGATCAGTGACTCGATGCCGCCCAGGCTCTCGGCCAGCGTGAAGATCTCGGTACGGGCGCACAGGTCGAGCGCCGCCTGGCGGCCGCCCGCCAGGCGTAGCGACACCATGCCGCCGAATCGACGCATCTGGCGTGCCGCGACGTCGTGCCCGGGGTGCTCCGGCAGGCCGGGATACAGCACGGAGGCGACCGCCGGGTGTGACGTCAGCAGGTCGACGACGGCCTCGGCGTTCGTGCAGTGCTGCTCCATGCGTACAGCCAGAGTCTTGGCGCCGCGCATCGTCAGGTAGGCATCGAACGGCCCCGGCACACCGCCCGCCCCGTTCTGGAGGAACGCGAACGCGGCATCGAGCTCCTCGTCGTCGGTGACGAGGACACCGCCGACCACATCGGAGTGACCGCCCAGGTACTTCGTGGTCGAGTGCAGCACGACGTCGGCGCCCAACGAGAGCGGCTGCTGCAGGTACGGCGACGCGAACGTGTTGTCGACCACCAGTTTGATGCCCGCCGTATGTGCGATGTCGGAGATCGCGGCGATGTCGCCCACGTTCAGCAGCGGGTTCGTGGGCGTCTCGATCCAGATCGCCCGGGTGCGATCGGTGACGGCGGCGCGGATCGCGGCGACGTCGTTGACTGCGGCGATCGAGTAGTCGACGCCCCACTGGCTGAACACTTTGTCGATCAGCCGGAAGGTGCCGCCATAGGCATCGTCGGGGATCACCAGGTGGTCGCCGGGGCGAAGCAGCGACCGCAGGGCGCAGTCGGTGGCCGCCATCCCGGAGGAGAACGCCCGGCCGTACGTGCCGCCCTCCAGCGCGGCCAGCTGCTCTTCGAGCGCATGCCGCGTGGGATTGCCGGTGCGGGCGTACTCGTAACCGTTCCGCATGCCGCCGACACCGTCTTGGGCGAACGTCGAACTGGCATAGATGGGGGTGTTGACGGCGCCGTTGTTCGGATCGGCGACCGTGCCGGCATGGATCGCGCGCGTCGCGAATCCGTGTGCCTGATGCTGATCGGCTGCGCTGCGTCGCTCGCTCATACGTGTACTCCCAACAGGTCGTGACGGGTCAGCACGCCCAGAGGTTTGCCCTCCTCGATGACCATGACGGCATCGCTGGCGGTGAGCGCCTGCAGTGCGGCGTCGAGCGATTCACCCGAGCCGAGAAGGGGCAACGGCGGCTCCATGTGGTCGGCGACCGCATCGGTCAGCTGCGCGCGCCCCTCGAAGACGGCACTGATCAGCGCACGCTCGTTGACGCTGCCGGCAACCTCACCGATGACGACCGGTGGCTCGGGACCCACGACCGGCATCTGCGAGACGTTGTACTCGCGCAGGATCTCGATCGCGTCACGGATCGTCTCGGACGGATGGGTGTGCACCAACGCCGGCATGTCGCCGGACTTGCGGCGCAGCAGGTCTCCGACCGTCAGCTGGGCTTGGTGCGGGTCGAGTGGTTCGCGCAGGAAGCCGTACGACGACATCCAGTCGTCGTTGAAGATCTTCGACAGATATCCGCGGCCGCCGTCGGGCAGCAGGACGACGACCACGGCGTCGGGACCGGCCTCGGCGGCGACCTGGGCCGCCGCCACGACCGCCATGCCGCACGATCCGCCGACCAGCAGTCCCTCTTCACGCGCGAGGCGACGGGTCATCTCGAACGAGTCGGCGTCGCTGACCGCGATGATGCGATCGGGGATGCTCGGGTCGTAGGCCTGCGGCCAGAAGTCCTCGCCGACGCCCTCGACCAGGTACGGACGGCCGGTGCCACCGGAGTACACCGATCCCTCGGGGTCGGCGCCGATGACCTGCACGTTCGGGTTCTGCTCCTTCAGGAAGCGCCCCACGCCGGTGATGGTGCCGCCGGTGCCGACGCCGGCCACGAAGTGCGTGACCTTGCCGTCGGTGTCGGCCCAGATCTCGGGCCCCGTGGTCTCGTAGTGGCTCGCCGGGCCCATCGGATTGGAGTACTGATCGGGCTTCCAGGCACCGGGGGTGTCGCGGACCAGGCGATCGGACACGTTGTAGTAGCTGTCGGGATGTTCCGGCGGGACCGCAGTGGGGCAGACCACGACTTCGGCGCCATACGCCTTGAGCGTGTTGCGCTTGTCCTCGCTGACCTTGTCGGGGCACACGAAGATGCAGTGATAGCCGCGCTGCTGGGCCACGAGCGCAAGGCCGACGCCGGTGTTGCCCGACGTCGGCTCGACGATCGTGCCACCCGGCTTCAGCAAACCCCTCGCCTCGGCGTCATCGACCATCTTGACCGCGATGCGGTCCTTCGCGCTGCCGCCTGGATTGACGTACTCGATCTTCGCGGCGACCAGCCCCGATCCCGCAGGCACCACCTCGTTCAACCGGACGAGTGGGGTGCCTCCGATGAGGTCGACGACGTGGTCAGCGATCCGCATGCGGCCATTGTTGCAGTTGGCGCTAGATGACCGCCCCGGTGATGTTGCGGCCGTCGTCGACGTGGGCGTACGGGTCGGCTGCCCTCGGTTTGCGGGTCGGATCATTCGGCCATTTCTCCTCGAGGACGACGGCCAGGGCCGAAGCGGTGAAGATGGTCGAGGCGATGCCGATGCCCAGGCCGAGCAGCAGCGCGATGGCGAAGTCGCGCAGCGAGTCCCCGCCGAGCACGGCCAGGGCCGCGAGGATGAACATGGCGCCCAGGCCGGTGTTGATCGTGCGCGGGATCGTGTTCAGGATCGCCTCGTTCACGACGTCGCGCAGGGGACGTTTGCGGTTCTCGCCCGTGTGCTCGCGGATGCGGTCGAACACCACGATCGTGTCGTTGACCGCCAGACCGATGATCGACAGGATCGCGGCCAGGAACACGCCGTCGATCGGCTTGCCCCACCAGGCGAACACGCCCACCACCGTGAGCACGACCGACGACATCGAGAGCACGGCCGACAGCGCGTAGGTCCAGCGGAACCGCCAGGCCAGGTACAGCATCTGCGCGCCGATCGCGATCGCGAACGCGATGAGGGCCTTGTTGCGCAACTCCTTGCCGAGGCTCGGGCCGATCAGTTCGTCACGCTCCTTGGCGACATCGTCGGCGAGCGTGCCGATCGCGTCCTCGATCTGGACGGCCTCGTCGTTGGTGATGTCCTCGACGCGCACGGTGATGTTCTCGTTCTGCCCGTCGCCGGACGACTCCTGGACGACGGCTCGCGGGAATCCCGCATCGCTGACCGCCACGCGGGCATCCTCGGGGTCGACGCTCTGCGACGTCGAGAACTCCAACAGGCGGCCGCCGGTGAACTCGACCCCGAGGTTGAGTCCACGCAGCACGATGCCGCCGATCGAGATGATCGCGACCAGCAGCGTCACGACGATCCAGGTGCCGCTGCGCCTCATCAGGTCGGGGCCGCTCTCGTTGAGCCAGCGGCGCACACGACCGGTGTTGGCGATACCGCTCACGCCGGGACGGTTGCGGACCACCGAGCGCTTGACCGCCCACTCGGCCAGCACGCGGGCGATGACCAGGGCCGAGACCATGGACGCGACCGTGCCGATCGACAGGGTCACGCCGAAGCCCTTGACGGGACCGGACGCGAAGATGAACAGCAGTGCGGCGGCCAGGAGCGTGGTGACGTTGGAGTCCAGGATCGCACTCCAGGCCTTGTTGAATCCGGTCTGCAGCGCCGGGGAGAGCCCGGCCGCCGCGCGCTCGGCGTACTCCTCCCGGGCTCTCTCGAATACCAGGACGTTGGCGTCGATCGCCAACCCGACCGCCAGCACGAAGCCGGCAAGACCGGGCAGTGTCAGGGTCGCGCCGAGCCACACGAGCAGCCCGAACGAGATGAGGGCGTACGTGCCGAGCGCGATCGTGGCCAGGAAGCCGACGAGCCGGTAGACGAACATGATGAACAGGCCGGTCAGGATGATGCCGATGATGGCTGCCTCGATCGAGGCGTCGATCGCTGCCTGACCCAGCGTGGGCCCGACCGTGCGCTGCTCGATGACCTTCACGGGCACCGGGAGCGCGCCGCCCTTGATCAGGGCGGCCAGGTCCTTCGCTTCGGTCTGGCTGAAGGTGCCCGTGATGCTGGTGGAGCTGCCGCCGCCGGACCGGCACATCTCGGGGACGACTCCGGGCGAAGAGATCACCTTGTCGTCGAGCACGATCGCCACGCGGTTTCCGGCGTTCGGATTAGCGCAAGCGTCGGAGACCAGCTGGACCCAGCCGCCGCGGCCCTCGCCGTTGAAATCGACCTGGACCTGCCATTGGCCGAGGCTCTGTTCGGCGGTGCCTGCGTTGGCGTTCTTCACGCCGTTGCCGTCGAGCAGCGCGGGGCCGAGTACGAGTGGTGCGCCATCCTCGTCGGGGAGGATCTGCTCGCCTTCGGCGGTCTCCTGGCCCTCGACCGCGCCGACGGCCTTGACCTCGTGGAAGGACAGTTGCGCGGTCTGGCCGATGACCTCGGCAGCCTCACGCGGATCCTGCAGACCGGGCAACTCGATGATGATGCGCTTCTCGCCGGAACGGGCGATCGTCGGCTCGGCCACGCCGAGCGCATCCACGCGCCCGCGCAGTACGTCACGAGCACGGTCGGTGGATTCGGCATCGGCCTTGACGCGTTCGGAGTCCTGGGTCTCCAGGACGATCTGGGTGCCGCCACGCAGGTCCAGGCCGAGCTTGGCCGACGACGTGAGGGCGAGGATGAGGGCGATGGCGATGGCGCCGAATGCGGCGACGGCGCGCCACAGGGGTGCTCGATGGGGCATGGGTGAGGTGACTCTCGATGGGCCGCTGCGGCAGCGGCGGGAACGGATGAGGGCGGTCGGTCAGCAGAGAACCGGTGGCGCCCGTCCGTCGTAGTGCCGTGGCAGGTCGGCGTGCGTCGCATCGACGATCACGCCGGAAGAGCGAGCGGAGATCGTGGCGATCGCGACGACGACATCGGCCGGCGGCAGCGCTGCGTCGAGTCCGTGCTGCGTGCTGGCCGGCGTCGAGTCGTCGTGCACGATGCGCGCGGACGGCGAGAGATGCGCTGCATGATGTCCGGCCGTGAGGCGAGCGGGTGCGGCCTCGCCGTGGACGGATGCGTCGGCGGCGGGCGCGGCGGCGAAAGCCACCGCGAGGGCGGCGACCAATGCGATCAGCGCGGCGAGAAGGAGCCTCGCCTGCCCGCGCTGTGCCGTCATGGGGGAAGTCTAAGCGGCTTAAGGTGCCGCCCCGCCGAACCCCCTGGATGGTCGACGGGGCGACACGAGGGTGAAACGAGCCGGGGAGCAGAACGTGTCGCGACTTTGCATGTGATCTGGATCACGGTCGTACGCTGACGGTCATGACGCAGCGACGAACCCTCGGGTCCAGTGGCATCGAGATCCCCGCGGTCGGCATCGGTTGCAACGCGTTCGGCACGCGGATCGACGCCGAACGAGTGCAATCGGTCGTCGACGCGGCGATCGAGCACGGCGTCGCGTTCTTCGATACGGCAGACTCCTACGGCCAGGGCATCAGCGAGGAACTGCTGGGGCAGGCGATCGGCGCCCGGCGCGACCAGGTCGTGATCGCCACGAAGTTCGGCATGGACATGGGTGGTGCCAACGGCGATGACAGGGGCCGGCGCGGTTCGGCCCAGTACGTGCGCACCGCGGTCGAGGCGAGCCTGCGGCGGCTGGGTGTCGATCACATCGATCTGTACCAATTGCACACACCGGATCCGAACACACCGATCGCCGAGACGCTCGGCGCCCTCGACGCGCTTGTCCAGGCTGGAACCGTGCGAGCCATCGGCTGTTCGAATCTGCAGGCCTGGCAACTGGTCGACGCGGCCTGGACGTCACGGACCGAGGGACTCGCGTCCTTCGCGACGGCCCAGAACGAGTACTCGCTCTACAACCGCACGGCCGAGGTGGAACTCACACCTGCCTGCGAGTCGCTCGGCGTGGGCATCCTGCCGTACTTCCCGCTCGCGTACGGTCTGCTGACCGGCAAGTACCGCCGCGGCGAGGCCGCACCGCCCGGCAGCCGACTGGACGCCCAGAGCGCACGGCTCGAAGGAGCCGAATGGGATCGCATCGAAGCGCTCCAGGAGTTCGCGCGGCGGCACGAGATCACCCTGCTCGAACTCGCGATCGGCGGCCTGGCCGCCCAGCCCGCGGTCTCGAGCGTGATCGCCGGCGTGACGTCAGCCGAGCAGGTCGCCTCGAACGCCGCGGCAGGCACCTGGACGCCCACCGCCGCTCAACTCGACGAACTGGCCCAGATCGGCCGCCCGTCGATGTCGTACACCACCTTCGCCCCCTGAGGAGTCGCTCATTGCCCCTGAGGAGTCACTGGTTTCCGCTGGCGAGTCACAAAGTACGGGGTGGGGAGTCACATAGTTTGTGGTGGCGAGTCGGCTGTTGCGGCGGAGAGTTGACTCGGGTTCTGACGGGTTTGCTCGTGTCTTCGTGTGGCTCACGTTCGTGGGGTCGCGACTCGACGGGTTTCTCGGCTTCGTGACGTTCCGTGGCTGAGGCGCCTACGCCATCTCACGTCGCGGCTTGCTTGCGTTGCGTGGCGCTCACCAAGTCACACAGTTCGCACTCGCGAGCATGCAGCTGACGGACTGTCGTTCGTCTCACCGGCTCGCGGAGCGACTGTGTGACTCGTGAGCGCGACCCGTGGTCACCTTGCGCGTGGTTGCGTTTCACGGGCTCGCGGAGCGACTGTGTGACTCGTGAGCGCGACCCGTGGTCGCCTTGCGCGGGGTCGCCTTGCGCGTGGTTGCGTGACACGTGGTTGCGGGCTGGCTTCGCTTGGTGGGTGCGCCGGGCCGGGAGCGCCTCACGGCGCGTGGCCGCTCGTAGCGGCTGATGTTGGGACCCGGGGCTGCCGCGGCCCGACGCGAGAATCAGGGTAACCCGGCGCTGGTGACGGACACCCGAACCCGATCAGGCGCAGAGATCAGTGCAGGCCAGGCCCACGCTCGATCTCCGCGGCGCGCCGCAACTGGCTCGCGGTGTCGAGCAGGCGCGCCGCAGCGGCAGGGTCACCCGAGTCGAGCTGCCCGCGACCCACCGCGACGATGTGGGCGAACGAGGCGGCACGCTCGAGCACCACGTCGAAATCCGAGCCCAGAATGCCCCGAATCACCGTGTCGACCAGCGCCACGACCTCTTCGGGCCCGGGCGGATCGACCACACCGGCCAGAACCTCCTGGACCGGCGCGTGGATCTTGCCCGCCGCGAACTCACGGGCCGCGACAGCAGGCTGGCGATGCACCCAATCGCGCAGTAGGTACAGGCGCCACAGACACCCCGCCAGGGTGTCGGCCGGAGCATGCGACCACAGTTCGGCGATGACACCCAGCCCCTCGGAATCGGCCAAGTGCAGGACCCGATCGACCAACAGCCGATCACCGGCATCGCGCGGACCCCGCACCAGCAGGGTCGCGACTCGGTGGCCCGCCGCCGTCAGCTCGGCCGGATCGGCCCGCGCCGGCTGGGCCTCGAACAAGCCGGCACCGGGAAGCATCGGGCGGTGGAAATCGCGTGTCACGCGCTGAGCGCCGCCTCGATCACAGCTGCGTAGCCGTCGAACCGCGAGTCGCCGCACGGACGGATCTGCCGCATGCCCGGCGCGTACTCGAAGGTCATGCGGTTCATGGCGTACGCGATGGTCGCACGCCGCTCCAGGTCGTTGACCACGACCGATCCGCCGAGGCCACCCCAGTAGCAACGACGACCCGAGGCCACCGAGGGCATCATCTCCGGCAGCGGCAGGTGCCATCCCAGGCCGAACCGGGTGGGCAGATTGAGCACCACATCGGTTCCGTCGGCCCGGGGCTCCAGGATTCGCTCGATCGTCTCCGCCGACAGCAGGCGCACACCGTCGACCTCGCCGCCGTGCGAGATCAGGGACTGGACCCGTGCGATCGAGCGCGCATTGCCGTGGCCATTGGCGGCCGGGACCTCGGCGCGACGCCAACGCTCGGTGTTGGCCTCGCTGGCGTGCAGGAACGGGCCCGTGAAGGTCCGGATCGTGACGCCGTCGGGAGTCACGACGCTGTTGTCGATCTCGAGCATCTTCGGAGGACTCACCGGCGACACCCGGTGGTCATGCTCGGCCGCCAGACCGATGTGGAAGTCGGCCCCCAACGGCTCGGCGATCTCACGGGCGAACCAGCGGCCCGGCATATCACCGGTGATACGGCGGATCACCTCGCCGACGAGGTGGCCCTGGTTGAGCAGGTGGTAGCCCGGCGCCGACCCGGGCGTCCACCACGGCTCCTGCGCGGCCAGCATCGCGGTCGACCGCTCCCAGTCGTAGACGTCCTCGACCGTGACAGGCGCCGCCCAGCCGCTGACCCCCGACGCATGCGCGAGCAGGTGCGCCACGGTGACGGACTCCTTGCCGCCGGCGGCGAACTCGGGCCAATACGTCGCCACGGGCGCCTCGACGTCGAGCAGGCCACGGTCGACCAGGACCAGGACCGCAAGGTTCGTCATGACCTTCGAGATCGACCAGACCGGGACGATCGTGTCGCGCTCCCACGCCACCGTCTGATCCAGATCGGCCCAACCGCCCCACAGATCGGCGAGGACCTCGCCGTCGCGGATCACGCAGACCGACGCTCCGCGTTCGGTGCCGTCGGCGATGTTCTGCTCCAGCAGTTCGGCCAGCCCGGCGATCTGGGAATGTCCTTGGACTGTCATGCGGCCTTACCTTCCAACGAGGGCTCGGTACGGCGACGGAAGATCGCGCTGGATCCGCGCAGGTACAGCGGTAGGACGATCGCGAGATAGCAGAGCCAGCCGATGGCCTGCAGCCACGACGGATTCGGCTGGAAGTTCACGGTGCCCTTCAGCAGCGTGCCGTACCAGCTGTCGGGCGGGATGGCGCCCGAGATGTCGAACACCTGATTGCCCAGATCGGAGATCGGCCCGACCGACATGGTCAGGCGCGGGAGGAACGCGGCCTCCTGCAGGTCGTAGATGCCGTACGCGAGGACGCCCGCCGCGACCAGGATCAGCAAAGCACCGGTGATGGTGAAGAACTTGGCGAGATTGACCCGGATCGCGCCCTGGTACATCAGATATCCGAGCGCGGCGGCGACCACGAACCCCGCGATCGATCCGACGAACGGCTGCACCGTGTAGGAGTTGGCCACTGTGCCGTAGATGATCGCTGCGGTCTCGAGGCCCTCGCGACCGACCGTCAGGAAGGCGACGCTCATGATCGCGAACGGTCCCAGTGCGACGGCACGGGAGAGCTCGCCCTCGAGCTCGGACTTGAGGGTGCGCGCCGTGCGCCGCATCCAGAACAGCATCCACGTGACCAGCAGCGCCGCGAAGACCGACAGGGTGCCGCCGACGAGCTCCTGGGTACGGAACGGCAGCGAACCGACGGCCAGGCGGATCGCGGCGAATGCGGCGACGACGAGCACGATCGCGCTGACGACACCGATCCAGATGTGGCGAACGTCGTGGCGGCGATCGGTCTTGACCAGATAGGCGACCAGGATGCTGACGACGAGGCTGGCTTCAAGCCCCTCGCGCAGACCGATCAGGAAGTTCGCAGCGAGCACCGGCCCAGTCTAGTCAGGTGACCCTCACCTGCCGTCAGGGCTGCAGCGCATCAGCGAGCGGAGCAGCCGTGAGGCCGACCTGCCAGCGGCGGGCGCCGAGATCCTCGAGTGCGTCGACGACCGAGCCTTCGGTGACGGTCTCAGGCGGGGTCCAGGCGATCTGGCGAATCAGACCGGGATTGATCAGATTCTCGGTCGGCAGATCGTGTTCCTCGGCGAGAGCCGTCACCACGGCCTTGCACCGAGACAGGCGAGCAGCCGCCGCGGGATTCTTGTCGGCCCAGGCGCGCGGGGGAGGTGGTCCGTCGCCTCGGGGCGCGGCGTGGGGCAGCTCTGAGTCGGGCATCGTGACGGCGCGATCGACCGCCGCCTGCCATTCATCGAGGAACCTGCGAGGACCGCGTCCCCGCATGGCCTTGAGCCCGCGCAACTCGTTGCGACTGGCCGGCGCGGCCAAGGCGATCTCGACCAGGCCCGAGTCCGGCAGGATCCGGCCCGGCGTGGTGTCGCGTTCGCGCGCGATGACGTCGCGCGCCTCCCACAGCTCGCGTACCAGCCCCAGGGCACGCCGTCCTCGTGCCTGATGCATGCCGGAGGTGCGCCTCCAGGGATCGACTCGCTCCGGCGGGCCGGTGAAGCTCAGCAGCGACTCGAACTCCTCGGCCGCCCACTCGCGCTTGCCGCGGGCCACCAGATCGGCGTCGACCAGGTTGCGAAGTTCCACCAGCACCTCGACGTCGAGTGCCGCATAGACCAGCCAGGGCTCGGGCAGCGGCCGCGTGGACCAGTCGACGGCGGAGAACTCCTTGGCCAGGCTCAGCCCGAGATAGTGCTCCACGAGCGAGGCCAGGCCGACACGCGGCAGGTTCAGCAGCCGGCCCGCCAGTTCGGTGTCGAACAGCGAGACGGGGTGCAGCCCGATCTCGGCCAGGCACGGCAGGTCCTGCGTGGCGGCGTGCAGAATCCACTCGGCGTCGCCGAACGCCTCGGCCAGAGCTGAGTGGTCGTCGAACGCGATGGGGTCGACCAGGTGGGTGCCGGAGCCTTCGCGCCGGATCTGGACCAGGTAGGCGCGCTGGGAGTAGCGGTAGCCCGAGGCACGCTCTGCGTCGAGGGCCACCGGACCGGTGCCGGCGGCGATGCGACCACACGATTCGGCCAGCGCCTCGGGTGTGTCGACGACCGGCGGCAGGGGATCGCGCAACTCCAGGGGTGGCGCCGGTGGCGCCTCAGGCCGATCGCCGTTCGGTGTTGTCTGGTCGCTGCCGCTCGGTGCTGTCTGGTCGCTGCCGCTCGGTGCTGTCTGGTCGCTGCCGCTCGGTGCTGTCTGGTCGCTGCCGCTCGGTGCTGTCTGGTCGCTGCCGCTCAAGGAGCGCCCCGCCTGCGCGGCAGGGGGACGACTCCGGGAGCCAGGGGCGGGAGGCCCGCCAGCGCACACAGCAGATCGGACCAGCCGGCGGCGTGCGCCCCCTTCTCGGTCAGAGGGGTCCACGACGCCCGTACCTCGATCTGGGCGTCGGATCCGTCGGCGTCCATACCGCCGAAGCCCTCGGACCGGACCACCGTGACGCTGCCGCTGGCGGCCGCGTACTCGGCCGTGTGGGCGTCGAGCGCATCGGTCAGCCAGCTCCAGCCGACATTGGGCAGCAGAGGATCGGCGGCCATCTCGGCCTCGATATCGGCCCGCGCGAATGTGACGCAGCGGAAGGTGCCGCCCCAGGCGTCGTTGCCGGCCGGATCGTGCAGCAGGATGAACCGGCCCGTGCCGACCTCGTCGTCGCCGATCGCGATGTCGCCGCTGACGGCATAGGCATGGGGTGCGATGCGTTGCGGCGCAGGCATCTCGTCGACCAGCACCTCGGGCCGCATGACGGCCTGCTGCACCTGACGCACCGCCTCGGCGAACGCCGACGGTGCAGAACCCAGCACAGAACCGACCTCAGGGGGTGCTACCACTCCTCGATGGTAAGTCCGGTGCGGCCGATCGACGGTTTCGACACACGGACCGGCCGCGACAACGAGCCCGGCCCCAGCGGCCGGCGCGCCGATCGCCCCTGAGAGAATGAGGCCATGGCTGCATCGCCCTCCTCGAGTGCATTTCTGACTGCCTGCCGAGGTGGCCGGCCCGATCACGTCCCGGTCTGGTTCATGCGCCAGGCGGGTCGCTCACTGCCCGAGTACCGCAAGGTGCGCGAGGGCGTACCGATGCTGGCCTCGTGCTTCGACACCGAGTTGATCGTCGAGATCACGATGCAGCCGGTGCGTCGCCATGCGGTCGATGCCGCGATCTTCTTCTCCGACATCGTGGTGCCGCTCAAGGCCATCGGTGTCGACCTGGACATCGTGCCCGGCACCGGTCCGGTCGTGGCCGAACCGATCCGCACTCGAGCGCAGGTCGACGCGCTGCGCGACGTGGTCGCCGACGACGTCGTCGCGATCACCGACGCCGTCCGTGCGCTGACCGGTGAGCTGGGCGGCACCCCGCTGATCGGCTTCGCGGGTGCTCCGTTCACGCTTGCGTCGTACCTGATCGAAGGTGGTCCGTCGCGCGATCACCGGCGCACCAAGCAGTTGATGTACTCCGATCCTGAGCTCTGGCATGCCTTGCTGGGGCGTATCGCGGCGATCGCCGGCCAGTTCCTGCGGTTGCAGGTCGAGGCGGGCGCGTCGGCGATCCAGCTGTTCGACTCGTGGGCCGGAGCGCTGTCGCCGTCGGACTATCGCGCCTTCGTCCAGCCGCATTCGCGGGCCGTGCTCGAGTCGGTCTCCGATCTCGGTGTGCCCCGTATCCACTTCGGGGTGGGCACCGGCGAGCTGCTGGTCGACATGCGCGATGCGGGTGCCGACGTGGTCGGTGTCGACTGGCGGGTACCGCTCGACGACGCCGTGCGTCGGCTGGGTCCCGGCTCCGTCGTACAGGGCAATCTCGACCCGACGCTGCTCTTCGCGCCGACCGAGGTGGTCCAGGCCAAGGCAGCCGAGGTCGTCGTGGCGGGTGGGGCAGCTGCCGGACACGTCTTCAACCTGGGCCATGGCGTCATGCCCGACACCGATCCGGATGCCTTGACCCGCCTGGTCGAGTTCGTCCACGCGCAGCCGGTGCCTGAGCGGCCATGACCGGTCCGCAACGGGTCGTGGTCGTGGGCGGCGGTATCGCCGGACTGACCGCTGCGCTCGACCTGGCGGATGCAGGCGCATCGGTCACGGTGCTCGAGTCGAGCGACCGGGTCGGTGGGAAGCTGCGGTCCGGCGAGGTCGGGGGCCTGCCTGTCGACCTGGGCGCCGAGTCAGTGCTGGCGCGCCGTCCCGAGGCGATCGCGTTGATGGACCGGCTCGGTCTGCACTATGAACCGGTGCGCTCGTCCTCGGCCGCCCTGTGGAGCCACGGCGCTCTTCGCGCTCTGCCTCGTACGGTGCTCGGGATCCCGGTCGACCTGGATGCAGCCGTCGACGCAGGAGTGCTCGAGCATCGACCGGATCCGGTCGAGGTGCCGCTGCCCGATCACGACCTGTCGGTCGCCGAGTACGTCGGAGAGCGTGTCGGTCGTGAGGTCGTCGACCGGCTGGTCGAGCCGCTGCTGGGCGGTGTGTATGCGGGGCACGCCGACCGGCTGTCGTTGCGTGCCGCCGCGCCGCAGCTGGCTGCGCTCGGCCCCGATCCCGCCGCTGTGGCCGCCCGCACCGCTTCGGCCGGTCCGGTGGACGGCCCCGTGTTCGTCGCTCCGACCGGTGGCGTCGGCACGTTGCCCGACGCGCTCGTCGCCACCGAGGCCTTCGAGGTCCGGACCGGGACGATCGTGCGCGCGATCGAACGGGTCGGGCAGACGTGGCGCCTGACGACCGGAGCGACGAACGCGCTCGAGGTCGTCGAGGCCGACGCCGTCGTGCTCGCGACGCCCGCCCCCGCGACCGCGCGTCTCTTGGCTGCTGCCGCGCCCCGGGCCGCGTTCGCCCTGGCAGGCGTCGACTACGCGAGCATGGCGATCGTGACGTTCGTGCTCGACGGTGCACACGTCGACGTCGGCGGCTCCGGATTCCTGGTCCCACCGGTCGAGGGCACCTTCATCAAGGCCGCGACCTTCTCGACCGCCAAGTGGACGTGGTCCCGTGAGGCGGCCCAGGGCCGTACCGTCGTGCGGACGTCGGTCGGCCGCGCCGGCGAGGCGACGCTGCTCCACTACGACGATGCGACGCTCGCGGAACGGGCCCGTGCCGACCTGGCGCGCATCGCGGGTGACCTCGGTGAAGTCACCGATGTGCACGTGCAACGCTGGGGTGGTGCACTGCCTCAGTACGAGGTCGGGCACCTCGACCTGATCCGCGAGGTCGAGGACGACATCGCGGCTGTCGGTGGGCTCGAGGTCTGCGGTGCCGCCTACCACGGCATCGGCATCCCAGCGGTCATCGCGTCAGCGCATGCGGCTGCGGCGCGGCTGCTCGACTCAGGCACGACGAAGGAGTGACATGACGATCCCCAACAAGGGCAAGCTGGCCAAGGAGATCAACGAGACGATCCGCTACACGATGTGGTCGGTCTTCAAGCTCGAACGTGTCCTGGGCGATGCCGATCGGCCCGCCGAGGCCGCCGAGGTCGACGCTCTGATCGCGGAGTTGTCCGGTCACGATGTGATCGTGCGGGGCACGTACGACGTCAGCGGTCTACGGGCCGATGCGGACCTGATGATCTGGTGGCATGCCGCCGAGATCGGCGCATTGCAGGAGGCCTACAACCGGTTCCGGCGTACGGCGCTCGGATCGCGGATGGCGCCGGTGTGGTCGCAGGTTGCGGTCAATCGTCCGGCCGAGTTCAACCGGTCGCACGTCCCGGCGTTCATGGCCGACGAGGAGGTGCGCCGGTTCGTCTGCGTGTACCCGTTCGTGCGGTCCTACGAGTGGTACCTGCTCCCTGACGAGGAGCGTCGCGACATGCTGCGCGAGCACGGCATGCAGGCGCGGCCGTATCCCGACGTCCGCGCCAACACCGTGCCGGCGTTCGCGCTCGGCGACTACGAGTGGATCCTGGCGTTCGAGGCCGATGAGCTGCATCGCATCGTCGATCTCATGCGGGATCTGCGCGCCAGCGGCGCCCGGCGCCACGTCCGTGAGGAGATCCCGTTCTACACCGGCGAGAGGCACCCCGTCGCCGACTTGACGCAGCGCTGGCCCTGATCAGGGTCGTTACCGGGGCGCCTGGGTCAGGGAGATGCCGTTGATGCAGAAGCGCTGATCGGTCGGCGTGTCGAAGCCTTCGCCCTCGAAGACGTGGCCGAGGTGCGAGCCGCAGCGGGCGCAGCGAACCTCGGTGCGGGGCCGGCCGAACAGCGAGCGGTCCTCGATGTACTCGACGCGGTCCTCGGCCAGGGGCGCGTAGAACGCCGGCCAACCGCAGTGCGCGTCGAACTTGGTGTCGCTGCGGAAAAGCTCTGATCCGCACGCCCGGCAGGAGTAGACCGCCTCGGTCTCGTCGGTCTCGAAGGGCGACGAGAAGGGACGTTCGGTTCCGGCCTGACGCAGGACCTGGAATTCCTCGGGGCTGAGTTCAGCGCGCCATTCGTCTTCGGTCTTCTCTACGTCGTATCCCATGCTGTCAGCGTACGCCGCGACGCCAGGACCGGGTCAGCGCTGGGCGTCGAGCGGGACGTGCTCGAGCAGGTGCAGCGTCGGAACATCGAGCTTGCGCTTGGCCCGCGAGGTCCAGTCGACGTGGAAGAACTCCTGTACCACGTGCGGCTCGGTCAAGATGATGGCCTCGGACGAACCGGTGGCGGCGACGAGTCGGCCCAGCGCCTCGACCGGATCGTCCTCGGTGAGCTGTGTGGTGACCTGTTGGCCGCGCTCGGCGAAGAGCCGCGACGTGGCGTCGAGTTCGTCCTGCCCCGAGCGCACGATCTCGTCCTGCACCTCGTCGATCAGCTCGGGCTCGGTCAGCGGCATCATCTGCCCGCCGATGGCTCCCATGGAGGCGGCCATCAGCGCGGCGGACGACTCCACCGGCAGGAGCACGTGATAGCGGACGGTGTCCTCCAGGCCTTCATGGAGCGACAGGATCTGATCGACATCGAGTGGCCGCAGGGCCCGCTCGACCAAGAGGGCGACGTCGTACATGACCGGTCCTTCCGTCGGTGGTTCCTTCAGCCTACGTCCGCTCGAGGATCCAGCGTGTCAGGATCACGTCGTTGATCGTGACGCAGTGGCCGAGTCGTGCGGGGCGGTCGATCGGATCGATCGCGTGGGCGATGCGCGAGGCGGGACCGGAGGCGACGACAGGGGCGACTGTCAGGCAGATCTCGTCGACGGCCCCGGCGGCGAGGAGGTCGCCGTGCAGTGACGGGCCGCCCTCGCAGAGCACACGGAGCCACCCGCGCTCGGCGAACACGTCGAACGCGCGCGACCAGTCGATCGCGTCATCGCCGGCGACGATCACATCGGCACGAGCCCGCAGATCGGCCAGTCGCTCCGCCGGGGCCGACGCCGTGGTCAACACGACGGCGCCGCCGTCGACCAACGAGCCGGGGACATCGAGTCCTCGGGACACCACCACCAGGCTCGGCACAGGCGCCAGTCCATGCCGGGCCCGGATCTCCTGGTCGACGGATCGTTCGGTCAGCGGCCGGTAGCCCTCGATCCGTGCGGTGCCGGCGCCGACGAGCACGACATCCGCCAGGTGCCGCATCATCGAGAAGGCGGCCTTGTCGGCGCTGCCACCGAGATCGCCCGATGTGCCGTCACTGGTCCAGGCGGCACCGTCGATGGTCGATACGAAGTCGGTCCGGACCCACGGGCGTTCGGTCGCGGGGTAGGCGTACAGCTGCTCGAGATCGGGCGGTGGTGTCACGTTCGCATCGTAGGCTGCCGGCCATGACGAGTCTGGCCGCGCAACTGACGACCTCGGGACCGATCGATCTGGGCAGGGTCGACTCGCGGGGTACTCCGGGGTTCGACGGCGACAAGGACGATGCGGCCGATGCACTGGAGGAGCAGATCGGCGCCGAGTTGGCGGATCTGCAGGAGCGCCTGTTCGCGAACGGCCGCGTCGCGGCCGCCGACACCCGGGTGCTGCTGTTATTGCAGGGCATGGACACCTCGGGTAAGGGCGGCATCATGCGTCACGTGGCTGGTCTGGCCGATCCGCAGGGACTGCTGATCACCGCGTTCAAGAAGCCCACACCAGAGGAACTCGAGCACGACTTCCTGTGGCGTGTCGAGCAGCGGTTGCCCCAGCCCGGGATGATCGGGGTGTTCGACCGGTCTCAGTACGAGGATGTGCTGATCGGGCGGGTGCGACAACTCGTACCGGCGGACGAGATCGAGCGTCGCTACCGGGCCATCAACGACTTCGAGCGAAGCTTCGTCGACTCCGGCGGAGTGCTGGTCAAGTGCTTCCTGCACATCAGTGCCGACGACCAGCGCGAACGCCTGCAGGAGCGGCTGGACAACCCGGAGAAGCACTGGAAGTACAACCCCGGTGATCTCGACGAACGTGCGTTGTGGCCGCAGTACCAACGGGCCTATGAGATCGCGCTCGAGCGCTGTTCGACGGAGGCCGCTCCGTGGCACATCGTGCCGAGCGGCCGCAAGTGGTACCGCAACTGGGCCGTCGCGACCTTGCTGGTGGAGGCACTGCGATCGCTCGACCTGGCCTGGCCGCTCGCCGACTTCGACGTCGAGGCCGAGCGGGCCCGTCTGGCAGCCAGCGAGTGACGTTCAGCAGCCGGCGCCGGTGACGTCTTCGTCCTGACGCACCGCTGCGTCGTCATGGAGCAGGTAGGCCGAGCAGTAGCGCGTGCTGAGCAGCTTCGAGCGGTCGAGCCGCGTCGGCGTCCACCGGCCACCTCCGGTCGGCTCGAGGTAGGACCACGACGTGGCCAGCAGCGGCGCGATCGACGCGTCCTTCAGCCAATGGTCGAGCCAGGCCTGGGTGTAGACCGAACTCAATGCCTGTCCGTAGCGGCTCGCGGGCATCACCAGCGGGATGTCGGTGTACTCCATGTGCGTCGAAGCGCGCGGCACGATGAGCATGGCGTCGAGACCGGAAGCCGTCCAGCCGTCGTAGCCGGTCACGCGCTCGCGGTTCGCCACGATGCCCTCCGATGCGCTCGTCGGGGTGACGAGGAGGCTGTACTCGGACTGCAGTGCCAGTGCCGGAACGCTCGGGACGATCGCATCGTCACCGCCGCCCGATCGCAGCTTGTCCAGAGCCACCACGGTCGACACCCGGGGGTCGTCGCCCTGCACTCTAGAGATCGCCGACGCGCCGAGGGAATGCCCGATGATCGCGAATCGCGCCGACCGTCCCGGAGCCGTCTCGTGCTCCAGTGGCCGGCGGTCGAACGACTCCCACAGCGGATTGAACGCGTCGACCTTCGCCGAAGCGCGTCCCGGGTTCGCGTACGGCGCGTCGGGTGTGGAGAAGAAGAAGTCGGTGGCATCGAGCGTGCCGTACACGAAGTTCGCCTCCTGCTGAGAAGGCACGCCGGGGCAGCCGAGCATCTCCAACGGCTTCGGTGCGTCGAAGGGGAAGCAGAACGGGAGGTCGGACCCGGATTCGTGCGGCAAGGTCTCGCTCATGCCTTGTCCCTGGACGTCGTACACCAGCACCACGTAGCCGCGTTCGGCCAGATCCTGGCCGAGCCACTCGTACATGCCCCCGGATCCCTGGAGTGATCCCGGTGTCAACACGACGCCGGGAAAGGGCCCCGTGAGTACCTCACCGGTGTACGGATCTCGGGCGTTCGGCAGCGGCGAGTACACCGTGCCGCGCAGCAGCGCGCCGTAACGATTGGTGAAGCTGACTGGTGTCTCGACGCCTCGCGTACCGTCCCAACTCGCCCGCAGGGGATTGCCGACGTTCCACCCAGGTACCAGCGCCCCGGCGGTGAGAGGTGGACGCGTGGGGGATGCCGCGATCTTCAGCAACTGCGCGAGGGTGACGCCTGGGATCTGCGAGGCCAGCGCGGGGAGGTAGGCCGGGTTGAGCAGCTGCCCGCCCGGTGCCGTGATCCGCCCGTAGGCGTCGAGCATCGACTGGGCGTCTTGCAGCAGGAACTGCAGGGAGCCGGGCTTGGGCTGGCTCGAGGCGTGCGCCGAAGGCGCGATGTTCAACGTCAGGACAGCGGCCAACAGGGCAACGATCGATCGACGCATGTCTCGATCAACGACGACGGCACCCCGCCGTCACGTCGGGCCGGGCCCGACGTGACGAGTCAGGCGAACATCGCCTCCAGGGGCACCAGGTCGACAGCTCCGACCGCGTAACGCGCCAGGATGATCCGGGCGACCTCGATGTCGGCACCGAGCGGCTCGGCCACGGCGACCGCGCCGGCCTCGAGAGCCAGTTCGGTGACCCGGTCGGTCAGCTGCCCGGGAGCCAGGAACATCAGGCCCACGGCGATGTGCCGACGCCCGTCCGCGCGGTGCGCCCGTACCGCCTCGCCGGCTGCCGGGGGAACGCTGGAGGCGAAGGCCGCGATCGTCGGGAGGTGATGATGGTGGCCCCAGGCACGTGCGGCTCTCGAGATCATCGCGTTGGCGATCGGATCGCTCGAACCGGCGCCGGCCAGCACCAGGGCGTCGAGTTCGCGGACGCGATGCTGCGACAGGGCGGCGCGCAGGCGCTGGTCCAGGACGCGGAACAGCGCCGCCTCGATACCGAGCACGTCCGTCACCTGCACGCGTACGCCGTCATGGCGCAGCTGCGCCTGCTCGGCGGCTCGCGGCACGTCGACGTGGGCGTGATAGGCCTCGGTCAGCAGCAGCGGGACCACCACGATCTCGCTGTGACCTTCGGCGACCAGGCGGTCGACGACGGAGTCGAGGTCGGGTTCGGAGTGGTCCAGGAATGCGGTGGCCACACGAAGGTCGGGACGCAGGCATGCGACCTGCTCCGTGAGGGCGTGGATGGTCGCGGCAGAACGCGGGTCGCGGCTGCCGTGCGCCAGGGCGATCAGCGCTGGAGCGGTCATGATGCAGTCCTCCTTCCGGACGTCGGTGATGCAGGGGTGGGGGAGATGTGGGCGATGAAGCCGAGTCGGAACGCACGCAGACAGCTGCGGCACTCCCACTCGCCGTGCTGCTCGCCGTGCGGGCGCAGGTTCTCGTCGCCGCAATACGGGCAGTGATAGGGCACGAGTCGTTCGCTCAACGGAGCACCTCCTCGTCGGCCCGCTCGACCCAGCGAGCGAACGACTCGCCGTCCTCACGGTTGGCCAGGTAGGTGCGCGACAGCTTCTCGACGTAGTCGGGCAGGTGATCGGCAGTGACCTTGTGGGCACGCAGCTTGCGCCCGAAGCCTGCGTCGAGCCCCAGCGCGCCACCGAGGTGGACCTGGAAGCCCTCGACCTGGTTGCCGTTCTCGTCGAGCACCAGCTGACCCTTCAGCCCGATGTCCGCGGTCTGGATGCGGGCGCAGGAGTTGGGGCAGCCGTTGACGTTGACGGTGATGGGGGTGTCGAGCTCTGGAACGCGACTTTCCAGTTCGGAGATCAGATCGGCGGCGCGGTCCTTGGTGTTGACGATCGCCAGCTTGCAGTACTCGATGCCGGTGCAGGCCATCGTGTTCTGACGCCATTGGGACGGGCGGGCGTAGAGACCGAGCTCGGCGAACGTCTCGATCAGGGACTCGACGCGGTCCTCCTCGACGTCGAGCACGATCAGCTTCTGCATCGGCGTGAACGCGATGCGATCGGAGCCGTGAGCTTCGACGGCGTCGGCGACCTGGCTCAGCAGCGTGCCGGAGATGCGGCCGACCGTGGTGGCGAAGCCGACGTAGAACCGACCGTCGACCTGGCGGTGTACCCCGACGTGGTCGACGGGAGTCGCGGGGACCTCGGGTGCTTCGAGATCGACCAGCGGACGCTTCACATACTCGGTCTCCAGCACCTCGCGGAACTTCTCGATGCCCCAGTCGGCGACCAGGAACTTCAGACGGGCGCGTGAGCGGAGACGGCGGTAGCCGTAGTCGCGGAAGATGCTGACGACGCCCTCCCACACGTCGGGCACCTCGTCGATCGGCACCCACACGCCGACGCGTTGTGCCAGCATCGGGTTGGTCGACAGCCCACCACCGACCCAGAGATCGAATCCGGGGCCGTGTTCGGGGTGGACCGCGCCGACGAACGCGACGTCGTTGATCTGGGGCACGACGTCGTGGCCGGGGTGACCACTGATCGCGGTCTTGAACTTGCGTGGCAGATTCGAGAATGCGCGATCGCCGATGTATCGGCTCTCGATCGCGTCGATCGCCGGCTGGCCGTTGACGATCTCGTCGGCCGAGACGCCCGCCACGGGGGAGCCGAGGATGACCCGAGGGCAGTCGCCGCACGCTTCCTGCGTGGACAGACCGACCGACTCCAGGCGTTCCCAGATCGTGGGGACGTCGCGGACGTCGACCCAGTGGTACTGGATGTTCTGACGATCGGTGACATCGGCGGTGTCGCGGCCGAACTCGGTCGAGATGCCCGCCACCGTGCGGAGCTGCGCCAGATTGAGCTGGCCACCGTCGATGCGCACCCGCATCATGAAGTAGGTGTCGTCGAGCTCCTCGGGCTCCAGCGTCGCGGTCTTTCCGCCGTCGATGCCGGCCTTGCGTTGCGTGTACAGGCCCCACCAGCGGAACCGGCCGCGCAGATCGCCGCCGTCGATGCTCTCGAAGCCTCGATGTGCATAGATGTTCTCGATGCGTGCGCGGACGTTGAGCGGGTTGTCGTCCTTCTTGGACTGTTCGTTGGCGTTGAGCGGCTCTCGATAGCCGAGCGCCCATTGCCCTTCGCCGCGCTTGCTGCGGGGGCGGGCAGTGCTGGCGGGTGCTGCCATGGCAGGGGATCCCTTGCTGGATGAGAGCACACGGGACCAGGTCGTCGAGCAGAGCGGGTCGCCGCGCACCCTGGTGGACGATTCGTCAGAACGTGGGGTCGCGCGAGATCAGCGGCGACACATCATGCTGTTCGCACGACCGAGATCGACGTGGAGACGCTCCACGAGTCGAAGGTCCTGTGCGACGGGCATGTTCATAGTCTGGTCAGACGGCCTGCTCCGCGACAAGCAAGATTCTCATACTATGAGACTACTGTCCGACTAGTGAGACAACGAATATGAAATGTCAATCCGGACAGGGAATTCTGGACAGCGGTGTGGTCGGCGTCACTCCGATGTCGCCGGCACGAATGCCCCCACGAGCCACGCGCCGAGCCCTGCGGCGATCAGGCCGGCGCTCGCCGCCACGCCTGCCGCGGGCCATGAGATCAGTTCCGCGGTCGCCAGACCGAGGACCACGGCAGGAGAGAAAGCGCCGACGAACGCCACGGGGAGCGCTCCGCCGCCCAGCACGACGGGGACGGCCGTCAGTGCTACGGGCCCGCCTCCGTCGGCGGCCAGGGCCGCCCAGGCGCCGACCAGCCCGACGACCGCGCCCGCCGCACCCGCCACGACCAGGCTGTCGGCGTCATAGAGCAGGGGGCCGGGCAGCGAGGAATCGAGCGCCAGCGCACCGAGGCCGCCGACCACCGCGCCCACGGCGTGCGCCGCGTAGCACGGCAGGATCGTGGCCCAGGGGCGCCGGCCGACCGCGGCCAGCGTCGTGGCGAAGGCCGGGCTGACGACATCGAGCCCCGCCTGCCCGTCGTCGCTGCTGAGCTGGGCGTACCAGCTCAGCAGCACCACGACGGCGGCGACGGCCAGAACCGCCACCGCCGCATCGGCGCCGTGCAGCGCCAGCGCCGCTACGAAGGTCAATACGGCCGACGTCAACGCGCCGGTACCCAGAACTCGCATCATTCACGCCTGCCGTCCGCCATGTCGATACCGTAGGGCCATGGCGGCCGAACCGGTAGGCGACCGACCTGAGGGCGAACGGTCGGGCGCTGGTCGAACCGTGTCCGTCGGGTCGTCGACGTCATGGCCGGTCGACCTGTGGCGCTGGTTCACGCGCATCGTCGCGCGCACGGTCAGCGCGTGCTTCCGCTATCGGGTGACGGGACTCGCGGCCGAGGCCGCGTTCTTCGCGATCCTCTCGCTGCCACCGCTCGTGTTCGGACTCGCCGGAACCATCGGCTTCGTCGCCGAACGGTTCGAGGTCGCGAAGGTCGACGTGCTCAAGGATCGTGTGCTCGATCTGGCCTCGCAGGCCCTGACGCCCGAGACGGTCGACGCGGTCATTGCTCCGACCCTGAACGACGTGCTCGACTCGGGGCGCATCGACGTCATCTCGATCGGATTCGTGCTCGCGCTCTGGTCCGGATCGCGCGCGCTCAACGTCTTCATCGACACCATCACGATCATCTACGGTCTCGGCGGGCACCGTGGCATCGTCAAGACGCGAGCGCTCTCGTTCACGATGTACGTCGTCGCGCTGCTGGTGGGCATCGTGCTCGTGCCGCTGGTCCTGGCCGGGCCGGATGTCGCGGTCGACGTGATCCCCGAACGGGTCGACTTCCTGCGGGGGCTCTACTGGCCCGTCGTGCTGGTGCTCTCGGTCGGCTTCATCGCGACGCTTTACCACATCGCTGTGCCCGTTCAGACCCGTTGGCGGATGGCGCTGCCCGGCGCGGCCTTCACCCTGTTGCTGTGGGTCTTCGGCAGCTATTTCGTGCGATGGGCCCTCGGGTTCTCGACCGGTGGTACCTCGATCTACGGCCCGCTGGCTGCACCGATCGCGGTACTGCTGTGGCTGTACGTGTTGTCGATCGCGGTGCTGATCGGGGCCGCGATCAATGCGGCGATCGACGATGTCGCGGTCCGCGACGAGGAGTGACGCCCTAGGCTGAGCGCCGTGAAACGCGTGGTGAACGTTCTGGTCCTGTTCGGCATCGCGGCGCTCATCGCCGCGGCCATCGCCTGGTGGCTGCTGCGCGACACCGGGCCCGAGGGCAAGGGCCCGGAGCCGACGAAGTCGCCCGTCCTGACGATGAAGACCAAGGGCGTCGAGAAGTCGATCTCCGAACGGCTGACCGCGCGTTACGGCCGGCAGGTTGTCGCCGAATGCCCCGACGAGGTCGAGCAGACGGTCGGCACCAAGTTCGAGTGCGAGGTGTACTTCAAGGACGACAAGGACGTGCGCACCGTCGCCAAGGTCAAGATGACCGGAGGTGGCGGCCGGTTCACCTGGAAGACCGAGGACGCCACGCCCCAGGACGAGGGCGACGAGGCCTGACCACTTCGACGGCAGAACCCCCGGAATCCTGCGATTCCGGGGGTTCTGCGCTGTCGGTGGGCGATACTGGGTTCGAACCAGTGACCTCTTCGGTGTGAACGAAGCGCGCTACCACTGCGCCAATCGCCCGAGCGGTGAAACCTTAACGCATCGGGTCGTCCGATCCCGAATCGCCCTGCTGTCGCTCGGGGGTCAGGGATCGACGTCCTTGATGCTCTCGCGGGCCCAGATCTGCTGCGCCTGGCGGGTCACCGGCCCTGGTGCCGGCAGAAGGCGGTCGTCGACCCGGTCGATGCCCTGCACGTCGCGGGTCGTGCCGACCAGGATCACCTCGTCGGCCTCGGCGAGCACCTCGAGGGGCGCGTCGCGTTCCACCACGTCGAGCTCGCCTGCGCACCACTGGAGCACGAGGGCCCGTGTCACGCCGGCCAGGCATCCCGACGCGAGGGTGGGGGTGACGAGCGTTCCGTCCTGCACGTAGAAGATGTTCGACCCGGTGCCCTCGCAGAGCTGGCCCAAGGTGTTCGGCATGACCGCCTCGGAGGCGCCCTGCGCATGGGCGTGCTCGACCATCTTCGCGTTCTCGGCGTACGACGTGGTCTTGAGCCCGGCCAGCGCGCCGCGCTCGTTGCGCGGCCACGGGACCGTCACGATGCCGGCGATCGGCGGAGGCTTGGGGCATGGCTCGGCCACGACGGTATGGGTCAGGCCGACCGAGCCTCGGGGCGAGCCGAGCGGGCCTGGCCCCGAGGTCACCGTGATGCGGATCCGCCCGAACGGAACCTCCTGGCCCTCGAGCGTCGCGGCGACCCCCTCGCGGACGGCACCGAGGTCCGGTCGCCCGATGCCCAGGCCCTCGGCGGACCTGACGAGCCGGTCGAGATGGCGGGTCAGCGCGAAGGGCTGTCCGTGGTTGACCGCGATGGTCTCGAACACGCCGTCACCCACGATCATGCCGTGGTCCAGCACGCTGATGACCGGCGTGTCAGGGGTTTCCAGCAGGTGTCCGTCAGCCCAGGCCCTCATGACGCCACCGTACGCCGACCCCGGTTTTGGATCGGCCCCACGGATCGGCTAAAGTCACGTGTCGCCTCTTGATGAAGAGAGTGCACGCGGACGTGGCGCAGTGGTAGCGCATCACCTTGCCAAGGTGAGGGTCGCGGGTTCGAATCCCGTCGTCCGCTCGGAGCGGGTCGCAAGCCTTTCCAAACGGTCGGACCCATCCATGCGGTGGGTTGGCCGAGAGGAGAGGCAACGGACTGCAAATCCGTGCACACGGGTTCGAATCCCGTACCCACCTCCACACCACTTTCGGTGTAATGCAGGACAGTACGACCTCGGGCGATTGGCGCAGCGGTAGCGCGCTTCCCTGACACGGAAGAGGTCACTGGTTCGAACCCAGTATCGCCCACCGACACGAAAAGATCCCTGACCAGCAGGAACGCTCGGTCAGGGATTTTTCGCTGTCAAGGTCGTGTCTGATACGTGTCTGATGGAGCCGCTCGGCTCAGCTCTGAAAGCCAGACGCCCCCTATCTCGCTGCGCCAAGTGACTTGAGCAGAGCGCGGGTATGCCGGACTTGACCGTCGAGGTCGCGGTGGGCTTGACACCAGGTTGCCCATGGTCCGCTCGGCCCAAGGAAGCGGTCAGAAAAGTTGGTCCCGCCCTCTTCATCGAGGCTAACGAGGGCGGCCATAGCCCAGCCCTGGTCGCCGCGCGCATCTATCTTCGGCAGCCAACGGTCAAGGTATGCAGTGAGCTGGTCCGCTGCGGAAGCAGTGCCGATACTTGCCAGCGCGATGCAGTAGCCCTGGCCTGCGTACACTAGTTGGCTCTCGATCAGCAGTTGACCGATTTGAGGCACAAGTTGCTCACGCGGGGCCGCGGCGATGAGGTATCCCGCAGTCAGCCGGCTTCGCCACTCCGAGCTGAGAAGAACCTCGATCTCTTCGTCGCTGATCGCGTGAGCGTCGGCGATCAACTCGGCCAGAAACTGGGCGAGCTCCTGTTCGGGCTTCGCCAGGTAGTTCCCATGGAGAAGTTCCAAGTAGCGGTTGCCGGGCGTAACGAATCGATCGATGAGTTCTGTCAGTTCAGGATCATCGTCGAAGGGCATCCGAATCTCGTTTTCGCCTGACACATCGTCAGTATGGGTGACGCCTCCCTGAATCTGCGATGATCCGGCGATGTCCTGGTTTCGTCGAAAGCTGGTTTCGGCTGCCGATTCAGCACCATACGAGTCGGTCCCAACCATCAAGAATCTTGCGGCACTCACGCTCGGTGGTCTCTGGGCCGTCACCACAAGCCGAGACGCTCAGGCCGATGAGGGCTAAGGCCATAACAAGTCTGCGCATCCGATAGCCGCAGAGTGCGCACCTTGGCCTGTCAGACGAATGAGCAGATTCCGCTTACTCGTGCTCCCCGAGATCGTTGCCCTCCTCGGCATAGAGTTCGACGATCTCGTCGTCGCCCATGGCGCTAATTGGCGTCAGGAGCCCCATCGTGTACGCCGGGAAGGGGCTACGGCTAGTCAACGACTGGACGAGTTCGCGAACGTGAGGATGGAGCGTGGGCGGGGCCATGATCAACGCAAAAGCTGCGAGATCCGCGTCGGAGTACGCAGCGACCTGCGCTGAGTCGCCGCCAAAGTCCGCGACCCATTCGGTCTCAATGCGCCAGGCGTAGGTTTGCTCGATCAGATCTTCGGTCAATTCGTTGGCGTTGTCAGGAAGCGAACCATCATCATCTGTCAGGGCAATCACCGCGTACTTGGCCCAGGCTTGAACGCTCGCTTCCGACCGCGATGCGCGGGTTTGAACATTGAATGCTGAACGCAGGCGCCTTCCCGTCATCTCGGGCCGCACGTGGATATCACAGTGGACCATGTAGACCTGACTGAGGTCGACGTCTGCGAGAACGACTGAGGCGGCATCACGAAGTCCGCCGACGGTGAACTCGTCCGACATCAGCGCGTAAGGATCGTGTGGGTCTGAACGAAGCCGCTGTACTCGGCCCCGCTCTTCAGCCCCTCGCCCTTCGGGGCATATGTCAGGGCCTGAGAGCCGGACCAGATGAGTTCAGCATTGGTGCGCAACTGGCGACGGCGCAGAAGTTCATGGTCGACCTCGGTGGCGTCGGCGTGGTGCACGCCGAGCGGGAGTTCGCTGACTCCAGCGTCGTTGCTCCACTGAACAACATCAGCCCACTCCCACACGCGCTTTCCGCCTATTGAGGCGGCAGGTGCTGGAAAGTCCTCCTGGCGTGCCCCGGTAGCCCACTGCTGAACGTTCTGACGACTGCGGCCGAGTCGGCTGGCGATCTCACTTGAGTCAACAAGATCGCGATCGATTCGAAGGGCCTGGAGACCCATTCCGGCGAGCTGGTCAACAGCGACAAGCGCTGCCTTCACGACGTCGTCCGTATCAACGTCGACCGTTACGAAGACTTGCCCGTCACGGGCGGCGATCGCACCGTCGAAATTGTCGTAGAAGAGTTTGGCGATGTCTTCGACACTGGTGATCGCAGTGCAGACGAAACCAATCTCGTGCTCGGCCATTCCTGTCGCCCTTCGCCGGTGTTGTCACTTGACAACATAGCGGAACATACCCAACTGGGGGCAGCTTGGCTATGGCCCGGGCCACATCATCTCCGACGCTTGTTCTGGCTATCTCCGTCATCGCGTGGGCACTTTGCCGCCTCGCGCAACAACTTGCGAGCGTGCCCAGATGGGTTGCGGGGGGTTCCGTTGATGGGGATGATGCAGCAGCCGGAAGCGCACCAGATACTTCCCCAATGCCCACCCTTGTAAAGCTCGAAGTGCGCCCCGCCGTTCATGGCCACGATCTGCTCCAGCGCCTCGATCACATCTTTCTCACCGTGGTCGGAGGGCAGTAGGCGCTGACGATCGCGGCCGCTCATTCAAACGCACCTCGATTCCAACCATCCTGAACGCTGGACTGAGGCTACCGGTCAATGGTCAAGTTCTTGACCAGTTCGGGGATCGATTAGGGCGGGAGCCTCGCCACGGCTCCGGGAGGTTTCTCTGGCGTCAGAGCACACAGGCGTGGACGGCACGTACCGTCGTCGGCATGCCTCGAAAGTACGTCCTCATCGCCGAAGTCGCCGATCACCTGAGCATCACCGAGCGAACCGTCCGCCGCTACATGGCCGAGGGAACCTTCACGGGCTATCGCCTCGGCCGGCGGCTGATCCGGCTCAGGCTGAATGAAGTTGAGGGTGCGTTGCGGAAGACTCCGAACGAGTGAGGGTGAGCAGGGGGTGGGTATCGCCAGCGTCTTCGGCGACGTCGCTCCCAGTAAATGGTGCTCAGGCATGTCTGTCCCGTCAGGCGTGCCGGTGGCGCAGTCGTGGACCAGTCTGCTTGCCGACTCCACTTGAGGTCGCTCGGAGAATCGGTTTGCTCGTGGAACTCGTGGTCGTCCCAGTGGCGGTGCGCCATGATCATGCGGGCGTCATACCCGGCAGCACTCCACTGCAGGTACTCGTTGATCGACTTCATTGAGATCCTGGTTCGAACCCAGTATCGCCCACCATGCATCGAACGGCGCCCCGGATGGGGCGCCGTTCGATGCGTTCGGCTAGCGCTTGCGGAAGGCGAAGACGATCAGCAGGATGCCGCCGATCAGGCATGCCGTCGGTACCGCCAGGTAGCCCAGGCGTTCGGCGGCGTTGGTGAAGTCCTGGGAGGCCGCATTGCCCAGGCTGACCAGCACGATCAGCAGCAGCGCGATGCCGCCGATCAGCTTGCCGACGTGCACGCCGGACCGGCTGGGCACCTGACCGTAGGCGGGCACCTGACCGTAGGCGGGCGGCTGGGCGACCTGGTCGGTCCACGACCGACCGTCCCACCAGCGCATCAGGCCCTGCTGATCCGGGTACCAGCCCGGCTGCGGATTCGGGTGTTCCGGCTGCTGCTCGTCCATGTCGGTCATTCTCCCGTGCAGTCGGACCAGGCGGCGCCGTACTCCTCGGTGTCCTGCAACGGCGCGACCTTCGGCTTGTGGATGGACTCGCCGGTGCGAGCCCACATGATGTCCTCGGCCACGATCAGCCGGGTGCCGTCCGTGCACTCGGTGACGTCGAGTTGGGCGGCCCGGTCGTCGAGGTAGCAGGTGCTGAAGTCATCGGGCAGCTTCTTGCCGGTGCTCCAGATATCGGCGCACTGCGGCTCCTTGGCCGACGGCCCGGTGGTCGAGGTGAGCGTGCCGGAGCCCTCTTCAGGGCTGTCGCCACCACCCCCGGAGGTGCAGCCGGACACGGCGAACGCGAGAACGGCAGAGGCAGCGAAGAGACGACGCATGACCACCACCGTACGCGGCGTCGTCGTGTCAGCGGCGACCGAAGGTGATGTGGAACGGGCGCACGGCGAGCGTCAGCAGCGGCCTGCGACCCGCCAGGAACGCCAACGGGCCGTCGGCGTCGAACGCCCAGGTGGCCCGGGCCAGCCCGAGACGGGCCCTCCCTCCGACCGGCGAGACGACGACGGCGCCGTCGCGGTCCTGAGCGATCCGGAAACCGAGCGGTAGGCGGAACGGCATCATCCTCAGCCGCCGCAGGAGCAGCTCGGCGATGCCGATCGCGCGGTAGGAGCGATCGGTGGTGCGCTCGAACTCGGCAAGTTCCTTCGGAATGGCCCACAGCTCGCGACCGCCGTCACGCGAGGCGGGGGAGTCGACCCAGATGTGCGTGATCGAGATCCGCGGTCTGATGCCCTGACGTACCAGCTGCGTGGCCATGATCTCGTCGTACGTCAGTGGACTGGGTTCGTCGTAGCGGAAGAAGGCGGCCATCACGATGACGCGACCGAACAGGCGCAGCTGCGGGGTGCCGGCGTGATGCGGCGGGGGAGCCACATCGCGCGGAACGAGCCAGAGCCCGGTGTACGCGTGGCCGTGTAGGTCCCACGGTTCCTCGGGATAGGGATTCATGCCCATGTGAAGGCCTCCGGCTCCAGGGTTCGGGTGCGCTTGGCGAAGGGCCGGGTCGAACCCGGCCAGTTCGACGTGATCCGGCCCGACGGATGGCGATACCAGCTGTCGCAGTGGGCCCACACCGAGTGATCGAGTTCGCGTTGCACGGTTCGGTCCTGCTCGGCTTCGGCCGCCTCGGTGACCTCGACGGTGCGGAAGCCGCCGGCCCGCATGCGGTCGAGGACCTGGCGCATGTGCCGCGCCTGCGCCTCGAGCATGTAGATGATGGAGCCGCCCCCGAGGTTGGTGTTCGGACCGTACGAGATCAGCAGATTGGGGAATCGCGGGGCGTACATGCCGAGGTAGGCATGCGCACCCTCGGACCATTGGTCGGCGAGCTTGGTGCCTTGGCGTCCCGTCACGTCGATCGAGGCCAGGAAGTCCTGGGCGTCGAATCCGGTGCCGTAGACGATGACGTCGGCGGCATGTTCGGTGCCGTCGGCGGCGATGACACCGGTCGCGGTGACCTCGGCGATGCGTTCGGTGACGACGTGGACGTGGTCCTGGCCGAGGGTGGGGTAGTAGTCGTTCGAGAACAGGATGCGTTTGCAGCCCATCGGATAGTCGGGGGTCAGCTTGGCGCGCAGCTCGGGATCGGGCACCTGCTGTTTCAGGTGACGCTGCGCCCACCGATGGGTCCAGTGGCCGACACGTGAGGTGTCGTCCAGCCCGCGCGAGAACTGCTCGGCGATCGACCAGAAGATCGGCCGTTCGGCACGGATGAACGGTCGGTACCAGCGGGCGAACCCGCCGTCCAGCTTGGGCAGGATCCAGTTCGCGGATCGCTGGAACAGGGTGACCTGCGCAGCGTGTTGCGCGATCTGGGGCACGAACTGGATCGCGCTGGCCCCCGTGCCCACGACGGCCACGCGCCGGCCGGTCAGATCGACCGAGTGGTCCCAGGCCGCAGAGTGGAACGACGGTCCCTGGAACCGTTCGCGGCCGGCGACGTCGGGCAGCATGGGTCGCGACAGCTGGCCCACCGCGCTCACCAGGATGTCGACCGTGTCCGACTCGCCGTGCGCGAACCGCACCGTCCAGGTGCGGGCCTCGTCGTCCCAGGCCGCCGCCACGACCTCGTGGCCGAATCGGATGCGTGGAGTGATGCCGTACTTGGCGGCGGTGTCGTCCAGGTACTCCAGGATCTGTCCTTGCAGGCCGTAACGGCGATGCCAGCGAGTGCTCTGCTCGTACGAGAAGGAGTACAGGGGCGACGGCACGTCGCAGCCGGCGCCCGGGTAGGTGTTATCGCGCCACACGCCGCCGAGCGAGTCGGCCCGCTCCCAGAGACGGACGTCGTGGTGTCCGGCGCGGGTCAGTTCGATCGCGACGGAGAGGGCGCCGAAGCCGGAGCCGATGATGCCGATGCGCAGGGGAATGGTCATGTGGCGTCAGCCTCATCCACGAAGAGCAGGATCGTCGAGGTCAGGAGCGTCGCCGCCTCGTCGCGGGTCAGGGTCTGTCGTTGCAGCCATTCGCGGCACACCGCCTTGAACAACGGGGCGACGGTGCGCAGGCGGGCGCGCAGGTGTGCCGAATCGGGGAGTCCGATCGCGTCCAGGGTGAGCCTGGCCGCCCGCTCGTCGGCGGCATCGACGATGGCTTGCACATCGGATTCGCCGTGCAGGTTCGCCGCCCCGCTGGCGTTGATCCATGCCTGCCCGTACTCGGTCGCGGCCTCGAGGATCCAGTCGACGACCCGGCGGGTGCGATCGGCGATCGGCAGATCGGGGAAGTACGGCAGTTCGGGTTCGGGCATCACGACCGACTGACGCATCGCTTCCAGGAACAGCTCGCGCTTGTCGCCGAAGTAGTGGTTGATCAGTCCGCGCGCGACGCCGGCCTCGCGGGCGAGCGCTGCGGTGGACACCTGGTCGTAGGGCTGCTCGGCGTACAGCCGCTGCGCGGCGGCGATGATCTGCTCGCGTCTGACCTCGGGCGCAAGGCGGAGTCGGGACGTGGTCACGCGACGAGACTCCCAGGCTATTGGCAAACTGTCAATAACGGTTCTATGCTGCGGCCATGACGCAGCGCGACTACGACGTCCTGGTGATCGGATCCGGCTTCGGCGGGAGCGTTGCTGCGCTCCGGCTGACGGAGAAGGGCTACCGGGTCGGGGTGCTGGAGATGGGGCGCCGCTTCGCCGACCACGAACTCCCCGAGACCTCCTGGCGGGTCCGCCGCTATCTGTGGGCTCCGCGGGCACGCTGCTTCGGGATCATGCGCATCACGCTGCTCAAGGACGTGCTGATCGCCAGCGGATCGGGCGTCGGCGGCGGGTCGCTCGTCTACGCCAACACGCTGTACGAACCGCTCGACGACTTCTATCGAGATCCGCAATGGTCCGTGATCACGGACTGGAAGGAGGAGCTGGCGCCTCACTACGCCCAGGCCAAGAAGATGCTCGGCGTGACCTCGTACGCCGGCAGGACCCCAGCCGACGACCTGATCGAGGCGATCGCCAGGGACTACGGCGTGGGCGACACGTTCCATCCCACCGAGGTCGGCGTGCTGTTCGGCGACCGACCAGGTGCCGAGGTCGCCGATCCGTTCTTCGGCGGCGCGGGCCCCGTCCGCCGGACCTGCATCGAATGCGGAGCCTGCATGACGGGCTGTCGGCACAACGCGAAGAACACCCTGGTCAAGAACTATCTGTACCTGGCCGAGCGGGCGGGTGCCGAGGTACATCCGCTGACCACCGTCGTCGACGTGCGTCCCGATGGGGACCGTTATCGCGTCCTGACTCATCGCACCGGCAACGCTGTGCGCAGGCGCTCGTTCACCGCTGACCAGGTCGTCTTCGCGGGTAATGCACTCAACACCCAGACACTGCTGCACCGTCTGCGGCGCCGGTCTCTGCCGCGGCTGTCGGCTCGCGTGGGTGAACTCAGCCGCACGAACTCCGAAGCGGTGCTGAGCGCGCGTGCCTCGGATCCACGGGCCGACTACACGCCTGGTGTCGCGATCACGTCGTCGTTCCATCCCGATGCGCAGACTCACGTCGAACCGGTCCGCTACGGACGTGGCTCCGGGGCACTGAGCCTGATGAACATGGCGCTGCCGGATCGTCCCGGCCGGGGCGGCCGGCTGCGGGCGGTGCTGCGCGGCTACCGGCTGCTCGGCCTGCGCGGCACGGTGCGGATGCAGTCGCCGAGACGGTGGGCCGAACAGTCGATCGTGGTCCTGGTGATGCAGTCGCTGGACAACTCGATCACGACGTATCTCAAGCGCGGCCTGTTCGGCCTGAAGCTGACCAGCAGACAGGGGGCAGGCGAACCGAATCCGGACTACATCCCGGTGGCCGACCGGGTGGCCAAGGACATCGCCGACCGCATCGACGGCTATCCCGGGAGCTCGATCGGTGAACTCGTCGGCGTGCCGCTGACCGCGCACTTCATCGGCGGCTGCGTGATCGGCGAGTCCGCCGAGACCGGCGTGATCGACCCGTACCAGCGGGTCCATGGCTACCGCGGCCTGCACATCGCCGACGGTTCGGCGATCACCGCGAATCTCGGGGTGAACCCCTCCCTGACGATCACGGCCCAGGCCGAGCGTGCCATGGCGCTGTGGCCGAATCGGGGCGACGCCGATCCGCGCCCAGCGCCCGGCGAACGCTACCGTCGCGTTCATCCGGTCGCGCCGCGTTCGCCGGTGGTGCCCATGACCGCGCCCGCCGCGCTGCTTCCGGTCCCGTCGGTCCCTCCCCGCGACTCGTAGAACCAGGGCGTCGCCTTTCGCCCGATCGGTCGTTGACACCTGCAACGAAAGGGTGGGCCCACATGGTTCAGGAGCTCTCGCGCAGGAGCCTCATCGGCGGAGCCACGGCGACCGGAGCGATGCTCGCGGTCGGTGGGCTGGAGTCGGCGGCCGGTGCTGCCGGCACGAAGGCGCCGCCGAAGCGTGCCGATGTCGTGGTCGTCGGGGCCGGGCTATCAGGGCTGGTGACGGCTCGCGACCTGGTGCGCCGCGGGCACAGTGTCGTCGTGCTCGAGGCGCGCAGCCGGGTCGGCGGGCGGGTGCTCAACCACACGGTCAAGGGCGGCTCGGTCATCGAGTCCGGTGGTGCGTTCGTGGGGCCGACCCAGGACCACGTGCTGGCGCTGGCCCGCGAGTTGAAGGTCGAGACGTTCAAGGAGTACGTCGCCGGCAAGAACGTCTATCTGTCCAAGACGCTCGGCAAGCTCACCTACACCGGAACCGTGCCGCCGGATCCGCTGATCCTGCTCGACGCGGCGAAGCTGCAGTTGCAGATCGACCAGATGTCCAAGCAGGTGCCCGTCGACGCACCCTGGACCGCGCCTCGGGCAGCCGAGTGGGACTCGATGACACTGGCGACCTGGCTGCGCAGCAATTCGGTCATCCCGCAGATCCGTGAGGTTCTCAAGGCCTACCTCGAGCCCACGTTCGGCGCCGATGCCGAGGGCGTCTCGCTGCTGTTCTTCCTCTGGTACATCGCCGCGGCCGGCAACGAGAAGAACCCCGGGACGTTCGAACGCTCGTCGGGTACGGCGGGCGCAGCCCAGGACTCGCGATTCGTCGGCGGATCACAACTGCTCCCCTTGCGGCTCGCGGCCTCACTGGGCAAGCGGGTCGTGCTGAACGCCCCCGTGCGACGCATCGAGCAGAACGGCTCGTCGGTCACGGTGCACAGCGACAGGGGGAAGGTCGTGGCCAAGCGTGTGGTCGTCGCGATCCCGCCGCCGCTCGTGCTCGGCATCGAATGGGCACCTCTGCTGCCGCCTCGGCGCCTCCAGCTCATGCAGCATATGCCGATGGGCACCCTGATGAAGGTCGACGCCGTCTACGCCAAGCCGTTCTGGCGCGACGCGAAGTTGTCCGGCTCGGCCGTCGTCGATCACGGCGTCGTCCGCACGGTCTTCGACAACTCGCCCGCCGACTCGAAGGTCGGCGTCCTGTTGGCGTTCATCGGCGGTTCGTCGTGGCGTGAGTGCGGTCTGCTGCCGCTCGCCGAGCGCAGGAAGCAGGTGCTGGAGAGCTTCGCCAAGCTGTTCGGTGACCAGGCCCTGCATCCGATCGACTATGTCGAGCAGGACTGGACCCACGAGCGGTGGACGATGGGCAGCCCGGTCGCCGCGGCACAGCCCGGTGCCCTCACCTCGTTCGGGTCGTCGATCCGTGAACCCCACGGTCGCGTGCACTGGGCGGGCACGGAGACCTCGACGTACTGGTCGGGCTTCATGGACGGCGCGGTCCGCGCCGGCGAGCGCGCTGCCGCGGAGGTCCACGCCACACTCTGAACGACGTCTCGTAGGCTGGCGCCAAGAGCACTCGCCATCCGTAGGGCGGGTCGAGTCGAACAGAGGTGGTTCCCGTGCCCGACGTAGATGTCTCCGGCGAGAAGCGATCGGTCGAGGAGGGGACCAAGGCCTGGCAGCTGTTCGCCGAGACGCCCGAGGTCATCGCGGCCCGCGTCAACGGTGACCTCAAGGATCTGGCGTACGACCTCGTCGCGGGCGATGTCGTCGAGCCGGTGGCGATCGACTCGCCCGACGGTCTCGACATCCTGCGCCACTCGACCGCTCACGTCATGGCGCAGGCGGTCCAGGAGCTGTTCCCCGAGGCCAAGCTGGGCATCGGGCCGCCGATCACCGACGGCTTCTACTACGACTTCGACGTGCCAGAGCCCTTCAAGCCCGAGGACCTCGACAAGATCGAGTCGCGGATGAAGAAGATCGTCAAGGAGGGCCAGAAGTTCTCGCGCCGCGAGATCGACGACGACGATGCTCGGGCCGAGTTGGCTGACGAGCCGTACAAGCTGGAACTCATCGGCCTGAAGTCGCACGCAGATGCCGCCGAGGGCGCCAGCGTCGAGGTCGGCGACGGCGGCCTGTCGATCTACGACAACCTCAAGCGCGACGGTTCGCTGGCCTGGAACGACCTGTGCCGAGGCCCCCACCTGCCCACCACCAAGCGCATTCCCGCGTTCAAGCTGATGCGTTCGGCCGCCGCGTACTGGCGCGGCGACGAGAAGAACAAGCAGCTGCAGAGAATCTATGGCACCGCGTGGCCGAGCAAAGAGCTGCTGGACGCGCATCTGCATCGCATCGAAGAGGCCCAGCGCCGCGATCATCGCCGCCTGGGCAACGAACTCGACCTGTACAGCTTCCCCGACGAGATCGGTTCGGGCCTGCCCGTCTTCCACCCCAAGGGTGGCGTCATCAAGCGGGTGATGGAGGACTACGTCCGTCAGCGTCACATCGACGAGGGCTTCGAGTACGTCGGCACCCCGCACATCGCCAAGGAGGAGCTGTTCCACACGTCGGGGCACCTGCCGTACTACGGCGAGGGCATGTTCCCTCCGCTCGAGCTCGACGGCGGCGACTACCGGCTCAAGGCGATGAACTGCCCGATGCACAACCTGATCTACCGGTCGCGCCAGCGCTCGTACCGTGACCTGCCGTTGCGCCTGTTCGAGTTCGGCCACGTGTACCGCAACGAGAAGTCCGGCGTGATCCACGGCCTGACCCGGGTGCGCGGCTTCGCACAGGACGACTCGCACTCCTACGTGACCCCCGAGCAGGCGCCGGGCGAGATCAAGCACCTGCTGGACTTCATCACCGGCCTGCTCGACGACTTCGGCATGGACGACTACTACCTCGAACTGTCCACGCGCGACGACACGAAGGACAAGTTCATCGGCTCCGACGAGGACTGGGCGACGGCGACCGCCGTGCTCGAGCAGGTCGCGACCGACTCGGGCTTGGAACTCGTGCCCGACCCTGGGGGAGCGGCGTACTACGGGCCCAAGATCTCGGTGCAGGCGCGTGATGCGATCGGCCGGTCGTGGCAGATGTCGACGATCCAGTACGACTTCAACCAACCGGCGCCGGACCGCTTCGCGCTGGAGTACGTCGCTCCCGACGGCTCCCGTCAGCAGCCGGTCATGATCCACTCGGCGAAGTTCGGCTCGATCGAGCGGTTCATCGGTGTCCTGGTCGAGCACTATGCCGGAGCGTTCCCGCCCTGGCTGGCGCCCGTCCAGGTCGTCGGTATCCCGGTCGCGGAGCGGCACCTGGACTACCTGGCCGAGGTCTCGGCCACGTTGAAGGCCGCCGGCGTGCGGGTCGAGGTCGACGACTCCGACGAGCGGATGCAGAAGAAGATCCGCACTGCGCAGACGCAGAAGGTGCCGTTCATGCTGATCGTCGGTGATCAGGACGTCGAGGCGGGAGCCGTCTCGTTCCGCTACCGCAGCGGCGAGCAGGAGAACGGGGTGCCCCTGGCCGACGCGGTCAGCCGCATCGTCGACGCCATCGCCGACCGCGTTCAGGTATGACGAGCGACAATAGGCCGATGGCATCGAGTTCGCTGGATCCCGCCATCGCGTCGCGCCTCAAGCGCAACGCTGACGGCCTGATCGCCGCCGTCGTGCAGGATGCGGCATCGCACGACGTCCTGATGATGGCGTGGATGGACGACGAGGCATTGCACCGGACCCTCACCACCGGTCGCGGCACGTACTGGAGCCGCAGTCGCGGCGAGTACTGGGTCAAGGGTGAGACGTCCGGTCACGTGCAGCACGTCCGTGAGGTGCGGCTGGACTGCGACGGCGACACGGTCCTGGTCGTGGTCGACCAGGAGGGCGCCGCGTGCCACACCGGCGACCGCACCTGTTTCGACTCAGGCCTGTTGTGACGGGGTCCCTGTGAACGCTCGCCGCTGGTACGCCCCGACGGTTCTCGCTCTGTTGGCGTGCGGAGGACTGGTGTTCTTCGCGGGATCGCGGATCTGGGTGTCGGGGCGGGTCCGCGCCGAGGGGCTGCCGAGCGATCTGGTCACGGTGACGGGCGGCGACGCCGAACCGCTCGTGCCCGCCCTCGGACTGGTGATCGCGGCGGCGGCCTTGGCGATCCTGGCGACCCGCGGACGTCTTCGGCAGGTCGTGGGCGCGCTCACGACGGTGGCGTCGGCCGCGGTCGCCCTGGTCGCCGTGACCGGCTCGGGCGCGCTCGACGATGCCTTCGACGACGCGGTCCGCGAGTCGACCGCGTTCACCGGTACGAACGCCCCGGCCCAGATCGAGCGCGCGCCGTGGCCGTGGATCGTCGTGGCTCTGGCGATCATCGCTGCCGGGCTCGGTGTGCTGACCGTGCGCTGCGCCCGAGTCTGGCCGTCGATGAGCGGCCGGTACGACGCTCCCGGGGCGCCGACGACGGGCAGCGTCGACGCCCGCCGCGACGACGGCGCCGACGTCTGGAAGGCGCTCGACGACGGTCACGACCCAACTCTGTAGGGTGTGGCTCATGCACGGATCTTCGCCGGCCGCATGGACGGCCGTCCTCCTCGCTCTGGCTGGCTTCACCATCGGCGGGCTCGCCTTGATTCCCGATCCTCACTGGGTGTTGTTCACCGTGGGCTGTGTCCTCGTCGGCGCATCGGGCCTGGTCGGCCTGGTGATGTCCGCTGCCGGTCTCGGATCCCGCAGCGAGCACTGAGGCTCCGCCATGACCCAGCCGCCGCCTCCGTACCCCGGTGAGCAGCCGGCGGGTCCGCCGCCTGGCTATCACCCACCCCCTCCTCCGGGAGGGACGTATCCGCCGCCGCCTGCAGGTGCGTACCCGCCGCCGCCGGGCTATCCGGCGCCCGGCTACGCACCGTTCGGCCCGGCCAAGCCGTACGCCGGCTGGTGGTCGCGGGTCGGCGCCTACCTGATCGACGGTCTGCTGGCCTTCCTGGTCGTCGTGATCCCGGTGGCCGTGGGTCTGGTCATCGCCTTCATCGACGCCGAGTACAACGACTACTCCGACGAGATCGTCGCGAGCAGTATCAACTGGGGTGGCATCGCCCTGGCGGCTCTCGGTGCACTGCTCGGTGTGCTGTTCGTGGTGTGGAATCGAGGAATCCGTCAGGGGTCCAAGGGCCAGTCGCTGGGCAAGACGATGCTCGGCATCGAGGTCGTCTCGGTCGAGACCGGCCAGCACCTGGGCGCCGGCATGGGTGTACTGCGCATGATCCTCGAGATGATCTTCGGGAACGCGTGCTTCCTCGACTACCTGTGGCCCCTCTGGGACGACCGCAAGCAGTCCTGGCACGACATGGTGGTCAAGTCGGTCGTCGTCCAGAAGTGACCGGGTGTCGGTGAGCAGCCCATCGGTTCATGCTGCGAGTCTGCGAGCCCCGGCACTCGTAGCGCTCGGCGGCGCCGCATCGTTCGCGCTGCTGCGTCTGCGAGACCCGCATGCTGAGGGCAGCTACGGGTTCTGCCCGTTCCTGCAGATGACCGGACGTCCCTGTCCTGGCTGCGGCGGTCTGCGCGCGGTCAACGACCTGACACACGGCGATGTCGTGGGAGCTCTCAGCAGCAATGTGCTGGTGGTCGCCTTGGTCGCCGTGCTCGCGGCCGCCTGGGTCGTCTGGGTCGTGCGGCTGCTCAGAGGTCGCAACGGTCCGATGATCCAGCTCGGACCACGCACGGGCATGGCCGTGATCGGGCTGATCGTCGTGTTCGGGGTCGTGCGCAATCTGCCGTTCGGCTCCTGGCTCGCTCCCTGAGCGTCGCTCGGCGTCGCGCCGACGGAGTCAGAGGGTCGGCAGCTCGAGAACGCCGGTCGCAATCAGGATGATCCACATGACCGAGAGCGCGGTGCCGACGATGCCGAGGATCAGGCCGGCCGTGGCCATGCCGGCACCTCGCTGCTGGCCTGCGAATCGTTTGATCTGACCCTTGGCGCCGATCGACAGACCGATCGCGATGGGGCCGGCGACGACGCCGCAGGCGCCGATGAGCCCGAGGATCGCGCCGATGATGCCCACGATCATCGACCACATCGCGAGCTGATTGTTCGGCGGTGGCGTCACGGCGTAGCCGGGCGGCGGATACGCACCCGGGGGCGGGTAGGCGCCGGGGGGCGGGGGATACGCCTGGGGATCGGGTGCGGGCTGCCCGTCTTGGGGGTACGAGGGATACGACGGAGGCGTGGGCTCGTTCGACGGCTGGTCGGCGGAGTCGGGCGGCTGGGTCACGATGTCACCTCGGTCAGAGCGGGCAGGTCCTGACGACCCTACTGGACCGGACTGGCCACGCGGGCAGTGCGCGACTCGGTCGGCGCTGACCTCGCAGGCCGCCGGATCGGGCGCAGACGCACCCCGGGGCGAGAGCCGGAACGCCGGGGCTACTCTTGGGAGACGTCTTCGAGTGCCACAGAGAGGGGATCGCGATGTCAGTGCTGGACGAGATCCTCGCCGGAGTCCACGAGGACCTCGAGGAGCGCATGGCCTCCACGAGCCTCGACGACCTGAAGGCCCTGGCCACGCGTCAGCAGCCCGCCCTCGACCCGTTGCCCACCTTCCGCGCCGACGGCGTCTCGGTGATCGCCGAGGTCAAGCGCTCCAGCCCCAGTAAGGGGCGTCTCGCCAGTATCAAGGACCCGGCAGCGCTGGCCGCCGACTACGAGGCCGGCGGTGCCAGCGCCATCAGCGTTCTGACCGAGAAGCGTCGCTTCGACGGCACACTCGACGATCTGCGGGCCGTGCGGTCCACGGTCGACGTCCCGGTACTGCGCAAGGACTTCATCACCACCTCCTACCAGCTGTGGGAGGCGCGTGCCGCGGGCGCCGATCTGGCCCTGCTGATCGTCGCCGCCCTCGATCAGCTCGCCCTCGAGAGCCTCATCGAGCGTGCCCGGTCCATCGGGCTGACCCCGCTCGTCGAGGTCCACGACGAGGCCGAGGTCGAACGAGCCATCGCCGCCGGTGCCGAGATCATCGGCGTCAACGCGCGCAACCTGAAGACCCTCGAGGTCGACCGCGACACGTTCGGCCGCCTCGCCCCCCTGATCCCCGATCACATCGTCCGCGTCGCCGAATCCGGCGTGCGCGGACCGCTCGACGTCATCGAGTACGCCAAGCAGGGCGCCAACGTCGTCCTGGTCGGCGAGACGCTGGTGCGCGGCGACGACCCCCGGGCCACGGTCGCCGACCTGGTCGCGGCCGGCGCGCACCCGGCCTTGCAGCACCGATGGTGAGCGGCGCCCCGTGCCCGCCACCTCGACCCCTCTCTTAGGACCTGACGTTCTCTCATGACTTCATCGACCTACGCCCAGCCCGATGCCAGCGGCCATTTCGGCCGGTTCGGCGGCCGCTTCATGCCCGAGGCGCTCGTCGCGCCGCTCGAGGAGCTCGACCGCGCTTGGACCGAGGCCAAGGCGGATCCGACCTTCATGGCCGAACTGCAGCGCATGATGCGCGAGTACGCCAACGTGCCGAGCCCGCTGTACGAGGCCAGCCGGTTCTCCGAGGCCGCCGGCGCCCGGATCCTGCTCAAGCGTGAGGATCTCAATCACACGGGGGCGCACAAGATCCGCAATGTGATCGGCCAGGCCCTGCTGGCCAAGCGCATCGGCAAGCCGCGGGCCATCGCCGAGACCGGTGCCGGCCAACACGGCGTGGCATCGGCTACCGCGTGCGCCTACCTCGGACTCGACTGCACCGTCTACATGGGCGAGGTCGACACCGAGCGGCAGGCGTTGAACGTGGCGCGCATGCGGATGCTCGGTGCCGAGGTCGTGGCGGTCAAGACCGGCAGCCGCACGCTCAAGGACGCGATCAACGAGGCGCTGCGCGACTGGGTCGCCAGCGTGGATCACACGTCGTACCTGTTCGGCACCGCGGCGGGCCCGCATCCGTTCCCGTCGATGGTCCGAGACCTGACCCGCGGCATCGGCGACGAAGCTCGCGCCCAGTGTCTGGAACTGACTGGTGCGTTGCCCGATGCGGCAGTGGCCTGCGTGGGTGGCGGATCGAATGCGATCGGACTGTTCACCGCCTTCGTCGACGACGCCGACGTCAAACTGGTGGGTGTCGAGGCCGGCGGCGACGGCGTCGCGACCGGTCGCCACGCCGCCACCATCACAGGCGGTGCGGTGGGCGTGCTGCACGGCGCCCGGTCGTTCCTCCTGCAGGACGATGAGGGCCAGACGATGGAGTCGCACTCGATCTCGGCCGGCCTGGACTACCCCGGTGTCGGGCCGGAACACTCGTATCTGGCCGAGACCGGCCGCGCGACGTACCGGCCGGCCACCGACGCCGAGGCGATGGCCGCATTCGATCTGCTGTGCAAGACCGAGGGCATCATCCCGGCCATCGAGTCCGCGCATGCGCTGGCCGGTGCACTCGACCTGGCCAAGGAGCTGGGTCCCGACGCGACGATCCTGGTGAACCTGTCCGGTCGCGGCGACAAGGACGTGCACACCGCCGCCGAGTATTTCGGCTTGCTGGACGACGAGGAAGGTCGCTCCTGATGTCGCGGATCGACGAGGTGTTCGAGAAGACCAGGTCCGAAGGGCGTGCCGCGCTGGTCGGCTATCTGCCGGCCGGCTTCCCGACCAAGGCGCAGTCGATCGCCGCGGTCGAGGCGATGGTGGCCGGGGGAGTCGATCTGGTCGAGGTCGGCCTGCCGTACAGCGATCCGGTGATGGACGGCCCTGTGATCCAGGCCGCCGCCGAGACCGCGCTGGCAGGCGGCACCCGGATCGCCGACGTGCTCGACGTCGTGAAGGCGAGCGCCGAGGTCGCGCCGACGGTCGTCATGACCTACTGGAATCCGGTGGAGCGCTACGGCGTCGATCGCTTCGCCTCGGCTCTGGCCGAAGCCGGCGGATCCGGCCTGATCACTCCAGACCTGATCCCCGACGAAGGGGCGGAGTGGATCGAGGCGTCGCAGGCCCACGGCCTGGACCGGATCTTCCTGGTCGCTCCCTCCTCGACCGACGAACGCCTGAAAATGACCGCCGACGCCGCGAGCGGATTCATCTATGCGACCGCTGTCATGGGGGTCACGGGGGCACGGGAGCAGACCAGCAGCCTGGCGCCCGAACTGGTGGCCCGCCTGCGCGGCGTGACCCAGAAGCCCGTCGGCGTCGGCCTGGGCGTCAGCAACGGGGCCCAGGCTCGCGAGGTCGCCGAGTTCGCCGACGCGGTGATCGTCGGGTCGGCGCTGGTGCGGTGCCTGCTCGACGCGCCCGACGACGCCGCCGGTGTCGACGCGGTCCGTACACTCGCCGAGGACCTGCGCAGCGGCGTCGACCGGAAGGCATGAGGTGCTGACCTACATCCCCCCCGCCTACATACCCAGCCCGTCCCAGGGCGTGTGGCACCTGGGGCCCCTGCCGTTGCGCGCGTACGCGTTCGGCATCATCATCGGCGCCCTGGTGGCGATCTGGATCGGCGACCGCCGGTTGACCGCGCGCGGCGGTCGGGCCGGCCTGATGGGCGACATCGCGATGTGGGCCATCCCGTTCGGCATCGTCGGCGCCCGCATCTACCACGTGGTGACCGATCCGGAGCTGTACTTCGCCGACGGACGCAATCCGTGGAATGCGTTCAAGATCTGGGAGGGCGGGCTGGGGATCTGGGGCGCCATCGCTGGTGGCGCGCTCGGTGCCTGGATCGCTGCACGGCGGTACGGCGTCTCGTTCGGCCTGGTCGCCGACTCCCTGGCCCCCGGCCTGCTGGTCGCGCAGGCGATCGGTCGTCTCGGCAACTACTTCAACCAGGAACTGTTCGGCAAGCCGACCACGCGTCCGTGGGGCCTCGAGATCGACCTGGCTCACCGCCCCGACGGGTATACCCAGTTCGCTACGTTCCATCCGACGTTCCTGTACGAGCTGCTGTGGAATCTGGCGGCGGCAGCCCTGCTGGTCTGGCTCGACCGTCGGTACCGCCTCACCGGCGGCCGTGCGTTCGCGCTGTACGTGATGCTCTACACCGCCGGGCGATTCTGGATCGAGCTGCTGCGCATCGACACCGCGAATCACATCGGCCCGTTCCGCCTCAACGTGTGGACCTCGATTGTGGTCTTCGCACTGGCCACGGCGTTCTTCCTCCTCACCCGCGCCCGCGGCCCACGGATCGACGCTGAGGAGTCACTGGTTGGCGCTGAGGAGTCACTTGTCAGCGGTGACGAGTCACTCGTTGGCGCCGAGGAGTCACGTGTCGACGATGAGTCGGAGGGCCCGGCCGGCACTGCCTCGAAGGATTGAGCCCAGGCTGTCCTTCGATGACGTGGAGGGAAAATCCTCATACCGTCGGTGACATGACCGACATGACCGAGCCGCTGCCCGATCTCGAGGATGTCCAGCACGAGCACCCCGATGTCACCGGAGGCTGGCTGCGGCCTGCCGTGTTCGGGGCCATGGACGGGCTCGTCTCGAACTTCGCGCTGGTCATGGGCGTGATCGGCGGTAGCGATGATCACGATCACGTCGTGCTCGCGGGACTGGCGGGTCTCGCGGCCGGCGCCTTCTCGATGGCGGCCGGTGAGTACACGTCGGTGGCCAGTCAGAGTGAGTTCGCGCAGGCTCAGATCGAGATCGAGCGCGAGGAGATCCTCGACAACGAGGAGGCCGAGACGGCGGAGCTGGCCGCGATGTTCGTCGACAAGGGTGTGGACGAACAGACAGCCCGCGAGGTCGCCGAGCAGATCCATCGCGATCCCGACAACGCTGTCAAGGTCCATGCGCGCGAGGAGTTCGGGGTCGACGGCGACGATCTTGCCTCGCCGATGCTGGCTGCGGTCTCGTCGTTCTTCTCGTTCGCGATCGGAGCCGTGCTGCCCGTCCTTCCGTTCCTGCTGGGTGTGACCTCGGCCTGGCCAGCGATCGCCTTGTCGCTGGTGGCGCTGTTCGGATGCGGTGCCGTGGTCACGATGATCACGGATCGACCGTGGTGGTTCGGTGGCACGCGACAGCTGGTGCTCGGAGGCGCGGCGGCCGGCCTGACGTATCTGGTGGGGGAGGCGGTCGGGTCTCAGCTCGGGTAGGGAGCGACCGTGGTGCGCCGATGAACGACTCGCCAGCGTCAACCAGTGACTCGCCAGCGTCAACCAGTGACTCGGCAGCGTCAACGAGCGACTCCTCAGCGTCAACGAGTGACTCGCGAGCGGGAGTTGGTGACTCGTGCACCGGGTGTGTAACATGATGAAGCTTCCGAGGCCAATGTCGTCCCCGGTTCGAGCATTCGCTCACCTGACGACCGAAAGAGGGTTCTCGATGCGCGCCTCAGCCGATTCGACCCAGCCGGGATCGATCCGTTCGTACTCGACGCTGCCGCCGGCGCAGGGCCTGTACGACCCCGCCAACGAGCACGACGCCTGCGGTGTCGCCTTCGTGGCCACGCTGACCGGTGAGGCGTCCAACACGATCGTGCAGCAGGGTCTGACCGCTCTGCGCAATCTCGACCACCGCGGCGCGGTCGGCGGCGAGCCCGACACCGGCGACGGTGCCGGCATCCTGTTCCAGGTTCCGGACCGCTTCCTGCGCGCCGTGGCGCAGGACGAGCTCGGCGTCGCCCTGCCCGAGGCCGGCCACTACGCGGCCGGCATGGCGTTCCTGCCGATCGACTCCAAGGAAGCCAAGAAGGCCCGCAAGTCGATCGAGAAGATCGCCAAGGAGGAGGGCCTGGAGGTCCTCGGCTGGCGCGATGTTCCGGTCAACCCGGACATTCTGGGTTCCATGTCGCGCGGCGCGATGCCGTCGTTCCAGATCGCCTATGTCGCCTCGAAGAACGACGCGACGGGCCTCGATCTGGATCGCTTGGCGTTCTGCCTGCGCAAGCGCGCCGAGCACGAGGTGGGCGTCTACTTCCCGTCGCTGTCGAGCCGCACGTTCGTCTACAAGGGCATGCTGACCACCGAGCAGCTCGAGGAGTTCTTCCCCGACCTGTCCGACGAGCGCATCGAGTCGGCACTGGCGATCGTGCACAGCCGCTTCTCGACCAACACGTTCCCCAGCTGGCCGCTGGCACACCCGTTCCGCTTCGTCGCCCACAACGGTGAGATCAACACGGCGCGGGGCAACCGGAACTGGATGCGCGCCCGCGAGGCCACGCTGGCCAGCGAGCTGATCCCCGGCGACCTGGAGCGCCTGTTCCCGATCTGCGATCCACACGGCTCCGACACCGCGTCGCTGGACGAAGTGCTCGAACTGCTCCACCTGGGCGGTCGCGAGCTGCCGCACGCCGTCATGATGATGATCCCGGAGGCGTGGGAGAACAACACCGAGATGGACCCCGCGCGCCGGGCGTTCTACGAGTTCCACAGCTCGATCATGGAGGCGTGGGACGGCCCCGCGTGCGTGTGCTTCACCGACGGCACCCAGATCGGCGCTGTCCTGGACCGCAACGGCTTGCGACCGGGCCGCTACTGGATCACCGACGACGGTCTGGTCGTCCTGGCTTCCGAGGCCGGCGTGCTCGACCTCGACCAGTCCACGATCGTCCGCAAGGGCCGTCTCGAGCCGGGCAAGATGTTCCTGCTCGACCTCGACGAGCACCGGGTCATCGAGGACGAGGAGATCAAGGATCGTCTCGCGGCGGAGCAGCCGTACGACGAGTGGCTCTACTCGGGCCTGGTCCGCTTCGAGGATCTGCCCGACCTGGAGCACATCGTCCACACGCACTCGTCGGTGACCCGCCGCCAGCAGGTGTTCGGATACACCGAGGAGGAGCTGCGCATCCTGGTCGCGCCGATGGCGCGTTCAGCAGCCGAGGCGATCGGCTCGATGGGCACCGACACGCCGATCGCGGCGATCTCGGACCGTCCGCGCATGCTGTTCGACTACTTCTCTCAGCTGTTCGCTCAGGTCACGAACCCGCCGCTCGACGCGATCCGTGAGGAGGTCGTCACCTCGCTGGCCGGCACGATCGGTCCCGAGGAGAACCTGCTGGCGCCCAGCCCGGCCTCGTGCCGCATGCTGCAGCTGCCGTTCCCGGTCATCGACAACGACGAGTTGGCCAAGATCCGGCACATGAACCGCGACGGCGACATGCCTGGCTTCGCTGTCCACGTGGTGCGCGGCCTCTACGACGTCACGGGCGGCGGTGAGGCGCTCGAGGCCAAGCTCGCTGAGATCTGTGCCGATGTGTCGCAGGCGGTCGCCGACGGTGCCCGCATCATCGTGCTGTCCGACCGTCACTCCACGTCGGACCTGGCCCCGATCCCGTCGCTGCTGCTGACCGGTGCGGTGCACCACCACATGGTGCGCGAGAAGCTGCGCAGCCAGGCCGGCCTCATCGTCGAGACCGGCGACGTGCGCGAGGTCCACCACGTCGCTCTGCTGATCGGATACGGCGCCACCGCGGTGAACCCGTACCTGGTGCTGGAGTCGGCCGAGGACCTGGCCCGTGAGCGGATCTTCGTCGAGGGCATCGAGCCGTCTCAGGCGCTGCGCAATGTGGTCAAGGCGCTCGGCAAGGGCGTGCTGAAGGTCATGAGCAAGATCGGTGTCTCGACCGTGGCGTCGTACACGGGTGCCCAGATCTTCGAGGCCGTCGGCCTGTCGCAGGAGCTGGTCGATGCGTACTTCACGGGGACGTCGTCGAAGCTCGGGGGTGTCGGTCTCGACGTCATCGCCGAGGAGGTCAAGGCTCGCCACGAGCTGGCCTACCCGACGCGCGGCATCTCGGCCACCAAGCGTCGGCTCGAGGTCGGAGGCGAGTACCAGTGGCGGCGCGAAGGCCCGGAGCATCTGTTCGATCCGGAGACCGTGTTCCGCCTGCAGCACTCCACCCGCGTCGGCTCGTACGAGATCTTCAAGCAGTACACCCAGCGTGTCGACGACCAGAGCGAGCGGCTGATGACGCTGCGCGGCCTGTTCGCGTTCAAGGAGGGCCAGCGTCGACCCGTTCCGCTCGACGAGGTCGAGCCGGCCTCCGAGATCGTCAAGCGGTTCTCGACCGGCGCGATGTCGTACGGCTCGATCAGCCAGGAGGCGCACGAGACGCTCGCGATCGCGATGAACCGCCTCGGTGGCAAGTCGAACACCGGCGAGGGCGGCGAGGATCCCGAGCGCCTGTACGACCCCGAGCGCCGTTCGTCGATCAAGCAGGTCGCATCGGGGCGTTTCGGCGTGACCTCGGAGTACCTGACGAACGCCGACGACATCCAGATCAAGATGGCGCAGGGCGCCAAGCCCGGCGAGGGCGGCCAGCTGCCCGGCCCGAAGGTCTATCCCTGGGTGGCCAAGACGCGGCACTCGACGCCGGGTGTCGGCCTGATCAGCCCGCCGCCGCATCACGACATCTATTCGATCGAGGATCTCAAGCAGCTGATCCACGACCTGAAGAACGCCAATCCGAGTGCGCGCGTGCACGTCAAGCTCGTCTCGGAGGTCGGTGTCGGCACGGTCGCGGCCGGAGTCTCGAAGGCCAAGGCCGACGTGGTCCTCATCTCGGGCCACGATGGCGGTACCGGCGCATCGCCGCTGACCTCGCTCAAGCATGCCGGCGGGCCGTGGGAGCTGGGCCTGGCCGAGACCCAGCAGACTCTGCTGCTCAACGGCCTGCGCGACCGCATCGTGGTGCAGACCGACGGTCAGCTCAAGACCGGACGCGATGTCGTCGTCGCCGCGCTGCTGGGCGCCGAGGAGTTCGGCTTCGCGACGGCACCGCTCGTGGTCAGCGGCTGCATCCTGATGCGGGTGTGCCATCTCGACACCTGCCCGGTCGGCGTCGCGACGCAGAACCCCGTGCTGCGCGAGAAGTACTCGGGCAAGGCCGAGTACATCGTGAACTTCTTCACCTACATCGCCGAGGAGGTGCGTGAACTCCTCGCGATGCTGGGCTTCCGGTCGATCGAGGAGGCGGTCGGTCACGCCGAGCTGCTCGACACCCGCCAGGCGGTCGATCACTGGAAGGCCGCGGGACTCGACCTGTCGCCGATCTTCCATGTCCCTGAGCTGCCCGAGGGGGCGGCGCGGCACTGCATCACGACGCAGGACCACGCGCTCGATGTCGCGCTCGACCAGCAGCTCATCGAACTGAGCGCCGACGCCCTCGAGAAGGCGGAGCCGGTGCGCGCCCAGCTGCCGATCCGCAATGTCAACCGCACGGTCGGCACGATGCTCGGCCACGAGGTGACCAAGCGCTACCGCGGCGAGGGCCTGCCCGAGAACACGATCGACCTGACGTTCATCGGGTCGGCCGGCCAGTCGTTCGGCGCCTTCGTGCCGCGTGGCATCACGCTGCGCCTGGAGGGCGACGGCAACGACTACGTCGCCAAGGGGCTCTCGGGTGGACGCATCGTGGTGCGTCCTCCGCGTGATGCCACATATGCCGCCGAGACGCAGATCGTCGCCGGCAATGTCATCGGCTTCGGTGCCACCAGCGGCGAGATCTTCCTGCGCGGCAAGGTCGGCGAACGCTTCTGCGTCCGCAACTCCGGGGCCACGGCCGTCGTGGAGGGGGTGGGCGACCACGCGCTGGAGTACATGACGGGCGGCCGCGTCGTGATCCTCGGTCCCACGGGCCGCAACGTCGCAGCCGGTATGAGCGGCGGCACCGCCTATGTGCTCGACCTGGACCACGACCTGGTCAACCCCGAACTGGTGGAGCTCGGCCAGGTCGGTGGCGAGGCCGCGCTCGCCCTCCGGGAACTGATCACCAAGCACCGCGACGAGACCGGCTCGGCGGTCGCCGAAGCGCTGCTGACCGACTGGCAGAACTCGCTGTCGCGGTTCACCGAGATCGTGCCCTCCGACTACCGCAAGGTGCTCGAGGCCCGCGCCGCCGCGGAGGCCGAGGGGCTGTCCGATGACGACATCACTGCACGCATGATGGAGGTGGCCGCTCGTGGCTGATCCCCGTGGATTCATGACGACGCCCCGCGAGGTGGCCGAGCGCCGCCCTGTCGAGGAGCGGATCAACGACTGGAACGAGGTCTACCCCGGTGGACCGGGCAAGGCGCTGCTCCCGATCATCAGCGAGCAGGCCGGACGCTGCATGGACTGCGGCATCCCGTTCTGCCACAACGGCTGCCCGCTGGGGAATCTGATCCCCGAGTGGAACGACCTGGTGTGGCGCGAGGAGTGGGACGAGGCACTCGACCGGCTGCACGCCACCAACAACTTCCCGGAGTTCACCGGTCGGCTGTGCCCGGCGCCGTGCGAGACGGCCTGCGTGGTCGGCATCAACCGTGATCCGGTGACGATCAAGAACGTCGAGGTCTCGATCATCGACAAGGGGTGGCAGGACCGCCAGGTCAAGCCCGAGGCGCCCGAGTGGCTCACCGGCAAGACGGTCGCCGTCGTGGGGTCCGGTCCGGCTGGTCTGGCCGCAGCCCAGCAGTTGACTCGTGCCGGCCACACCGTCGCGGTCTACGAACGCGACGACAAACCGGGCGGCCTGCTGCGCTACGGCATCCCCGAGTTCAAGATGGAGAAGGTCCACGTCGACCGGCGCGTCGATCAGATGATCCGCGAGGGCACCGTGTTCCGCACGGGTGTGCGGGTCGGCGAGACCATCACCGGCACGCAGCTGCATGACCGCTACGACGCCGTGGTGCTGGCCATCGGCTCGACCGTGCGCCGCGACTTGCCCGCGCCCGGCCGCGAGCTCGACGGCATCCATCAAGCGATGGAGTACCTGCCCCAGGCCAACCGAGCGGCCTTGGGGGAGACGGTCGAGGATCAGATCGTCGCGACCGGCAAGGATGTCGTGGTGATCGGCGGCGGCGACACCGGTGCCGACTGCATCGGCACCGCGACCCGCCAGGGCGCCAAGTCGATCACGAGCCTCGAGATCATGCCGCAGCCGGGCGAGGACCGCCCCGAGAACCAGCCGTGGCCGACCTACCCCATGATCTACCGGGTCGCGTCAGCCCACGAGGAGGGCGGCGAGCGGGTCTACTCGGTCTCGACCAAGGAGTTCGTCGGCGACGCCGACGGACGTGTGTCGGGCCTGCGCCTGACCGAGGTCGTGTTCGAGGACGGCCGGTTCGTCGAGGTCGAGGGCACCGAGAAGGTCATCCCGGCTCAACTCGTGCTGTTCGCGATGGGTTTCGTGGGTCCCGAGAAGCAGGGCCTGGTCGAACAGCTCGGCGTGGATCTGGACGATCGCGGCAACATCGCACGCGACCGGAACTACATGAGCAGCGTCGACGGCGTGTTCGTCGCCGGCGACGCGGGCCGCGGCCAGTCGCTGATCGTGTGGGCCATCGCCGAGGGTCGTTCCGCGGCGGCTGGCGTCGACGCCTACCTGTCGGGCTCGACCAGCCTCCCGTCCCCGATCCCGCCGACCGCGCGACCGCTCGTGGTCTGAAGCAACACCGATGCCCCGCTGAGGAGTCACTCGTTGGCGCTGACGAGTCACTGGTTTCCGCTGGCGAGTCACAAAGTGCGCGGTCGCGAGTCCGAGAGTGCAGGGTCGCGAGTCGGGACGTGGCTGTTGGCTCGTTGCGTGGTCCGTGTGGTCCGAGCTGTTCTGGATTCTCGGCTAGGTGGGGTGCGTGGCTGAGGCGCCCAATCCGTCGTGCGTCACGGCTTGCTTGCGTTGCGTGGCGCTCACCAAGTCACACAGTTCGCACTCGCGAGCATTCAGCTGACGGACTGTCGTTCGTCTCACCGGCTCGCGAGAGCGACTCTGTGACTCGTGAGCGCGACC